>ERZ857757.333-NODE-333-length-52272-cov-15.250282_pt1 | contig 52272 bp, 50 predicted proteins | sample MGYA00519764_ERZ857757 | MGnify/ENA primary metagenome ERZ857757 (study PRJEB31778, sample SAMEA3449359) | human gut metagenome | biome: human gut; feature: human-associated habitat; material: faeces | place: United Kingdom | collected 2010/2012 ...
CTCGCTGATCCCTTTGATCTCTGCTAAACGTTCCGGTTCTTCCTCAATGATCCGAAAGGTATCCTCTTTAAATCTCCGTACAATTCTGGCTGCTAACGCTGCCCCTATCCCTTTAATTGCCCCGGAACCAAGATAACGCTCTATGGATTGTATATCCTCCGGTGCCTGTTCCTCAAAGGATTCCACTTTCATCTGTACCCCATAGGTCGGATGATCCACATACTCTCCCCGCAATTTCAGGTACATTCCCTCACTGATCACGGAAAATGTACCCACACAGGTCATTTCATCTTCCTCGCCTGCAAAGTTCATAACCGTATATCCATTTTCTGCATTTCTGAACACGATGTGTTCTACATAACCTGTCAATTCTTCCATGGTCTGCATTTTCCTCCGTACAGTTGTTACTATCGTATATATTGAATATCGTTTTCAAACAATAAACAAGGCTGTCCTAGGACAGCCTTACTCTTATCTTTGCTATTCTTATAAGTTATAATTGCGCTTCATCTGTTCATACAGTGTCTGTGCAATTCCAAAATCTCCCTGATCTACTATCTTATCTGCATACTCCTGCATCATCTGGTCTTCAAAGTAGTCTTTTAATTGTCCCATTGACTGGTCTTTGTTGTCATCCTCAGGAATCATTTTTTTCATTTCCTTCATAACCTGCTCTACAAAATATGCTTCAAAATCTTTGCAGACATCCATCAGTTCTTCATCGGAAGCACTGGAAAGATCTCCGGAAATGGTATCATTCAAACGGCTTGCCGAAGCATTCTGAGCCGATGTTGCTGTCTGTTCATACAGATTGCTATAAGGATTGATGCTAATTCCACTCATACCGCTTCCTCCTTATTATCTTCTCAACTGATTTGCCTGTGAAAGCATATCATCAGATGCCTGTATTGCCTTAGAATTCAATTCATAGGCTCTCTGTGCAATGATCAGGTTTACCATTTCATCTGCGACTTGAACATTGGACCCCTCTAAGTAGCCCTGACGCACATTTGATCTGTCCAGTCCGGCTGTTGTTGCCTCATTCATTGGATTACCGGAAGCATCTGTAACTCTCAATAAGGAATCCTGCAATTTTTCAAGTCCCCCTGGATTGTTAAACTGGAATAATCCAATACTCTGGTTCATATCCACCGGATTTCCCTGTGCATTTCTGTAATAGAACTGTCCCTGTGAAGTTACGGAAACTTTTTCCGCTGCCACGCCATCCGGTATACGGATCATATTTCCTCGGGAGTCTAAAACCGGATATCCGTCAGAGTTCGTCAGAATAACTCCGTCATTTCCGATGCTCCAGGTAAAATTACCGTTTCTTGTATAGTATGTATTACCATCTGCTCCACGAACTGCAAAGAAGCCTTCGCCGTCGATCGCAAATGCCGTATCACTTTCACTTGCTAACATTGCTCCCTGTGTAAACATGGAGGTATTAGATGCAACACGCGTACCTAAGCCTACCTGTGCCGGTATCGGTTTGTTCTCGCCGTTTGCTGTTGTTGTTCTCGCCTGTAAATTTTGGTACAGCAGGGATTTGAATTCTGTCTTTTCTGTCTTATAGCCTGTTGTATTTACATTTGCAATATTATTAGATATTGTATCTACATTCGTCTGCTGTGCGATCATTCCCGATGCCGCACTCCATAAAGCTCTCATCATAATTCAAACACCTCTCTTATAGCTTGCCTACCTGATTTACTGCTTTGTCTAACATCGTATCAATCGTCTGAATGATCTTCTGATTTGCTTCATACGCTCTTGTGATCGTGATCATATCGACCATTTCCGAAACGACCTGCACATTGGAAGCCTCAATCACTCCCTGTTCTACCTGTGCGCCTGCTGCAACGATCTGTGCTCCGTCTACCGTCTGATAGAGATTTTCTCCAAACTTCTCTAAATAATTATAGTTCGCAAAATCTACTACTCCGACTCTTCCGACCACCGCACGGTTCTGCCAGATATTTCCCTGCTCGTCGATCGTAAACTTCTGGTTCGGATCGATACGGATATAGCCTGCTGCTCCCGGATCAGAATTCATCGCTGCATTCTGGTTCAGCACATAGTCTCCGTCCTTGGTTACCAGATAACCGTCCTTATTTACGGTAAAGGCCCCGTCTCTTGTATATTTTACAGAAGTCTCACCCTGTTTGTTCGTATAAGATATTGCAAAAAATCCATCGCCTGCCAGTGCTAAATCTGCCGGATTGTCCGTCACTTCAAAAGAACCCTGATCATAATTTGTATAGGTTTCTCCGATATGTACCCCCAGACTGATGTCACCGATCCTGCGCGGGATGTTATATGCTGAGGTGTCTTTGATTTTTATTGCATAAGTATCTGCAAATGTCTGTGCCGTACTGCCTTCTTTTTTATAGCCGTTCGTATCTGCATTTGCCAGATTGTTTGTCATGATGTCCATACGGTTCTGCTCGTTCAACATTCCCGTATAGGCTGTATAGAGTCCTTTTACCATGTATAAATTCTCCTTTCTGAATAAGGGGCAATGACACCGCTTTTTACGATGCCATTACTTATACACTTCCTGTGTTATCCAGCCATCCGTGACAGGTTTCACGCTTACATCTGTTTGTCGTCGTGATTTCCTGCTAAAAATTCTACATATTTTCCTGTTCCGATTGCCACACAGGTCATCGGCTCTTCTGCGGTCATCGTGTTAATGCCTGTACGGTCTTCAATCAGTTCTTCTAAACCTCTTAACAGAGCACCACCGCCTGTAAGGACGATTCCTCTGTCTGCTACGTCTGCTGCTAACTCCGGTGGAGTCTTTTCTAATACACTGTGAACTGCTTCTACAATCTGAAGTGTTGCTTCGCGGAGTGCTTCTTCGGTCTCCTCTGAGCTTACCTGTACTGTCTTTGGAAGACCTGTTACAAGGTTTCTTCCGCGTACATCCATTGTCTCCGGCTGTGCTAACGGGAAACAGGTTCCAATCTTGATCTTAATGTCCTCTGCGGTTCTTTCACCGATCAGAAGATTATGTTTTTTTCTCATATAACGGACGATCGCTTCGTCAAAATCATCTCCGGCGATCTTAATGGATGTGCTTACTACAGATCCGCCTAAAGAGATGACTGCAATATCAGAAGTTCCTCCTCCGATATCTACGATCATATTTCCGCAAGGTCTTGCAATGTCAATTCCCGCTCCGATCGCTGCTGCGATCGGCTCCTCTATAATAGAAACTTCTCTTGCTCCTGCCTGATAAGTTGCATCTTCTACTGCTTTCTTCTCTACCTCTGTTACACCACTTGGTACACAAACGGAGATGCGTGGTTTACGAAAACTCTTCTTACCCATTGCCTTCTGGATAAAATATTTGATCATTTTCTCCGTAACGGTATAATCGGAAATAACTCCCTGACGTAACGGACGTACTGCCACGATGTTGCCCGGTGTTCTACCAAGCATCAATCTTGCTTCTTCACCAATTGCTTTGATCTTGTTGGTATCGCGGTCAAATGCCACAACGGAAGGCTCTTTTAGCACGACACCCTTTCCTTTAATATATACTAAAATACTTGCTGTACCTAAATCAATTCCGATATCTGTTGAAACCATTCTGATGTTTCTCCTTTCTTCCTGTCCTACCTATATATTATCATTTATAAATTGGATTTATCGATTCTGTTCATCTATAGAAACGCCTATGATACACATTTTTCCATATTCATACTTATTATATACAATGACGTGATGTTTTTAAAGGTTTTTTTTTGTTTTTTCTCTGATTTAAGACTTTTTTAAAACATTTTAAAAGATTCATATTTTATTAACTTCATATTCATACTTTATTCACATATTCAAAGTACTATAATAACGTACTAGCTAAGGCTAATATAATTTTTCATAACTCATACCTTCCGGCGCAAACACCAAACGCCGGGAGGTACTCCCCGGGTATAACGAATTTTCATCCATATGAATTTTCGATGCCATATATTTCACAACATTTCTCTGACCGCAGATGTCAACACATCTGTTGTCAAAAAAGGCACTGTATGCTGCGTGTTTTCCACGTTTGCATCCAGTGCCTTCTCCTTATTTCCACTATTTTTCCAGATATTTCTTGACATACTGTCCGGTGTAGGACTCCGGTATCTGCGCCACCTCTTCCGGCGTTCCCTGCGCAATGACCGTTCCGCCGCCGTCTCCGCCTTCCGGTCCCATGTCGATGATGTAATCCGCCGTCTTGATCACGTCCAGATTGTGCTCAATAACTACCACGGTATTGCCGCCATCGGACAATCTCCGCAAAATCTCGATCAGCTTGTGCACATCCGCAAAATGAAGTCCGGTCGTCGGCTCATCCAGAATGTAGATCGTCTTTCCGGTGCTTCGCTTGGAGAGTTCGGTTGCCAGCTTGATTCGCTGCGCCTCTCCTCCCGAAAGCTCTGTGGACGGCTGTCCCAGTTTTACATAGGAAAGTCCCACATCGTAGAGCGTCTGAATCTTGCGGTGGATGGACGGCACATTTTTAAAAAACTCCAGCGCCTCCTCCACCGTCATATCCAGCACATCATAAATGCTTTTTCCTTTATACTTGACCTCAAGCGTCTCCCGGTTGTAACGTTTTCCCTCGCAGACCTCACACGGCACATAGACATCCGGCAGGAAATGCATCTCAATCTTTAAGATTCCATCCCCTCCGCACGCCTCGCAGCGTCCGCCTTTTACGTTGAAGCTGAATCTTCCCTTTTTGTAGCCCTTCGCCTTTGCATCCGGGGTCGCCGCAAACAGATCGCGGATCATATCGAACACGCCCGTGTAAGTTGCCGGGTTTGACCGCGGCGTTCTGCCGATCGGCGACTGGTCAATATCAATCACCTTATCCAGCTGCTCCATGCCAAGAATCTCATCATGCTCTCCCGGAATGCAGCGTGCCCGATTCAGGTCGCGCGCCAGCCGCTTATAGAGAATCTCATTGGTCAGGGAGCTCTTTCCCGAGCCGGACACGCCGGTAATGCAGGTCATAATCCCGAGCGGTATGTTCACATCGATGTTTTTCAGGTTGTTCTCCCGTGCGCCTTTGATCGTCAGAAATCCCGTCGGTTTTCTGCGCTCATCCGGTACCGGGATCTTGATTCTGCCACTTAAGTACGCTCCCGTGATCGACTTCGGATTCTTCATGATCTCCTGTGCCGTACCGCAGGCGACCACTTCTCCACCGTGTGAGCCGGCTCCCGGTCCGATATCCACAATATAGTCCGCGGCAAGCATCGTATCCTCGTCGTGCTCCACGACAATCAGCGTGTTGCCGAGATCTTTTAAATTCTTCAGCGCCCCCAGCAGCTTATCGTTATCGCGCTGATGCAGTCCGATCGACGGCTCGTCCAGAATGTACGCAACCCCGACCAGCCCGGAACCGATCTGCGTTGCCAGACGGATACGCTGTGCCTCTCCTCCCGAGAGGGTACCGGTCGCTCTGGACAGGGACAGATAATCCAGTCCCACCTCATTCAGGAATCCGACGCGTGCACGGATCTCTTTTAAAATCTGATCGCCGATCCGGTGCTGCTGCTCCCCCAGCTTCATCTCCGCCAGAAAGGCATTGAGATTCTTCACCGACATGGAAGTCATCTCATAAATATTTTTATCCGCAACCGTCACTGCCAGAGACTCTGCTTTCAGCCGCTGTCCCTTACAGGTCTCGCAGGGGGTAATCCGCATGAACTGCTCATATTCCTGCTTCATGACCTCCGAACCGGTCTCCCGGTACTTGCGCTGCACGTTTTTGAGCAGTCCCTCAAAGGCAACATCATAAACGCCTTCCCCGCGCTGTCCTCTGTAATGGACCTTCACTTCCCTGCCGTCCGTTCCGTAGATCAGGACATGGCGGATTTCCTCCGGGTATTCGCAGTACGGCGTCTCCAGTGAAAAATGATACTCCTCCGTCAGCGCCTTTAAAATAGCGTATGTGAAACTGGACGGATCTGTACAGGACTGCCATCCCATCACCTGGATGGCGCCTTCCGCGATGGAAAGCCGTTTATCCGGAATCATCAGATCCTCATCGAATTCCATTTTATAACCAAGTCCGAAACAGGTCGGGCACGCGCCGAACGGATTGTTGAAGGAAAAGCTTCTCGGTTCAATCTCGCCGATGCTGATCCCGCAGTCCGGGCAGGAAAAACTCTCCGAGAACTGAATCGGTTCACCGCCGATCACATCCACGGTCATGAGTCCGTTTGCCAGTGTAAGCACATTCTCGATGGAATCCGCCAGGCGCTTCTCAATTTCTTCCTTTACCATGAGACGGTCCACCACGATCTCGATATTGTGCTTTTTATTCTTGTCCAGTTTGATCTCTTCCGACAGTTCATACATGCTGCCGTCGACAATCACACGCACATAACCACTTCGCTTCGCCTGCTCAAACAGCTTCTGATGCTCGCCCTTTCTGCCGCGCACAACCGGCGCCAGCAGCTGGATCTTCGTGCGCTCCGGCAGTTCCATGATCTGATCGACCATCTGGTCAACCGTCTGCTTTTTGATCTCTTTTCCACACTTCGGGCAATGCGGCACACCGATCCGCGCATAGAGCAGTCGGAAGTAGTCGTAGATCTCCGTCACCGTACCCACCGTCGAGCGCGGGTTCTGCGAGGTCGTTTTCTGATCGATGGAGATGGCGGGGGAAAGGCCGTCGATGTAGTCCACGTCGGGCTTTTCCTTCTGCCCGAGAAACATCCGCGCGTAGGACGACAGGCTTTCCACATACCGCCGCTGTCCCTCGGCATAAATGGTGTCAAACGCCAGCGAGCTTTTTCCGCTGCCGGACAGTCCCGTGATGACGGTCAGCTTGTCGCGCGGGATGCTCACATCAATGTTCTTGAGGTTGTTCTCCCGCGCGCCCTTGACAATGATATTTTCCTGCATAGTTTACCTTTTGCTCCTGTTTATTTGTGTCGAGACCGGTTTTCGGTCATAGCATACACAAATCATTTTTTAATGTCAATCCTTGTATAAATCAATATAAATTCCGCTTTTTCCGAACCTTTCCGTTCGTTACTCCACGATGATGTCCGCCGTCTCCGCGCGCACCAGCCCCATCAGGTCGGCGGGCTTGACCTCCACCTGATAACCGATCTTCCCCGCGGACACAATGACCGTCGGCAGGTTTTCCACCGAGCTGTGGAAAACCGTCGGAAACAGCTTCTTCATGCCCACCGGCGAGCAGCCGCCGTGAACGTAGCCCGTGAGCGGCAGCAGCTCCTTCTGGTGGAGCATCTCGATGCTCTTCTCGCCCACGGCCTTCGCCGCCTTTTTGAGGTCAAGGCTCTCCGCCACCGGCACGTCGAACACATAATATTGCCCGCTCGCGCCCCGCGCCACCAGCGTTTTGAACACCTGCGCGGGATCAAAGCCCATGCTTTTCGCGACGGTCACGCCGTCCACCGCCACGCCCTCCTCGTGCGGATAGCTGTGCGCGGTATAGGCGATCTTCTTCTGCTCCAGCACGCGCATCACATTCGTCTTTTCTTCCTTATTCTTTGCCATCTTCTTTCACCTCAATACATACACGCAGGCGAGGATGCACCCCAGTCCCAGAAATACCATCAAACTCACCGGCTCGCCGAAGGCGAGGATGCCCACGAACGACGCGACCACCGGCTCCAGACTCGCCAGAATGCTCGCCTTGCCGCTCTCGACCCTGGCAAGGCCGTTCGTATACAGCAGATACGGCAGCACCGTCGAAATGACGATCAGCCCCAGCGCGACGAGGATCATTCTCCCGTCCGCGAACACCGTGCGCATCTCGCCCGCGTCGAGCAGGAAGAGTGAGCCGAGCCCGCCGAACACGAACGTCCAGTACACCACGGTGAACGGCGTATAGTGCCGCAGGCCGAACGGCGCGAAGATGGAGTAGAGCGCGTAAAGGAAGCCCGCGCCCAGTCCGAACAGCACGCCCACCGCCGTCACGCTCGCGTCCCCGCTCCATACGCCCGTCACAAACGAGCAGCCGAGCAGCGCCAGCGCGAGCGCCAGAATTTTCTTCCTTGTGATCCTTTCGCGGAACACCGCCGCGCTCATCAGCACGACCATCGCCGGCGCGGTGTAGAGCAGAATGGCGCTCACCGCCAGCGAGCACAGCTCCTGACACTTGAAGTAGCACAGCGTAAAAAAGACCATGCTCACCACACCCGTGCCGAAAAAGATGGGCAGGTGCTTCGCTTTCACATGGAATACGCTCCGCTCGCGCAGCGCGAAAATGAGCGTCAGCAGCACAAGTCCGCCGAAATTGCGGATGACGACGATGTTCGCCGCGCCCATGCCCGCGCGCATCAGAAAGCGGTTAAAAAGCCCGATGCAGCCCCAACAGGCCGCCGCACCGAGGATATTCAGATAGGGAAGGTATTTTTTCATGGTTTTTTCTCTCTTTATTTTTGTTCCTTGCGCAGCTCGATGATGCGGTCGCGCAGCACGGCGGCATACTCGAACTCAAGCATCCGGCTCGCCTCCTGCATCTGCTTTTCAAGCTTGCGGATCTCCTCGTCCCGCTCGCGCTCCGAGAGCTTGCGCTTGCCGCGCCGGCGCGCGCCGTCCTCGTCCTTCCTTGAAATTTCGATGATCTCGCGCACATCCTTGCGGATGGTCTGCGGCACGATGCCGTGCTCCTTGTTGTATTTGTCCTGAATGGCGCGGCGGCGCTCCGTCTCGTCCATGGCGCGCTTCATCGACGGCGTGACCGTATCGGCGTAGAGAATGACCAGACCGTCCGCGTTTCGCGCGGCGCGGCCGATGGTCTGCACAAGGCTCGTCTCGCTGCGCAGGAAGCCCTCTTTGTCCGCGTCGAGGATGGCGACGAGCGACACCTCCGGCAGGTCGAGGCCCTCGCGCAGCAGGTTGATGCCGACGAGCACGTCGAACTCGCCCAGCCGCAGGTCGCGGATGAGCTCCATGCGCTCGATGGTCTCCACGTCTGCGTGCATATAGCGCACACGCACGCCCACCGTGCGCAGATATTCCGTCAGATCCTCCGCCATCTTCTTCGTCAGCGTCGTCACCAGCACGCGCTCATTGCGTGCGGCGCGGGCGTTGATCTCGCCCACAAGGTCGTCGATCTGTCCCGTGACGGGCCGCACCTCCACGCGCGGATCGAGCAGACCCGTCGGGCGGATGACCTGCTCCACGATCTGCCCCGCGCGCTCGCGCTCATAGTCGCCCGGCGTCGCAGAAACATAGATGCGCTGATGCACACGCTGTTCAAATTCCTCAAACCTGAGCGGGCGGTTATCGTAAGCGCAGGGCAGGCGGAAGCCGTACTGCACCAGCGCGTCCTTGCGCGCGCGGTCGCCGTTGTACATCGCCCGCACCTGCGGCAGCGTGACATGGCTCTCATCCACAAAGAGCAGAAAGTCCTTGGGGAAGTAGTCGAGCAGCGTCATGGGCGCAGACCCCTCGGGCCGCGCGGAAATGACGCGCGAATAGTTCTCGATGCCCGTGCAGTAGCCAAGCTCGCGCATCATCTCAATGTCGTACCTCGTCCGCTGGTGGATGCGCTGCGCCTCCACCGCCTGTCCGTTGTCGGTGAAGAACTTCTCCCGCACCTCCAGCTCGCGCTCGATCTCCTCGATGGCGCGCTCCATCTTGTCCTTCGTCGTCACATAGTGCGACGCGGGATAGATGACCGTGTGCTGCAGGGTCTTCGTCACCACGCCGGTCACGGGCTGGAACTCGCGGATGGCGTCGATCTCGTCGCCGAAGAACTCCACGCGCACCGCGCGGTCACGCCAGTAGGCGGGGTAGATGTCCACCGCGTCGCCGCGCACGCGGAAGCGGTTGCGCTCAAAGGCGACGTCGTTGCGCTCGTAGCGATCCTCCACCAGACGGCGCAGCAGCTCGTCGCGCTCCATCGTCTGTCCCGGGCGCAGCGAGATCATCAGCTTGGCGAAGTCGTCCGGCTCGCCGAGGCCGTAGATGCAGCTCACGGACGAAACGACGATCACGTCCCGCCGTTCGAGCAGCGCGCAGGTCGCGCTCAGCCGCAGGCGGTCGATCTCCTCGTTCGTCGAGGCGTCCTTGGCGATGTAGGTGTCCGTATGCGGGATATACGCCTCGGGCTGATAGTAGTCGTAGTAGCTGACGAAGTATTCCACCGCGTTCTCGGGAAAAAACTCCTTGAACTCCGCGCACAGCTGCGCGGCGAGCGTCTTGTTGTGCGCCAGCACCAGCGTGGGACGCTGGACCTTTTCGATCACGCTCGCCATCGTGAAGGTCTTGCCCGAGCCGGTCACACCGAGCAGCACCTGCTCGTCCAGTCCCAATTCGACGCCGCGCACAAGCGCGGCAATGGCCTCCGGCTGGTCGCCGGTCGCCTGAAACGGCGCATGGAGCTTGAATTCCATGGTCTGCCTCCTCAATCCAAAAGTCCGTTATCGCGCAGGCACACAAAGTCCCCGTCCGCGACGATCACATGGTCCACCAGCTGCACGCCGATGTCCGCAAGCGCCCGCTTGATCTGTAAGGTCGTCTGGTTGTCCTCCTTGCTCGGCAGCGCCACGCCGCTCGGATGGTTGTGCGACAGCACCACCAGGCTCGCGTTGGCGTCGAGCGCGTTTTCCACCACCCGGCGCATATTGATCGTCACCTGATCCGGGCTGCCCTCCGCCAATCGGTAGCAGGCGAGCAGCTTGCCCTTCGCATCCAGACAGGCCTCGTAAAAGACCTCCCGCCGCTCGCCGAGGAACAGCTCGATGAAATACGCGCCGATGTTCTCGCGCGTGTTGAAAATGACCTCATGCCTTCCGCCGCTCGTGCGCACACGGCGGCAGAGCGGGAAGAGCAGCCGGATGAGCGTCGCGGCGTTCTCACCCACGCCCTCGACCTTCTGCAGCTCGTAGGCCGGCGCGGAAAACACGCCCTCGAGCGAGCCGAAGCGCTCGATCAGACGGTGCGCGATGGGGTTCGTGTCCTGCCGCGGAATGGCGTAATAGAGCAGCAGCTCCAACGCCTCATGGTCGGCAAAGGCGTCCAGCCCATGCTCGCGGAACTGCTCCTTTTTTCTCTGTCGGTGCCCCTCGTGTACGCTCATGCGCTCACCCTCTCCGCGTCGTTTTTGAAGTATATTATTGTACCACATTCCGCCGCGTAGTACAAGCACTTTTTCAAACAGATGTTCGCTCTGCTTCAAAATTCGGCAACGTCACAAAAGGCGGACGCCCACAGGCGTCCGCCTTTTCCGTTCATTCCAGCTCCAGCATCACGGGGCAGTGGTCGCTGCCCATGATCTCGCTCCAGATCTCCGCCTTTTTGATGTGCCCGCGCAACCGTTCGGACACGATGAAATAGTCGATCCTCCACCCCACGTTCCGCGCTCGCGACGCCGCGCGGTAGCTCCACCACGAATAGGCGTCGGCGCGGTCCGGCCAGAGCGCGCGGAACGAATCCACAAAGCCCGCCGCGAGCAGCTCAGTCATCTTCCCGCGCTCCTCGTCGGAAAAGCCGGGGTTGAAGTGGTTCGTCTTGGGGTTCTTCAGGTCGATCTCCTCGTGCGCCACATTCAGATCGCCGCAGTACACCACGGGCTTCGTCTGATCCAGCCCGCAGAGGTATTCCCGCAGATCGTCCTCCCACCGCATCCGGTAGGGGAGACGCCTCAGCTCGTCCTGCGAGTTCGGCGTATAGCAGCACACAAGGTAGAAGTCCTCGTACTCCGCCGTGATGACGCGCCCCTCGTGCCGGTGCTCGTCGTCGCCGAAATCGTAGGTGACGTTCAGCGGCTCCTTTCTTGTGAGCACCGCCGTGCCGGAGTAGCCAGCCTTGTCCGCGCTGTTGAAATACATCCGGTAGCCCGGCAGCTCGAAGCTCACCTGATGCGGCTGCAGCTTCGTCTCCTGCAGGCAGATCACATCCGCGTCCGCGAGCGCCACAAAATCCAGAAAGCCTTTGTTCAGGCAGGCCCGCAGGCCGTTCACGTTCCACGATACCAGCTTCATGAGGATCATCCTCCCGTTTCATTTCTCCGCTCCATCATAGCAGAGCTTCGCCCCTGAAAAAAAGAAAGACGCCGTATGGCATCTTTCTTTTTCGCTGCTATTTACTGCTTTGTGCGGTCGTAGGAGACCACCACGCGGCGGTTCGGCTCCGTGCCGATGGAGAAGGTCGTGATGTACTGCGTGTCCTGCAGCGCCGTGTGGATCACATGGCGCTCATAGGCGTTCATCGGCTCGAGCGTCACGTTGCGGCGGTACTTGACCACCTTGCCCGCGACCTTCTGCGCCAGACGCTCCAGACTTTCCTCGCGCTTTTCGCGGTAGTTCTCGGCGTCGATCTGCACGCGGGCGCGCTTGCTCTCGCCGCCGCGGTTGATGGAATAGTTCGTCAGCTGCTGAATGGCGTCGAGCGTTTCGCCGCGGCGGCCGATGAGCGCGCCGAGCTTTTCACCCTCTAAAATGACCTTGTAGCGGTTCTTCTCGACCTCATAGACCTTGACCTCGGCCTTGGCGTCCATGTGCTCGAGCAGACCGGAGAGGAACGTGCGGATCTGCTCGCTCTTCTCGTCGCGGACCTCCTCGCCGAGCACGGCCGGCTCGCGCGGAGCCTTCTCGGCCTTCGGCTCGGCCCTGCGCTCGCCGCGCTTGGCCTCGCGTTCCTGCTTTTCCCTGGCGCGCACTTCCTTCTGCAGCACCTCGGCGCAGTAAACGGGCTTCTTCTCCGCCTTGGGCGCAGCGCTCTTGGGCTCGGGCTTGACCGGCTCCGGCTTCGGCTCCGGCTGACCGTCGTCATAGCTGACGCGGACCGTTGCGGGCGAGCCGCCGATGCCGAGGAAGCCGGACTTCGCGCGCTCGAGGATCTCGACGGACACATCGTCGCGCTCCAGACCGAGCTGCTCCAATGCGCGGCGGATGGCCTCGTCCTCGGTCTTGCCCGTCATATCAATAAACTTGATCATCTAAGACAAGCTCCTTTTCGTTATTCGCCGTAGTGGTCGGCGTTGAACGAACGGCCTCTCGCGTACGGACGGTCTCCGATGCGGCCGTTCTCGGTGGTGGCCTTCCTGGCCTTTTCGGCCTTGGCCGCCTTAGCGGCCTGCGCGGCCTTCTGCTTTTCCTTCAGGCTCTTCTTTTCAGCCTCGCGCTGCTGCTGGGCGACGCGGGCCTCCTCCATGCGGCGGAGACGGTCCTCCATGCGGGCCTTCTCACGCGCCTCGTCCTCCGCAGCCATGCTCTTCTTGAAATACTTGTTGAGCACCTTCTCCTGCACGAGCATCAGAACGCTGTTCGCGATCCAGTACACGCCGAGGGAGGCGGGCAGGGTAAAGCCGATCCAGAGGGACATGATGGGCATCATCCACATCATCATGCGGCTCGAGCGCGCGGTGGGGTCGTTGGGGTCCGCGGCCGAGGGATTGCCGGCCATGGAGACCTTGGACTGCCAGAAGCTCAGCGCGCCGGAAACGATGGGAATGAGCAGCACGCCGATAACAGCCCAGCCGCCGGTCCCGATCTGACCGATGACGTCACTGGGGATCATGGTGAGGTCCATGCCGAGGAAGCTGAAGTCCATGTGGATCCAGCCCTCGGGCAGGGCGACGCCCAGCTCCTGCGCGGCCTTCACGAGCGTGATCTGGCCGTAGGGCTGCAGCTGCGTCAGACCGTCCTTCACGGTCACGGCGCCGTCGTTCGCCGTCATGGCGATGGCGGCGAGGTCAAAGCCCGCCGCGCTCACCGCGTCGATCACGCCCTGCATGGCCGTGGTCGTGAGCATCATGAAGCGCGTGATGGGCTGACGGATGATGGAATACAGGGCAATGAGGATGGGGAAGGGCAGGAAGCTCCACAGGCAGCCGCTCATGGGGTTGACGCCTTCCTCTGCGTAGAGCCTCTGCAGCTCCTCGTTCATCTTGACCTGATTGTTCTTATAGCGGGTCTGGATCTCTTTGATCATGGGCTGGAAGCGGCTCATGCGCATCATGCTCTTCTTCGATTTCATCTGGAAGGGCAGCATGATCAGCTTGATGACCACGGTAAAGAGCACCAGCGCCCAGCCGTAAGAGCTTGTCAGCTCATAGAGCGCGCGGAGCAGCCATGCGAAGGGGATACAGATATAGTATCCGATCGTTGCAAACATTTTTGTGTCCTCCGTGTTTTTTGGTGTTCCCCCTCAGGGAACGGGGTCGTAGATCTTTCCGCCCCGATAGAACGGATGGCACCGCATAATTCTTTTGAACGCCAGCCAGCCCCCCTTGAGCGCGCCGTACTTCTCGATGGCCTCGAGCGCGTACTGCGAGCAGGTGGGAATGAAGCGGCAGCAGGGGGGACGCAGGGGAGAGATGCTTTTCCGGTAAAAGCGCACGAGCGCGAGAAGAAATCGCTTCACGGCTTCTTCTCCCGCAGTCCGAGCTTTCCGCACACGTTCAAAAACGCGCGCTCCAGCTCGCGGTATTCCGCCCCCACCGCGCGCGTGCGCGCGACGAGGATCATATCATACCCCTGCGCGAGCCCGCTTTGGTTCAGCCGGAAAATTTCCCGCAGACGGCGGCGGACGCGGTTGCGCACCACGGCGTGTCCGAGCTTTGTGCTCACCGTCACGCCGAGGCGGTTACGCCCCCGCCGGTTCGGGCGGACGTAGACCACAAGGTACGGCGAAACGCCGGACCGCCCCTTGGCGTAGATCCGGCGGAACTCATAATTCTCCTTAACGGTCATCGTTCGCTTCATTGCTTCTCTCCTGCATCCGTCCTTTTCCGCCATTCCGGCGTTTTCGGACGATAGCCTCTAAGGGACGGCGATTTTTCCCATCGTCCGTCCCTCGGTCTATCTATATGCGACGCGCCTTTGGCTCCCTCAATGGGTCAGACGGGCGCGGCCTCTTGCGCGGCGGCGGGCCAGGACCTTGCGGCCGTTGGCGGTTGCCATTCTCTTGCGGAAGCCGTGTTCCTTGGAGCGCTGAAGCTTCTTGGGCTGATAGGTACGAGAAGTAGCCATTGCGTTACACCTCCTGAAAAAATTTGCCGGCGGCCATCGGCCGCTCTTACTCGACGGCGGCGGTCTCCCGCCCCCGCAGTAGCCTTTTTCCTGCGCTGCGTTCAACGCAACGCAGAGGATATTATATAAGATGCGACCCACCCTGTCAAGCCACAAAATCTTGTGGTCTCCCGCTTTTCCGACCGCAAATCGCCCCTTTCACGGCTCATCTTACCTTATCTAAATATAAAATACGGTTGCTTTTTTCCTCCGTCTCTGGTATAATAAAGAGGTGATATTATGCGCTGCTCCACAGCGGGCCGCGCCTTCATTTCCGCCCACGAAAGGAGCGTTTTCTTTGAACTCTGTAGCTGACGTCTGGCAGGTCGTGCTCGAACGCCTGCGCGCCGGCGGTTTGGCCGAAACGGCCATCTCCACCTGGTTCGACGAGGTGGAGGCGGTCGCCATCCGCGATATGACCTTTTACCTCTGTTGTCCCAATGACTTCAAGCGCGGGACGATCGAATCCCTCTTTCTGCCGAACCTCAAGGCCGCGTTGAAGGAGATCTTTTCCGCCGATTTCGACGTGAAGCTCCTCTCCGCCGCCGAGCGCGACGCCCTCGGGCAGGAGAAGCCCAAAAAGCCGACTTCTCTTTTGGAGTCCGGCGAATTTACCTTCGATACCTTCGTTGTGGGCGACAGCAACAAGCTCGCCTACGCCGCGGCCCGCGCAGTCGCGGACGCGCCGGCAGAGCACTACAATCCGCTTTTCATCTACGGTGACTCCGGCCTCGGCAAGACGCACCTGATCTACGCCATCGCGCACGAGATCCGCACCAAAACACCAAACGCCAAGATCGTCTACATCAAGGGCGACGATTTCACCAACGAGCTGGTCGAGGCGATCCGCAGCGGTAAAAACGTCGAGTTCCGCAGCAAGTACCGTGACGCCGACCTTCTGCTGATGGACGACGTGCAGTTCATCGCCGGCCGCAAGCAAACGCAGGAGGAGTTCTTCCATACCTTCAACACCCTCTACGAGTCCAAGCGCCAGATCGTCCTCACCTCCGACCGTTCGCCCAAGGAGATGCAGCTGCTCGACGACCGTCTTCAGACCCGCTTCGAGTGGGGCCTGCTCGTCGACGTCCAGCCGCCCGATTTTGAAACGCGCCTTGCCATCGTCAAAAACAAGGCGGCCCAATGGGGCAGCGTCATTGACGACGACATTGCCAAGTACATTGCCGAGAACGTCTCCAGCAACGTCCGCCAGCTTGAGGGCGCAATGAATAAGATCCTCGCCTACCGCGACCTGATCGGCAAGGAGATGGACGAGGAGAGCGCCAACCGCGCCGTGCGCGATATGCTTCGCAAATCCAACGAGTACATTCCCACCGCCGCCTCCATCATCGACGAGGTCTCGCGCTTTTTCGGCATCGACGAGGCGGTGGTCAAGGGTCCCTCCCGCAGCCGCGAGGCCGTCACCGCCCGCCAGGCCGCCATGTACCTCGTCCGCCGCATGACAAATCTCTCCACGCCCGACATCGGCCGCGAGTTCGGCGGACGCGATCACACCACCGTTCTCCACGCGCTCGAGCAGGTCGAAACGAAGCTCCAGAACGATCCGGGCTTCGCCCAGACCATCAAGGACATCACCATCAACATCAACTCCAAGAAGTGACGTTTTCCCCTGAGTTAACACGTTTCCGGCAGCGCCTTCTGTGGATAACCTCAGCTTTCCACAAAGACCGATTCTTTCCATTTTCTTTCCCCACCGTTTTTCACAGCCGAAAACCCTTATTTTTCTAAGCCTCTCTCCCCTTTTCCACATTTTTTCTCCTCTACTACGATAACGACGAAATAATCTATTCTTTTTTCAAGAAAGGGATCGCAATATGAAATTTTCCTGCGAAAAGCTCCTTCTTCAAAACGCCGTCAATACCACCTCCCGCGCGGTCGCAGCGAAAAGCTCCATTCCCGCGCTCGAGGGTCTCCTGCTCCAGTGCGGCGACGGCGTGCTGACTGTCTCCGGCTACAATATGCAGACCGGCATCCGCACCCGCTTTCCCGTTGAGGAGCAGGAGGGCGGTGAGCTGGTCCTCTCCGCGCGCCTGTTCGGCGACATCATCCGCCGTATGCCCGACGATATGATCACCTTCTCGTCCGATGAAAAGCTCATGGTCCATCTTTCCTGCGGCGATGCCGACTTCGACATTCTCGCCCTCTCCGCCGCCGACTTTCCGGAGCTGCCGGAGGTCGAGGAGAAGTATTCCGTATCCCTGCCGGAAAAGACGCTGCGCTCCATGATCCAGCAGACCTCCTTCGCCGTCTCCACGAACGAGGCCCGTCCCGTTCACATGGGCGAGCTCTTCGAGATCGGCGACAACGGTCTGACCGTCGTCGCGGTCGACGGCTTCCGTCTGGCGCTTCGCCGTGAGCCGCTTGAGCGGATCGAGGGCGGCGCGTTCTCCTTCGTCGCGCCCGGCGCTGCGCTCAACGAGGTCGAGAAGATCTGCGAGGACATCGACGCTTTCGCGACCATCACCCTCGGCCAGCGCCACATTCTCTTTGAAATGGGAGAGACCGAGCTGATCTGCCGCCGCCTTGAGGGCGAATTTCTCGACTACAAAAACGCTATTCCGCGCCGCAACCCCATCTCCGTCACCGTGGATACCAAGGCGATGCTCGAGAGTCTTGACCGCGTGAGCGTCGTCATCTCCGAAAAGCTCAAGAGCCCCGTGCGCTGTATCTTCGAGCAGGACCGCGTGCTCCTCTCTGCCAAGACCGCCAACGGCGACGCCAAGGACGTCTGCCGCATCGTCGGCGACGGGCAGGGCCTCGAGATCGGCTTCAACAACCGCTACCTCATGGATGCGCTTCGCTTCGCGCCCGCCGATGAGCTCAAGCTCGAGCTGAACACCGGCATTTCTCCCGCCATCCTCGTCCCGACCGACGGCGAAGAAAGCTTCCTTTATATGGTCCTTCCCGTCCGTCTCAAGGCACAATAAAAGAAAAGAGGTCCCCTTATGACCGTTCTTCCCATCACCACCGAGTATATCAAGCTGCAGGACCTGATGAAGCTTGCCGATCTCGTCTCCACCGGCGGCGAGGCCAAGCTGCGCATTCTGAATGAAGAGGTCACCGTCAACAGCGAGGTCTGCACCATGCGAGGCAAAAAGCTCCGCCCGGGCGACGTGGTTTCCTTCGCGGGCCGGGAGCTCACCGTCGAATATGCGACTTGACGCCATCACGCTGGAGCATTTCCGCAACTACGCGCACCAGAGCGTGACCTTCGATCCCTCGGTCAACGTCATTGTCGGCGAGAACGCGCAGGGCAAGACGAATCTGCTCGAGGCCGCTGTCTACCTCTCCTGCGCCAAGTCGCCCCGTGCCCGCACGGAGAAGGAGATGATCTCCTTTGAAGCCGACGCGGCAAGGCTCACCGGCAGCGTCTTTTCCCGCGGCCGCGACTTTACCGTGGAGATCGAGTTGTCCCGCGGCAAGCGCCGGAAAATGAGTGTCAATCAGGTCCCCTGCAAGCGCGCGGGCGACCTCTCGGGCGTGCTGAATACCGTCTATTTCTGCCCCGACGATCTCCTGCTCATCCGCGATGGCGCCGCGGCAAGGCGGCGCTTCATGGACCTCTCGCTCTCCCAGCTCCGCCCGCGCTACGACGCGGCGCTGAGCGAGTATAACCGCCTCTACGACCACAAGACGCGCATCCTGCGCGACGCGGAGGAGCACCCCTCGCTGCTCGACGCGCTCCCCGATTTCAACCTCCGCATGGCGCAGTGCGGCGCGGTGCTCATCTATTATCGCGCCCGCTTCTGTAAGCTCCTCACGGACTATGCCGCGAGCGCCCACCGCGAATGCTCCGGCGGGCGGGAGGAGTTGACGCTCGCGTACAGGACCGTCAGCACCGTCGCCGATCCGATGGCGCCGCAGGAGACGGTCTTTGAGCAGCTCATGGCACACCAGCGCGACCATTACCACGCCGAGCTTGCCTCGCGTCTTTGCCTCTCCGGACCCCATAAGGACGATATCGAGGTCTCCATCGGCGGCGCTGCCGCCCGCGCTTTCTCCTCACAGGGCCAGACCCGCACCGCGGCGCTCTCCCTCAAGCTCGCCGAGCGCGACATTTTCCGCGAGCTGACGGGCTTTTCGCCCGTCCTCCTGCTCGACGATGTGCTCTCCGAGCTGGACCCCCGCCGGCAGGAATTTGTCCTCAACCGCATCTCCGGCGGTCAGGTCTTCATCACCTGCTGCGAGGAGGACCGGCTGGAAACGCTTCTCGGCGGCAAGGTCCTCCACGTTGAAAACGGAAAGGTGGTCTGAAATGTACCTGCACATCGGCCGCAATCAGATGCTTGCCGAGCGGCGCATCATCGGCATCTTTGATCTTGAGATCACCTCGCAGTCCAAAACGACCCGCGCCTTTCTGGACCGCGCACAGCAGGAGGGCACGGTGCTCGAGGTCTGCGACGACCTCCCCAAATCCTTCCTCGTCTGCGACCATCCCTACCACCCCCAGATCGTATATCTCTCCGAACTTTCGAGCCAAACACTGCAAAAAAGAATGGAGGAATCGACATGAAGACCCCGATCGCCCTGTCTATGCTGTTAAGTCCCTTTTCCCTTCCTCACGACGAACGGTGGGTGCTGCCCCTCGCGCTCGGCGCTCTACTTTGCGCCGCTCACAGGCATTGTGTTTCTGTGCGTGCTGAGTGAAGCGCTCGTGTATGGCGTGTACCTTCTTGCGAAGAAAAAAAGACAGGCCGCGATGTAAGCGGCCTTCCCATCCGAAAATACTATACAAGGTGCGAAGAAACGCGTCGGAAGCCGTTCCGGCCCGGTTCTTCGTACCCTGTACCGAAAGGAGAACCCCATGGCAGACAACGAACTTCTGCAGTCCACGGCGGTCGACGCCAACAACGATTACAACGCCTCGGAAATTCAGGTCCTTGAGGGACTGGAAGCGGTGCGCAAGCGCCCGGGCATGTACATCGGCTCGACCTCCACGAGCGGTCTGCACCACCTCGTCTATGAGATCGTCGATAACTCCATCGACGAAGCCCTCGCAGGCTACTGCACGGACATCACCGTGCAGATCAATCCCGACAACACCATCACCGTCGTCGATAACGGCCGCGGCATCCCCGTGGACCTTCAGGCGCAGACCGGACGTCCCGCGCTCGAGGTCGTCTTTACCGTCCTGCACGCGGGCGGCAAGTTCGGCGGTGGGGGCTATAAGGTCTCCGGCGGCCTGCACGGCGTCGGCGCGAGCGTCGTCAACGCGCTGTCCGAATGGCTGACCGTGCAGGTGCATAAGGACGGCAAGATCCACGAGATGAAATTCTCCCGCGGTCACATCACGCAGGAGATGACCATCGTCGGCACCACCGACCACACCGGCACCACCGTCACCTTCAAGCCCGACCCCGAAATGTTCGAGGATACGGTCTACTCCTACGATATCCTCCACACCCGTATGCGTGAGGAGGCGTTTTTGAACGCGGGCCTTCGCATCCGCACCGTCGATCTGCGCGAGGGGCAGGAGCAGAGCGACGAGATGTGCTACGAGGGCGGCATCCGCGAGTTCGTCACCTTCCTCAATAAGTCCAAGGACGCGCTGCACTCCGGCGTCATTTACATGAGCGGCACCAGGGGAGATTCCTACGCCGAGGTCGCCCTGCAATATAACGACGGCTATCAGGAAAACATCCTCTCCTTTGCCAACAACGTCCACACGCCCGAGGGCGGTATGCACGAGACCGGCTTCAAGGCCGCGCTCACGCGTGTGCTCAACGCCTACGGCCTCAAGGTCGGTCTCATCAAGGAGGGCGACAAGGTCTCCGGCGAGGACTGCCGCGAGGGTCTTACCGCCGTCATCTCCGTCAAGCTCACCGACGCGCAGTTTGAGGGTCAGACTAAGGCCAAGCTCGGCAACGCCTCCATGCGCACCCTCGTGGACGCCATCGTCTCGGATAAGCTCATGCAGTTCCTTGACGAGAACCCCGTCGTCGCCCGCACCATTCTGGATAAGGCGATGATGGCCAACCGCGCGCGCGAGGCCGCGCGCAAGGCGCGCGAATCCATCCGCCGCAAGAGCGCCCTCGGCGGCGCGGCGATGCCGGATAAGCTGCGCGACTGCAACGAGAATAACCCCGAGCTGACCGAAATTTACATCGTCGAGGGCGACAGCGCGGGCGGCTCCGCCACGCAGGGCCGCGACTCCCGCTTCCAGGCGATCCTGCCGCTTTGGGGCAAGATGCTCAACGTCGAAAAGGTCCGCGCCGATAAGATCTACGGCAACGACAAGCTCCAGCCCGTCATCGTCGCGCTCGGCGCGGGACTGGGCGAGGATTTCGACGTCAACAAGCTCCGCTACCACAAGGTCATCATCATGGCGGATGCCGATGTGGACGGCTCCCACATCCGCACCCTTCTGCTGACCTTCTTCTTCCGCTATATGCGTCCCCTCATCGAAAACGGCTACGTCTACGCCGCCGTGCCGCCGCTGTTCAAGCTTGTGCGCGGCAAGACGACGCGCCTTGCCTTCTCGGAGGAGGAGCGCGACAAATACTCCGCCGAGCTGCGCGGCGACAATCCCAACGCCAAGGTCGATATCTCCCGTTTCAAGGGCCTTGGCGAGATGGACGCCCACGAGCTGTGGGAGACCACCATGGACCCCGAAAAGCGCACCCTGCGCCGCATCACGCTCGAGGACGCCATCCTCGCCGACGAGACCTTCACCGTCCTCATGGGCGAAAAGGTCGAGCCGCGCAAGGAGTTTATCGAGAAGAACGCGCAGTACGCCGTCAATCTTGACTTCTGAGAAAGGAGGACATCTTCAAAATGGCTCACAAAAACACAGACTACAAGCCCGAGGACATTCGCTTCCCCGAGCAGAAGATCGTCACGAGCGAGCTCGTGCATGAAATGACGTCCTCCTACATCGAGTACGCCATGTCCGTCATCGTCGGCCGCGCTCTGCCCGACGTGCGCGACGGTCTCAAGCCCGTCCACCGCCGCATCCTCTACGCCATGTATGAGGACGGTCTGACGAACGACAAGCCCTTCAAAAAATCCGCCACCTGCGTCGGCGACGTGCTCGGCCGCTACCATCCCCACGGCGACGCGTCGGTCTACGACGCCCTTGTCCGTCTCGCGCAGGACTTCTCCATGCGCTATATGCTCGTCGACGGCCACGGCAACTTCGGCTCGGTCGATGGCGACCCCCCGGCGGCCTACCGTTACACCGAGGCGCGTATGTCCAAGCTCGCCAACGAGATGCTGCGCGACATTGATAAGGACACCGTCGATTGGGACCCCAACTTCGACGAGTCCCGCAAGGAGCCGCGCGTGCTCCCCAGCCGCTTCCCGAACCTGCTCGTCAACGGCTCCTCGGGCATCGCCGTCGGCATGGCGACCAATATCCCGCCCCACAACCTCACCGAGGTCATCAACGCCTGCATCTGCGTGCTCGACGATCCCGAGGCTACGCTCTCGGATCTCATGCAGCACGTCACCGGCCCCGACTTCCCGACGAAGGGCATCATCATGGGCCGCGCGGGCATCCGCGCCGCCTACGCCACCGGACGCGGCAAGATCGTGCTCCGCGCCCGCACGGAGTTTGAGGACTTCGGCAAGGACCGTGTGCGCATCATCGTCACGGAGCTTCCCTATCAGGTCAACAAGCGTATGCTCATCAAGAGCATGGCCGATCAGGTCAACGATAAGAAGCTGGAGGGCATCTCCGACATCCGCGACGAGACCGACCGCACCGGTATGCGCATCGTCATCGAGCTCAAGCGCGACGCGAACCCGCAGGTCGTTTTGAATCGCCTGTTCACGCAGACGCAGCTCCAGACCAGCTTCGCCATCAATATGCTTGCGCTGGTCAATAACCAGAAGCAGCCGAAGATCCTCTCCCTGCGCCACATTCTCGATGAATACCTCGCCTATCAGGAGCAGGTCATCACCCGCCGCACGCAGTACGACCTCAAGAAGGCACGCGAGCGCGAGCATCTGCTGCAAGGACTCCTGATCGCGCAGGACAACATCGACGAGGTCATCCACATCATCCGCACCAGCTACGACGACGCCAAGGAAAAGCTCATGGCGCGCTTTTCGCTCTCCGACATTCAGGCGCAGGCCATTCTTGAAATGCGTCTCAAGGCCCTGCAAGGCCTCGACCGCGAAAAGCTCCAGAACGAGTATGACGAGCTGGAAAAGAAGATCGCCTACTTCGTTGAGCTTCTTTCCAACGAAACGATGCTCAAGGGTGTCCTCAAGGACGAGCTGATCGAAATTCGCGACAAGTACGGCGACGAGCGCAAGACCGAAATTCAGGACGTCGAGGACGAGATCGACATTGAGGATCTCATCGAGGAAGAGCAGTGCGTCTTCACCCTCACGCAGAACGGCTACATCAAGCGCACCGGCGTGAGCGAGTATGCCGCGCAGGGCAAGGGCGGCATGGGCAAGAAGGGCATCACCACCCGCGAGGAGGACACCGTCGTGGACGTGTTCACCGCCTCCACGCACGACTATATCCTCTTCTTCACCGACACCGGCAAGGTCTACCGCAAGAAGGGCTATCAGATCCCCGAGAGCGGCAAGGCCGCCAAGGGCGTGAACATCGTCAACATTATTCAGGTGGAGACGGGCGAGCGGGTGCAGGCTATGCTCCACTTCCGGGAGACGGGAGATGAGGAGCTGTACCTGTTCATGACCACCCGGAACGGCACGGTGAAGCGTCTGGAGGTCAGCGCCCTGAAGAACCTGCGGAACAACGGCATCCGCGCCCTGACGTTGGACGAGGGCGACCAGCTGATCTCCGTGACGGAGACGCGGGGGCATGACCGTATGCTTATCGCCACCCACGACGGACAGGCGGTGTGCTTCGACGAGACGGATGTGCGCGCCATGGGACGTACCGCCGTGGGCGTCCGGGGCATCCGGCTGCGGGAGGGCGACTATGTCATTGGCGCCGCCCGCGCCGACGCGGACAAGACCGTGCTGTCCATCACCGAGAACGGCTACGGCAAGCGGACGCCTATTGAGGAGTACCGCATTACCAACCGCGGCGGCATGGGCATCCGCAACTATATGGTCACGGACAAGACCGGCCCGGTGGTGGGCATGAAGGTGGTGGACGGCACGGAGGATCTGCTGCTGGTGACGGCGGCGGGCATCCTGATCCGCACACCTGTGGAAAACATCCGCGTAGCGGGACGTGCCACCCAGGGCGTCATCGTCATGCGCTTCAAGGAGGAGGGCGACCGGGTCATCTCGCTGGCTCTGGCCGATCCCGAGGAGAAGGAGCAGCCCGAGCCGGAGGAGGCCTCCCTGTGAGCGCCCCGGCGTGGGACATCATCGCCCGGATAGAGACGCCCTTTGACCAGAAATTCGGCGTGCCGCGGCAGAGCGGCATCGCCGACTGCCCCGGACGCATCGTGTTCGAAAAGCCCTTCCGGGACGTGGATGCGGTGCGGGGCCTGGAGGGCTTTTCACACATCTGGCTCATCTGGCAGTTTGACCGGGCGCAGCGGCAGAGCTGGTCGCCCACGGTGCGGCCTCCCCGGCTGGGCGGCAACGAGCGCGTGGGCGTGTTCGCCACACGTTCGCCCTTCCGGCCTAACGGCCTGGGGCTCTCCGCTGTGGAGCTGGAGCGTGTGGCCTTGGACGAGCCGGAGGGTCCGGTGCTGTACGTCCGGGGCGCGGACATGGTCAGCGGCACGCCCATTGTGGACATCAAGCCCTATCTGGCCTACGCGGACAGCTATCCCGACGCCGCCGGCGGCTTTACCGGCGGCGATGCCGGCGCGGTGCTGACGGTGAACTTTCCCCCGGAGCTGCTGGCGCAGTTTGACAGCGGACAGCGCCACGGGCTGCTGAGCGCCCTGGCCGCCGACCCGCGGCCCCGGTATCAGGACGACCCCGACCGCGTGTACGGCATGGCTTACGCAGGAAAAAACGTGCGTTTTACCGTGCAGGACGGGACCGTGCGCGTCGTTGGGGTGGAGTGAAGGAAGGATATATGAGAACCGTTACGATCTACACCGACGGAGCCTGCAGCGGCAACCCGGGTCCGGGCGGCTGGGGGGCGATACTCAGCTATAAGGGTGCGGAGAAGGAACTCTCCGGCGGCGCGGCCCAGACCACCAACAACCGCATGGAGCTGACCGCCGTCATCGAGGCGCTGCGGCTTTTGAAGGAGCCGTGCGTGGTGGAGCTGTACAGCGACAGCAAGTACGTCATCGACGCGCTGGAAAAGGGCTGGGCCAGAAGCTGGCAGCAGCGGGGCTGGGTGAAGAGCGACAAAAAGCCGGCGCTGAACCCGGACCTGTGGGAGCAGCTGCTGGCGCTGACCGATATCCACGAGGTGCGCTGCCACTGGGTGAAGGGCCACGCGGAGAACGAAAAAAACAACCGCTGCGACCAGATGGCTGTGGCCGAGAGCAGAAAGTTTCAGTGAAATGTGCTGTCTGCTGTGGAAAAAACGCGGCGTAAAAGGCAGAATTCACAAATTGTTCATGGCCGCTTCAAGATTCGGCCAAAATTAGGGGGTATTATAGCATCATCCAAAGGAACAACACTTCCTGATGTGATTTTCTCTCTCTCCTAACACAAACACACGGAAACACCCCGGCCATTGGGCCGGGGTGTTTCTGCTTTTTTTCGCTTTCGGCAACGTATGTTTGCTTGCTTTTTGGTTTACACAGCGTTTACCTGGTTGTCCTCTGCATGTGCTGCTTATGCGCTCTTTTGTATACGTTTGCGTCAGTCACGGTTTGCCTTTGTGTTCCGGAAGGCTCCAAAGCCCTGTATTCTCAAAAGGCGGAGAGAAAAAAGGCGCACAAAAGGAAACGGGGCTCAGTTATAATAATCGGTCTCGTCGGTCAGCGCCATGGGCAGGCCGTTGTGGTAGACCGGCAGGGTCTGGAATTTGAAGCGGCTGGCACGATGCAGGGCGTCGATGCGCTCCTTGATGGCCGGGTCCACCACGCCGCGGCGGACGTACTCGTTCACCGCGCGGTAGGGGAAGCCCAGATTGTCCTCGTCGGTCAGGCCGGTGAGGCCGTCGGACGGCGGCTTGATGAGAAACTTCTCCGGCAGGCCCAACTGGCGGCCCAGAGCGACGACCTCCTCGGTGGTGTACATCCCCAGGGGGGAGAAGGCGCCGGCGCTGTCGCCGTAGATGGTGCAGTAGCCCACCCAGTCCTCGCTGAGGTTGCTGGTGTTGATGACGATGCCGCCCTCTACGGACTGGGCCACGGCGTACAGGGTGGCCATGCGGACGCGGCTGGGAAGATTGACCTTCGTCTGGCGGCTGGGGGTCAGGCCCGCCTTCTCCATCTCGTTCAGCACGCCCTGAACAGCGTCGTGGATGTTGATGGTGGTGTGGGGCAGGTCCAGGTGCTCCACCAGTGCCTGGGAGTAGTCGATGTCCGGCTGGACGCCGTCGGGCATGAGGACGCCGAGGACGTTTTCGCGGCCATAGGCGGCCACGGCCAGGGCGGCCACGGTGGAGCTGTCCTTGCCGCCGGAGATGCCGATGACGGCGGTCTTGCCGTGGCAGGCATTCATCTGCTCGGCCATCCACTCCAGCAGGCCGGCCAGCTGTATTTGGGGGTTGAATTCCATGTGCGATACCTCCCGTTCCGAAGTTTTGATGCCCTATTGTACCGCGTCGGGGAGGATTTTGCAAGGGCTATCCCAGCAGGGCCGCTGCATCCTCCGGCGTCAGGCCGGGCTGGAGCGCCAGGGTGACGCCATAGCCGATGAGCCGACCCAGCTCACGGACGCGGCGGTCGATGTCCTGGGGCGTGACAAACAACCCGGTGGGCGGGGCGTCCTCGTCGCCGCAGAGGGCCGCGCCGTCGATGACCGTGGGGACGCCCAGGGCGATGACCGGCACGCCAAGCGTCCGGGCGTTGACTGCCTTGCGGTGATTGCCTACGCCGCTGCCGGGGATCAGGCCCGTGTCCCCCAGCTGCACGGTGGCACACAGCCGGTGACGGCTGCGGGCGGCCAGCGCGTCGATGGCGATGACCACCGAGGGGTGCAGGCGGTCCGCCGCGCCGCGGATCAGCTCCAGCGTCTCCACCCCCGTACGGGCCAGCACGCCGGTGGCCAGGGCCGCCACCGGCGTCAGCGCGCCGAACTGCCGGGGCATGGAACGGACCATGTGCCGCGTGACCAGCAGGTGCTCCAGTGCCGCCGCGCCCACAGCGTCGGGGGTCATGGCGTCGTTGCCCAGGCCCACCACCAGGGCGGGACCGCCCGATGGCGGCGGCAGCAGGGCGCGGAGCTCGCGGCACAGACAGAGGGCGGCCCGACCGGTCAGCGCCTCCTGACGGGACAGGGCGGGGCGCAGGTCGATGGTGATATAGCGGCCCTCGGGCTTGCCGATGGCCCGGGCGCCCGCCGGGGTATGGACATGGATGCGGGTGACGGGACAGCCGCACAGCAGGCATTCGGACTTGGTGACGCCGGTGCCGGGGGCAAACATATCCCGGCCGGTGGGCAGCGCCTCCGCTGTTTCCACGGCCAGATCGGTACGCGAGAGGTTCATAGTAGTGGTCAACGCTCCCTTCTGAACACAAAATATTGTGGCTTTTGGGTAGCATGGCCGGTGAAATCGCTTTTATACAAAAACTGCCGCGGAAATTGCAAAAAAGTCTTGCATTTTTCAGGCAAAGATGCTAAAATATCATCCTGCGTGGAAGTGTATATTTTCGCTGCACAAAAAATTCAAGTCGGGGAGGTGTTTGGTTTGCCGAATATCAAGTCTGCTAAGAAGCGTGTTCTGGTGGCAGAGACGAGAAATGCTCGCAACAAAGCCAATAAGTCCGCACTGAAGACTGCTATCAAGAAGTTCGAGGCTGCTGCCGTTGAAGGCAATCGCACCGAGGCCGAGGGCACTTACAAGGTGGCGGTCAAGGCGATCGACAAGGCTGCTGCAAAGGGTCTGCTGCACAAGAACAACGCGGCCCACAAGAAGAGCGCGCTGACGCTGAAGCTGAACAACATTGGCTAATGACCAAACGCAACGGACATCCGCAAGGGTGTCCGTTTTGGTTTATACGGGAAAAGGGACGGCGCCGCCGTCCCTTTTTTCATATCCCCTTATACTTGCGCCGGGTGGCCATTCCGCCGCGGATGTGCCGCTGGGAACGGTTTTCGTCCAGTATGGCCTTTACCTGTGTGTACAGCGCCCGGTCGCACAGGGCCAGACGCTCGGACAGGTCCTTGTGTACGGTTGTCGCTAATTAGAACGGTTTCGTCTAAGCCTAAATCTCCAAGCAAACGCAGGTAAATGTCTACATTGCCCTCTTGATCGACCTCGATCTTCTGAATAACCTGTTTAAGCTGGGCATTGGTGAGCTGCCGCACATCGGTAATGCTCTCAATGGTGTCAAAGGTTTTCTTGATGATCCCCTCTAACTGCTCGCCCTTGTCGATGTTAAAGGACACCAGCTTCAAATCATTCTCAATCCGGGCAATCTCCTCTTTCATGCCGCCGATCCTATCATTCAGCTCTTGCCGGGTAATCAGATCATCGGCGTACATATCCATATACTTTTGGCGGGTCTTGTTGAGCTTGGAGAGCTTTTGCCGCAACTCTTTTTCATATTCCACATTGTCGCTCTTGGCTTTATAAAGCCGGTTAAACTCGCCTACAACATAGTGAATGATATTCTTCTTGGATTGCAATACCTCGGCAAAATAGGCTTGCAGCGCCGCGATCAGCTCGTCCTCGTCCACGGCAATACGGTTGGGGCAGCTATCCGCTCCTTGCCCATTGTGGCCGCTGCACACCCACCGGATATAGGTGTTTTTATAGGTACGGACGGTGCGCCGGAACGACCAACCACATTCTTTGCATTTGATTAGGGTAGAGAACAGATATTTGTTGCTTTGACGCTCTCGTTCAACATGAAAGGTTTTCCCTCGCTGCTCCATGAGCTGCACGGCCTGTTCGTACTGCTCCGGCTCGATGATCCGCAGATCAGGGCGCTCGGTTACAAGCCAGTCTGTTTTGTCTTTTTCTGCACGCTGGCCGGTGAGAAAGTCTGTTACTTCCTGTTTGCCGTTGATGATCTTGCCGGTGTATAGTTCATTGGTAAGAATACGGCATACGGCGTTTTGCGACCAAATACAATCGCGCTTTGTCCGAAGCCCTTTTTCATTCAGCATTTTGGCTATCTTGGCAGCTCCATACCCCTCTTTTAAGTACCACTGATAGATTTGCTGAACAACATCGGCTTCCTGCGCGTTGATTTCAAGATTGAAATAATCCCCGATGGTTTTATCATAACCGTAGACAATGTTCGGCACACGGCCTTTCTCGGCGTTGAGCTTCTTTCCAAACTTCACGCGCTTTGAGGTGTTGGCGCTTTCTTCCTGTGCCAAAGCGCCGAAGATCGTCAGAACAAACTCACTGTTGCCCAGCACCGTCATGTTGGCTGTTAAAAAGGTGGTTTCAATTCCTAATGCCTTGAGCTTGCGGGTACTTTGCAGAAGATCTACCGTATTGCGGGCAAATCGGGAAATATCCTTTACCACCACCATATCAAAAAGGCCGCTTTCAGCGTCTTTCAGCAACCGCAAGAACTCCTTGCGGTTTTTAATCTTTGTGCCGGAAATGCCCTCATCTGCATATAGGCGCACCAAAGTATGGCCATTCTTTTCTGTAAACTCGGTAAAGAACCGCTTTTGCGCGTCCAAGCTGTTGAGCTGATCTTCCTTGTCGGTAGATACCCGACAATAAGCTGCTATATTCATAGGGCGTTACCTCTCGAATAAAATAATATCTGTCTGTTACAACTGAATTATATACTGTATCGGTTTTGTTTGCAAGCACCGATAAAAAAGAAAAGAGCCATTCATGCAGAATGGCTCTCGGCTGGTTCCGGCTGGGCGGGGCTGATGGGCGGCGTTTCCGCAACCTCGGCTGCGTCCCGCATGGCCTGTTCCACCTTTTCTTTGCTGGCTTCTATGAACATTTTTAATATGTAGTCGGCGGTCGCTTCCGCCGTATTCGGGTTATGAAACCGAAAGTTCAATTTTTGTTTTGCCACGGCAGCGAACCACCTCCTTTTTGCCTGTCCTTTCTTTTCAAGTGTATGTGCTTTTTGAGGAAGATAGCACGAGCGGTTTTTGTAAGAAAATCAGTTTTCTTGGTCTATCATTTTCACAAGCCGCTCGGTACAGGCTCGCTTTACATTTCCGTAATACTGCTTCAAATCGTCAATATCCTGTTGGTAAATGCTGCGGGTTTCATTTGCCCGCAAAGCAATTTGATTGATGTTTCGGGCAAGATTGGCAAGCTCATTTGTCAGAGCTTTCAGCTCGGTAAAATCTCGTTTTATCACATAACCGTCTATCAGCATTTTTCGTGCATACATAGAAAAGTTTGCAGTTCCCACTTGAAGCATTTTCTGTCGTATCATATCAGCTTCTTTTTCCGAAACAAGAAGTTGCAGCCGCACCGTTCTATCTCTATTTGCCATCTTGCAAATACCGTCCTTTCGTTCTTTATGAAAAGCCGTGCTTTTCTTCTCCGGCATTAGCCGGTGGGGTTTGGGGCGACGCACCAACAAGCAGAAACAGAGGAAGTTGCCCCGTGGCAATTTTCGGCGTTTCGTGGAAGTGTGCTAACACTTCCAATGCTTGTTATTCTTCGTTAAGGGCAGCTTTGCCGCTCCTGCAATTTTCAAAAACAATTTTTCTTACATGGCATTGCAAATGGATTTTGCAAGTCTGCCGGAAGAAAAAACAGCCATTACCAGCACCAACGAATAGAGCAAACATTGGAATAAAACGCCAGTCACATCACCGCCCGCCAAGCCGCCGCTTGGAATGCTGACAGCCAGCGTTCCAAACATACTCATGGCAATATAGATTAGTACACCTTGCACACAAACCGCTGCAAAGGATTTAAGAAAATTTTTGCCGATCATACCAAGATCGCCGCCGCCCAGCGTAGCAATCGGTACGGCAGCAATCGCCGTGTAAATGTAAATCTCCACCATGCGGCCAATAACAACCACGGTAATGAGCATGGAAGAAAACTTGAATACGATCCAGATAATTGTCACCTGTAGGCAAAGGAATAGTTTTGGGAATATTCCATTCAGGCCGCTTATAGAAGCTCTTAAAGCGTCAAGATCAGCAGCCACAGAAGTACCGGGCGCACCGCCGGAAATGTTACCAATAATATTACTGCTCAACTCAAAAATTGCACCTAAAATTTGTGGTGTCATATCCACCGCCAGCTTACAAAGAACAAATTTAATCATAGTCTTAAAAACAATTTCGGCCCCAAAGGTAGCCCCACCGCCCGCACCGTCAATGCGAGTGCTGGCATTGTATAGCTCCAAGGTAAAAATCAGTGCCAACACGATATAGGCCACCGGCATAGCTACACTCTGACAAATACCCTGTACCCAAGAATAGATAGCACTGTTAAACTGCGCCGGTGTCTGTACCAACAAGCCGCCATCGCCGCCCATGCTGGTAACGCCGTTCAAGATTTCCTCAATCACTCCGATAATGTAATCTTCCATTCTACTTTCCCCCCATCAGCTTCTTAAACTGAACTGCCAGAAAGCGAATATCGAGGATCAGACACACAATGACACTGACTGTTAGGATCAGCAGCAAAATAGAGGGCATAGCCTGTCCAACAGAAATAATGTACTGCCCCACGATTAAGGGGTAAACCATCATTACGGTTTCTTTCTTTGGTAAAATTCTCATAGCTTCTCCTTTTCTCTCCCTCTCTCTGTTCCGGCTTTGCCGGATTATAACCGGCGGCAAAGCCGACGGAATGAGTGAGTGATTATTCTCGTAAAATATAATTCTTTTTTTATAATTAAATAGCCTACATTTTGAACCACATACAATTTGAACCGCCTTCATTTTGAACCGCCTACAAAATGTGGGTGGTTCAAAACACCAATAATCTTATGTTTCTGTGGTATAAACTCTTGCGTAGTCATACTCTAATTTTATAATTTCACCTGTCATTCTAACATTTTGCAACGCCGGAATAGTAAGATCAGCCTTTTCTAAAAGATCGTATTCATAACGGTAACCGGCTGCTGTTCGTATGCGGTATTGCTTCAAGTACCCCGCAGTTTTTAGCTCCTGCCATGCGCCATCAAAGGCACGATCTCCCAAGCAAGCAATTTTTTGCAATGGCCGCTTATACAAGATATAATCTGGTATGGTGATATAGCTTTGAATAATGGCATATAAACCCCGTGCTTTGCAAGAAAGCTCAGTGTTATGAAGCGCTTCATTAGAAACTTGAGCAAAGGGATTTTGACGCTTTCGGAAACTTCCATCTATCCCCATAGAAATCACCCTCTTTTTGATTGATCGTCCAGCCACTCAATAAAGGCAGCTTTCGGAATTTTGATCCTGCGGCCAACTCGGACAACTGGAAAACCCTTACTCTTTACCAGCTCATAGGCTGAAACTTTGCTAATGGCTAAAATAGACGCAACATCGTTCACATTGAGAATTAGTGGCAAATCGTCAAATGTAGTTGCTGATTTAGAATTGCTCATGCTGTACCTCCATTATATAAAGTGCTGTTTGCTATTATATTGACAAAGCAAGTGCAATTTGATATTGTTAATATAACATACAGACAAATTGAGTTGCAAGTAAAAATAGATTACATAGTAAATGTGCAACTTTTATTTGCTAAGAGGAGAAAGAAAATGAAAAAAGCAAGTACAACTAAAAATGATGTGGCTGAAAAAGCAAATGCTCCCTTTCCAACAAGACTTCGTGTCTTAATGGAGAGAGAGCACATAAAGCAAGGAGATTTAGCTGAAATTCTTTGCGTTACACGGCAAGCAGCTAACCAGTATTGCTTGGGGCTTTCATTCCCAGATTTTGAAAAGCTCTGTAAAATAGCAACATATTTTAATGTTACCACAGATTACTTGTTAGGTTTGTCCGATGTATATAGTCAAGCAGATGATGGAATTAACCGAGAGCTGGGACTAAGTGAAGCTGCTATATCGGGATTGAAAGAATTATTAAATGACAAAAAGTATGGCAGGGTTGTTCCGTGCAAATTGGTCTTTTCACAACTAATTGAAAGCGAGAATTTTTCAGCAGCTCTCATGTGGCTATTTAAGGCAGTTGATAAAACAGCCGAGTATCTGCCATATGAGTCGGTAGAAGAACAGTATATGGACGATACCGTTGCGGGATTGGATATTGCCCCTTGTGATGTTGCCAATACATACTTTATGAGGGCACAGGCGGCTTTTTCAAAAGCCGTGAATGATATTTCGGATGAAATTACCCTAAAATCTCTCAATAACCCCGGAGAGTTATTTATTACACTTTTGAGAAATCTTCCAAAAGAAGATCAATTACGGTTGGGAAAATACATTAAAGAACAATACTACATGGCTGAATATGAAGAAACTTTGCAAAGCAGCATACCGGGCAAAATGAAAAGCTCTCTTAAAGCGGCTGAAGATTTTCTGTTAGCAGAGATAGAAAAATAACAGCACCGTCCCCCAAGGAACGGCGCTGCTATTCGTCAAACTCTAAAAATTTGCTGGGCGCTATGTGCAAAGTGTCTGCGATCGCAAACAAGGTTGCCAGCGAAACCGGCTGCACAAAGCTGGGCGTTTCTACCTGTGAGAGATAGCCGGGGCTGCGGTCGATCTTGTCAGCAAGCTGCTCTTGCGTCAGGCCACGCAATTTGCGGTAATAGGCTATCTTTAGGCCGATTTGTATGTATCGGCTCTCGTTTGGATCATTCATTTTATCACCACCACATTTATTTTACCCGGTTGAACAGATAGTATGAATATGGTATGATATTGATTATTATAGGTTTTACCTGTAATTGATTAAACATAATATATACTAATCAAGAATAAGGAGATGAACACATGAAAAAGATCGCAATGCTGGCGGCTGTGGTGTTGCTAATTTGCGGATTAGTTACCGGCTGCGGTGCTGGCAACTCCGTTGTCGGCACATGGTACAGTGACCGGGACGATGAAGCAGCCTTGGTGTTGAACAAAGACGGCACATACAGCGATGGGCAATGGCTCACCAGCGGCAACTACACCATAGACGGCAACACCGTTATTCTTACCGGCACATTGGACGGACAAAACAAGCTGAAAATCCAGACGGAAAACGGAAAGACAACATTGCTCTTTGGTGACGAAAGCTATTCGCATACTTACTACGGCAGCGCAGAAGCCGCACAGACGGCCAGAGAAGCCCGCCAAGCGGCTGAACAGGCCGCAGCAGAGGAACAGGCCGCAAAAGAGCGTGAAGCTCTTAAAACGGCTCTTGTGGGCTATTGGTATAACATGAGCAGCTACCCGGTGGAATTTACCGCCGATGGCAAGTATATCAGCTATCAGCAGGGGGAACGGCAGGAAAGCCAATATGAGCTTGTTTCCGGCAGTATGCTTTCTGTAACAGCCGCAGACGGCACAACAGAGGAAATCTCGGCAGAGGTACAAGGTGATGGGCATTTACAGTTAAGCACCTGGGACTACATCAAGGCCACGCCCCTTGACCTCTCTCTTGATCTGCTGGCCGGAGAATGGACGGACGGCACATTGACCACCGTTTTCACAGCAGACAGTAGCTATATCGAAAAAAGTGCCTTTGCGGGCTTTGTAGACGATAAGACAGTTGCCTTTACGATCACCGGTAGTAATACCCTTGATGTGCCGGATCAGGGCGGTCAGCAATGGGCATTCTTAAGCGAAACGGAAACAGAATACCAATTACTTATGACCAAGACCAAGAACGGTGCAAGCTATATCACATTTATGACCAAAGCAAAATAGTCTGAAAAACGGTTTTGCTTACATGATTTTCGTACTTTGATTTTCATACTAATTTTCGTACTATAATTAGGAAGCGATATAGTCCGAAAATGGGTGTCCGAAAAAGGGTACGAAAAACGATCGTTTTTCGTACCCTTTCCCTGCTATGAATGTAAATTTTACATTCATGCATTTATGGTACTAATCACTTGACAGCAGATAGAAGGACGGAATATAATAGATTACGAAAAGTATTGTTCGCTCCCCGATATGCGGCTTTATAAATGGTCGGGATTACAAATATTGTTCGCTTCTCAGCAAGCGGCTTATAAATGGCTGGGATTAAAATGTAATGAAAGCGCAACGCCCACAAGGACGCTCTAAACTGTGGGGCTGTCAAGGCACGAATAGACAGCAAAAATATGTGCCGGTGCTTCACCGCCGCAAGCGTGAATGATAATGAGATTTTGAAAGTTAGTTTTCAAAAACATAAGAGGACAGGCACACCGCCTGTCCTCTTTCTTTATGCCACCGCCCATATAAAGCGTTCTATTTTGTTACTGCCGTATGTACGGTGGATTTGCTGACGCCGAACTTCTTGGCGGCGGCGCGGACGGTGGTCCGGTTCTCTATCATGTACAGGGCCAGCTCTTTGGCCCGCTGCTCCAGATCGTCTCGCATAACGCAACACTCCCATGCCGTTGTGCTCTATCTATATGGCGGAACGCGGGCGGATATGACAAAGGGGACGGACCGCACATCCTTAACGGACACTTAGCGGGCGGCGGGAGTATAATTTGGCATCATCCGGAGATGAAATGAGGCGAGTCTATGGATATCTGGAAGGAATTGCGGGACGAGGGCGTGGACAGCGGCCTGCTGGAGGAGGTGCAGCGCTTCCGTGAGGCCCACCCCCTGACGCCGGAGGCGCAGGAGCGCGTGCCCGTGCCGAAGTATCTCTACTACGGCAGGGAGGTATGGGAGAGCGCGGCGGCGGCACTGCTGTGCGGCGAGCACCTGCTGCTGGCGGGGCCGAAGGCCACCGGCAAGAACGTGCTGGCGGAGGACCTGGCGGCGCTGTTCGGACGGCCGGTGTGGGACGTGTCCATGTATGTGAACGTGGACGCGGCGGCCCTGATCGGCGCGGACACGCTGAAGGACGGGCAGGTGGTGTTCCGGGAGGGACCGGTGTGCGCCTGTGCGCGGCTGGGCGGCTTCGGCGTGCTGGACGAGGTGAACATGGCAAAGAACGAGGCGCTGGCCGTGCTGCACGCCACGCTGGACCACCGGCGCGTCATCGATGTGCCGGGGTATGAGCGCATACAGCTGGACGACGCGGCGCGGTTCATCGGCACCATGAACTACGGCTACGCCGGCACCCGTGAGCTGAACGAGGCGCTGGTGAGCCGGTTCGTGGTGGTGGATATGCCGGTGATCTCCGACGAGAATTTGCAGAAGCTGCTGCGGCGCAGCTTCCCCACCCTGAAGCGGGAGTGGGCCGAGCAGCTGACGGCGCTGTTCCGGGACCTGCGGACCAAGTGCGACAGCGGCGAGATATCCACCAAGGCGCTGGACCTGCGGGGACTGCTGGCGGCCCTGCACCTGATCGAGAAGGGGATACCCTCCGGGCAGGCGCTGGACCTGGGCATCATCAACAAGGCCTTTGAGCCCTTTGAGCGCCAGCTGGTGGCGGACGCGGTGTGGGCGCGCCTGCCCAAGGACGCCACCCGGGACAAGCTGTTCGACTGATATGGACAGACAGGACAGAGAGACGCGCCGGGCGGAAAATCAGGTGTGGAACGGCTGGGGGGACTATGCCCGCAAGCCGGAGCTGCTGACCTTCGACCGGGCGGGGGACGCCGAGCTGTACGGCAATACGGTGCTGGGCCTGGCCTGCCGGTATTACGACTTTGACCGGTTCCGGCCGCTGCTGAACGAGTTTCACCGGTCGGCGCAGGAGGCACTGTATACGGACATATTCTTCCTGGTGCTGGAGGGGGCGGTGTTCGCCCGCGGCGCGGCGGAGCGGCCGCTGCTGCCGGTGCTGCGGCGGGACTATGCCCGCCGGCTGCTGGCGCAGACGCCGGTGGCCGAGGGCATGAACGGGGACGCCGTACGCCGGGCCTGGGCCTGCCGCGTGCTGGAACAGCCGGAGGACCCGGCCCTGTCGCCGTTGCTGGACGAGCTGGCCGCGCCGGGGGACAGCACGGAGGCGCAGCTGATCCAGCGGACGGAGCGCGTGCTGTACACCTGGTTCCGCCGCGCTCGCCGGGCCGCCGACGACCGCCAGTGGGCGGCGTGGGTAGGCCGAAAGCGGGACAAAAGCGGCGGCGTGCACTTTGTGCGGCCCAACGCCCTGCGTGCGCTGTCACACGACGCGGGGGGAGGCAGCGGCGGTCTGCAGAAGCAGACGCTGTTCAGCTTTTTGCAGGGCCGGACGCCGGAGCCGATCCTGCGGCGGTATGTGGAGGACTGCTTCGGCGCGTCCATGCTGACGCCGGGGCAGCTCAGTGAGGCGGAGCGCACCCTGTGCACCGGCGTGCACAAGAACTGCCGGCTGCACTTTACCCGCGGCGAGCCGGTGGGCCGCGCACCCGCGCCGGAGGCGGCCTGGGACGCGGCCCACTTCCGGCAGCAGCGGGAGAAGAACCGGGCGTATTATCAGGAGCATCTGGTGGAAAACAAGCTGGCCATCGCACAGCTGACGCAGAAGCTGCAGAACACGCTGCTGCTGCGGGCGGAGGACGAGGGCGGTACGGGCCGCGCCGGGAGGCTGCGGCCGGAGCTGGCCTGGCGCGCCGGGGCGCTGGGGGACGAGCGGGTGTTCTCCCGCCGGTCGCCGCAGGAGCCGGGAGAGCTGTCCGTGGACCTGCTGCTGGACGGCTCGGCCTCGCAGAACCGGCAGCAGGAGAAACTGGCCACACAGGCGTATCTTATCGCGGAGAGCCTGAGCCGGTGCCGCATCCCCGTGCGGGTGACGGCGTTCTGCTCCGTCAGCGGCTGCACGGTGCTGCGGGTGCTGCGGGACTATGACCATCCGGAGCAGAACGAGGGGGTATTCGACTATGTGGCCGTGGGGTGGAACCGGGATGGGCTGGCCCTGCGGGCCATGGGCTGGCTGCTGCGGCAGCGGCGCAGCGAGCAGTCGCTGCTGCTGGTGCTCTCGGACGCCAGCCCCAACGACGACCAGCGGATACCCAACGGCCTGGGCGGATGGGCCTACACCGGGAAGCGCGGCGTGGACGACACGGCGGCGGAGGCCGCGGCCCTGCGGCTGCGGGGCGTGCTGCCGGTGTGTCTGTTCACCGGAAGCGACCGGGAGGTGCCGGACGCCCGGCGTATCTACGGACAGGCCATGGAGCGCCTGCCGGCCATTGGGTGGCTGGCAGACGCGGTGACGCGGCTGATCCGGGGCCAGCTGCGGCGGGGATAGGACAGAATGCGACACAAAACGACAGAAAGAGGCACACCGAAGGGTGTGTCTCTTTCGCTGCTCAATACCAGGTGATGCCCTCCAGATCCTGTATCTGCACCCGCAGGTCCTCCAGCAGTGTCTCAGCGGCGGCGGAGAGGGCGCGGCCCTTGGGTGTGACCAGGTAGAAGGTGCGCTCCGTCGGCGGGTGGGCCAGGCGCAGCACCTGCACGTTGCTGAACATCCGCAGATAGGGCTCGGTGGCGCCGGCGGGGATGATGCTCCAGCGCTTGCCGCAGGCGGGCAGGGTCTCGGCCAGCTGGGGCGTGTCGGCGTACAGCAGGGGGCGGGCGTCCACGCCGAACCAGTAGTCGTGCCACTGCTGTATCTCCGGCTGGCCGTAGATGAGTATCTCATCCTGCACGTGCAGGGTGGTGGCCTCTACCGGCTCCGTCAGTGCCACCGTTCTGGGCACCACAAGGAAGAAGCCCTCGCGGAACAGGGGTTTGGCTTCGATCTGCAGACCGTAGTGCAATGCGCCGTCCACGATGGCCATGTCCGCGTCGCCCCGGGCCACGGCGGACACCGCCTGGTCCGTCCGCATGGACTCCACCCACAGGTTCACCGGCAGCTCGCGCTCCAGAAAGCGCTGGTACACCGGGGGCAGGATGTACTGGTTGGCGGTGTAGGCGGCGATGACGTGGAGAAACTCACGCTTTTCCGCGGCGGCGAAGGTCTGCGTCTCCGAGAGCAGGTTCTGCCACCGGCGGGCCAGAGGCAGGAAGTGCTGGCCCGCATCCGTCAGGGTGATGCGGCGCTGGCCCTTGCCACGGTGGAACAGGGGCGCGCCCACCTGGTCCTCCAGTGCCTTCAGCCGGGCGGACAGGGACGGCTGGGTGATGTACAGCGCCTCGGCGGCGGCGGTCATGGTGCCGTGGTCCAGCACGGCGAAAAAGGTCTCGATGTCCTGGTTGGTCATAGGCGGCTCTCCGAATTATAGTTTGTGTCTATATTATACCGTAGAATAATCAATTTTACAAGCACTAACCTTTGTGGTATGATTTGGCCACAATACAGAAAGGAGTTGTTCCCTATGACAAACACGAAAACCAAGACTTCCCCGGCAAAGGCGATCGCCGCTGTTGTGATCGCGGTTATTCTGGCGTTCACGCTGGTGTGCCTGCTGACGGGGAACATCAACCCCGTGTGCCGTGTCACCGCCATGCTGATGCCGGTGTGGCTGGCCGCCGAGCTGCACCTGCTGTGCACGCTGCTGTAACGGGGCACCGGCTGATTTTGCTGTTTTCTTCCCTTTTCTCTTTCTTATTTGCGAAAAACGCGGACGCAGGTGCGTCCGCGTTTTTCATCGTCCGGACGCGTAAAGACGGCGCAAAGAATACTACGAACTCCGAACTATTTTTCCGAAAAAACCCTGTATTTGTAACGCTTTCGTGAATTCTGCGCCGTTCCGCTTGCAAGTCGGCGGCGGGGATGGTACACTTACACATTATTACAGTTTTACCCTGGGTGCGTGGGCGCTGCAGGTGGAAAAAGGAGGGACGGGTATGGCCGGCTTCAGCGTGAAAAAACCGCTGACGATCTTTGTGACGGTGCTGGGCATTATCGTGCTGGGCGTGGTGGCGTATCTGAAAATGACACCGGATCTGCTGCCCAACATGGACTTTCCCTATGTCATCATCGTCACTTCTGATCCCGGCGCCAGCCCGGAGTCCATCGAGCAGTCCATCACCAGGCCGGTGGAGCAGTCCATGGCTACGCTGGATAAGATCAAGACCGTCACCTCCACCAGCCAGGACAGCGTATCCATGGTCACGCTGGAGTTTGAGGACGGCGCCAATATGGATACCATCAGTGTGGACATCCAGCAGAAGATCTCCGTATTGCAGGGCAGTTGGGACGACACCGTCTCCGCCCCCTATGTGCTGAAGATCAATCCCTCCATGCTGCCGGTGATGGTGGCCGCCGTGACCCGGGAGGACATGGACGTGTACGCGCTCAGCGATTTCGTCACCGGAGAGCTGTCCCCCAAACTGGAGGGCGTGTCCGGCGTGGCCAGCATTTCGGTCAGCGGCGCCGTGACCCGGGAGGCCCATGTGATCCTGGACGAGGCCAAGCTGGACGCCCTGTCGGAGAAGCTGGCGGATGCGGTGCGTACCGAACTGAACAAGAGGAAGCTGGATCTGCAGAAGGCCAAGGACCAGGTGGAAAAGGGGCAGGCACAGCTGGATGAGGCCAAGGAGGCCATTGCCGCCGGCGCGGCGGCCAAGGCGGGCGCGGCGGTGGATAAGCTGTACGAATATCTGAAGGAGGCCCGGGGCCAGATCCCGGAGCCAGACCCGAATCCGGATCCCGGTGAGCCGCCCATCACCGTGCCCGGGAAGGAGGAGCTGGAACAGCTGAAAAAGACGCTGGAACGGCTGAACGCGACGCTGGATAAGCTGATGCAGGATCTGGAAAGCGGCGAGCTGAAGCGGGAGGTCACCAGTGAGGTCTATAACATGACGCTCTCCCTGATCAACGGCATTACCCAGCTGACGGAGGCGCAGATACAGCTGGATGAGGCCATGACCCAGATCGAGGCCGGCATGGACCAGATCAACGAGGCGTACAAGTCCATCGCCGACCAGACGGACGTGGGCGGGATGCTGTCCATCTCCGCCGTCAGCCAGCTGCTGACGGCACAGAATTTCGCCATGCCTGCCGGGTACATTGAGGACGACAGCGGCGTGAAATACATGGTATCCGTGGGCGAAAACGTGTCCTCCCGCCAGGAGCTGGAGGATATGGTGCTGCTGGACCTGGGCATGGACGGCATCGAGCCGGTGACACTGGGCGACATCGCCACCGTGGTGGTCACGGACAACGCCGGGGAGCTGTACACCAAGGTCAACGGCGACAACGGCATTCTCATCACCTTTACCAAGCAGTCCAACTACGCCACGGCGGAGGTGTCCAATAACATCAGCGCACGGTTCGAGGAGCTGGAGGGCCAGTACGAGGGATTGTCCTTCGCGCCGCTGATGGACCAGGGCGACTATATCTACCTGATCGTGGAGACCATCACCTCGTCGCTGCTGTGGGGCGCGCTGTTCTCCGTGGTCATCCTGTACCTGTTCCTGCGGGATTGGCGGCCCACGGTCATCACGCTGGTATCTATCCCCGTCAGCGTGATCTTTGCCATCGTACTTATGTACTTCACCGGCGTGACCATCAACATGATCTCCCTGAGCGGTCTGGCCGTGGCGGTGGGTATGCTGGTGGATAACTCCGTGGTGGTCATTGAGAATATCTACCGCCTGCGGGCCAAGGGCGCCACCATCATTCAGGCGGCGGTGTCCGGCGCGGGCCAGGTGCTGGGCGCGGTGACGGCCTCTACCCTGACCACCGTGTGCGTGTTCGCGCCCATCGTGTTCGTAGAGGGCCTGACCCGCCAGCTGTTCACCGATCTGGCGCTGACCATCACCTACTCGCTGCTGGCCAGCCTGCTGGTGGCGCTGACACTGGTGCCGGCGATGGCCAGCGGTATGCTGCGCCGGCCCATGGTGCAGAAGCCGAGCCTGCTGGACAAGGTCTATCCCGCCTATCGGAAGGCCATCGCTTTTTCGCTGGACCACAAGGCCGGCGTGCTGCTGCTGTCGCTGGTGCTGCTGGTGACCAGTGCCGGCGCGTGCCTGCGCCGCGGCTTTACCTTTATGCCGGAGATGGATATGAACAACCTGTCCCTGACCATCACCATGCCGGAGGACACCTCCCGCGAGGAGGCGGTACGGCTGGCCGACGAGGTGCTGGAGCGGGTGATGACTGTGGACGACGTGCAGGATGCCGGCTTTATGATGGGCGGCGGCACCATGGGCGGCCTGAACATGGGCGGTGCCATGGGCGGCACCTCCGGCGGCAGCTATGACGTGGAGGGCTACATCACCATGCCGGAGGGGACCTTCGGCTCTGTGGCGGGGAAGGAGATCGAGACGCTGTGTGCCGACCTGCCCTGTGAGGTGACGGCCAGCGGCGTGATGAGCGGTATGATGAGCTATATGACCGGCAGCGGCGTGTCGCTGCAGGTGTTCGGCAGCGATATGGCGGACCTGCAGAGCAGCGCCCGGACCATCGCCCGGCGGCTGGAGCAGGTGGAGGGCGTCGGTGAGGTCAGCGACGGGCTGGACGCCTCGGCCCCGGCGCTGCAGGTGACCATCGACCGGAAGGCGGCGGCGGAGAAGGGTCTGACCGTGGCCCAGGTGTATATGCAGATCGCCGCGGCGCTGCAGAGCAGCGCCAGCGTCTCTGATGTGACGCTGGACAGCGAGGACATGGACCTGACCGTGGACGCGGCGGAGGGCAGCGTCCTCAAGCGGGAGAACCTGCTGGAGCTGGAGTTGTCTGCGGAGAGCAGCGCGTCCTCCGCCATGACCGGGAGCGCCTCAGGCATGACCGGCAGCAGCGCCGCGGGGCAGCTGACCGGCGGCAGTGAGGAGGACAAGACCTTCAAGCTGGGCGATGTGGCCACCGTGACGGAGACGGTGTCCATGAACACCATCTCCCGTGACCAGCAGCGCCGGTGCGTTACCGTGACCGCCGCCATCGCCGATGGCTACAACGTCACCCACGTGACCTCCGCGGCGCAGCAGGCCGTCAGCGGTCTGACGCTGCCGGAGGGCATCACCGCGGAATTCAACGGAGAGAACGAGCAGATCATGGAGGCCATGAGCCAGCTGCTGCTGATGCTGCTGCTGGGCGTGGTGCTGGTGTACTTCATCATGGTGGCACAGTTCCAGTCGCTGAAGTCCCCGTTCATTGTCATGTTTACCATCCCGCTGGCCTTTACCGGCGGCTTCCTGGCCCTGCTGATCGCGGGGATCGAGGTATCTGTCATCAGCCTGATCGGCTTCGTGATGCTGGTGGGCATCATCGTCAACAACGGTATCGTGCTGGTGGATTACATCAACCAGCAGCGGCTGTCCGGCATGGAGCGCCGGGAGGCGATCATCGACGCGGGCGTGACCCGCCTGCGGCCGATCCTGATGACCAGTCTGACCACGATTTTGGGCCTGATCGTCACCGCCACGGCGAAAAACGCCGGCACGGCGCTGATGCAGCCCATCGCCGTGGTCTGTATCGGCGGACTGCTGTACGCCACGCTGATGACGCTGTTCGTGGTGCCCTGTATGTACGACATGATGAACAAGAAGGACATGCAGAAGGTGGACGAGAGCGAATTGCAGATCGTGGATATGTGAGCAAAAAAAGAAAGCCCCGCGGGGCTTTCTTTTTTTTACGCTTAATAGGCCAGCTTCTCGGCCAGATAGGCCTTCAGCTCGCTGATGGGGATACGCACCTGCTCCATGGTGTCGCGCTCACGGACGGTGACGCAGTTGTCGCCGGCGTGCTCGGCATCGCCCACGGTGTCGAAGTCCACGGTGATGCAGAAGGGAGTGCCCACCTCGTCCTCGCGGCGGTAGCGCTTGCCGATGGAGCCGGTCTCGTCGAAGTCCAGCATCCACTCCTTGGACAGGTCCTCGTAGATCTTGCGGGCGGGCTCGGAGAGCTTCTTGCTCAGGGGCAGGATGGCGGCCTTGTAGGGCGCCAGGGCCGGGTGCAGGTGCAGCACCACGCGGACGTCGTTCTTCTCCGCGTCCACGACCTCCTCGTCGTAGGCATCCACCAGCACGGCCAGGACGCTGCGCTCCACGCCCAGGGACGGCTCGACCACGTAGGGGATGTAGCGCTCGTTGGTCTCGGGGTCGAAGTAGGTCAGGTCCTTGCCGGACACGGTCTGGTGCTGGGTCAGGTCGTAGTCGGTACGGTCGGCCACGCCCCACAGCTCGCCCCAGCCGAAGGGGAACAGGAACTCGAAGTCCGTGGTGGCCTTGGAGTAGAAGCACAGCTCCTCGGGGTCGTGGTCACGCAGGCGGAGGTTCTCGTCCTTCAATCCGATGCCCAGCAGCCAGTTGTGGCAGAAGGTGCGCCAGTAGTTGAACCACTCCAGGTCGGTGCCGGGCTTGCAGAAGAACTCCAGCTCCATCTGCTCGAACTCGCGGACGCGGAAGATGAAGTTGCCCGGGGTGATCTCGTTGCGGAAGGACTTGCCGATCTGGCAGACGCCGAAGGGCAGCTTGCGGCGGGTGGTGCGCTGGGTGTTCACAAAGTTGGTGAAGATGCCCTGGGCCGTCTCGGGACGGAGATAGACGGTGTTCTTGGCGTCCTCGGTGACGCCCTGGAACGTCTTGAACATCAGGTTGAACTGGCGGATATCGGTGAAGTTGTGCTTGCCGCAGGAGGGGCAGGGGATGTTGTGCTCCTCCACAAAGTCCTTCATCTCCTGCTGGGAGAAGGCGTCGATGGGCTTGCTGAGCTTAAAGCCGTTCTCGTGGCACCAGTCCTCGATGAGTTTGTCGGCGCGGAAGCGCTCCTTGCACTCCTTGCAGTCCATCAGGGGGTCGGAGAAGCCGGCCAGATGGCCGCTGGCTACCCAGGTCTGGGGGTTCATGAGGATGGCGGCGTCCTGCCCCACGTTGTAGGGGTTCTCCTGGACGAACTTCTTCCACCAGGCCTTCTTGATGTTGTTCTTCAGCTCCACGCCCAGCGGGCCGTAGTCCCAGGTGTTGGCCAGGCCGCCGTAAATTTCGCTGCCGGCGAAGATAAAGCCGCGGTTCTTACACAGGGCTACCAGCTTATCCATTGTTTTCTCAGTGTTTTTCATGTGCTCGTCTCCTTTTATATGAATATAGTTGCTCTTATGGTCAAGCCGCTACCGGCGGCGTTACCTGCACGGTCACGATTCCCGTATACCAATCCGTCTGGTCTGTGGACACACCGTACCACCACTCTGTACCGCCGTCCGGCAGGTGGTACAGAATGGCATAGAATTCCCTCTGATGCAGCGCCATGGGGTAGTTGCTCTCCGGCAACTGATCTCCTGTGGTCTGCCACGTGGAAAAGGCATCGTATCCGCCCTCCACGCGCCAGAACTCGCGGCTGGCGTAATCACTCCAATCAGATATGTCCTGCTCCCCGAAGTAGGACGCCGTATACGACTTTCCGGCGATGGTCAGTGTGTCCGTGCGGAGCGACTCCAGCTCCGGTTTTTCTTCCCGCGCAAGATTGGCACAGGTCAGCGCCACCTTGCTGCCGTAGTGCGCCGCGATCTGGGCCGCCATGGAGGGTACGGTGCCGGTTTGGTGATCCATCCCGTTGGGGTCGGCGTGGGGGCCGCCGCAGAAGGCCACCACGCTGACGCCGCCCAGTGCGTCGAAGGCGGTGCAGAAATTGATCGCCAAGGCGTACTCCCGCTGCACGTCGGCCTTATCGTCTGCGCCGCGCCGATAGTACATGGCGCCCTGCTTGATGCTCCGCTCTACCTCGCGGTATACGTCGGTGTCGGTCTTTCCCTCGTCCTCCAGAAGCTGGCGCGCCTTTTCGCCGGAGGTGGCATACTGATGCTCTATATCAAAGCCGTGGAATATCGTGTCCGGACACGTCTCCTTAATCTGATGGTAAAAATCCGCCACCACCTTCGCATGGAACAGCGTCCCCTCGCAGGCGCCGTACACCATATCCCAATAGGTATCGTCCTCCGCCGCCATCCAGCGGTTCAGCAGCAGCGCGGAGCCTGCGCCCATCTCTATGAACAGGTGACGCATCCCCTGACCGTAGCAGGTCTGCCACAGCGCCAGCTCCTTATCCAGGCAGGCGGCGTTGGCGTGTTCCTCTCCGTAAATGAATATCTCCCCTGTGGGCGCACTCGTTTCCGCCGGTGCGCCGCAGGCCGTCAGTCCCAGCAGAGCTGCCAGCAGCAGGGCCAGTATCCGCTTTTTCATAGACGCTCCTTTGACAATTAAAACGCCCTGATGCTAAATTAGCATCAGGGCGAACGAAAACTCGTCCGTGGTTCCACCTGAATTTGGATGTCCCACACTCTTGCGCCGGTAACGGGGCGTCCGGCGGGCATTTCCTCCCGCAGCTCCGGGCAGCCACGCCCTTCATCGCCTGTAATAAGCACAGAATAGCACGTTTCGGAGTGATTGTCAAGAAAAACCGCCATTGTCATGCCGCCGTAAAGAAATCGTACGAATACCAAACTATTTCCCGGCGAAAAGCCGGGATTTGTAACACTTCCGTGAATTATCGGCCCGAATGCTTGCAACTTTCCCCCGACGATGGTAAACTAACACATTATTTGTAGTGTATGCTGGGGCAGGGTTGCCCCGGCAAAGGAGCTGGCGTATGGCAAAATTCAGCGTGAAGAAGCCGCTGACCGTCTTTGTGGTGGTGCTGGCGGTCATTGTTTTGGGCGTGGTGTCGTATCTGAAAATGACGCCCGACCTGATCCCCAATATGGATTTTCCCTATGTCATCATCGTCACCGCCGACCCCGGCGCAAGCCCGGAGGCGGTGGAATCGGACATCACCAAGCCCATGGAGCAGTCTATGGCCACGCTGGATCAGATCAAGGAGGTCACCTCCACCAGCAAGAACAGCGTGTCGATGGTGCTGCTGGAGTTCGAGGACGGCGTGAACATGGACACCATCAGCGTGGACATTCAGCAGAAGATCTCCGTGCTGCAGGGCCAATGGGACGACATGGTGGGCACGCCCTACGTGCTGAAGATCAATCCCTCGGTGCTGCCGGTGATGGTGGCTGCTGTGTCCAGGGAGGGAATGGACGTATACGACCTGAGCGATCTGGTGACCGACGAGCTGACCAACAAACTGGAGGGCATCAGCGGCGTGGCCAGCGTGTCCGTCTCCGGCGCGGTGACCCGGGAGGCTCACGTCATTCTGGATCAGCAGAAGATGGACGAGCTCTCCGCCACGCTGGAGGACGCGGTGAAAAAGCAGCTGAAAAAGGCGGAAACCAAGCTGCGCGACGCGGAGAAGAAGATAGAGGACGGCCAGTCCGCCCTGAACAGCGCCAAGCGGGACGTGGCCGACGGCGTGGCCGGCGCGGCGGGCGACGCGGTGGACAAGGTGCGGGACGAGCTGCGCGATGTCTACAAAAACCTGGAGGATACGGACATCAGGGATATTATCGGCGGTCTTTTCACCGACCCGGATAAGACGCTGGAGAAGCTGCAAAAGAATCTGGATGAGCTGAAGGCATCCCTGTCCAAGCTCATGGACGAGCTGGAGAGCGGTAGATTGCGTGCCCGGGTGGAGGGGACGGTTTCCGACCTGGTCGTGTCGCTGATGGACGGAATGACCCAGCTGACAGAGGCACAGATCCAGCTGGATCAGGCCAAGACCCAGGTGGAGAGTGGGCTGGAGCAGATAAGTGACGCCTATAAAAAAGTGTCGGAGCAGACGGACCTGGGCGGAATGCTGACCATCTCCACCGTCAGCGGCCTTTTGACGGCGCAGAACTTCTCTATGCCGGCGGGCTATATCAGCGATGACAGCGGCGTGAGCTATATGGTGTCGGTGGGACAGAAGATCACCACCAGCGGCGAGCTGGAGGAGATGGTGCTGTTTGATCTGGGGCTGGAGGGCGTAGAGCCTATCCGGCTGGGGGACGTGGCCACAGTGGCGGTGACGGACGATGCCGACCAGCTATATACCAAGCTGGACGAGGAGAACGGCATTCTGCTGTCCTTTACCAAGCAGTCCAACTACGCCACGGCGGAGGTGTCCAACAACATCAGCGACCGGTTTAAGACACTGGAGGCCCAGTACGAGGGGCTGTCCTTCGTGCCGCTGATGGACCAGGGAGACTACATATACCTGATCGTGGAGACGATCATGTCGTCCCTGCTGTGGGGCGCGCTGTTTTCCGTGGTGGTGCTGTTCCTGTTCCTGCGGGACTGGAGGCCCACGGTCATCACACTGGTGTCCATTCCCGTCAGCGTGATCTTCGCCGTGGTGCTGATGTACTTCACCGGTGTGACCATCAACATGATCTCCCTCAGCGGTCTGGCAGTGGCGGTGGGTATGCTGGTGGACAACTCGGTGGTGGTCATCGAGAACATCTACCGCCTGCGGGCCAAGGGCGCTACCATCATCCAGGCGGCGGTGTCCGGCGCCCAGCAGGTGCTGGGCGCGGTGACGGCGTCCACGCTGACCACGGTGTGCGTGTTCGCGCCCATCATCTTCGTGGAGGGACTGACGCGGCAGATGTTCACCGACCTGGCGCTGACCATCACCTATTCGCTGATGGCCAGCCTGCTGGTGTCGCTGACGCTTGTGCCGGCTATGGCCTCCGGAATGCTGCGGCGGGACTTTACCCCCAAGCCGGGACTGCTGGATAAGCTCTATCCGGCCTACCGCAGGGCCATCGTATTTGCGCTGGATCACAAGGCCGGCGTGCTGCTGCTGTCGCTGGTACTGCTGGTGACCACCGGCTGGGGCGCGGTGAGCCGCGGCTTCACGTTCATGCCGGAGATCGATATGAACAACCTGTCTCTGTCCGTCACCATGCCGGAGGGCACGACCCGGGAAGAGGCCGTGGCCTTGGCAGACGAGGTGATGGAGCGGGTGATGACGGTGGAGAACGTGTCCGACGTGGGCTTTATGATGGGCAGCGGCACCATGGGCGGCCTGAGCCTGGCCAGCACGTCCAACAGCGACTATGACGTGACCGGCTACATCACCATGCCGGAGGGTACGTTCGGCTCGGACGCGGGGAGGGAGATCGAGGCGCTGTGCGCCGACCTGCCCTGCACCGTGACGGCCAGCGGCGTCATGAGCGGCATGATGAGCTATATGACCGGCAGCGGCGTGTCGCTGTCGGTATACGGAAACGATATGGAGGAGCTGCAAAGTGCTGCCCGGGCGCTGGGACAGCGTATGAGCCAGGCCGAGGGCGTGGTATCGGTGTCCGACGGACTGGAGGACGCCGCGCCGGCCCTGCAGGTGCTGGTGGACCGGAACAAGGCCATGACCAAGGGCATCACCGTGGCCCAGATCTATATGCAGGTGGCGGCGGCCATGAGCGACAGCACCACCGTATCCACGGTGACGCTGGACGGCGACAGCATGGAGATGATCGTGGACGCGGCGGAGGACGGGAAGCTGACCAGGGAGAAGCTGCTGGAGCTGACCATCGACCCGGGCAGCGGCATGACCTCGGCCATGGGCGGCAGCACGTCCATGAGCAGCGCCTCCGCCTCTTCCGGGCTGAGCCAGCTCACCGGAGAGGACAGCGGAGACGAGGACAAGACGTTCAAGCTGGGCGACGTGGCGGAGATCCGGGAGACGGTGTCGATGAACACCATCAGCCGCGACCAGCAGCGCCGCTGCATCACCGTGACGGCCTCCATTGCCGACGGCTACAACGTGACGAAGGTCACGTCGGAGGTCCAGCGGCTGGTGAACAGCCTGACGCTGCCGGACACGGTGACGGTGGAGTTCAACGGCGAGAACGAGCAGATCATGGACGCCATGGAACAGCTGATGCTCATGCTGCTGCTGGGCGTGGTGTTGGTGTACCTGATCATGGTGGCCCAGTTCCAGTCCCTGAAATCCCCGTTCATCGTCATGTTCACCATCCCCCTGGCGTTCACCGGCGGCTTTATGGCCCTGCTCATCGCGGGCATCGAGGTGTCGGTGGTGAGCCTGATCGGCTTCGTCATGCTGGTGGGCATCATCGTCAACAACGGCATCGTGCTGGTGGACTACATCAACCAGCAGCGGCTGGCGGGCATGGAGCGGCGGGAGGCCGTCATCGACGCCTGTGTCACCCGCCTGCGGCCTATCCTGATGACCAGCCTGACCACCATCCTGGGCCTGATCGTCACGGCGGTGGCCAAGAACGCCGGTACGGCGCTGATCCAGCCCATCGCCCTGGTGTGCATCGGCGGACTGCTGTACGCCACGCTGATGACGCTGTTCGTCGTGCCATGCATGTACGAGATCATGAACAGGAGGGAGCTGCGGAAGGTAAATGAGGACGAGCTGCAGCTGGTGGATATGTGAGCGGAACGAAAGCGCGTGCGCTTCCGTCTATATATACACACGAGGCATTTTGCCTGGCAAAACGAGAGAAAGAAATGATTTGTCTGAAGGAGGATATGGAAATGACCAAAAAGTTCATTGCCCTGCTGCTGGCCCTGGCTTGTGTGCTGAGTTTGGCGGCCTGCGGCAAGGAGAAAGAGACCCCTGACCCCGCGCCCACGCCCGGTCCCGACCCCGCGCCCACCACCATCACGGCGGAGTACACCCACGGCTTCGTGGATATGGCGCTGGAGCTGCCGGAGGGCTGGAGCTGGGAGACCGTCACCGATGACGGCGACAGCAAGACCGAGGGCATCCGCTTCTACAAGACCGACGACACCACCGTCAGCTACACGCTGCTGTGCTGGACCGGCGGCTACGGCATCTGCGGCACAGGCGTCACCAGCGAGGAGCTGACGCTGGCGGGTGGACAGAAGGTGTGGCAGCACACGGAGCAGAACACGGAAAAGGGCACGATGGGGATGGCGGACATCTCCTTTAAGGATACGCCGGGCAGCTATGTGGCCAGCCCCTCGGAGACCATGACCACCGAGGTGTGGAACGCCAACCGCGACGCGCTGCTGTCCATTCTGGGCACGGCCCAGATCGGACGCAAGAGCCTGAGCCAGCAGGCGGCCATCGACGCGGCCAAGGCCATCTACACCGGGAAATACGACGCGGTGTACGGCACCTATGACGTGACCAGCGGCGCGTGGATCATCAGCTTCAGCAAGGGCACGGCAGGTGGGACGGCAGACCGCGTCACCGTGGACGCGGCAGGCAAGGCTATGCTGGGCACGAAGTAAACAGAGAACGGAAAACCGGCCTCGGAGCAGCGCTCCGAGGCCGGTTTTTGTTATTTTACAGTCACAGTGCGGCGAAGAAGGCGCGGACGGCCTCCGCCGTGCAGGCGGCGCTGCCCTGGGCGAAGCCGTTCCGGCCGCCGCCCCGGCCCGACAGCGATTGGTTCATGGCCTTTACCAGCGGGGACACGTCCTCGGGGCTGATGACGGCGTAGCGGTAGCTGCCGTCTGTGCCGGAGAACACGGCGCAGCGGCCGCCGGCACTTTTGGCCACCGCGTCGCACAGACGGCGGACGCCGTCGCCCTCCAGCGGCCCGGTGATGAGCAGCACGTCCCCCGCGCCCTCGTATTGGGCGGCGGTGTGGACGAAGGACTGCTCCTCCAGCCGGGCGGCCTTTTCCTTGAGAGCCGCCAGCTCCGACTGGAGGCGGGACACGGCGGGGGCGAGGGCGGTGGGCTTGACGGACAGGGTCTGTCCGGCGGCGCGGGACTGCTCCCAGCAGCGGGAGAGGTAGTCCGCGGCGCGCCGGCCGCACAGCAGCTCCAGCCGCACGCCGTCCCGGAATTTCTGACAGCTCAGCAGCTTCACCAGCCCCACCTGGCCGCTGCTCTGAACGTGTGTGCCGCAGCAGGCGCACAGATCCGCACCGGGGAACTCCGTAAGGCGCACCGCGCCGGTCAGCTCTTTCTTGCTGCGGTAGGGCAGGGCGGCCAGCTCCTCCGGGGAGGGCCACAGGATATGGATGGGGCGGTCGGCCCAGATGTACTCGTTGGCCCGGCGCTCCACCTCCAGCGCCTGCTCCCAGGTGAAGTCGGCGTTGTAGTCGATGGTGACCACGTCCGCGCCCATGTGGAAGCCCACGTTGTCGCAGCGGAACGTGCTGCACAGCAGGCCGGAGAGAATATGCTCGCCGGAGTGCTGCTGCATATGGTCAAAGCGCCGCACCCAGTCAATGCGGCCCGGGACTTCCGCGCCGGGGGTGAGGGCGCGGTCACAGGTGTGGACGATGACGCCGTCCTTCTCGTGCACATCCAGCACCCGGGCATCGCCCAGCGTGCCGTGGTCGGCGGGCTGGCCGCCGCCCTCGGGGTAGAAGGCGGTGCGGTCCAGGACGACGGCGAAGCCGTCCTTCACCGCCCCGCAGGACTCCACCACGGCGGTGAAGTCCTGCAAAAAGGCGTTTTCGTAATAGAGCTTGACGGTGGCCATCAGTCGTCCTTCTCCACTTCGCCCACGATGGCGATGTGCAGCTCGTCCAGCTGCTTCTGCTCCACGGTGGAGGGCGCGCCCATCATGATGTCCTGGGCGTTCTTGTTCATGGGGAAGGGGATGATCT
>ERZ857757.338-NODE-338-length-51517-cov-4.643562_pt1 | contig 51517 bp, 51 predicted proteins | sample MGYA00519764_ERZ857757 | MGnify/ENA primary metagenome ERZ857757 (study PRJEB31778, sample SAMEA3449359) | human gut metagenome | biome: human gut; feature: human-associated habitat; material: faeces | place: United Kingdom | collected 2010/2012 ...
CCCAACCCCCCCGCCCTTTCCCAGTCATGGGAAAGGGGGTGGCTCTGGAGGATATATCCCCGCCGCACCGCTAGGAAATAGAACAGCCAGGGCCGTCAGTCAAGGGCAAGCCGCCGATAAACGGCGGTGCTGATGCACCCTTGATAGACAGCTCCCGGCTGTTCTGAACGATATGCGGCGACGGGGGATATACCGCCCGAGCTATATTTGAGGGAAATTAGTTTGGGACAATTTGTCCCAAAGTTAGATTTTATAATCTTTCTAAGAGCACTCGTTGTCTCCTATGAGCGCTTTTGTCAAAGTATAATTTGTTGTGGAAAATTTGCGCAATAAGGTGTATTATGAAATACAAGGATTGATGATTTTTCTGGAGAGGTGCCGAAGCATGACGATAACACTTGAAAGTTCTATTATTCACATTCTAAATACCGCAGAAGAATACCCCATTCTTTCTAACCGCCCATTTCTTCTTGATTCGGAGGTTAAAGATTATTTAACTAAAACTATTGAAAAAACAATTTCAAGTGACGATGTAAAAAACTGCTTTTTTAGATCAGAAACTAACATCTGGCAACAATGTAAAGATGTATCTTGGGATCTCATCTCTGTCTCCCAAAGTATCGCAAAAGAAATGTTTATCATCATGCGTAGAAACAAAGAAATACCTGTGGCAGATTTGCTATTTGGAATTGCTAATGTCGATAGTCATAGATACTTCTTTATGTTAAAACTTGATTATAGAAGTGCATTTACCCATTTTGTTAAAACAATTGACAGTCAGATTTCCATTAACATCATTCAGCATCATGCACTTTTTCCTGCTCAAGCGCCCAAAATTGTAGAGGGCTTTTTGATTGATATGGATATGCCATCGGTTAAAGTCATTGAACGAAAATATATGGTTGATGGAATAAAAGATTTTTATATTTCAACTCAAATTTTGGGCTGCACCGAAAGCAAGACTCCCCGTCAGAAAACGACAAAACTTTTACAGGTTGCCGAAAAAATTGCTAATCTGTACTATTCTGACGAAGATGAGATGGACATACATATTTTAACGACTATGCATGAGGAACTGCAAAAAGGTCAAGTGCTGTCAGTTGAAAATTTAGGACAAAAGTTCTTTTCGAAAAATCTGGCAGCACAAGAAGAATTTTTTGAACGGTTGTCTGCGGTAGACATTTCTCGGGATGAAGAGTTGTCTTTATCTGAACGCTTTCAAAGGAAGTTTCAAAAACAGGCGATTAGAACTTCCAGTGGAGTTGAAATTAAAATACCTACACAGGTGTATTCAAATGCAGACGAGATAGAGTTCATCAATAACCCTGATGGTACGGTATCTTTGCTGATCAAAAATATAGAGCTATAAACGGTTTCCGTTGTAAAGGGAGGTATACGATGTCTACAAAAAATATATACTTGTTTAAAGTCTCGATTCGTGATACCCAAACAAACACCGAGGTTCCCGTTCAATTATTTAGAGGGTTATTCCAGGAAATTTTTGATAGAGAAGGCCGGAATAATGCGCTCAAACTGACTTACGAGGACACTGAGCCGATGATGCTCGACATTCTGGAGAACACAGAGGAATATCTTTTTGCAAGACTCAATCGAAAACGCCCCAACAACAGTATGCAAAAGAGAAATTATAATACGTATGAAACCGCAGATGTATTGCCTCCAGACGAAATTGGAAATAACGGTGTTGAATGGTTTACATACTGTGTTTTAGGCTATAGTCACGGCATCCTTTCCCTTGTTAATTCTAAAGGTGCTCCCAATGAAGGCGCATTAGCTCGGGTTTTTTCGTGCTATAATAATAGGTTTTCTTTGGAAACCGAAGCCATTCCTAATCAGAATCTGATTAATGAACTTATCAATGGACATGCTCCCGAGGTCAACAGAGTGCAAATAGATATTGCACAACCAGATGCGCAGATATTGCAGGGCTTATTCGGGTTTAACGACAGAGAAGTTTTACAGGCAGTTGGACAAAATACCTCCAGCATTGTGTTTGAAATCAAACCGGATTTTCGAGGGGCTTTGTCAACAGACGTAAATGTAATTTCCCGATTAATTGGTGCATTACAGCAAAACAGAAATAGGTATCGTTCTGTCGTTTTATCGGGAAAAACCACAACCGGGGAACGTCAACGCCAATATGATCTCTATGAGGAATACTTCAAATATCCCATAAGTGTGAGTGAATATCGGCAGGAAAATGGCCAAAAAATTGAGCGTGAAAAAGCCGAGATTCTCCGAGATTACAGGCTCAATATGATGAATGTATACAATGATTATAAGGACATCATTTTGGCAGTCAGTAATCGTTAATCTGTATGCAGTATAAAGTGAGGAGGTGGGCATTATAAAGAACTTTTCCAAAATAACATGTAATGTCTTGCCCCTAATTTTTTCCGCGGCTGGGTGCATCTATATTCTTTGCGGTGGTGAACCATTGCTAATTGTTGCAGATGATCCGTCATTTCACTTTAATTTGATAACCGTAAATGCTTTGTTTGGTGGATTTTTATATACAAATTATTCTTTACTTTTAGGATTGCTAGATAACTCCGTTGTTGAAAAAGTTAAGAACACTAAAATTATCAGCAAACGAAACTCGCATATACTCAAAGGTATCATTTGTGCTACGGTTTCCGTCATAGCTGGTTTGTATTTGGTGCTTGTCCCGACAAACGGTTCGAAGCTCCTCCACGCAATCTATTGTTTCATGCAAAACGCTGAAATATCATTTATGGCCTTTTTGATCTTCTATTTTCTATTGTCCTTGAAAGAAATGAGTGTATTGGTTGGTGCAATTCACAATGATAAAGGGGCAAAGACTGATAAAGAAATCAAAGAATTAAAAGAAAAAATCCAGAGCAAGCAAAACCAATGACAGTTCTCATTTTCGTCCAATACCGATACTTTGGGACAATTTGTCCCGAAGCGGAGAAACGAAAAACGCCGCCCGTTGTCCTGTTGGGCGGCGTTGTTCTCGTCATTTTGAATTTTTAGAATAAATACCTCTTGCCGACTGCCAGCAAATCGTTGATATATCTGTGTTTTCTGAAATCCTATAATTACACTCCGACCAAGTAAAAAAGGACGCCGACTGGCGTCCTTTTTTACTTGGTCTGAGCGGCTTTTGGAGTATTTCTTTGCGCAATCAATATCAGTGTCAGCCCCCGCTCTGTTCTCATTTTATAGGAATGGAGCGGGGGCTTCTATTGGGCTTCAATATCTTTTTAATAATGCTGGAGAAGGAGTATCATGGAACTATCGCTGCGGTTGGCTCCCCATTCGTAGAATTATCGATAATAGTCCAAACTCTGCTTTCAGTATCTTCAATCAGGTAGAAAAACTGATCGATGTTCCCATCATCCAAAAATGTTTTTGTATGGTCATATTCCACATAGTATTTTGCTCTTACCGCTAAAAAGTGTTCAGCGAGGTAGTCATCTGTCCACCCGCGGGACTGCGCAAGTTCACTTCCGGTATAGCGCTCAACCATTCGCCTTGTTTCGGTCTCGTCAACGGAGATCTCATCAATTCGGACAGTCAGGGTGTATTCTTTTTTGATTTGCCCTTCTATCGCGCTTTGTACGGTTTCGATTGGATAAGCAGACGGTTTTTGCAGCCATGGGTCAAACAAGCCATATTCATACGCAGCAAAGCCACAGAGTGCCAGCGATGCAACAATGGCAGCAACAAGTATAAAGGTGCGCTTCAGGCTTCTAATGCTCTTTCTGGTACCGCTATTCATAAATCTGCCCTCCTTTGCTTCAATAATGTATTTATCATCAATCTTTTCGAATGCATCAAGGATCAAATCCGCGTTCATAGAACACCCTCCTTTTCTAAATAAGCGCGCAATTTTGCTCTTGTCCGATGGAGCATCGATTTCACCTTACTATTGCTAAAGCTAAAATCTGCACTGATTTTATCAATTGGATCTAAATACCAGTAACGGCAGAGAAGAACCTGTCGTTCCGTTGGGGCCAGTGTGCCGAGAAAACGGTTGATCTGCACTGAGAGCTCGCCCGCAATGACACTGTCCTCTACTGAAAGATTGGATGGGACACATTCCGAAAGTTCATCCAGTACAAGAGAAACTTCGTCACCGCCTCGCTTATCCCTGTGGGCATCACGCCATTTTTTCAGTGAAATGCTCCTGGTGATCTTGCCCAAAAATGTTCTTAGCATATTCGGACGGTGCGGCGGTATAGCGTTCCATGCGCCGAGGTATGTATCATTGACACTTTCATCCGCATCCTCTTGGTCGTGAAGGATGTTATAAGCGATATAGTAACAGTAGCTTCCATACTTTTGCTCTGTAGCGCTAATTGCCTTCTCGTTCCGCTCCCAATATAAATCAATAATCTTGCTATCCTCCATTACTCCACCTCCTGCAGTTTGAAATAAAGGCCTTTCACCCCTATACTACCTGTTTTTCTGGTTTGGTCGCAGGTTTTTTCGAATTTTCTTTGGGACAAATCGTCCCAAGGTATCCTCCTCGGTGACGATATGTCCCATGCGGAAACGCGCATTCTTGTATTCTCCCTTTATGATCTGTGTCATATCGTGACACAGCATCTGCCCTACGGCATCCTCTGTTTTGATGAGCTTCACGCAAAAGCCTCCCATTCGATATTCTTATATGAGTATAACAGATTATAGCAAAAAACGACGCCCTCTTTCAATGGTGCCGTTCGGCATAATGGTAAATGCGTTCGTCAATATCGAAAAAACATCGTCAATTTTCTTCTCATCATCCGTCTCGTTCCTCATCCCCACTTATTCTTGACAGCTCCCGCCCCAGTGGAGTATGATAAAAACCAATTCAAAAAAACAGGAGAACATAATTATGGCATATACAGCAGCAGTTATCACCGTCAGCGATCTGGGCAGCCGCGGCCAGCGGGTGGATACCAGCGGCCCCGCCATCTGCGCCATGCTGGAGAAAGCCGGTTTTACCGTTACCTACACCGCCATTGTCCCGGATGAGATCCCCCAAATCCAAACCGAGCTCACCACTGCGGCCGATGGGCGTCACATCAATCTCATCATCACCACCGGCGGCACTGGGCTTTCCCCGCGGGATGTCACCCCCGAAGCCACCTTGGCCGTCCTGGACCACGAAATTCGGGCCATTCCGGTGGCCATGTGGGTGGAGGGCCTTAAAATTACCCCCCGCGCCATGCTTTCCCGAGCCGTAGCCGGCACCCGTGGCCGCAGCCTCATTCTCAATCTCCCCGGCTCCGAAAAAGCCGCCCGGGAAAACCTTTCCGCTGTCATCGGCGCACTGGAGCACGCCATGCACATGATCGCTGCGGAAGGCCACTAACCCCCTGTAACACCAAGGCACCGGTACCCCACTGGGATACCGGTGTCTTTTTATCACTTTTGCTTACGCCTTTACCTTCTTGGCACACACGCTTTCATAGGTCTCTACAATTTCCTTTTCCGGGGCCTCGGTCAGCAGAGAAACCACCACCAGGGCAATGCACGCCACCGCAAAGGCAGGCAGCAGCTCGTAGATGGCCCACACGCCGCCCATCGGGGCAATCAGGTACTTCCATACAAATACCATCACGCCGCCGGCAACCATACCGGCCAGGGCGCCCCACTTGTTGCTGCGCTTCCAGAACAGCGAGAACAGCACCACCGGGCCAAAGGCCGCGCCAAAGCCTGCCCAGGCAAAGGAAACCACCCGGAATACCGAGCTGTTGGGGTCCCACGCCAGAGTAATACCGATGGCCGCAATAACCAGTACTGTCGCCCGTGCCACGATCATCTCGGTCTTGCTGCTCAGCTTGATGCCAAACACATTCTGAGAAAGATCCTGCGAAACGCTGGAAGCCGCTGTCAGCAGCTGGCTGTCCGCGGTAGACATCGTCGCCGCCAGAATACCGGAAAGGATTACGCCCGCCACAATAGCCAGCAGGGTACCGTGCTGACTCATCAGGTCCGCCAGTTTAATGATAATTGTCTCAGCATCGCTGCTGTTGGTCAGGAAGGGCACCTTGCCCGCCACCGAAACACTATAACCAATCACACCAATAGCCACCGCAATGAACATCGAGATCACCACCCAGACGGTCGCGATCCGACGGGAATCGTTAAGCTTCTTTTCCTCCTTGATGGCCATAAAGCGCAGCAGGATGTGCGGCATACCAAAGTAGCCCAGACCCCACGCCAGCGTGGAGATGATGCTGAGCCCCCCGAAGGAAGCCGCGCCGCCGGTGGTCACATCATAGCCCTTGGTCATGCTCAGGTAGCCGGGCAGCGCCTCGGCATTGGCAATGACGGTATCCACACCGCCCGCCTGTTGGATGCCAAACACCACTACAACGATCAGCGCAATGGTCATAAAGATGGACTGGATCAGGTCGGTGAAGGAAACCGCCATAAAACCGCCCAGCACTGTATAGCCAATGACTACAATAGCGCCTATGATCATCGCGGTATGGTAATCCACCCCAAACAGGCTGTTGAACAGCGTACCGATGGCCTTAAAGCCGGAAGCGGTATAGGGGATAAAGAAAACCAGGATCACCACCGCCGCAATGGCGGAAAGCAGGTTTTTCTTATCGCCATACCGGCGGGAGAAAAAGTCCGGCACGGTGATGGCCCCAATGCGGGCCGAATAGCGCCGCAGCCGCCGCGCTACGATAAGCCAGTTGAGGTAGGTGCCTATCGCCAGCCCGATGCAGGTCCAGGAAACCTCCGGCAGGCCGCACAGGTATGCCAGTCCCGGCAGACCCATCAGCAGGTAGCTGCTCATATCGCTGGCCTCAGCGCTCATGGCCGTCACCAGCGGGCCCATCTTGCGGCCGCCCAGGTAAAAGTCATCGCTGCTGTTGCCGCTGCCCTTTTTGCCAAAGTATACACCGATGAGCACCATGGCAATCAGGTATACCGCTATGGTTATCAGAATAACTACTTGAGAACCTAACATTTTCCGTCTCTCCTTTGGGGTTACTGTTAATATGCACGAAGTATACCACACAAATTAGTAGACGAAAATACAGAACGGCGTACAGACTTTATTCTGTACGCCGAATCGTTAAATATCTTATTTTTCTCTTAATTAAAGCATTTATATATAGACGATTTTCTGTTCTGTTTATAACCAGTAAAAAATTATTTTTTCCGGAACCCTTCCAAAAACATCGGCATCATGGTTTTAGTGTATTGGGAAAGCGAATACTCCCCGCTGGAAAGGCACCAGTCGTACATCAGCCCCCGCTCAAACATGGCGTAAGCCTTCACAATCTCCCCCACTGTATAGTCGGTGGTCAGCTCGCCGTTTTCCTGCCCCTGGGTGATGATCTGCCGCAGCAGCTTATAGTAGGTACGGTTGCGGCTCAGAAGGTGCCGCTCTCCCTTGGTCACCAGCTGGCTGCTAAAAAGCCTGCTCAGCAGCTCAATGGAAACTGTATTATCAATGGTCACAAACAGCTCATAGTTCAGCCAGCACAGCAGTCCTATGCAGTCCATATCGCCGTGCTCCTGCTGCATCAGTTCCTCGTACCGCTCATCAAAGAGAACCGAAAGGGAGGAAAGCAGGGCATCCTTACCATCAAAGTAATGATAGAACGACCCCTTGGAGGTCTCGGATTCAAAAATGATATCCTCCACCGTGGTCTCCTCATAGCCCTGTTCATAAAAGAGCTTCCACGCCGCCGCCACGATGCGGCCCTTGGTATTGCGGGTATTCTTTTTGGGCATACTGCCGCCCCCTTTCATTATGGGCTTATTTTACCACAGCGCCGCTCCCCTTGCCAAGTCCTTTCGGTAAAATGCGCCCTCTTATCATCCCATATAAAATCACCCGACCAAGCGCCCCTGCGCCCGATCGGGTGAAAAATATTCATCTGCCCAGCAGCTCCCGCACCGCTTTGCGCAGTCCGGCGGCGTCCAGGTCCATGCGGCGCAGCAGCTCCCGCCGCTTTCCGTGGTAAATCCACCGGTCCGGCAGCGCCAGCACATGCACCGGCGTTTTGCTGTCCCGCTCGGCGGCATATTGCTGCAGCAGGCTCCCCAGCCCGCCAATGGCCGCCACCTCCTCGTAGATCAACAGCGGCTTACCCTCGGCCAGCAGGGCATCCATCATTTCGGTATCAAAGGGCTTCAGGAACCTTGCGTTCACCAGCCCCATTGCGATGCCGTCCAGCTCCAGCAGCCGCCGGGCTTCCTCGGCCTCCCCCACAAAGTCCCCGTAGGAGATCACCGTCATCTCGCCCGTATGCAGCCGCTCCCAGCGCCCCACCGGCAGCGGTTCGGTGCAAAGCGCCTGCTCCTGCATGGTATTTTTGCTGTACCGCAGCAGGTAGGGACCCTCCGTGGCAAATCCCGTGGCCAACAGCCGGGCACTCTCCGCGGCATCCTTGCCCTGTGCCAGCGTAATGCCGGGGATCGGCAGCAACAGAGAAACATCAAAGATCCCCTGGTGAGAAACACCGTCCTCCCCTATCACGCCGCACCGATCAATGCCCACCACCACATCGCCGCCCATCCGGGCAATATCGTGGTTCACCTGGTCATATCCCCGCTGCAAAAAGGTGGAGTAGATGGTCACATAGGGCTTCATGCCGCTCAGTGCCAGGGCATTGGCCAGCACCAGCGCGTGCTCCTCGGCAATGCCCGCGTCGATAAACCGTTTCGGGTATTTTTTCGCGAATTCCGTCAGATGGGCGCCGGTAGTCATCGCCGGGGTAATGGCATAAATGCGCTCATCCTCCGCGGCCAGCTTCATCAGCGTTTCACTGATGGCCTTTCCCTGGGTGGTACCGCCGGCCACCGACCGCCGCCCGCTTTGGGCATCAAAGGCCCCCACCCCGTGCCAGATACCATCGGGGTCATCCCGGCAAAAATCGCACCCATGCCCCTTTTCGGTGACGACATGCAGCAGCACCGGCTTTTCGGTCTCCTTAGCCACCCGCAAAAAGGCGTCCAGCTCTCCCAGGTCATGCCCATTCACCGGCCCGTAGTAGGTAATGCCCATCTCCTCAAAAAGGGCACCGTCCCGCAGGTACAGCCGCTTCAGGTCCTCTTTTACCTGTTCTACCCCGTGCACCATGGCGTCCCCCACCACGGGGATGCGCCGCAGCGCCGCCTTGGTGCGGCTTTTGGCGCTGCGGTAGCCACGGTGCAGCCTTATCCGCTCCAGCGAATTGTGCAGCGCCCCCACATTGGCGCTGATGCTCATGCGGTTGTCGTTCAGTATGATGATCAGCGGCTTTTGGTAGTCCCCGATGTGGTTCAGCGCCTCGTAGGCCAGGCCGTTGCCCAGCGCGCCGTCCCCTATCACCGCCACCACAGCATGGTGCTCTCCCCTTGCTTCCCGCGCCATGGCAAAGCCCAACGCCGCTGAAAGGGATGTCCCGGCATGGCCGCCCTCGTAGCAGTCGCAGGGGCTTTCCTCCCGGCACTGGAAGCCGGAAAGGCCATCGGTGCAGCGTAGTGTATCAAAAGCCGCCGCCCGTCCGGTCAGCAGCTTATGGGTGTAGCACTGGTGCCCCACATCAAAGATGAGCTTATCCCGCGGCACCTCAAAGACGCAGTGCAGCGCCACCGTCAGCTCCACCAATCCCAAATTGGAGGAAAGGTGCCCGCCGGTATGAGATACACCCTCTATGATAAATTCCCGCAGCTCCCCGCACAGCTTCTGGAGCTCTTTCTCATCCATCCGCCGCAGAAAAGCCGGGTCCTTGATCTCACATATATTCATTCATTCGGTTCCTTTTTTTAGGTAAAATTCCGCCAGTTCCCGATCCTCCGGCGTCGTGATCTTCAAATTCCTGCAGCTGCCCGGCACCAGCTTTACCCGTCGGCCGGCGCGCTCCAACAGCATGCAGTCATCCGTGATCTGTCCTCTTTCTGGCCCATCGCCCAGTGCCCGGTGCAGCGCCAGCAGCTCCTCCCGGTAAAAGGCCTGCGGCGTCTGGATAAGCCATGTCCGGCTGCGGTCGGTTGTCGCCTCCGCATAGCCTTCTTCATCCGCCAGCTTTACGGTATCCCGGCTCGGGGTAGCAATGGTTGCCCCGTCCGCTTCCTCCAGCGCCGCCAGGCAGTCCTCCAGCATCCGCTCGGTCACCAGCGGCCGCGCCCCATCCTGGATGAGCACCACCTCGCCCCGGGCCGCCGCCAGCGCATTTTCCACCGAAGCTGCCCGGTCTGCCCCACCGGTCACTACCGTCACCGGCTTTTGCAGGCAAAGACCCTCCGCCAGCTTTCGCAGGGCCGCTTCCTCACCGGCTTTGGCCGCCAGCACCACTTCATCCACCACAGCCGCAGCCATGAATACCCGCAGGCTGTATTCCAGCACCGGCTGGCCCAGCAGTTCCACCAGCGTCTTGTTTTCACCGGTGCCGTAGCGGGTGCTGCTTCCCCCCGCCAGTATGATGCCGCTTACCATCGCTTTTCTCTCCCTTCTTGCGGCGGTCGCCCTCCGCTTTGTCTCGGGCCGGCCGCCTGTGTTCCACAGGCCGTCCGGCCCTCGCTCGCTGCGGGCGCCCGCCGCCGCTTTCCGCTTATCCGGGTCAGTTTATCCCCCGGCAGCAGATCGCCCAGCGGCTTTCGGCCATTTTCTCCGCTGCCGCCCGGGCCATATCTTCCTCCGGGAATATCCCAAATACCGCGCTGCCGCTGCCGGTCATCATCGCCGCCAGGGCTCCGCTTCGCCGCAGCTCCTGCCGGATCTCACTCAGCTCCGGCAGGGCGGTCACTTCCTCAAATACATTGTAAAGGCTGCCGCACAGCCCCGCCAGGTCGCCCTTTTCCAGCGCCTTTGCCGCCTCTTGGGTGGTAAAGCGCTGCCGCAGGCTCTCACCCATCTCGTCGATCCGCCGGTACATGGCCGGGGTGGAGCACCCCGCCTTCGGCTTGGTGATCACCAGCCACAGCGGCAAATGGCTTTCCACCGGGGTCAGCCTCTCCCCGATCCCGGCCGCTGCCGCCGCCCCGCCATCAATGCAGAACGGCACATCGGCACCCAACTCCGCCGCCAGCGCCCGCAGCCCTTCACGGCCCAGGCCCAGCCCGTACAGCCGGTCCATCCCGCGCAGGTAGGCCGCCGCGTCGGTGCTGCCGCCGCCCAGTCCCGCCTGGGTGGGGATATTCTTTTCCAGCGTCACGGCAACTCCGCCAAGGTTCGGGAGCTCCCGCCGCAGCAGCCGGTCCGCCCGGGTGATGATATTCTCCTCCGCCGGGATCCCGGCCGATTCATTCAGCCAAAAGCCGCGCTCCCGCTGTTCCAGCGTCAGCTTATCACACAGGCTCACGCTCTGGAACAGCGACTCGATGGTGTGGTAGCCATCCGCCCGCCGGCCAGTCACCGTCAGGGTCAGGTTCACCTTGGCATAGGCCGCTTCCATCACCTTTCGCATGGTCCGTCCTCCACTGTCAGGATGCACAGCACCGAAATGCCCAGTCCTTTTCCGCAGTCGGTCAGCCCCTCGCCGGTGGTGGCGGTAATACCGATGGCCGCGGGCTCCACCCCCAACAATTCAGCAATCTTTTCCTGCATCGCGGGGATCATCGGGCTGATCTTCGGCCGCAGGCACTCCATCGAAATGCTGAGGTGGACGATCCTCCTCTCCAGTGATTTCAGGGCTTCCCGCAGGTATTCCGCTGAATCGGTGATACCGCTTCGGCACATCTCATCGGCCACCCTGCCCAGTATATTCCGCCCGGTAATACCGGAAACGGCATTGGTGATGGCATGCAGCACCACATCACCGTCGCTGTTGGCCAGCAGTCCCACCTCTCCGGGGAACACCACACCGCCCAAAATCAGCGGCTTGCCGTACCCCTCCTCAAAGCGGTGGCTATCCTGCCCAATCGCTGCCTTCATGCCGTCACCTCACAGTCTTGTCTCGATCCATTCTTCGGTTCTTCGCCGTATTTCCTCATCCAGCGCCAGCACCTCATCCACGCCTCCCAGCGCGTGGGCCGTGTGCTGCTCCAGCATTGCCCCCACCCCGCGGGGGATATCGGTAAACCGCAGCCCTCCCGCCAAAAAGCGGGCTACCAGCACCTCGTTCGCCGCATTCAGGACCACCTGGGCACTGTGTCCGCTCTTGGCCGCCTCTATGGCCAGCCGCAGGCAGGGGAACTTCTCATCATCCGGCTTTTGGAACTCCAGCGCCTTCATCGCAAAGATATCCAGCCGGTGCGGCGCGGGCATCCGTTCCGGATAGGAGAGCGCATACGCAATGGGAATCTCCATATCCGGCGGGGCAATATTCGCCATAATACTGCCGTCCCGGAATTCCACCATCGAGTGAACGATGCTCTGCCGGTGAATGACCACCTGCACCTTTTCTACCGGCACATTAAAGAGCCACCGGGCCTCGATGACCTCAAAGCCCTTGTTCATCATGGTGGCGCTGTCTATCGTGATCTTGGGTCCCATCTTCCAGGTGGGGTGCCGCAGCGCCTCCTCCGGGGTGATATCATCGGTAATTTCCTTCTCAAAAAACGGCCCGCCGGAAGCTGTCAGCAATATTCGCTCGATCTCTGCGTGTTTTTCTCCCCGCAGGCACTGCATGATGGCACTGTGCTCACTGTCCACCGTCAGCAGGGTGGCGCGGCATTCTTTGGCCGCTTCCATTACCAGGCGGCCGCCCGCCACCAGCACCTCCTTATTGGCCAGCGCCACCGTTTTCCCGTTTTGGATCATATTCCAGGTGGGGCGAAGTCCCGCCACTCCTACCAGGGCCGAAACTCCGATATCAAAGTCCGTCAGCCGGCTGATCGCCTCCATCCCATCCTTGCCCCAGTAGATATCCAGTCCGGGGAACTGCTCCCGCAGCGCTTCGGCGTCCTGTTTTTCCAGGATATACACATGCCGGGGGGTAAATTCCCGTATCTGCTCGGTAAGCCGCTGCAAATTAAGTCCTGCCGTAAGGATGGAAACCGCAAATCGATCCCGCTCCCGCCGCACCACATTCAGGGTGCTGCACCCTATGGAACCGGTACTGCCAAAAATGGCAAGCTCTTTCATCTGGTTTCCTCCCTTTGGCTTTTGCTTGATTTTTAATTATACCATAGGCCCGGGCCCTTTATCAACCGCAGGCCCGCATTTTGCTCCTTTGCGGGTTTTCACAGACCGCAGGCTTACGGCCCGCAGGGCAAACCGCCCTCTGGGCGGTTTCAGCGGCCTTCGGCCGCTGGCTCCGGCTGCGCCGGAGCGCCCTGCGGGTCGCCTCTCCCCCCGCGCTTCCCTGCCAAAAGGCGGCAAGGCATACCGCCCCGCCGCCTGCTATTCGGGTTTATTCCGCCACCGGCCGGATGATCCCCATCGGGGTCTGCTCGTGGCTCTGCCCCAGGGGGTTGTCCCGCAGGATCGCCGCCATCAATCCACGGTCGGTGGAAAGCGGCGCCGCGCCCATAATGACACCGCCGATGTCATTGATGTCGGTGATCAAAATGGGCTTGCCAAGCACGGCGTAAATTTCCGCCGCCACCTTATCGGGGTCCGCCGGGCCCAGCACCACATACTCGTTGTAGGGCGGCAGTGTACAGTCACACGGCCCATCAATGGAACGCGCCTTTTCCCCTGCCACCTTGTAGAACCACCCGCGGATGCCAAACAGCTTACCCACCGCGGAAACGGCAGCTGCCACCAGGATGCGGAAAGTCCCGCATTCTCTTATGGCCATCTCCATCGTCTCCGGGATGCCCAGCCCGATGCCGTAGGGCGTTTTCAGCACAAATTTACACAGGAACTTCGCCAGTGGCCGGGGCTTGATCTCCTTCATGGGGATTGCCCGCTTTTGGGTGCAAGCCACCGCCTTTTCGGTGATAAACAGGGTATCGCCCTCCTGCATTTCAGGGGCGGCGTATTTCATCACCACATCGGTAATGTTGTCCGCATCAGTGATGACATGAGTCTTGATGCACAGGCGGCGGTACTGCTTTCCCTCCACCTCTATCATCTCATTTTTTCCGGGATTAACTACCATCTGCTCCCCTTCCTCTCTTTTTGCGTCCGCTGCTTTTGGGTGCGGCAGACCCGCTTTTTATGCGCATTATTATAGCACCGTCTTTTTCCTCATGCAATGCTTTCGCCCAAATAACAAAGCAGCGCCGTCACCAGGCCCCGCAGCTGCCATTCTCCGGCGTCCGCCGGCAGGAACACACACTCCCCGGCTCGTACCGGCTTGGTTTCGCCGCCGCACAGCAGTTCTCCCTCTCCGGCCGTCACCAGCAGCCCGGCAAAGCTCTCCCCATCGCAGCAGCCCGCGGCTTCCTTCTGCAAAAGATCCACCGTAAAGTTTTTATGCTGTCCCAGGTGCCCGCCAAAGTCCCAGTCCTGTTCCACCGGACCGGGCTTCAGCACCGCCAGCGATCGCTCCACATGCAGGGGCCTCGGCTTACCGTCCGCCCCCAAGCGGCCATAGTCATACAGCCGGTAGGTCACATTGGAGCTCTGCTGGATCTCCGCGATCACCATCCCCGCCCCAATGGCGTGCACCGTCCCCGGCGGAATGTAAAAAACATCCCCCGGCTGCACCGGCACCCGCCGCAGCAGGTCGATCAGGGTATTTTCGGCCAAGCTTTTCTCTATTTCGTCCCGGCTCACCGCCCGGGCAAAGCCATAATACAGCGCCGCGCCCGGTTCCGCCTCCAGCACCATCCACATCTCCGCCTTGCCGCTTTGGCGCTCCATCCGCTCGGCATAGTCGTCATCCGGGTGCACCTGCACCGAAAGATCTTTCCTCGCGTCGATGAGCTTCACCAGCATCGGGAACTCCTCAAATTCCGCGCACTGCGTCCCAAAGAAGTTCCCCGGATATTTCAGGGCGGCCTCCGGCAGCGTCAGGCCCTTCATTTCGCCCTCAGCCAGGCGGCTCATGCCGTCCGGGTGGCAGGAAAGCATCCAGGCCTCCGCCAGCGGCTCACAGTCGCTTTCGATATGATATTTTTCCCGCAGCTTCTCGCCGCCCCACAGATAGTCCTTGCAGGCAGGCGCCAGCTTCCACATTGGCATTTTGCTCCCTCCTTCGGGCTGTTATTCCACCGCCATCCGCAGCAGGGTACCCTGCGGCAGCGGCTCCGGGTAATCCATCATAAAGGGCGCCGCGGCATGGGGCACGCAGTTCACCGGCAGGCCCTCGGCGTCATACAGCTTTTCCGGGGTAAAGGTCCTTACTCCCTGCAGTGGCAGCACCAGCTCCAGCGGCTGCCCCACCGCGAATTTATTCCTCTGCACGCACAGCAGGCGCCGGTTTTCGGCATCGTAGCCGGTCACTACCCCGGCTACCTCCCACCGGCGGATATACCCGCCCGTTTCATAGCATTGTCCGGCCTCCGGCGGCCCAAACAGGAACCCGGTGGTATAGTCCCGGTGGCTCACCTTGGTCACTTCCTCCCGCAGCCAGTCCGGGCAGCGGTAATGCTCCGGATCCCGCCACATCAGGTCGGTGGCGGCCCGGTAGGCCCCGGCGGTCACCGCCGTATAGTAGGCCGATTTCGCCCGTCCCTCGATCTTGAAGGAATGAACCCCCGCTTTCGCCAGCTTATCCAGGTGCTCGATGAGGCACAGGTCCTTGGCGTTTAGGATATAGCTGTAATGGCCGTCCTCCTCCACTGGGTAGTACTGCCCGGGGCGCTTTTCCTCCATCAGGGCGTACTTCCAGCGGCAGGGCTGGGTGCAGGCGCCCCGGTTGGCGTCCCGCCCGGTCAGGTACTGCGAAAGCAAACACCGTCCGGAAACACTCATGCACATGGCCCCGTGCACAAAGACCTCTACCTCCAGCTCCCGCGGGATGCGGCGGCACAGTTCCTCTATTTCGGTCAGCGGCAGCTCCCGGGCCAGCACCACCCGTTTGGCCCCCAGGCGGTGCAGCTCGGTGGCGGTCAGCCAGTTGGTCACCCCGGCCTGGGTGGAGATATGCAGCTCCAGCTCCGGCACAGCCCGGTGGGCGGCCATCAGCACCCCTATATCGCTCACAATGGCAGCGTCCACGCCCATCTCATGCACCTCGGCCAGGTACCGGGGCAGCAGATCGGCCTCCTCATTGTTCAGCAGGGTGTTGCAGGTCAGGTAAAGGCGCTTGCCCATTTGGTGGGTCAGCTTCACCGCCTCGGCCAGCTCCTCCTGGGTAAAGCTCCTGGTCCCCGCGCGCATGTTAAAGAGCTTGCCGCCCAGATATACCGCGTCCGCCCCAAAGCGCAGTGCCGCCTCCAGCCGTTCCCGGTCGCCCGCCGGCGCCAGGACCTCCGGTTTCTTGTCTATCATCGTGTCATTTTCTCCTGTTTACAGCTTCATCTGGATAGAACGGCCCACTTCCAGCGCTTTTTCCTCGCCCTGCAGGGCCGCCAGCAGGTACAGCGCAAAGGTCATGGCGTTGCCGGCACCGTTTGCGGTGATGATCTTTCCATCCTGCTGCAAAGGGGCCGCCGTATAGGTACCGTGGTACTTTTCGTCGTTCTCAAAGCCCGGATAGCAGGTATATTTCCGGCCGTGCAGCAGGCCGTTTTCTCCCAGCACGCTGGGGGCGGCGCAGATGGCCGCGACCCACAGATCCTCCTGGGCGGCATAGGCCAGCCCCTCCTGGATGGTCAGCGACTCTCCCAGATGGGTGGTACCGGGCATCCCGCCGGGCAGCACCATCATATCGATCTCATCCGGGATGACATCCTCCTCGGCGATATCGCACCCCACCGGGATGCCGTGAGCGCCGGTGATGGTCTTGCCGCCGATGCCCACCGTCTTAACGGTCACGCCGCCCCGCCGCAGAATATCCACCGGGGTCAACGCCTCCACTTCCTCAAAGCCCTCTGCCAAAAATACATAAGCTGTCATCGTCGTTTCCTCCTTGCATCGTTTCTGCCGTCCGGGGACATTCCCGCCCCCTTCGGCAGATGAATTTTTATTCTATTTCCAAGCGCCGCAGGATCATCCTGCCACGCCATTTCATCCTTTGCTGTCGTAACATCGCCCTTCGGCAAATTCATTCTCGTCCTGCTCCCAGTGCTTCCGAATTACCTCATTGTGCCTTTCCGTTCGTCTACATCGAGCTCAGGCCTTCAGCAAATTTATTTTCGTTCTATTCCGGGTACCGCCGGGGGTTCCGCCGCGCCCTTTTCAGTCCATCGCCAGCGGGGTATATATCTCCCCCGGCAGGCCGATTTCCGCCGTTTCGCGCGCCATCATCATCGGCTCGGTCCGCAGGCCGTCCGCCGGCTCCGCGCCCGGCAGCGCCAAATGCAGTTCTCTGCATTCCAGAACTTTGCACAGTCCCTCCAGCGCCTGCGCCCGCAGGGCTTCGGGGCACAGCAGCTCCCGCACCAGTGGGGTCTCTCCCTCGCGGCTCACCGCCGCGCTACCCACTGGCTGTTCCGGGGCTCCCAGCAGCCACAGATCGCCGCCATACAGCTTCATCCATCCCTTTTGGGTGGCAAGCCCCTCTTTTCCCCAGTGCAGCCCCCAGGGGGCCATTTTTCGCCGGATGGCGTCATACTGTTCCGGTTCCGCCGGGGCACAGGTTAGGGTCTCTCCGCCCCCCGCGGTAAATTGCCCCACCCCCACGGTGCTGCAATCGGCAAAGCCATTTTTCCGGTAGAATTGCCGGTTCTTTTCACTATCCGGCCGCAGCAGTGCGGCGGCTTCCCCCTGCTCGGACATCCACCGGCAGCAGGCTGCCAGCAGCCCGCCGCACAGCCCCTGTTTTCGGTAGTCGGGGTGGGTGGCTACCCCGTAGAAATACCGCGCTTTCCACTCTCCCTCCGGCAGCGCAATGGTCACCGGCATGGCCACCAGCATAGCCGCCGGTATTCCGTCCCGCTCAGCTTTCCACAGCGCGTCCCCGCACCGGGAAAAAACATACTCCATCTCCGGGGCGGCCACCTCCCCAAAGCACCGCAGAAAGATCTCCCGCAGGCGGGGCAGATCCTTTTCCCCGGCCGGGGCATAGATCACATGCGGCATGGCGGCTCCTTTCCGGCTCATTTTGCCTCTCGGGTTACATATTTCTCCAGCAGCATCACCGGGCAGTAGGATTCCTTGCTGCGCCGCAGCCCCTCGTCCCCGGTGTCCTCCTCCCGGTTGATAAACACAAGTCCGGGATACTTCTGCTTCATCATCTTGGCCATTTCCCGGCACACCATGGGGTAGGCGCCGGGCTCCTCGCCATCCGCCTTTTCGATGTTCTCATCCATCATCGTTTCGTTGATCATACTGGCAATGGCAAAGCCGTAGATCTTTCCCCCGGCCGTCAGCACACCGCCGGTCATTTCCAGCTCCTCCAGCTCCCGCAGGGCACAGCGAACCACGCAGCCCTCCTTGTGCAGTCCCTCATCCTCTCCCTCATTGGCGGTCTGCCACTGCCGGTGGAATAACAGCACATCCTCCCGGTTTTCGGCAGTGATGGGCTCAAATTTCCAGTCGGGGTGCGCCGCCTCAAAGCGGTTGCAGAAGTTCCGCTTGCCGTGCAGCTTTTTGCCGGCGTAGGTCATCAGCTTATCGGCCTCGTAGATATATTCGGCGTCATCACGGCTGGCGGTGTAGGTAAATTCGCCGGGGTAGTTCGCCTCCAGCCACGCCTTTTCGGTGGGCAGCAGTCCAAAGAACCACAGCTCCTTGCCGTTCTCCTCGGCATCCTGCCGCAGCAGGGTGATGCCCTCCTTCAGGTCGCCATCCCCGTAGGGGAAGCCATAGCCGTCCTCCCGGCCGCTTTTGGTAAACAGCCACTCGCCGGTCAGGCAGTAGCGGGTCTGGTAGATGCCGCTCCACAGGTACATGGTGGCAAAGCTCTGGTAACAGGCGCTGTGATGCTTTTTGCCCAAAAAGGGCAGCAGGTCCCGCCGGGCTTCCAGTGTGATCGGTTTGAAATTCAGCATAAAACTCCTTGGATTTTGTAATTTTTCTTATCTTTTCGGCAAAGTCCCTCGCACGCATTTCAGCGATACGGTTCAGCGTCCTCCCTGCCGGGAAAAGGTACTGTTTTTTATTCCAGTCCCAGCGCAAGACAGTTTTTCAGCAAAGTCCTTCGCACACTCTCCGGCGGCATTCGGCACCGGCCGTGTCCCCCGGCCCTGCGGTTCTTCTGCCTGCCCCAAGCTCCGGGCCCTGGGGATGCAGCGTCCCCCCTGCCGGGCAAAGGCGCTGTTTTTTTATTCCAGTCCCAGCGCAAGGCGGATCTTTTCAGCAATGACCTCCCGCGGGAGCATCTCGCCCCGCTCGGTGCAGCTCAGGATATGCCAGCCCTGCTTTTCGGCCCCATACAGGGCCGCCGAACGACAATGCTGCAAATAGGCAAAGTCCGCCTCGTGGATATCCCGCTTGCTTTCATCGCCGTGGTAACGCTCGGAGAGCAGCCGGCGGGAAACCTCCGGGTCCACATCCAGGTACACCACCGCCGTGGGACGGGGCAGCCCGGCTTTGTTGTATTCCACATCGCACAGCCAGTCGAGGAAGCTGTCCCACTCCTCCTTCGGCAGCCGGGACATCTGGTGCGGGATATTGGAGGTGGAGTAGCGGTCCGCCACCAGTATTTTGCCTGCTTCATAGTCCGGGCGCCAGTGGCGGCAGTAGCTGGCGTAACGATCCACCGTGAAAAAGAGCGAAGCCCCGTAGGGGTTCACTTCCTCCAGCGTGCCTATCTCCCCATGGAGATACATCTTGACCAGCGTGCTGGAGGGGTCGTTATAGTCCGGGAAGGAAAGCTTCCGGCAAGGAATGCCCTTCCCGGTGAGATAATCGGTCAGCAGGGTGGCCTGGGTGGCCTTGCCGCTGCCATCCAGCCCCTCTATCACATACAGCTTGTGTTCCATATTCTGTCCTCCTCATTCCCTTTTATTGCGGGTACGGTAAATGAGATAAACCACCACCGCCGCGATGAGAACCACACCCGTCGCCGCAAAAAGCCCCATGCTCTCGGCCGCCCGGTCCTGCATCAGCCGCAAAAAGCTGGCCGCCGCCAGCACCAGTGCCGCCAGGCACAGCACAAAAGCCGGCATCCGTTTATCCATGGGCTTCTTCCCTCATTCTGGCGTATTTTTCCCGCATTTCAGCGGCTTTTCCGCAGGTCATTTTGCCCTCCGGGCAGCCGCCCCGCACACAGCCCGGCCCCGCGTTTTTGAAAAGATGCGGCGCCACGGAAAGGCACAGCCGCAGCATCTGGTCGGCCACCTCTCTTATCTCCCACTGGGCACGCTGGCAGCACCGCAGCTCAAAGAAATTCATCAGGCTGCGGGCGTTCATGGTCACTATCATCTTGGTATCGCAGGCATTGGGCAGCACAAACCGCGCGTCCTCTATGGCGGTTTTCTCCGCCCGGCTGGCGGCCGCCTTGGGGCTCAGGCCCTCGGCCAGCAGCTCCTTTTCCCGGCGGGCCTTCAGCAGCTCGGCTATTTTCTGGTAGTGGGCAATGCTCTCCTGCATCGCCAGCTCAAATTCCTCCCTCGCCTCCGGCACCTCGGCGATCTGCGGCGGCACCACCACCTCAAAGTCATTCTCCCGCACATACCGCTGGCTCTGCACGCTGAAGGACGCAATGCGGTGCCGGGTGATCTGTGCCAGCAGGGCACGGCTCACGCCCTCAATACCGAAGGTAAAAACCGCATGCTCTATGGGGCTCTGGTGGCCCAGGCCCGCCAGCATCTCCACAAATTCCCCGGCCTTTTCGGGGGTCAGCTTTTCCTGCACCTGGGCTATGGTGGCCGGGCTGTAGCACAGCCGCGCGGCCGAAGCGATGGTCATTTCCGGATCCGGAGTATGGGTGATAAGGGTGACCTTTGGCATAGTATTTCCTCCTTGCAGGGAATTATCGTTTTTCCAGCCGGGCAAAGGTGGCCATCAGCCGCTTGGCGCCGACTTTATCGAAATGGATGGTGAGAAGATGATCGCCTCCCATCGGCTCTATCTTGAGGATGGACCCCTCCCCGAAGGTCTTGTGATAGACTCGGTCGCCGGTTTTCAGGGTAAAGGGCTCGGCGGCAGGGACGGCGGGCCGGGGCCTGGGAGCCGCCGGGGCCGGGGCGGGGCTGCTGCCCAGCTTATTGGGCTGGTAGACGGAGGTCTGCCGGGCACCGTAACCGGAGCCATAACCGGTCCGTTCGCCATAGCCGCTGTGATAGCTGCCAAAGCGCTCGGTCTCATCCTCGGTCTTCATCAGCTCTCCGGGGATCTCCCCCACAAAGCGGGAGGGACGGTTTCGGGTGGTTCGGCCGAAGAGCATCCGCTGGGCGGCCCCGGTGAGGTAAAGCTCCCGTTTGGCTCTGGTGATGCCGACATAGGCCAGGCGGCGTTCCTCCTCCAGCTCGGTCGGCTCGTAGATGGCCTGCTGGCCGGGGAAAATACCCTCCTCCAGGCCGGTGATGAAAACATAGGGGAATTCCAGGCCCTTGGCGGAATGGAGGGTCATCAGCACGACCTTGTCATCGTCCTCCGAGAGATTATCCAGATCGGTGTAAAGGGCGATCTCCTCCAAAAAGCCGGAAAGGCTGGGCTCCTCGGTCTCCTCCATGTACTTCAGGATGGTAGTCTTGAGCTCGCCGATGTTCTCCAGCCGGCCGCGGCTTTCCATATCGTTTTTGGCCTCCAGGGCTCTTACATAGCCGCTTTGGTCCAGCACCTGCTCCAGCGTTTCGATGAGGGGGACCTCATCCACCGATTCGGCAATGCCGTCCATCATGGCGGTAAACTCCATCAAGGCACGGGATTTACCGGAAAGAGGGGCATATTCCTCGGCCGTTTGCAGGGTGCGGTACAGCGATTGTCCCAGGCTTTCCGCCACCTGCTGGGCGGTATTCATGGTGGCCTCGCCAATGCCCCGTTTGGGCTCATTGATGATGCGGCGGAGCCGCAGACTGTCATCGGAGTTATTCAGCACCGCCAGATAGGCCAGAATATCCTTGACCTCCTTGCGGTCAAAGAACTTGAGGCCGCCGATGATGCGGTAAGGGATCCCCTGCCGGATGAACATCTGCTCCAAGGTGCTGGAAAGGGCGTTCATCCGGTACAGGATGGCATGGTCACTGTATTTGGCGCCTTTTTCGTGGTTTTTGCGGATGGTGGAGGCGATGAAGTGGGCCTCCCGCTGCTCATCGGCCGCCTTGTGGTACAGCACCTTCTCTCCCCTGCTGTTTTGGGTCCACAGGGTCTTGCCCTTGCGCTGGCTGTTGCGGCTGATGACGGCATTGGCAGCATCCAGAATGGTGCCGGTGCTGCGGTAGTTCTGTTCCAGGCGGATGACCTTGGTTTGGCCGAACTGCTGCTCAAACGAGAGGATGTTTTCGATGGTGGCGCCCCGGAACTTGTAGATGCTCTGGTCGTCATCGCCGACCACACAAAGATTGCCATGGGCGGCGGCCAGCAGGCTGACCAGCAAATACTGGGCGTGGTTGGTATCCTGGTACTCATCCACCATGATGTACCGGTAGCGGCGCTGGTACTTTTGCAGCACCTCCGGGAACTGCTGGAACAGCTTGACCGTCAGCAGGATGATGTCATCAAAATCCAGGGCGTTGGCGTCTTTCAGCATCTGCTGGTAGCGGCCGTAAATCCGGGCTGTCACCTGCAGGGCAAAGTTATCCCCCGCCGACTGGCGCAGCCCTTCCGGGGTGAGCATTTTATCCTTGGCGCGGCTGATATTGCCCAGCAGGGCCTTGGGCGCGAAGTTTTTATCGCTGATGTGGAGCTCGGCCATGGCGTCTTTGATGACCCGGACGGAATCATCGGTATCGTAGATGGTGAAATTTCTGTTGTAGCCCAGGGCCTCTATCTCCGCGCGAAGGATGCGGGAGCAGGCCGCGTGAAAGGTGGCGGCGTGCACATCCTCGCCACGGGTGCCCAGCATGCCCGCCAGGCGCGCGCGTAGCTCGCCCGCGGCTTTATTGGTGAAGGTGATGGCCAGAATATTCCAGGGGGCGGGGACATCGTGGGCGATGAGCTGCCCGGCCCGCTCCATGTAGCTGCCATCGGCGGCGGCCAGCTCCAGGATGCGCCAATCCTCCTCGCTGAGGGGGGGCATATCATCCTGCCGGACGGAGGCGAGGCCGAACTGGAGCAGGCAGGCGATGCGGTGGATGAGGACGGTGGTTTTTCCGCTGCCGGCCCCGGCCAAAATGAGAACCGGGCCTTCCACGGCCAAGACGGCCTGCCGCTGCATGGGATTGAGGTGGGAAAAGCGCCGCTGCAGGATGGCGCGCTTTAACTGCTGGTAGGTTTGGTTATCGTGCTGGGGCATGGTGGTCTCCTTTTATCGTCTCGAAAATTTTTCGCAAATCTCCAAAATAGTCCAAAATAGATTGTACCACAAAAGGGCGGCGGAAGAAAGTGCCGGGAGAGATTTTTTGCGGCGAAAAGCTCCCCCACTAATACGGCAAAATGGGCCTTTCTTTGCAGGTGAGAGGTTAATATTTCACTTTTTTTCACGAAAAATTTACGATTACGGAAAAATGTGGGTGTAGTTTAACTAAATACTGGGCTATATTTACAGCAAAATAACAGGAAAAAGGAGCCCCCGAAGGGGCTCCCGAAAGAGGGGGACACGCGTTATTTTTTGCGGGAAAGGATGGACATGCCAAGGGCAGCGACAGCCATGAGAGCGGCCGCGGCGGCGACCATATCATTGGCGCCGGTGGAGGGGTTCTTCTGGTCCTCGGTCTTGGGGGTGTCCTCGGCGGGGGGGACGATGATGGTGATGGTGCCGTCGGTGGGAGGGGTGGCTCCCTTATCAACTACTGCGCCGTTGGAATTGATGGTCTTGCCTTCGGGGAGATAATCTTTGACGGAATCGGTATTACCGGTGAAGGTGCCACCAGTAATGCTGAATTCGGTCTTTGCGGCTTCGGGGCTAGTATTTGCGGTGATCTTAAATTCGCCGCTAATGTCAGTGCCATTGGCAGCAATGGTAACTTTCTCTTCTTCTTTAGAGCCTTCAATATCTTTCTGGAGCAGACCCTTTTGGCAGTTCGTGGCACTCACACCCATAAAGATAACATTAGTTGCTTTGGAAACTACAGCAGCTGCTTTTTCAGTCAAACCGGTAAAGCTGGTGTCCTTAATTGTTATAGTCGGAGAAATAGACAAGGTACCCTCATTATATGCCTTAATACCGCGGGTTCCGGTAAAGCTACTATTATTGACATCAGTGATGCCGCCATAATTCCAAAGACTATATCCAGCAGTGTTGCTAAATGTACATTTGTTGAATATGGTTTTACCATACTGGTTATTACACACACCATTGGGGAAGGTGCAGTTGGTGTAGGTAACAGTATTATCGGCTGCATTCGTGTTCCGCAGCCAGCAGGTGAAGTAATTGGTTGCATGACCACAATCTTGTACCCATTCGCCATTCGGATGAGAAAGGGTCAGCTTCTCAAAACTAACATCGATATCATACTTTTGGTCTGCAAGAATTGATTTGGAATCGTTGATAACAATTCCGGCATCATCGGTTATGCCAACAAACTCAACCTTGGTAAGGTCGGTAAGGCCATCCTTTGCTACCTGCACCCAGCCAGTGCTATCCACAGTAACTTTACCAGTAATTTCATAGGTAATAACGCCGTTCTCATCGGGAGTGGCAGCCGCAATGGCAGCTTCAAGGGTGGCATATTCATCCTTGCCAACTTTAACCAAATTGGGATCTGCCGCCAGAGCGGTGGTGGGCAGCATGACGGCCAGCATGAGGAACGCTAGCACGACGCTTAAAAACTTTTTCATTTGAACAAACCTCTCTTCTTTTTATTTTTCCCGCAGGTGGGGTTGTGTTTGCTGGCGCAAACACAAAATATCCACATGTGGATATGATTGGTATAAACAGGTTACCACTTTTGGGCAGGGTGTGTCAACTATTTGGGATAATTTTGGAGGAACATACAAAATGGAAGAGTTTAATTTAGCAAAAAATGCTCAGATTTTTGCCATCGCAGAAGAGCTTATACAATGGCATTAAACAGGATGGCTACTGCAAGCTGCACCAGCATATAGACAGCGAGGACTGCAACGCCCTTTGTAAAAAGGAATTTCTTGTCGATCTCCTCCCTGCCGAGAATATAGGCCGCCGCCACAGAACCGGATGGGAAAAGAAATGCGACCGAGGCACAGGTGCTGATGACCGTAAGGGTTACCGTTGGGTCAATCTTTATCCCCTGTTCCATCATTCCGCAAACAATGGGGATAATAATCGGTGTCATTCCCATGGTAAGCACATTACCGTTTACCACCTGTGTAACAACGGTGATGAATACCACACAGATCAGCAGCAGCATAATGGTGCTTTGCCCGCCGAAGATAGGGGCAAACACAGAAACAAGCCAGCTATTGATGCCAAGAGAGGCATCTGTGCATGCCCTTCCCAGCATTGTCATTGCACCAATAAGCGCAACCATGGGCCATATAGATGCATCCCGGAGGAGCGCCGGAGCGTTCATAATGGGCTTGCCGTTTTTGCTGATTATATTAAACACCGCAAGCGGAACAGCCCAAATCAGGCTGGTATCCAACGATTTGATGAATGTATAGCCCGGAAAGCTCTTTGGCAGCAGATAGATAAGAAACAGGTAAGCCATACAGAATACAAATGATCCTATTCCGATCTTCATCTCAAAGCTGAAGGTATCTGGGGTTTTATTGAACTGCTCTATCTGGTCCGATTTAATATCCTTTAATCTGCTGATATCGACTTTGAAGAGGTACTTCATGCAAAGAACAAGCACTGCAAACAGGCTTACCCATGTGACGATCTGAATCACCATATAGAGCCATCTGTTGAATTGATAGCCGTATGGCTCCAGCATGGAATCAAAGAAGCCGACAACAGCCAGGATAAGCCCCTGAAACGGGATCAGATATTTCCCATAGGAGGAGGTGTACATATACAGCAGGCCGAACTTCATGAACTGGTCATCCTTCTTGTAGCCGCACACCTTCGCAATACTTTCGAAAAGCCCGAATGCCAGCAGGAAAAAGGCTGCACCATTGACCACTGTCGAGACTAAAAAGCCGGCCAGCATAAGCATAAACATAAAGATGCCCGGTCTTCCCCTTGTGATTTTAAGCGAAAGAAGCTTCTTTGCGAAAACATCCATGGCACCGGTCTGCCTTAAATACACGCAAAGCGCCCCGGCAAAAATAAGCTGAAAGGTCACTCCAGAGCCGATCCAGCCGCTGATCAATTCGCTTGCCTTGTAATAGCCATGCAGGACGAATGCCAAAAGCGCAAGCAGTGAACTGGAGAACAGGTCACAGCCCACACATGTCATAAAAATAAGGCCGATAAATACACCGAGAATCTTTATCCCCATCTGTGACATACCGCCAAAGGTGGGACAAACCAAACCGAAAAAGTACATAAACGCAATACCGATCAGGGTTTTAATGTATATTGCACCCTTCCCTTTTGTCACAGTACCCATATATTCCTCCCTTCTCCTACCGCACAGCTGACGGCTGCATATGTGTCTGCTGCGATGACTTGCTCCATGATATATGCGGCCAGGGAAACACCGCTAATCGCAGCCATATCATGCGTCATACCCCCGTGCGCTTGCAGCACCGCAAAAGCATATGTCAGTCATCGCCGCATTGTTATTTCACCGCTTTCCCGCCAAACCGTTGAATCATGTAGTCGGAAAAGGTACTCAATACCTTTGAATTGCTTTCACGGCGAAATACTAAAAATGTTTTTATTATAATTGTGTTCTTTTCTAATGGAATGCGCACCAGACCCGGGATCGTGCCATCCGTGACCGGGACGATTCTGAGGGCTATGCCGTAATTATTGACAATAAGCATGTGTGCCGTTTTCATGTCATTCCCAATAACCATGATCTTATCGCTTGCCCTGGGATAAAAGCCCCTGGAGATGCACGCCCGAACCAGCGGATCGGAGGTGTCCGTATAGAAATCGGAGGTGCTGCCGGTCCGCTTTGAGTTCATAATGAAGGTTTCATCTTTAAGCTGATCAATGGAAACCTCCTTGAGCTTGGAAAGCGGATTATCCTCACTCATCTCCACCACCACTTCACACAGATTGGAAAGCTCGATAACACTGAATGCCGGGTCGTGATAAAACGGTATGATCTGTATGGGATCGCTTTCAAGCATCATATACGGAAAAATAGCCGCATCAAGACTCTTATTCTGCATAGCGGCCACCGCCTCGGAATAACCGACATTCCATACCTTGATAACACATTGCGGATATTCATACTGAAATTTTACAAGAAAATCCGGGCTGATATGGCTTTTTACCGAAAAGCCCAAATGGATCTCCTGACGGCCGGCGTCCTTTTCCTGCTTAAGCTCGTCCAAAAGCGCATTGTATTCCTCCACGATGCCGGCAGCATGCTTAACAAAAATTTCTCCCTCATGCGTCAGCCTGATGGAGTCCTTTTTGGTTGCCCTGTGGATGAGCTTTATCCCAAGCTCTTTTTCCACCGATATAATCTGCTTTGATAGAGACGACTGGGTAGAAAAAACATTCTCTGCCGCTTCGCCGAAGCTTTTGGATTTTGAAAGTGCCAAAACCGCCTTGATGTATTCCAGCTTCATATAAACCATACCTTTCCGGCAGCGCCTTACTCTTACTTTATTGGCCGATGATGCATTTCCCGGGAAGATGCTGCATCCGATTAATGCCGTTTTGCCCCACAGCATATCCCTTTTTAACCGCAGCCGTCCGGCTGCTGGGATCATCACCTTACGGCAAAGATTGAAAAATAAGATCTTTATTCCACAGGTGAAAGGGGAGCCCCCCATAAAATAAAAGTATTATATAAGCATTGTTTGCAAATGTAAAGACAGTAAAGAAGCACAGCGGAAATCAAGGAATCGCTAACGGCATCCCTTTGACGCCCGCTGTGCGACTCTACTGCTTTTCAGGGTCGTCTTTTGCCTACGGGGTTTTGTAATATAAAGCCGGTTTTTACTGCACCGTTTATCGGGGCAGATATACTCCCTGCTTCTTCAGCATCTGCTGGACTTTCTTCACATCAACATTGCGGAAAGTGGTATTTGACTGCAACGCCAAGGCTGCAGCGGCACCAGCGGCTTCACCCAGTGCGACACAGTGGGGGATCAGATTGGCATGATCGTTTGCATCATGTGCCGAGGAGAAGCAGCGGCCGGCAGCCAGCAGATCCTCTACATCATCGGCAGGAAGCATAACGCCGTACGGGAGCTCAATGGGAGATTTATACTTCATCCGTCTGTGTGCGGGAATGATGGCAATGGTATCCTCGTGCTCGATTGTTTGTGCAATATCATCCATCGTAAGACGGTAGGTACCGTTCAGGCGACGGCTGCCGCGTGTACCAAGCTGCGGGGCGGTATCGTGCAGGAATGCATTTTTAAAGCCGGGAACATTCTCACGAATCCATTCGATGCCCTCATTCAGGCTGCGTCTGATGAGCATTTCAGTATCGGTAAGATCCTGAACATTGCAGCAATCCTTTCCCTCCACGAAATTATTGACCCACATAATATCCTTCATGGGGGTGACGAAGGGGGAAATGCGATATCCGAACAGCTTTTTATATTCGGCCAGCTTATCACGATAATGGCTGTTGGGATCATACTTCCAATTGCGGAATTCTTCAGAATCAACATTGCCGAGCCTGAATACAACGGAAACATTATAGCTGCGGTCATCGCCGCTGTATTCCTTCTCATAGGCACAGCCTGCGGATGCAAAGATATCACCGTCACCGGTACAGTCGATCACCTTGCCGGCCAAAATCGCCTTGCGGCCCTCCTTGGACTGGAAGGTCACGCCGATTACTCGATTGCCCTCCATAAGCGCCTCGCTGCCCCAGGCATGGCAGTATACGGTTACACCGGCATCCTCTACCATGTTGACCATGGCGATCTTCAGCATTTCCGGATCAACATATGCGCCATACCAGATCCATCCATCACATACAAAACCGTAATACTTTCTCCATTTATCGATCAGCGCAGGGTCCGTGCTGCCGATATCCTTGCGGTCAGGACCGATCAGGCCATTGGGCATCTTCTCCAAACGATCCAGCCACTCCTGCTGTATGCCTGCAATCATCTGCTGCTTTCCCTCGCTGAGATGCGGGATAAAAAGCACCTGCCCGCCGGTAGCCATACCGCCCAGATGACCATAGCGCTCCAGCAGGACTACCTTACCTGCACCATTACGGGCGGCGGAAACCGCCGCAGCCGTTCCGGCGGGGCCGGCGCCGACAACCAATACATCGCAGTGGTCAAATACCTCGATTTCTTTTGCCTGCTCGTGGATATATTCTTTCATTGTATCAAATTCCTTATCTTATAGAGTTGTTTTCGTTGCGGGCTCTCTCCCGGATGGAAGCGTTCCGTTTGGAAATGCGCCGGCAGAGAGCTCCGCGTTTTTAACCGGGCTGTATTCCTATGATAGGTAAACGGTCATCAATCAACAGTAAGGCCCTTTTCCTTGCGCAGCGCGATCAGCTTTTCCTCGGTGACATTAAACATGGAAAGGGCGATCATGCCGATTGCGAGAGACGCACAGGGAACTGCAGACAGAAGCACACGAATGCCCTGCACTGCTTCCGTTGTCACGGCAGCCTTATCAAACCCGACTGTTGCAAGGCCGAAGCCGAGCAGCGCACCGGCGATGGTCTTTGCGATGCCGATGGTCACCGTGTACAGGGAACTCATAAACGGACGGACGTCCTTACCGTTTACGATGGCGGTATAGTCAATAACATTGGTGTAGAGTGGCAGCTCGATGGTGTAGCAAACATTACGGCCGATCATTGCCACGCAGAGAAGGATGGTGAATATAAGAGGATTCTTGCCGATAAAATATGCCGAACCGAGGGCAGCCGCATAGATAATAAGGCCGGAATACATGCCGCCCTTGATGCCGAGACGCTTGGCAATGATGGGGCCGATGAAGGAGCCGACGAACTGCATCAGGGTGGACAGTGCCATGTATGTAGCCATCATGGTCTTATCGCCGATAACAAACCCGTAATAATATGCCACAAGGCTCATCACCAGAGCATAGGGAATGCCGTGGGAGAAGGAAACGATCAGCCATGCAATGGTTTGCTTGTTGCAGACGGATTTGATCATCGTCCAGAAGGAGACGCCGTCTTTTTTGCTTTCCTTTGCAGTTTCAACAGCAGTTCCGTCCTTGGCTGCCGGGTCGGATTTCCCGGTGGAAGGATCCACGGATTTTGCAATCTTGGCAAGATTGAAGAAGGATGCCGTAAGAGCAATTACAATAAGCACCATGAAGCCGGTATAGCCAGCTGCTTCGTTATTGAAGAGCTTGCCGATAAAGGCAATGGCAGCAACGGCAACAAAGCCGAAGAATACTTTTCCGATGGAATTGATCTGGCTGCGTGCGCCGGCAAGGCCGGTACGCTCCGTCGGGTCGGGGGCAAGGGGGATCATCAAACCGGTATATGCCGCAAAAGCGAAGTTATAAAGGAAGGTATCCAAAACGCAAATGACAAATACCAGCGGGAACTTGATGCCTTCCGGAAGATTACCCCAATTGACAAAGGTGAGAATCTGGAATATTCCCGCTAACGGCATCATGATATAAATCCATGAGCGATAGCGTCCCCAGGGCAGACGAACTTTCTGCATGATAACACCGATTACAAAGGAACCCCAAAGTCCGATGAGACCCTTGACCGTGTTCATCGTGCCCAGCTGAACATTGGTGAGCCCGACAAATGTGGTAAGGAAGAAGGACAGGTATGTCCCCGTCATGTTTGTTTTCAAGGAGGAAATACCATTTACGAGACCATACGAAATAGATTTTTTAGTGTATAACGCTTTTTTCTTTTTTTCCAAACTAATCACTCCTCACACTGATCATTTTGTCAGATATCTGCATCTAAACTATAAAACAATTGGTTATTATAATGCAATTCAAATTTGAATTGCACTTATTCCTTTATGGAATAAGGAGATCGCCGGAGAAGTAATCTGCAGGAAAAGATGCAAAAGCCGCCCCCGTTTCCGGGAGCGGCTTGAAGGGTTTCAGGTTAGAACAGTGCGGAATTTATTCCAGCGTGATGACCTTGACGGGGCACTTTTCGGCGCAGGCGCCGCAATTGGTGCACTTTTCGGGATCGATGGAGGCGAGGAAATCGGTGACGGTGATGGCGCCGGTGGGGCAAACCTTGGTGCACATCATGCAGCCGATGCAGCCGGCGGAGCAGACCTTGCGGACGACAGCGCCCTTATCATGGCTGGAGCAGCGCACGGTGACATGATTTTTGACCGGGACCATGCCGATGAGCAGGTGCGGGCAGGCTTTGGCGCAGGCGCCGCAGCCGGTGCACAGGCTTTCATCCACATGGGCAACGCCATCCACGATGGAGAGCGCGCCGAATTTGCAGACCTTGACGCAATCTCCATAGCCCAGGCAGCCGTAGACGCAGGCTTTTTTGCCGCGGTGCAGGGCAGCGCAGGCCGCACAGGTGGCGGGGCCGTGGTAATCCTCGGCTTCACCGCACTTTTCGCAGGTGCCGCTGCAGCGGACGGTGGCTTTGACGGGCTCGGTGTTTTCCGCCGCGACGCCCAGGTATTCGCTGATCTGAGCGGAGACGGAAGCGCCGCCGGGGATGCAGAGATTGGGCTTGGCGCTGCCATTGGCAACGGCTTTGGCGTAGTCATCGCAGCCGGCATAGCCGCAGGCGCCGCAATTGGCGCCGGGCAGGAAGCCACGGATGTCCTCCACACGGGTATCGATGGGGACCGAGAGGAAATGGGAGGCCACTACCAGCAGGATGGCGCAGATCAAGCCGATAGCGCCGACAATAATAATACCAGTCATAGTTATCTCCCCTCCTTACTTCAGCAGACCATCTACCACACCGGAGAAGCCCATGAAGGACATAGATACGATGGAGGCAGCGATCAGAGTGATGGGCAGGCCCTGGAACGATTCGGGGATATCCATGTTCTCCATGCGGCCGCGAACGCCTGCGAAGAGGACCATTGCCAGCAGGAAGCCGAGACCGGCGCCCAGCGCATTGACCATGGACTGGCCGAAATTGTACTTCTCATCGATATTGAGCACCGCTACACCGAGCACGGCGCAGTTGGTGGTGATGAGGGGCAGATAGATGCCGAGGGCTTCATACAGCGGAGGCAGGAACTTCTTGAGGGCCATTTCCACCAGCTGTACCAGCGCGGCGATGACCAGGATGAATACGATGGTCTGCATATAGCCCAGCTCGTATTGATCCAGCAGATAGGTCTGGATGGGCCAGGTGGCGGCGGTGGCCAGTACCATAACAAAGGTAACGGCGACGCTCATGCCGACGGCGGAATCCAGCTTTTTGGAAACGCCGAGGAACGGGCAGATACCCAGAGTCTTGGAGAGGACGAAGTTCTGCGTCAAAATAGCAGAAAGCAGAATGACGATCATTTCTTTCATGCTTCACAGCCTCCTTCCTTATTCTCTGCCGAGGGGCAGCCACCGGCGCAACCGGCGCAGGCGCCGCAGGCAGCGCAATCGAGTTTCTTCTTGGGCTTATGCTTGGCGAACTTATTCATGATGGCGATGAGCACGCCATAGACGAGGAAGCCGCCGGGGGTGAGCTTCATGATCGCGATGGGATCGAACAGATTGGCGGTGAGGGTGATGCCGCACCAGGTGCCGCTGCCGAGGATCTCGCGGACGGTGGCCATGCAGAACAGAGCGAGGGTGAAGCCCAGGCCCATGCCCAGACCATCGAGGGCGGAATCGATGACATTATTCTTGCTGGCAAACATCTCGGCACGGCCGAGGATGATGCAGTTTACCACGATAAGCGGCAGGAAGATGCCGAGGCTCTGATAGAGGCTCTGCACATAGGCCTGGAGCAGCAGCTGCACCACCGAAACAAAGCCGGCGATGACGACGATGAAGCAAGGAATGCGGACCTTATTGGGGATGATATTGCGCAGCAGGGAGATAACGATATTGGAGCCCAGCAGTACAAAGGTGGCCGCCAGACCCATGCCCAGCGCATTGAGGACCGAGGTGGAGGTAGCGATGGTGGGGCAGGTGCCCAGCACCAGAACCAGAACGGGGTTCTCCTTGATGATACCATTGGTGAAGGTTTTCAGCTTGTTACTCATTTGGTTCCTCACGCTCCTTTCACAGTCTCAAAGGCGGCAAAGGCCAGCTTAACAGCTTCCTTGTAGCCATTGGAGGTATAAGTTGCCTTAGATACCATGGGCAGCTCGCTATCGGGGGTTTCGGCGGTGACGCCGATCCACTTCTTGCTGTAAGAGCTCTTGGCGAGCTTGGAACCGTCAATTCCCTCGTACTCATTGGGGGTCTCGGTGTGCTGATACAGCTTGGAGGCGATGATAGCGCCATTATTATCAATGGCGACGAGGATGTGCAGATCGCCGCTGAAGCCGGCCGCGTGAACATTGAAGGCATAGCCCAGCTCGGACTGATAGGCGCTGTCAACGCCCTCCGGAATGTTCTCCAGCTCGGTGTAGCCCTCGCCCAGCATCTCGGTGATCAGCTCGGCCTCGGGATAGACCTTTTCCTCGGTGGGCGCTTCGATAGCGATGCCCGCCAGCTCACCGTAAGCGACAAAGGCATTGCCGACTGCGGCATTGAAGCCCTTGGAGGAGAAGGTGGCGCCGGAGAGGAACTCGATGCCCTCAAGGTTATAATCCTTGCCGAGATACTGCTCCTGGAAGTGGGCTTCCTTTTCGATGCGGTCGCCAATACCGGGGGTCTCGCCGTGCTCCATGACCTGGGTGCCGGTGATGGCGCCATCGGAGGAGATGCCGACCATGACGGTGATCATGCCCGCGAAACCCTTGCCCTGAGCCTGGAATACATAGCCAGCGCCATTGCCGGCCTTGTAGGCATTGAGGACATTTTCGGCGGTGACGGTGACTTCCTCGAAGTCGGTGCCATCGGGCAGAACGGCGGAAAGGGCCGCATTGGCCTCGGCAGCCTTGGCCGCGTCAATGACGGGCTTGGTGAGGCCGTAGGTGCCAACCAGCGCCGCGGAAACGATGACGCAGATGGCGGTGAGGACGACGATGGGTTTCAGCTTTTCCCATTTCATTTCTCAGCACCTCCCACTCCAAACGGTTTTTTGGCCCCGATCTTATTGAGGTGGGGGCAGATGATATTCATAAGCAGAATGGCGAAGGATACGCCCTCCGGATAGCCGCCGGAGGAATTGCGGATAAGCATGGTGATAATGCCCGCGCCCAGCGCGAATACGACCTTGCCCCACTCGGTGGCGGGAGAGGTGGAGTAATCGGTGAGCATGAAGATGCCGCCCAGCAGCACGCCGCCGGTCAGGATCATGGTGACGGGGTCATAACCGAGGATCAGGCTCATCACGGCGATGGTAGCCACATACACCAGCGGGATGGTGGGGGTGATGACCCGGCGAACCACCAGATAAACAAAGCCGATGATGAGGGCAATGGCGCAGGTTTCGCCCAGGCAGCCGCCGCGGATACCGAAGAGCAGGTTCTTGACGGCGGGGAGGCTATCCACAGCGCCCTCCTTGATGAGGGCCAGGGGGGTCGCGCCGGAAACGGCATCGATGCCGGGAATGTAGGAATTGGCGGTCGGCCAGGTGGTCATCTGCCCGGCAAAGGCGATGAGCAGGAAGATACGGCCGGTGATGGCGGGATTGGCGAAATTGCAGCCGATGCCGCCGAACAGTTGCTTGACGATAACAATAGCGACAAAGCAGCCGACAATGGCCATCCAGATGGGGAACCCGGCAGGCAGGTTCATTGCCAACAGCAGGCCGGTCACGGCGGCGCTCAAATCCGAAATGGTATTAGTGCGCTTGGTGATGCGGCGGAACAGGTACTCGAACAGGATAGAAGCCGCCACACAAACGACCTCCAGCAGCAGGGCGCGGGTGCCAAAAACCAGTACCGACGCCACCACAGCAGGCAGCAGGGCAATGAGGACATCACCCATGACGGAGGTGGTGGAGGCACCGCCGCGGACATGAGGCCCGGCGGAAACCAACAGTTTACGATCAGTCATATTCTACTCCCCTCCCCCTTACTTTTTTATCATCTGCTTGCCCAGCTGGTTATAGGCGACCAGATGGCGCTTGGCAGGACATACATAGGCACAGCAGCCGCATTCCATGCACAGATTGACATGGAGCGCCTTCAGGGCCTCCACATCCCCGGCATGATAGGCGCGATCCAGCGCCGCGGGGCTGAGACTGAGCGGACAGGCCCGCAGGCAGCGGCCGCAGCGGATGCAGGCGGTCTCGGCTGCCATTTTGGCTTCTTTTTCATTAAAGACCAGCAGGCCGTTATTGGTCTTGCTGATGGGGGTCTGGTCATCCCGGCAGGAGGTGCCCATCATGGGGCCGCCCAGGATGATCTCGGCCGGTTCGCCCTTGTAGCCGCCGCAGAAATTGATGATGTCCTCCAGCTTGGTGCCGATGGGGACCCAGACATTCTTCGGCTCGGCTACCGCGCCGCCATCCACCGTGACCATACGGCTGGTAAGCGGCAGGCCGGTCTTGACATACTCCGCCAGCTTGATGACAGTGCCGACATTCATGACCAGCACGCCGACATCACTGGGGAGCTTGCCCTCCGGGATGACACGGCCGGTGGCCTCGTAAACAATGACCTTTTCGGCGCCCTGGGGGTAGCGGGATTTGAGCTCCAGCACCTCCAGCTTGCTGCCCTTCGCCGCGGCGTCGGCCTTGATCTTCTCAATGGCCTTGGGCTTGTTATTTTCGATGCCGATGACCGCGCGGCCGCCCGGCATATGGCGCAGAATGAGCTCCGCGCCCTCCAGCAGCAGGTCGGTCTTTTCCAGCATGATGCGGTAATCGCAGGTGAGGTAGGGTTCGCACTCGGCACCATTGATGACAAGGGTATCGATGGCTGCGCTCTTCAGGCCGGCCAGCTTGACGCTGGTGGGGAATCCCGCGCCGCCCAGTCCCATCAGACCGCAGGCGCGCGCCGCCACCAGAACATCCTCCAGCTCCGCGCCGATGGCGGGCGGAGTGAGGGTCTCATCGATGGTCTGCTCGCCATCGGTGGTGATGACAATGGCTTCCGATTTGGCGCCACGGGCATTGAAGATCTGCTCGATGGCCTTGACCTTACCCGATACGCTGGAATGGATCGGTGCCGAAACCGCCGCTTCGCTATCGCCGATGAGCTGGCCGACCTTAACGGTATCGCCAACCTTTACGACAGGTTTGCAGGGGGCGCCGATGTGCTGAGACATGGAAATGGTGACCTCGGCCGGAACCGGCATGATCACGCTTTCCAACTCGGCTGTGTTCTTTTGGTGCTTCACATGGATGCTGGGAAGCGAATGGAACATAGCCACAGGTATCCCTCCTAATTGTTTATTTTAGGCTTAAGCGGTCCAGATAGGGCATGACAACCCGCAGGGCCATCCCGGTGATGGCGCCCATGAGCAGTCCCGCCGCTAAAAGAACCGGCAAGTAGTACCAAACATATTGATTGCTGATGATGAACCGGGCCGCGATGAGCTGGCCCACATTGTGCGCCGCGCCGCCGAAAACGCTGAGCAGCAGATACTGCCGGCGAATGCCCGGCAGTAGGCTGAGCAGCAGCATGACCGTGACCGAGGCAATACCGCCGGACGCGCTCATGGCGGCGGCCACCGCCCCGCGGGTAAGCAGCACAAACAGGGACTTGAGCACTGCGATGGTGTAGCCGCTGACCGGCCCCAGCGCAAACAGGGCGTACATGGTGACGATATTGGAAAGGCCCAGCCGGATGCCCGGCGGCAGCATGGGCAAAGCGGGCAGCAGCGACTCCAGGAAGCTGAGTGCCATGGCCAGCGCGAACAAAAGGCCCATCAAAGCCAATCTTTTTACTTTGCGGTTACGGTTCTGTGCTGCCATTTGCTTCTCCCATAGTGGTACATCATTTATTTTAGTTGCTTTTGGGTGTAATTTCAACCAAAAAGCCGCTATTTTACCGCCGAATTTTAATAAAAAAATATCATTTTAGTTATAACTAATGCTGAAAGCGGTAACGGTGCCTGACAAAAAACTGGTGAAGTACAAATGCCTCATACTTCACCAGTTGATGTATGGCTTATCTTGGAAGATCAATCCAGATCGCAGCCGGTGCAGCCTTCGCAGTCGCCTTCGCAATCCAGGTCATCCAGATCGAACTCCAGCTTTTCGCCGCAGTTGGGGCAGTCAATCTCCCCTTCGCACAGCATGCTTTCATCCACGCAGATGGTATCGCCGCAGGTGGGGCACTTTACTTCATACAGGGGCTCGTCCTCATCATCGAACTCATCATAGTCATCCAGACCATAATCATCGTCCTCATCAAAGTCGTAGTCCTCATCCTCATCGTCTTCCTCATACAGGGCGTCTTCCACATCCTGCAGATCATCATCGATGGCATCGACGACTTCGCCCAGCTCCTCTACCGCGTCCTCCAGATCGGTAACGGAGAGCGCCAGGTCATCCAGCACCTCGATGACATTGAGCAGAACTTTGCCTTCGGCAGTGGTATCGGTCAGCTTGAGGCCATCGGCCAGGCCGCGCAGATAAGCAACTTTTTCAATAACAGTCATTTTTGTAACCTCCCTTATGGTATGGGTGTAGATAATGACAACCGGCGTAAAATGAGATTTACGCTCTTTCCATGTACTCACCGGTTCTGGTATCCACACGGATCATATCGCCCTCATTGATGAACAGGGGTACCTTGATCTCGGCGCCGGTTTCCAGGGTGGCGGGCTTGAGGGTATTGGTAGCGGTATTGCCGGCAAAGCCGGGATCGGTCTTGGTGACCTCCAGCTCCATGAAGAAGGGAGGCTCTACGCCGAACACGCTGCCCTTGTAGCTCAGCACCTTGCACACAGTGTTCTCGGTGATGAAGCGGAAAGCATCGCCCAGCAGCTCCTTATTCAGGGGAACCATATCGTAGGTCTCCTGATCCATGAAATAGTACAGGTCGCCATCGGAATACAGGTATTCCATATCCTTTCTCTCGATATAGGCGGTCGGGTACTTATCAGAGGGGTTGAAGGTGCGCTCGGTGACAGCACCGGTGATCACATTGCGGATCTTGGTGCGGACAAAAGCGGCGCCCTTGCCGGGTTTAACATGCTGGAACTCGATGATCTGATAGACATTGCCATCCATATCAAAGGTCACACCATTGCGAAAATCGCCTGCACTTACCATAATACAAAAACCTCCAGGATATAATGTACGGATTTAACTATCTGATTTTAACATATACCGGTGCATAAATGCAAGGGTTTTTCACAGGATAATGAGCTCTTTGGGGCTGTTTGTCAAATCTTTTGTGCCATCCGGGGCAAGCCAAACCATATCCTCGATGCGGACGCCGAAGCGGCCCTCCAGGTAGATGCCGGGTTCCACGGTGATGACCATGCCCTCCTTGGCGGTGGTCTCCGGGGCGATGGAGGGAGAAAAACCGGGCATTTCGTGGATCTCGATGCCGACGGAATGGCCCAGGCTGTGGCCGAAGCAGCCCTCATAGCCGGCATTGTAGATGAGCTCACGGGCGGCGGCATCCACGGCGCGGCAGGAAGCGCCCACGACGGCCTTTTCGATGCCGAGGAGCTGGGCGGCCAGGACGGTATCATACACGCGGCGCATCTCCTCGGTCGGCTCGCCGACGGCAACGGTACGGGTCATATCGGAGCAGTAGCCGCCCCAGTAGGCGCCGTAATCCATAGTGAAGAAGTCGCCCTGCCGCAGGGGACGGTCGCCGGGGACGGCGTGGGGCTTGGCGGAATTGGGACCGCCGGCGGCAATGGTCTCAAAGGCAAGGCCATCCGCGCCCAGACGGCGCATGCAGTATTCCAGGTAGGCGGCAACCTCTTTTTCGGTCTTGCCGGGCTTGATGAAATCGAGGATCTCCAGGAAGGCGGCATCGGTGATGCTTTGCGCCTTGCGGATGGCGGCGATCTCCTCCTCGTCCTTGAGGGAGCGCATCTCCAGGATCTTATCATTGAGGGCGGCGGCGGTGAGGAACTCCACCTGCGGCAGACGGGAACGGTACTGTTCCAGGCTGCCAACGGTGATGTAGTCGGTTTCGATGGCGACGGTTCTGGCGCCGTGCTTCTTCAACAGCTCGCCCAGCTGGTCGTACAGCTTATCCTGCAGGATGACCTCGGCCCCGGTGACGGTGGCCTTGGCGACCTCGATATAGCGGAAATCAATGATGAAGTAGGCAGCATCCCGGAACGCCAACAGTGTGCCGGCGGTGGAGCCCAGTCCGGTAAAGTAGCGGCGGTTCACATCGGAGGTGATGAGAGCGGCATCGGCCCCCTCCGGCAGGGCTTTCATCAGTTTTTCAATGCGGTTCATGCTTGATTCTTCCTTTCTGCGGCTTGGTTATAAAGATCTCTCATGGTGGCGGCGTCCTCCGCCTGGGTTCCAGCCGATTCACAGATGATGGTGGGCTGGCTGTCGTACTTGACCAGCACCTCTGCCAACGGCGCAAAGTAGGGGCCGTAGGTGGTATCGGCAAAGGTGAGGTGGCGTTTTTCCCCGCCGTTTTCGGTGTACTCTATCTGAGAAAAATGGGAATGGAAGCACTTCATGCGCTGCTCCCCTATCTCATTTTTCATGGTCAGCAAAATGTGCTCGTAGTCCTCCGCCCCGCGGATGCTGCCCAGCGTGCGGGCATTGAGGTGGCCGAAATCGATGCAGGGCAGCAGGCGGTCATCCAGCCGGCACAGCTCCATGACCTCCTCCAGCGTGCCCAGCTGGTTAAACTTGCCCATAACCTCCGGGCAGACGATGATGTGCCCCAGGTGGGCCTCATCCAGCGCTGCCAGCGCCTGCTTTAAGGTCTCTCCCGCAAGGGAAAGCGCCTCCTCCCGGCTGATCTTGGCGCAGGAGCCGGAGTGGACCACGATGCGGCGGGCGCACATCAGGTCGGCGGCTTCAGCGGATTCCAGAATGTACTTGATGCTGTTCTGACGCTTTTCTTCCTCCACGCTGGAAAGGGAGATATAATACGGCGCGTGCAGCGAAAGCTGGATATCCCGCGCCTCGCAGCCGGCCTTCAGCTTCAGTACGCCTTCACGATTGATACGCACCCCGCGGCCGCACTGGTATTCGTAGGCATTCAGGCCCATCTTTTCCAGGTATTCCGGGATCTGCGGGGTGGATTTATAGCCCATGGCGGTAAAGCTTTCGCTGTTCCCGGCAGGCCCTATTCTTATCATTCGGCATTCCTCCTTTTGCGGCGGTGGTAAAGGCGCAGCAGCGGTTTTTCCAGCGGACGCTTGATGCGGTACAGGCCGTAGCCTTCTTCGGCGTAGGGCTCCACCAGAATGGTGACGCAGCCGCACAGGTTGCCGCACAGGATATCGGTAAAGAGCTGATCCCCGATGAGGGCGGTCTGCCGCGGGCTGACACCAAACTCCTTCATCTTGGCCAGGGCCACCTTCTTTTTGGGCTTGGCGGCATCGGCAATGTAGCCCAGCCCCAGGCGATTGGCAAAGGGCGCGACCCGCAGCTCGTGATTATTAGAAATGACAAAAAGGCGCAGCCCGGCCGCCCGCTGGCGCTCCAGCCAGTCCATCACCTCCGGCTTTATTTCCTGGCTGTTATCACCGGTCAGGGTGTTATCCACATCCAAGAGCAGGGCACGGATGCCATGCCGGATAAAAAAATCCGTTGGGATCTCCTCGATGCGGTGGAAATCGTATTGCGGGGTCAAAAGCGGCAAGGGCTCACGCTCCTTTCGGTTGGTTCGGCTCTATTATAGCAACTTGAGTGGGGAAAAGAAAGCCCCATTTCCCGCTCTTTCCCCGATTTGTGCAAATGGAAAAGGCAGACGAGGATAAACCCATCTGCCTTTATTCCGGTTGCAATAAAGATCAAGATTACTTGTACTTGCGCTTACGAGCAGCCTCGGACTTTTTCTTGCGCTTAACGGAAGGTTTCTCATAATGCTCACGCTTGCGGACTTCCGCCAGAACGCCAGATCTAGCGCAGGAACGCTTAAACCGTCTGAGAGCACTATCCAGCGACTCGTTATCTTTTACTCTGATCTCTGCCATTTACTATTCCCTCCCTACGCCCTACGGCTGGAGTTATATCCTAATAACAGGATAACACATAGATTATACAATAAGGCATTTTACTATGTCAAGAGATTTTTATTGAACAAGGCCCTTCAATTTATTATTTTGCCACGATATTGTAGAGCTTACCCTTCACATATATTTCCTTGATGACGGTCTTGCCAGCCAAAGCACCCTGCACATTGGCATCGGCCATTACCAGCGCCTTTACCGCTTCCTCGGTGCTGTCGGTGGGGATCATGAGGCGGGCTTTGATCTTGCCGCTGACCTGCACCGCGATCTCCACGGCGGCATCCACGCATTTGGCGGGGTCGTACTCCGGCCACTTGGCCCGTGCCAGCATTTCCTTGTTGCCCAGCACTTCGTTGATCTCCTCGGTGAGATGAGGAGCGAAGGGATTGAGCAGGGTGATGAAGGTCATCAGCTCGCCGCGGGTGACGCTGCCCTTATCGTAAATTTCATTCAGCACGCTCATCATGGCGGCGATGGCGGTATTGCACTTGAGGCCCTCGATATCCTCGCTGACCTTTTTGATCATCTTGTGGAAGCTGCCCTCCAGCTCGGGGGAATAGCCTTCCTCGGGGGTCATCATATCGGTGAGGGCGGCCACACGCTCCAGGAAGCGCTTGCTGCCCTTGATGGAGGAGGTGTTCCAGGGGGCGGTCTTTTCAAAGTCGCCGATGAACATCTCGTACATTCTCAAGGTATCAGCGCCGTACTGGGCCACCACATCGTCTGGATTTACCACATTGCCGCGGGATTTGCTCATCTTTTCGCCGTTTTCGCCCAGGATCATGCCGTGGCTGGTGCGTTTGGCATAGGGCTCCTTACAGGAAACAACACCGATATCATACAGGAACTTGTGCCAGAAGCGGGAGTACAAGAGGTGCAGCGTGGTGTGCTCCATGCCGCCGTTGTACCAGTCTACCGGCATCCAGTAGTCCAGCGCTTCCTTGGCGGCCAGCGCATTCACATTGTGCGGGTCACAGTAGCGCAGGAAGTACCACGAGGAACCGGCCCACTGGGGCATGGTATCGGTCTCCCGCTCGGCGGGACCGCCGCAGCAGGGGCAGGTTGTCTTTACCCAGTCGGTCAGCTTGGCCAGCGGGGATTCACCGTTATCGGTGGGCTCATAGCTTTCCACCTCCGGCAGGCGCAGGGGCAGCTCACTTTCGGGGATGGCCACCCAGCCGCACTTGGGACAGTTCACCAGCGGGATAGGCTCACCCCAATAGCGCTGGCGGGAGAATACCCAGTCGCGCAGCTTGTAGTTGACCTTGGTCTCGCCCTTCTTCTGCTCCTCCAGCCACTTGATAATGGTCTTTTTGGCTTCCTCCACGGTCAGGCCATCCAGGAAACCGGAATTGACCATGATGCCGGTAGCGCAATCGGTAAAGGCTTCCTTTTCCACATCGCCGCCCTTTACCACCTCGATGATAGGCAGACCGAACTTTTTGGCGAACTCCCAGTCACGGGTATCGTGGCCGGGTACCGCCATGATGGCGCCGGTGCCGTAGCTCATCAGAACATAATCGGAAATAAAGATGGGGATCTCTTTGCCATTGACGGGATTGATAGCCGCCACGCCCTCCAGCCGCACGCCGGTCTTATCTTTGGCCATTTCGGTGCGCTCAAAATCGGACTTGCGGGCGGAGACCTCCTGATACTCCCGGACAGCATCCATATTGGTGATGCGGTCCGCCCACTTTTCGATGTAAGGGTGCTCCGGCGACATAACCATGTAGGTAGCGCCAAAGAGGGTATCGGGACGGGTGGTATAGATGAGCAGCTTATCGCCGCCGGTGGTATCAAATTCAACCTCGGCGCCGGTGGAGCGGCCGATCCAGTTGATCTGGGAGGTCTTAACACGCTCCAGATAGTTGACATCGGAGAGGTCATCAATGAGGCGCTGGGCGTAGGCGGTAATCTTCAGCATCCACTGGCTCTTTACCTTGTGGATGACCTCGCTGCCGCAGCGCTCGCAGACGCCGTTGACCACCTCCTCATTGGCCAGCACGCACTTGCAGCTGGTGCACCAGTTGACGGACATCTCCTTTTTGTAGGCCAGGCCTTTTTTGAAAAGCTGGAGGAAGATCCACTGGGTCCACTTGTAGTAGCCGGGATCGGTGGTATTGATCTCCCGGTCCCAATCGAAGGAGAGGCCGAGGCTCTTGAGCTGGGCCTTAAAGTGTGCCACATTCTGCGCGGTGACGATCTCCGGGTGGATGTGGTTTTTGATGGCGAAATTTTCGGTGGGCAGGCCAAAGGCATCCCAGCCCATGGGGTACAGCACATTATAGCCCTGCATCCGGCGCTTTCTGGCTACGATATCCAGCGCGGTATAGGAACGCGGATGGCCGACATGCAGTCCCTGACCGGAAGGATACGGGAACTCCACCAGCGCATAGTATTTGGGCTTGGTGTAGTCATTTTCGGCATGGAATACATGGGCTTCTTCCCACTTTTTTTGCCACTTCGGTTCAATTTCCTTAAATTCGTGTTTCAACGGTCTGTCCTCCCAACCTCATTCGGCGCTTAGGGCGCTTGATCAAATTTATTTTTTCTCGCCTTCCAGCTCCAGCGGCAGGCGGGGGGCATCGGCCCATACACGGTCGATGCTGTAAAAATTGCGGGTCTCGGCATAGAAAATATGCACGATGACATCGCGGTAGTCCATTAGGATCCACTGGGCGGAGCTGCGGCCCTCGATGCGCTTGGGCTCGATGCCCTGGCGACCCAGGTATTCATCCAGGTCCTCGCACAGCGATTTGACCAGTGTGGTATTGCTGGCAGTGGCCACCACAAAGTAATCCCCGATGGTGGTCAGCTCGCCGATCTGGATGACCTCCAGGTCGGTCGCCTTTTTGCTATCCAGAAATTTGGCGATAGAAAGAGCAAGTTCTTTGGAATTCATTCTTTTTCCTCCTTGCAGAGTTTTACATATTCATTGTAGGCCTGCCAGCTTTCCCGGCAGAGGGGGCTTTTCCGGCGGCACAGCTTGCCGATGGTATAGCACAGCGCGTACAGCATCGCCCCATCCAGGGAGCGATCGGCCCAGCGGCGCATCTCGGCTACATCAGGGTAGTGCCGCCCCTCCTCGGTCAGGTCCGCCAGGTACACGATCTTTTCCAGGCGGCTCATACCGGCCCGGCCGGTGGTGTGGTAGCGCACCGCGTTTTCGATATCTTTATCACGGACACCGTAGCGCCCCAGAATTTCCGCTGCCGCGAAGCCGTGAATGAGCTGCGGCTGCTCCCGGAAATCGATTTCGGTCATTATAGCACTTCGCCTCATGATTTGCAATGCTTCTGGGAGGGGCATTTCCTTACAGCAGTCATGCAGTATCCCCGCTATCGCCGCCTTTTCGGGGTCTTCTCCCCAGCGGCGGGCCAGGCGTTCTGCTTCCTTTTCCACCCCAAGGGAATGGCGGTAGCGTTCCTCGCTCATCAGCGGGCGGATGGCTTCCCTCATTTCTTGCCGGGTCATTGGTCCTCCCCCTTATACAGGCCGTGGGCGGCAATGTATTCCGCCACCGCAGGCGAAAGATCCCCGCAGGGCTCCCCGGCGCGCAGCATCTGCCTTATTTCGGTGGAGGACACCACCCGCACGGGATTATCCAAGAAGATGCTGAGCACCCCTTCCCGCGCCAGCAGGCGGGCCTGCTGGTAGAGGGCTTCCTTATCGTCCTCTTCCCGGCTGGCCACCGCCAGCGTGCACATTCTGCCCAGCGCCTGCCATTCCCGCCATGCGGTAAAGGTCAGGTAGTTATCTGTACCCATGATGAGGTAAAAATCGTCCTCGGAGTAGCATTCCCGCATATGCCGCATGGTCTCGATGGTATAGCTGACGCCGCCGCGGGTCAGCTCATAGTCATCCGCCAGGATATTCGGCAGCCCCTGCAGGGCCAGCCGGCACATTGCCAGCCGGTCCTCCCCTGCGGCCAGATCAGGCGAAGCCTTATGCGGCGGAATAAAGGCGGGGATAACATGCAGGCAATCCAGCCGCAGCTGCTTTACCGCTTGACAGCATACCCCTACATGGCCCAGGTGGATGGGATTGAAGGTACCGCCGTAAAAACCGATTCTTGCCACTTTTCTCCCCTCCGTTACCGCAGGTCAATGATGGTCTTTTCGGGGTTTTTGCGGTACAGGGTCACCTTGCGGCCCACCACCTGCACCACCTCGGCGCCGGTGGCCTCCGCCAGGGTCGCCGCCATCTCCCTGGGGGTCTCCGGGGCGGTCTCCAGCACCGTCAGCTTGATAAGCTCCCGGGCAGTCAGGGCGTCATCCACCTGCTTTTGCAGCGCCTCGCCCATGCCGTTTTTGCCCACCTGCAGAATTGCCTCTACCGTATTGGCATAGGAGCGCAGCTTGGCTCTCGTTTTGGAATCCATCATATCATTCTCCTTCTTTTCTGTCTTTCAGCTTCTCATACAGTGCCGCCAGCGCCCGTCCCCGGTGGCTGATGGCATCCTTGGCGGGGCCGTCCAGCTCTGCAAAGCTGCGCTCCCCTACCATGAACAGCGGGTCATACCCAAAGCCGTTCTGTCCGTGCAGCCGGCGGGCAATGGTCCCTTCGCAGGCGCCCTCGCACCGCACAATGTCATCATTCCCAAACACTGCGCAAATGGAACAGACAAACCGTGCCGCGCGCCTTTCAACTGGGATATTTTCCATCTCCCGCAGCAGCTTGGCGTTATTGGCGGCGGAATCGTGCCCTTCCCCGGCGTAGCGGGCGGAATACACCCCCGGCGCACCGTTCAGGGCGTCCACGCACAGTCCCGAATCATCCGCCACGGTGGGCAGGCCGGTGGCCCGGTAAATGCCCATCGCTTTCAGGTATGCATTCTCGGCAAAGGTCTTCCCTGTTTCCTCGATGTCCAGATCGGGCGGGCAGACCTCATTCTGCGGGATGACCTGCCAGCCCAACGGGGCCAGGATGCGCTGGAATTCCTCCACCTTGTGCTCGTTTTTGGTCGCTAATATCAGCTTCATTCCTCGTCCTCGTTCAGCAGCAGCGCCTGGGCAAATTCTGCGGCGCTGAAGGGGGTCAGATCCCCAATGCTCTCGCCGGTACCCACAAACTTGATGGGCAACCCCAGCTGATCCCGGATAGCGATGGCCACACCGCCCTTGGCAGTGCCGTCCAGTTTAGTCAAGATGATGCCGGTGACGCCGCAGGCCGCGGCAAATTCCCGCGCCTGGTTCAGCCCATTCTGCCCGGTGGTGGCATCCAGCACCAGCAGTGTTTCACGACTGCAGCCGGGGGCTTCCCGCTCCAGCACACGGTCTATTTTGGCCAGCTCCTCCATCAGGTTTTTCTTGGTGTGCAGGCGGCCCGCCGTATCGCAGATGAGCACATCCACATTTCTGGCCTTGGCGGCGGTGATGCTATCATACACCACCGCGGCGGGGTCGGCGCCCTCGGCGTGCTTTATCATCTGGCAGCCTACCCGCTCCGCCCAGACGCCCAGCTGCTCACCGGCCGCCGCCCGGAAGGTATCCGCCGCGCCCAGCAGCACCTTTTTGCCCTGGCCCTGCAGCCAATAGGCCAGCTTACCGATGGAGGTGGTCTTGCCCACCCCGTTGACGCCGACCACCAGCACCACGCTGGGCTTGGTCTCCGTCACCAGCGGCTCATCCGGCTCCATCAGCTCGGTCACGATCTCGCAGAGATTCTCCCGCAGCTCGGTGGAATCAATGTTCCGGCGCTTGATGCGCTCGCCCAGCCGGGAGCAGATCTTGCCCGCTGTGGTCACACCCACATCGGCCAGGATGAGAATCTCCTCCAGCTCCTCCAGGGTATCAAAGGTGATCTTCCCGGAGAAACTATCCAGCTCCAGGCTCAGGCTCTGCTTGGTCTTTTTTACGCTTTTGCGGAAAATATCAAAAAATCCCATTGGTTCTCCTTAGTTCAGGCTCTTGCCAAATTTCTTTTCCATCTCGGCCACATCCAGCCGCAGCAGCTTACTGATGCCCTCCTCCTCCATGGTGACGCCGTACAGCACATCGCCCTGTTCCATGGTGCCGCGGCGGTGGGTGATGGAAATAAACTGGGTATGATCGGTCATGCGGTGCAGGTAGGCGGCAAACTTGCCGACATTCACATCGTCCAGTGCCGCCTCTATCTCATCGATGAGAACGAACGGTGCGGGATTGACCCGCAGGATGGCAAAGTAGATGCAGATGGCCACAAAGGCCTGCTCGCCGCCGGAAAGGGCGGAAAGATTCTTGATGATCTTGCCGGGCGGCTGCACGATAATCTCGATGCCCGTTTCTAGGGGATCGGTGGCATCGGTCAGGCGCAGCTCGGCATGTCCGCCGCCAAAGAGCTCCCGGAAGATCTCGCCAAAGTAGCGGTTGATGCCCGCAAAACGCTCGGTAAAGATCGCGCTCATCTGGGCCGAAAGCTCGGTGATGAGCCGTGTCAGCTCCTTCTTGGCATTTTCGGCGTCGTCTATCTGCTCCTTCATAAAGCGGTACCGGCCGCTTACCTCCTCGTATTCCTCTATGGCGGCCACATTTACGGCGCCCAGCCCCCGGATGCGTCCCCGCAGCTCGGTCAGGCGCTTTTGGGCGGCGGGCACATCCTCCAGCGGGATGGCCTGTTCGGCCGCTTCGCTGCGGGTCAGCTCATATTCCTCCCACATCTTGGCGCTGATGCTGTTCTGCTGCTCCTGCATACCTTCGCTCTTTTCCTGCAGGCGCAGCAGCTCGCTGGCGGCCGCCTCCCGGCGGGAGATGACATCGCTGTTTTCCTTGGAGAGGATATTGCGGCGCATTTCCAGCTGGTCACGCTGTGCATCGGCGTCCTTGATATCCCGGCGCAGCTCCTCGATCTCGCTGCTGCCGTTTTGCGCCCCGGCGGTGATCTGCTCGATCTCCTCCCGGATGGCCTCATTATCCTTTTTCAGCTGCTCCTGTCGTTCCCGCAAGGCGGCCAGGGCGGCCTCACTGCCGCTTTGCTGGCCCTCCATCTGCTCAATGGCCATCTGGACGGCTTCGCAGTCCTTCTGCCGGGCGATGTCCTCCATCTGCAGGGCAGTCACCTTTTCGGCAGCTTCGGTGATGGCCGCAGTCAACATTTCGTGGGCAGCCATACCCTCGGCCGAAAGCCTGGTCAGCCGCTCCACCTCTTCGGTCAGTTTCTTCACCAGCTCGCCGCCGGATATCTTCTGCTGGCGCAGCTGCTCCATACGGGCGGTCAGGTCATCGTATTCCCGCAGCGCCTGCTCGTTCAGGCGTTCGGCTTCCTCCACATTGGCGGCCAGGCGGTCCACCAGCGTCTGGGCGGAAATGAGATCCTCCCGCGCGGTCTTTTCCTCGGCCTCTATGCCGTCCACCGTCGCCTGAATGGTATCGGTCTCCCGGCGCAGCTCGGTCAGCTGGGCCTCCAGCTCCTCCGCCTGCTTTGCGTATTTCTTCGCCTCTGCGGTCAGGGCGTCTATCTCTCCCCGGCGGGAAAGAATGGACGCGTTCTTATTGACGGAACCGCCGGTAAGGCTGCCGCCGGCATTCACCACCTGGCCATCCAGCGTCACCACCCGGTAGCGGTAGCTGTACGCCTTGGCAATGGCAGTCGCGGCGTCAATGTCCTCCGCCACAATGGTGCGTCCCAGCAGGGAATCCATCACCTCACGGTAGCGGTCATCGCACTGCACCAGCTCGCTGGCCAGGCCCACATAGCCGCCTCGGGCGGCCAGGTCGTTTTCCCTTACCGGGTTCGCCTTGATATTGGTCAGCGGCAGGAAAGTCGCCCGTCCGGCGCCCCGCTCCTTCAGCAGGGCAATGGCTCGCTTGGCCGCGCCCTCATCCTGCGCCACGATATTCTGGATCGCCGCGCCCAGCGCGATCTCCACCGCGGTGGAATAGCGGTTTTCGGTCTTGATCAGGCTGGATACCGGACCCACGATGCCCCGCAGGGCACCCGCGCCGGCCTGCTTCATCACAAACTTAACGCTGTTATTAAAGCTCTCGTAGTTCTTTTCCAGGTCGGAAAGCACCTGCGCACGCTGCAGTTTCTCACCGGCCAGCTTTTCGCTGTTGCGCTGGCGGCTCTCCGCCTCGGCCTGCTTATCACTGCGGCTTTTCAGCTTATACAGGTAGCCGTTCTTGCTGTTCTGCAGGCTTTGCAGCCGCTCCTGCAGCTCTTCGGCAAAGGCCTTATGTCCGGCCAGTTCTTCCCGCAGGCGGCTCAGATTTTCATCCTTGTCCTTGGCCTGTCCGCGCAGCGCTTCCAGGCGGGTCACCGTTTCCTCGGCCAGCGTTCCGGCCGTCTCGGCCGAAAGCTCCGCCCGGTGGATCTGCCCCTGCAGCTCCTCCTTTTGCAGCGCCAGCGCGCTCTGCTCCGCCGCCAGGCGGTGCTCCTCCTGCCGCTGAGCCTCCAGCGCCTTTTGGCCCCCCTCCAGGGCTTCGCGGGTCTTTTGGGCCTCGTCCAGGCGGTTTTGGTAATCCTCCCGCAGGGCAGTCAGCTTTTCCTCCAGCTCCCCGGCGGAAAGCTCGCTGCGCTCCAGCTCCTTTTCCAGCTCGGCGATGGTATCGTTATTATGATCAATGGTATTCTGCTTGACCGCCGCCTCCACCTTAGCGTTGGAGATCGCGTCCTCAAACTCCTTGATGCGCTCGCGCTTATGCTCAATATACAGGTTCGCGTCCTGTGTTTTGTGCTGGATCTCCTCCAGCTCCCGCTCGATCTCATCCAGCCGCCTTTGGGCGGTGGTGCGGTCATTAGCAGCCAGCAGGGTCTTGTCCTCCAGCTCCGCCAGCTGCCGGCCCAGTTTGGTCAGCTGCTCCAGCCACAGGCTGATCTCCAGCGACTTCTTTTCCCCGGCCAGCACCACATACTGCTTGGCCTTTTCGCTCTGGGCCTTCAGGGGGCCTACCCGGTCCTCCAGCTCCTGCATGATATCCCGCAGGCGCACCAGGTTATCCTCAGCCTGCTGCAGCTTGCGCTCCGCTTCGGTCTTGCGGTAGCGGAACCGGGAGATTCCAGCGGCTTCCTCGAAAATTTCCCGCCGCTGGGTGCTTTTCGCGCTCACGATCTCCGCGATCTTGCCCTGCTCAATGACCGAATAGCCATCCCGTCCAAGGCCTGTATCCATAAACATCTCGTTGATATCCCGCAGGCGCACCGGGTTATTATTGATGCGGTATTCGCTTTCTCCACTGCGGTACAGCCGCCGGGTGATGACCACCTCATCGCTGTCGATATCAATGCTGCGGTCGGTATTATCAATAAACAGGCTCACCCATGCAAAACCGGTCGGCTTGCGGCTGATGGACCCGCCGAAAATAACATCCTCCATCTTGGCGCCGCGCAGGCTCTTCACCGATTGCTCGCCGAACACCCACTTGATGGCATCGCTGATATTGCTTTTGCCGCTGCCGTTTGGCCCCACAATGACCGTAATCCCGTCATCGAAGGTCAGCTTTGTGCGGTCGGGGAAGGACTTGAACCCCTGCATTTCCACCGCTTTCAGCTTCATGGCATCTCCTCCTGTCCTGTCAGGTTTCTCTCGTTTTGGGGTAAATTGCATACTAACTCATTATAGGGTAATATTATACTCCTTTTTTGCCCTTTTCACAAGAAAATCTTTTCTCTTCGCCTTATTTGCGGTATAATGGTCCCATCACCGCAAGGAGGTCGTTCTATGATCCGTAGAATTATCCAGATAGATAAGGAAAAATGCACCGGCTGCGGCATCTGCGCCGCCGCCTGTCACGAAGGCGCCATCGGCATGGTGGAGGGCAAGGCCCGCCTGCTGCGCGATGACTACTGCGATGGTCTGGGCGACTGCCTGCCCGCCTGTCCCACCGGCGCGATCTCCTTCGTAGAGCGTGAAGCCGCCGCTTACGATGAGCAGGCGGTGCTCGCCAATAAGCAGAAGAAAATGCAGCAGCAGGGGATGAGTCTTCACGGCGGCTGCCCCGGAACGCGGATGAGAACCTTCCGGCACGAGGCGGCACCCGACACCGAGCATGCTCCGTCTGCGGCGCAGAGCCGCCTTTCCCAGTGGCCGGTGCAGATCAAGCTCGTGCCGGTGCGCGCGCCGTTTTTCAATGGGGCCAAGCTGCTCATCGCCGCGGACTGCACGGCGTATGCCTATGCCGCCTTTCACGAGCGATTTATCAAGGGACACATCACCCTTGTGGGCTGCCCGAAGCTCGACAGCGAGGACTATTCCGAAAAGCTCACCGAGATCATCCGGAGCAATGATATAAAAAGCGTGACCGTTGTCCGCATGGAGGTCCCCTGCTGCGGCGGACTGGAGCACGCGGCGAAGACCGCCTTGCAGCAGAGCGGAAAATTCATCCCGTGGCAGGTCGTGACGATCTCCACGGACGGCAGGATCCTTGACTGAGAGATGGATAAGGGGGGGCAGGTTGCATGAACATCACTTACAGACAGAACGGAGATTATCTTATCCCGAACATCGTTATCCGCAAGACCAAGCCCCTCGGACACTACGGCAGACTTCGCAAGGCGTATCT
>ERZ857757.342-NODE-342-length-51343-cov-10.276634_pt1 | contig 51343 bp, 58 predicted proteins | sample MGYA00519764_ERZ857757 | MGnify/ENA primary metagenome ERZ857757 (study PRJEB31778, sample SAMEA3449359) | human gut metagenome | biome: human gut; feature: human-associated habitat; material: faeces | place: United Kingdom | collected 2010/2012 ...
CGGCTCGTTTGCGTCGAATTCGCTCCTCCAACTTGTTCAGACGCGAGTTGCGCTGACTACGAGGCACCTTTCCTATCCATCACACACCACACCCTCTCCAACCACTCGTTTTGTTTCCACCAGTCATTTCTTCCGCAGAACCTGTGTCTTCGTCTCCATCAAACTCAAAACTCTTCGTGAAACCCGCATTGCCATTCATCTCCTCCTATACAATTATTCCGTCCATGCACACGAACTTCGTTCTCCTCCTCGGATGATTCCTCCTTCTTGAACACCATATTGTCCTCCTACATCACTCACTCCAACACAATCACATCCTACTTCGCCCTCATCGGGAATTGTCCTTATCAAATCGTCAGCCATGGCAAATCACAGACAAATCACTGAAAAAAGGAAGCGACCCAATTGTTAACAAAAAAGCCCCGTTTCTCGCACTCAATAATCCAACTAGAATGAGTCAGAGTGCGCTCTCGATCTGTGTACGGCTCTCTAGAAAGGCGTACTACCCGGGAGGTGTTGTGGGTGGGATCATTACACTGGAGCCGATCCGCGCATCGGACGAAGGCGAATACCTGTCCTTTATATCCGTACAGGTATGCGTTTTGCTGCTTTTGTGACTGATCCAGCTTCATGGTCACATCGGAGTGGTTCCAAACATGGCCGTCCTCCCTCCAGAGTTCCGGGCCGATCGAAAAATCCGAAGCGAGATTTCCTATGGAAACATCACCAAGTTCATCAACGACAACACCGATTGCTTCTACCAGACGAACCCGGTGATCATCGATGGAGATATCGCCATCAAATCGATAAAAGCCTGTTGGTGCATCTGTTTCCCCTGATGTGCAGACTTCTTCCAGGTGACTCTTCCTGAGAGTATTCCTCCGTCAATGAAAACCAGCTGCGTTCGCTATTTGTGGGATGTGAAGGTAGATCTTGAGTGTAGTCACTTGCTCTCCTTCTGCTTCTCTGACCAGAAGAATAAATCTCATTTCCTCTCGATTCCAGTCACCGTCTTGACATATCCCCTGTTATATTGTCTGGGATCCCTTCATTCCACTCCTTCTTCCTACAAGGGAGACTCCGAATACATCTTCTCCGTCTCTCCACTTCCCTTAGAAACACCGTCCTACACAAAAGACATCTCGGAAGTACTCCTCACGTACATTCTGAATATGCAGGAGTATCAATCCAACTCATCGGTGATCGTGTCTGAAGAAATCCCCGAAACCGTGAACGAACCAGCGGACGAGAGGAATCTGCTGGAGTTTAAGAGTCTCTCGTCGTTGGACGTGGAGAAGAGTACGCAGTGCATGTCTTGGGCGCAGAGTCATATCTTCACGTCTTATGCTGAGTACGTTCTCTACGATCCAAACGATCCCTCCCAGTTTCAAGATGGTGCTCCGCTTATTCCGCCAAAGTGAGACAGAACCAAGTGAGTGATATACAGACCGCAGTGCGGCATCTTTTCCATTACGCACAACAGCAAAGTAATATGCAATATGCAACTACAAACAACGCCTCTTCTTCTCGGAGATACCATCCAGCTAGCAGCGAGTTTTGCAGATACAGAGATCCCTTGCGAGCAAGTAGGTATGTCCTAATTCTGTCATGTAGATGATCATCTCGCTCCATTATGAAGAGTACTCACCTTATCTGAAGGGACGGATCGTAAGGAGCGATGTTGTGAATTCGATCACGGTGAACACGCGCTCGATCAGAACATTCCCCTTCTCCTTTAGTGTTCCTCCCATGTATCCACCGACGATCAAAACGCCTCAAGGTAAGTGGATCGTTTCGACTGAGACCCAGTCACGGTGTCGTGGAAACTATGCTTTTCTTTCTTCTTTAACCCCAAATGGGAGACACGTGTCGTTCCCGAGGAGGCGTCATGCTACATGTTCGAGCCAGAAGAGTACCTAGGACAGAATCTTACAAAGATCGACTGGAATTACGATCTCCCAGTTGTGAGTTGCGTGAACGAGCATCTCGGAGAAAAGCTAGGCGTGCAGGACCGATTTGAGGGGAGGGAAGAAGTCACCTTTGTTTGCTCTGTTTACTACAAACAACAGAAACCACCACAATCTTTGTAGCCCAGAAGAACAGCCCGAAGGCTGCGTGCCCTTTATCGGTTCGCCTTAGCCACACGCTCAATCTCGTCCTTCTTCTTGATGGCATAGCTGTTCGACGAGCCCTTCGACGCGTTGATCAGCTCATCAGCCAGACACTCCGCCATCGACTTGATGTTACGGAACGCAGCCTCACGAGCTCCCGTCGTCAGCAGAGTCAGAGCGAAGCTCACACGGCGGAACGGAGACACATCCACAGCCTGGCGACGCACCACTCCAGACGTTCCAATACGGGTTGAATCTTCACGAGGACCCGCATTCGACACAGCCTCCACCAGAACCTGAATCGGGTTCTTGTCCGTCATCAGGTTGATGATGTCGAACGCCTGCTCCACAATCTTCATCGCGTTCATCTTCTTGCCCGTGTTACGGCCGTGGAACATCAGGCAATTCGCCAGACGCTCAACCAGAGGGCACTACCAACTCAACAACCACACTCACCACAAACCTGTCCCTTGCGGAATCTCTTCAGCTGGTATCTTCCAGCAGTGTGAGGAAGATACGTAGCATTCTTAGGAGCAACAGCAAGGTGATCCTACACACCTCATCCAACACACACCAAAACATACCTTCAGAGCGACCTCAGCGACTTCAACATCGTCGAAAGTCCTACACCACCATTAATCAATCCTTATCTACAACCAACTACAAACAACTCCTTTCACACTCCATTTCCACTTACCACTTTCCGAAAAGCTTAATATCAGCAACGGCAGCCATTATAAGGAATACGGATGGATATTTCTATACTTTCTTACCAAGAACACTCCATTCACCCCTTGATTTCTATTCTCCATTCATTCTACCCTCTTTCTTTCATTGCCCCTTCCATTTCCTTCTTTCTCATTTCTCATTCGATTCAAATCATTCCTTCTCTTTTCATACATTCCATGTCATCCATTTCTGTAGAAGTGTTTGTTGAGTGAATAGAGTAGACAGAGGAAACTCGACTTTGTGAGTGTGTTGAATTGATTTGTAATGGTATGAATTAAATGAATTGATAATTGGAAAGATGTTTGTGAGAGGGAAGGACTTGTAGTATCGAAAGAAGTGATTTGAATGATTTCATTTTGAAGAATAGGCAATCTCGATGATTGAAGACAATGTATTGCGATATTTGAGTAGGGATGTGTGTTTGAAGTGAATGGAAAGAACGATTTGCAAGTGATTTGGAAGCATTTGCAATTCATGGACAACGAAATGAAGTGAGTGTTGTTGATGTTGTCTATTGTTCTACAAAGAGTGTGGAATTGGTATGATTTGTATGAAATGAATGAAGGAATAGAATGAAGCGATTCTTCACTTTGTTGAGTCTCATAGTTGAACCTTGTATCATTCTACTCTACACTTGTTTGTATCAATACATAATTCAAATGACAAGATTACATAGTTGAGTTGATTGCTGTCAGCCATTCCTGATAACGATACTGAGGTTGTAACGCTTTCCATTCTTCCATCGATATATCCGTTCGTGTGTATACCAAACGACTTCCTCCACCTACTGTGTTATTTGGAGTCGTTCCATATCCAGTTGGATACATAGTAGGCATTGGAGCCATTGGAGTCATTGGAGTCATTGGAGTCATTCCAGGCATTGCTGACATTCCAGGCATTGCTGACATTGTATTCAAGAAAGGATTCGCTGTGGGAAGAACACCCGGAACTGACTACACTCAAACACATACACAAAACACACCATCGAAGCAATACTATCTGCCATTTGAGTATGAACACGCTTCTCCGCTAGTTTCGCTGCAAATTCTTGTTGAGGATTTCGAATCACAGCCGCCTCACGCGTCGGAATTGGCAATCCCAATTGCTTCGCCTTCTTTACCTTATACTCTATCCATCATCCAATCAACTCTATTCTACCAAACACTGCAATCTCGGGAATACCACTCATTCCATGAATATCTGTTGCCGTATTATCACGACCAGGAAGTGCATGAGGTACTCTATTTGTCAAATCATTCCTATTCCACAAACGCCTTCATGTCGATATTGTGTGTCGTTTTCGCATGACTCAATAATCCACGGAACGTTCCCAGTTTCTTTCCACACGTTTCACACTTGAAATGACGAGCAACTTGATGCGAGATAAGGGTATTCTCATCGTCAAATTCTCTATCACAATAGTAACACCAAATGTATTCCTTTTCACTTTGCTTCTTCTTCCGTCCCATATCAACAAAACAATGACTCTTCCTTGTTTGATTGTGTTTGAATGAATAGAGCGATATGATGATGAAATGGAGTGAATGGAGTGGTTTCATAGAATTGGTGTGATGTTCGCGATAACGGAATCGAACGTGGAGGTAGAGGAATGGGAGTGAATGGATGTGAATAGAGTCACGTATTGAAGGCTTGTTGTGAGTTTGTTGGTTGTGAGAGTACGCGTATTCCTGGTAGGATGGTTGAGTGTAGAATGTGATGGGATAGATATGAAGAGTGTGTTTGAGATTGGAAGTGGGTGGTTGTTGTTTTCGTTGAGTGTGAGAGTTTGGCGAGAAGGAGATGAAGGAGGTGGAGATGTGTAAGGAGTACTTGCATGCGGAGAATGGAAGTTATCTTCTTGCTCATGTTTGGTAGTTTGGTAGAGTTGATGGTTAGAAGAGTCACATCCAGATGCTGTTGACGATGGGTGTTCGTGATTGTCCTGAGCAGGTGGAGGTGTACACGAATGTGTTCAAGTGTGTGAAGTGTATGAATGAAATATGTGGTTGATGGGTAGCCTATGTGGATGATTGGGAGAATGAGTTGAGTGAGGGAGGTTACTTTGGTGAGTCGTTTGGCGTGTTGGATATCATCGTGTACTGTTACAGTTACAATCTGTTCCGTTACGTGATGGTGTCGACGTGGCGCAATGCGTACCCGAAGATATCCTTGAGGAGGAGTGAGGAGAGACTTGACGTCAGTTGAGTGATTGGCGTAACCGTTGTTCGGAGGAGGCGTGTCTGCGTGCGACGTTTGCGAACACGCTGACGGCGGGCACGGTGCGTGAGGGCGACCAGATCGACGTCCGTCCGAACCCGGAGCTTGTGATGACGCTGGTAGCGATGGAGGTGGCGTGTGAGGCAGGCGACGCGTGCGATCGAGAAGAACGCGAACTACAAGAAGGAGGCGTCGCAGCGTCAGCGCGAGAAGGCTGCGAAGGCCGCTGTGAAGGCTTCCACCGCTGCTCCTGCGACTCCTGCGGCTCCTGTGGCTCCCGTTGCGAGCGAGGAGGCGACGAACGCGAGCGAGGCGAAGATCTTCGCGGTGCTGGACGCGATGGGCATCGGACACGTAGCGACGGGGGAGGCGTGAGAGCGTAGGAGACGGTGCACCACGAGGCTGCGAAGACGGTGGAGGACGTGATGAAGTACGTGGACGCGCGTCGCGGACTGCCGACGAAGAACCTGTTCCTGAAGGCGAAGAAGCCGAACGGTCCCGAGGACTCGGGTCTGTGGATGGTGGTGGCGGCGTACGACACGACGGTGGACATGAAGAAGCTGACGAGCGTGGGGACGGAGCGAGGCGTGGAGTGTAGGACCTGAAGTACAAGAGCGGCTCGCTGCGCTTCGCGGACGAGGCGCTGCTGAAGGAGAAGCTGGGCGTGGAGCAGGGTCATCTGTCTCTGTTCGCGAAGATCAACGACATGGAGAACAAGGTCCGTGTGATCATTGACAAGCGTCTGATGGACGCGGAGAAGGTGTCTCTCCATCCTCTGATCAACACGGCTTCGACGATCATCTCGCATGACGGCTTCATTGCCTTCGCGAACAAGTATGCTCCTGGATACGAAGTGAGGGAGTTCTAAGGGTTGATTCATTCTTTTTGTTGTACACGTGAAATGTCAGACTATTCGAGCTTGTTTGGTAGTCATCTGAGAAAAGGAAAGGAGACAGTATCCATTGACACCCTTTCTGGAAAGATCGTTGGATTGTACTTCTCGTAGGTGTAGCGAGCGATTGAATAGAAGTAGAGCACATTGGTGTCCTCCTTGTCGTGCCTTCACTCCTCTTTTGAGAAGAGCGTATTTGGATGCGGTGAAGAAGGGATTGAACTTTGAGGTGGTGTTCTGCAGTTTCGATATGAGTGCGGCGGATTTCGAGGAGTACTATGGATCGATGCCTTGGTTGGCGATTCCCTTTGAAGAGAAGTCCCTGCGCAATGAGTTGTCGGATCGTTATGGAGTCGAGGGTATTCCGACACTTCTGTTACTTGATGAGACTGGAGTGTACAACGCAGAGGGACGTATGTCTGTGACGAAGAACCCGAGTGGATTCCCGTGGAGAGAGTGAGGTGTGATTGTTTGTTGTGAGAAGAGTGGGAGTGGACATAGAGTTTTCCAAATGGAATCGAAAATGATAGGTGAAATATCCACGGTTTGCCGACATCGGAACAAACATCTCACAGGACAGCTCTTCGCTGCATATAAACCGTCTCCGTTCCCTTCAGTCTCTTTACATAGTTGCGCACATCGTCGACAGTGACGACCGCCTTTCCCATCACCTCCTTGTGTTGCGTTTCTACGCCTCACGCATCTCCCCCGCATCCACCTAGCGACGACAGGTTTCTTCGCTCGGTCTGCGAGGGTCCGGCCCCCAATCGCTCATTGACATACCCCTTCACGGCACTCTTCTCGACGAACTTGAATCCGCGCTCAGGATACACTCCACGTCGCTTCTTGGAGATCGTGACCACCTCGCGCATGACGGTCCGCAGCCACGCCTATTCTCACTCCCCCCTCCATCACCCACATTCAACGCCTCCTCCACACGCACGTCGAAATTCTACCCATCATCCCCCTCCACACCCGCCACCGCGTCAAACGCCAGCTTCTGCTTCGCCCGCTCGTCCTTCACTCGCCTGACCCCACTCAGCGTCTGGTCCTTCGGTGGAATAGGCGACCGCGACTCCTGTGGCGGCGGCTACGGTTATTTCCCCAAACCACCCCTGCCATCGCCTTGATCTGCTGCAGCGTTTCCCGCGGCATCATCATCCCCGTCGTCGCTATCTCTCACTTCTTCCCGCCATCCCCACTTCCCGCCACCTGCGTACGACGCACCTCGCTCAACCCTCCCACTCCCCGCGGGAAATTCCCGCCACCTACTCCCATGCTGGGAGAGGGTCGCGGGGAGGGAGTTACGCTATACCCGGTCGGTCGCTGGGAGAGATACATTCCCGCGGGGTCGTGCGGGAAGGGCGGGGTGAGCGCGGGAGACATCCCGCGGGACATGGCGGGAGAAGTCTTCGTCAGCGGCGACTGCGTCAGCGAGGGCTGTGGGAAGGCGTAACTCCCGCCTGACTGAGAGCCGGTGCGGGGACGCTTGGAGGACTCGGGGAGAGGGAGACGACGTGGGTCGTAGCCGGGAGAGGAATATGGGGGGCCGTTGCGCACGAGAGGGGGAGCGTAGCGTGAGGGAGGAAGATAGTCGCCGCTGGGCTGCGAGTAGGGGAGTTGACTGGGGAGGGTCGAGGGGTGTGGAGAGGGGGGCAGATAGGGCAGCTGGGGCATTATGGAGGACTGCTGCGGCATTAGCGGCTTGCGCTGAGGAGGGGGAGCGGCATCATCGCGGCGATGTAGACTCAGGTACACGCCGTTGATGCGGTCCTCATCGTAACACACCCAGCAACCCTGGAGGTGAGTGTAGGGGTAAGAGGAGAACGGGACAATTCTTGAGATGGTGAATGAAGAACTGCCACTTCAAACAGGACCGGCTGTTGCAGTTCTTGCGGTCGCACTGACTGGCGTGCAGGTAACGGTCGCGGTACTCTTTGGTTGTTCTTTGTTGGAAAAGAGAAACGATTCTACTTTGATTGGTTACAAATCATGCAATCTTTCCATTCGTGATCGCCTCGAAGAATCATATGTCGACAAATGTTGATGTGCTCCTGCAATTCGTGAAAGTAGCATCGCTTCCCATCCCTTTTGATGGGGCACGGCTTTGATAGGTGATCCACTAATCGTTACGCACGCACATTGCTGATTACTGATTACTCGCTGGATGATTTGGCAGTCATTGCAGCCGTTGATGTTGTTCACGTGGAAGGAGTGCTACGTCCATCACGCGATGCCATCCTCTCCATACCTTCATGAAGTGGTTAAACTTGTTCCGAAGCATCTGAACCATGTTGTCTGTCACCGGCGTGTTCGGGTAGAGCAATGAATCCGATAACACTTTGAACTGACTGGGTGTCACCTTCGAATTAGCCTCAGAGAGACTACCGTCCCACAGACATGATCCAGGTAAATCAACTCTCCAGAACTAAACAAAATGTGAAGAAAAGTGGATGCTTGTTGGATTGAAGTGAATGCTTGTTGGATTGAAGTGGATGCATATTCTCGTTTACACAATGGAATGATGGATCCAGGAGAAACCAACCGATCATCACCACTTCACGGCGTACGAACGGCGATCGTATTTCTGTCCTCTTTATTCACTTGCTACTTGTTTGTTAATTCTATTCCATTTCTTCATCGACTGATAAGCGAAGGGTTCCCGTGGTTATTTGGTGGTAAGAAGTAGAAGGTCGGGAAGAAGACAATAAAAAAAAACTCTATTATCATGGCTGAATACTCTTCTATTTTCGGTGAGACCCTTCTTTCCAAGAACGGACCTGTCGATGTTGCTTCTCTGAATGGGAAGTATGTAGGTGTTTACTTCTCGTACGTACTGAGTGGACTTTTGATGACGTAGTGCTCACTGGTGTGGACCTTGCCGCCAGTTCACTCCTATTCTTCGTAAGGTGTACCTTAACCTGAAGAAGCAGGGAGTTGCTTTCGAGGTTGTGTTCTGCAGCAAGGATACGGATCAGAAGGGCTTCGATGAGTACTACGGATCGATGCCTTGGCTGGCTGTTGATTACAAGAATGAGGAGATCAGAGAGAACCTCTCCAACATCTTCGCTGTCAGCTCCATCCCCAGATTTGTCATGCTGTCCCCTGAGGGAGTGATCAATCCCAATGCCAAGGAGGATGTTATGGCGAACGAGAATGGATTCCCCTGGAAGGAGCCCACCGTGCAGGAGCTCGTCGGACCCAACGTGAAGAAGGGCGAGACCCCTGTGGGTCTTCAGGCTCTGGAGGGCAAGTACGTGGGTCTCTACTTCTCGTAAGAATTCCTTTCCCCTCTCACATACAGTGCCCATTGGTGCGGACCCTGCAAGCAATTCACCCCCAAGCTGATCGAGGCGTACAACGCTCTCCAGGCCGCGGGCAAGAACTTCGAGGTGGTGTTCTGCTCTCTGGATAACGATCCCGACCAGTACAAGGAGTACTACGGCTCGATGCCGTGGCTGTCGCTGGGCTACAACAATCCTGCGGTGACCAAGCTGAAGCAGATTCTGGGCATCGAGGGCATTCCCACGTTCGTGATGTGCAACACGGACCTGGTGCCCGTGACCGCCGAGGGAGTGGAGGCCGTGAAGGCCTCGGGCGCGAACATGCTGCGCGGCGGCGCATTCAAGCCCCGCACTTCTCCTTATGATTTCCAGGGCCTCAAGGCCGAGGGCATCGAGCTGCTGAAGATCGCCCGTCAGGAGACCGGCCTTCCCATCGTCACCGAGATCATGGGCACGAATTACCTGCCGCTCTTTGAGGATGTGGACGTCATTCAGGTCGGCGCGCGCAATATGCAGAACTTCGACCTCCTGCGTGAGCTTGGCAAGCTGCGCAAGCCCATCCTGCTCAAGCGCGGCCTGGCCAGCACGCTCAAGGAGCTGCTCATGAGCGCCGAGTACATCATGGCCGGCGGCAACGAGCAGGTTATCCTCTGCGAGCGCGGCATCCGCACGTTTGACGACTACACGCGCAATACGCTCGACCTCGCGGCGGTGCCCATGCTCAAGGAACTGACGCACCTGCCGGTCATCGTCGACCCGAGCCACGCGACCGGCATTGCCCGCCTTGTCGAGCCGATGGCGCTCGCCGCGACCGCCTGCGGCGCGGACGGCCTCATCATCGAGGTGCACAACGATCCCATGCACGCCCTGTGCGACGGTGCGCAGTCCCTGCGTCCGGAGGTCTACGACGACCTTGCGCATAAGGTGCGCAGCATCCGTGAGGTGCTTGCAAAATGACGGTCGGGATCGTTGGCCTTGGGCTGATCGGCGGCTCCTTTGCCAAGGCCTATCATGCAGCCGGCGCGACCGTGCTCGCGTATAACCGCAGCCGCAGCGTGCTCGATTTTGCCATGATGAGCGGCGCGGTCGACGGCGAGCTCACGCAGGACAATGTCTCCGCGTGCGACCTCGTGCTCATCGCGCTCTACCCGGAGGCGACTGTTGACTGGTTCCGCCGCATGGCGGCGCACATCGGCTCGCACCCCGTGGTGGTCGACTGCGGCGGCACGAAGCGCACCATCTGTGCCGCGTGCTTTCCGATCGCAAAGGCGCACGGCGTCACGTTCCTCGGCGGCCACCCGATGGCCGGCACGCAGTATTCCGGCTTCAAGAACGCGAAGGCGGATCTGTTTCACGGCGCGCCGATGGTCATCGTGCCGCCGGACTTTGACGATGTGCTGCTCTTTGACCGCGTCAAGCAGCTGCTCAAGCCCGCGGGCTTTGCGCGCTTCTCGTTCACGACGGCACAGGCGCACGACGAGATGATCGCCTTCACGTCCCAGATGGCGCACGTGGTCTCGAATGCCTACATCAAGAGCCCCACGGCCGCGCAGCACAAGGGCTTTTCCGCCGGGAGCTACAAGGACATGACCCGCGTCGCATGGCTGAGCCCCGAGATGTGGGCCGAGCTCTTTCTGGAAAACAAGGATAACCTGCTCCATGAGCTGGACATATTTATGGCGCATCTGGGCGAGTACCGCGACGCGATGCAGCGCGATGATCTGCCCACGCTCACGCGCCTGCTCGACGAGGGCCGCCGGTGCAAGGAGGAGGTGGACGGCCGATGACGACCATCCACGTGACCGCCTCACGCGAATATGACGTGCTGGTGCAGCCGGGGCTGCTCGATGATGCCGGGGCGCTGATCGCGCACACGCTCGGCGCCGGGCGCACGGCGGCCGTCGTTGCGGGTGAGACCGTGGCGGGGCTGTATGCCGCGCGGCTGGAGGCATCGCTCACGCGCGCGGGCTTTCGCGTCGTGACATTTACCTATCCCGGCGGCGAGCACTGCAAGACGCTCGCCACCTACGCCGCGCTGCTGGACTTTCTGGCGGCGCACCGCCTGAGCCGCAGTGACCTCATCATCGCGCTCGGCGGCGGCGTGACCGGCGACCTCGCGGGCTTTGCCGCCGCGACGTATCAGCGCGGCATCCCGTTCGTGCAGGTGCCGACGACGCTGCTGGCCGCGGTGGACTCCTCCGTCGGCGGCAAGACGGCCGTAAATCTGGACAGCGGAAAAAATCAGGTCGGCTGCTTTTACCAGCCGAGCCTTGTGCTCTGCGACCCGGACACGCTGCGCACCCTCCCGCCGGAGGAATACCGCAACGGCTGCGCCGAGGTCATCAAGTATGCCGTGCTGCGCAGCGCGCCGTTTTTTGACGAGCTGCGCGCGCAGCCGGTCAGCGCGCAGGTGGGGCACGTCATCGCGACGTGTGTCAGCATGAAGCGCGATCTGGTCGCGGCCGATGAGTTTGACCGCGGCAGCCGTCAGCTTCTGAATCTCGGCCACACGTTCGGTCACGCGGTCGAGGCGTGCAGCGGCTACACCGTGCCGCACGGCTGCGGCGTGTCCATCGGCATGGCCATCATCGCGCGCGCCGCCGCCAGACGCGGCATCTGCACGGACGATACCTGCGCGCAGATCCTTGCGCTTCTGCGGCAGTACGGTCTGCCGACGGAAACGGACTTTTGCCGCGATGCGCTCGCGGATGCCGCGCGCGCGGATAAAAAGATCGCCGACGGGGCGCTGCACCTCATCGTGCCGGAGCGCATCGGCTGCTGCCGCATCGAGACGGTTCCGGCGGCGGACATCCCCGCATGGCTTGCGGACGGAGGCATCGTATGAATCAGACCGTTTCACCCGGGGCGCGCACGGGCAGCGTGCGCATCCCGGCTTCAAAATCGCAGGCGCACCGCCTGCTCATCTGCGCCGCGCTCGGCGCGCAGCCGGTGACGCTGCGGTGTGACGGCATCTCGGCCGATATCGCCGCCACGGTGCGCTGCCTGCGCGCCCTCGGCGCAGACATCGCGGATGACGGCGCGGGCACGCTGCGCATCGTCCCCATTGCCGGGGAAATGCCGGAGCACGCCGATCTTCTCTGCGGCGAGAGCGGCTCGACGCTGCGCTTTCTGCTGCCGGTCGCGGGGGCGCTCGGCGCGGACGTGACCTTTCATATGCAGGGGCGGCTGCCGCAGCGCCCGCTCTCGCCACTCGACGCGGTGCTCGCGGCGCACGGCATGACCCTCCGGCGCGACGGTGCGCTGCTGCACGTCAGCGGGCAGCTTCGCCCCGGGGACTATGCACTGCCGGGCGACGTGTCCTCGCAGTACATCTCCGGCCTGCTCATGGCGCTGCCGCGTCTGGCGGGGGAGAGCACCCTGACCGTGACGGGCGGGCTCGAATCCGCAGGCTACATCGCCATGACGGAGGATGCGCTGCGCCTGTCCGGCATCCGCCTGAAAAAAGATGCGCGGACGTATACCGTCCCCGGCGGGCAGACGGCGCAGCTCCCGGCACAGTGCCGTGTGGAGGGCGATTGGTCGAACGCCGCGTTTTTCCTGTGCATGGGTGCACTCTCACCCGCGGGCATCACGGTCACGGGACTGGCTGCGGCATCGTCTCAGGGGGACCGTGCGGTGCTGGAGGTTTTGCGCCGCTTCGGCGCGGATGTGCACGTGCAGCCGGATGCCGTCACCGTACGGCGCGGCACACTGCACGGCATCATGATCGACGCTGCGCCCATCCCGGATCTTATCCCGGTGCTGAGCGTCGTCGCCGCGCTCGCAGACGGGGAGACGCAGATCGTCAACGCTGCCCGTCTGCGGCTCAAGGAATCCGACCGGCTCGAGAGTACGGCCGCCATGCTGCGCGCACTCGGCGCGCAGGTGACGGTGCGCGCAGACGGCCTGACCGTGTGCGGACGTCCGGCGCTCACCGGCGGCACGGTCGACCCGCAGCATGACCACCGCATCGCCATGGCGGCGGCCGCCGCAGCCTGCGGCTGCACGGCGCCCGTCACGGTGCAGGACCGCGCCTGTACCGACAAATCCTATCCCCGCTTCTGGGCGGATCTGGCCGCATTGACCGCCGTCCCCGCAGCGGAAGCTACGAAATCAAACGGAGGAGCATGACCATGGAACTTAGTGACTATCGCCGCCAGATCGACGACATTGACAGTCAGCTGCTTGCGCTGTTTTACCGGCGCATGGACGTCGCGGCGCAGATCGGCGGCTACAAGAAGGCGCACAACCTGCCGGCACTCGACGCCGGGCGCGAGCGCGCGAAGCTGCAGCAGATCGCCGACAGCGCGCCGGAGGCGCTGCGTGATTACACGGTGTCGCTCTATTCGCTCATTTTCGAGCTCAGCCGCAGCTGCCAGAACCGGCTGCTTGGCATCACGAGTCCGCTGACGGCCGAGATCGAGCACGCCATCGCGCACACGCCGTCGCTGTTTCCGGAGCACCCCGCCGTCGCCTGTCAGGGCGTGGAGGGCGCGTACTCGCAGCTCGCGTGCGACCGGCTGTTCACACTGCCGAACGTGTTTTACTGTGCGACGTTTGATGCGGTGTTCTCCGCCATTGAGAAGGGCCTGTGCCGCTACGGTGTCATCCCGGTGGAAAACAGCACGGCGGGCTCGGTCAACGCGGTGTACGATCTCATGATGCGCCACAACTTCCGCATCGTGCGCAGCGTGCGCCTGAAGATCGACCACTGTCTGCTGGCAAGACCCGGCGCACAGCTGTCGGATATCAAGGAGATCTACTCCCACGAGCAGGCCATCAGCCAGTGCAGCCGCTTTTTGCAGGGACTTCCGGGCGTGACGGTCGTGCGCTGCGAGAATACCGCCGCGGCCGCAAAGCGCGTGGCCGAGTCCGGGCGCACGGATGTCGCGGCGCTCGCCTCGCGCGCCTGTGTCGGCCTCTACGGGCTGGAGAGCCTCGCCGCCTCCGTGCAGGATCAGGGCAACAACTACACGCGCTTTGTCTGCATCGCCAAGGAGCTGGAGATCTATCCCGGCGCCGACCGCACGAGCCTGATGATGGTGCTGCCGCACAAGCCGGGTTCGCTCTACAAGGTGCTCTCGCGGTTTTACGCGCTCGGCATCAACCTCAACAAGCTTGAGAGCCGCCCGCTGCCGGAGCGCGACTTTGAGTTCATGTTCTATTTCGACCTCGAGACCTCGGTCTATTCGCCGCAGTTTCGCCAGCTCATGGGTGAGCTGCCGGGCCTGTGTGAGGAATTTTCCTATCTCGGCAGCTATCAGGAGGTGGTATGATGCGGTGCGGACTTCTGGGCGAAAAGCTCGGCCACAGCTATTCTCCGGCCATCCACGCGGAGCTTGCGGACTATGCCTATAAGCTCTATGAGGTCGCGCCGGACGCGCTTGCGGCGTTTTTGACCGGCGGCGATTTTGACGCGCTCAACGTGACCATCCCGTATAAGAAGGCGGTCATCCCGTATTGTGCCGCGCTCTCGCCGATCGCGCAAAAGCTCGGCAGTGTGAACGTGCTCGTCCGCCGGCCGGACGGTACGCTCTACGGCGACAATGCCGATGCCTTCGGCTTTGAATACCTTGTGCGCCGCAGCGGCGTGGACGTCGCCGGGAAGAAGGCGCTCGTGCTCGGAAACGGCGGCGCGTCCGCGACCATTCAGGCCGTGCTCGCGCAGCTTGGCGCGCGCGTGACGGTCATCTCCCGCAGCGGCGAGGACAACTACACGAATCTCGGGCGTCACGCCGATGCGCAGGTGATCGTCAACGCCACACCCGTCGGTATGTATCCGAACACCGGCAAGGCCGCCGTCGACCTGCGGCAGTTTCCGCAGTGTGCGCTCGTGCTCGACGTGGTGTATAACCCCGCGCGCACGGCGCTTCTGCTGCAGGCGGAGGCGCTCGGCATTCCGTGTGCGGGCGGACTGTATATGCTCGTGGCGCAGGCAAAGCGCAGCTGCGAGGTGTTCACCGGCACGACCATTGATGACGGCGAGATCCTGCGCATCTACCGCCGCATGCGGCAGGAGATGGAGAACATCGTCCTCATCGGCATGCCCGGCAGCGGCAAGAGCACGATCGCGGCGCTGCTCGCCGAGCGGCTGCACCGGCCGCTGCTCGACAGCGATGCGCAGGTCGTCGAGACGGCGGGGCGTCCCATCCCGGATATCTTCGCCGCCGGCGGTGAGGATGCCTTCCGCACGCTGGAGACGGCCGCGCTCGCAGAACTCGGCAAGCGTTCGGGCGCGATCCTCGCAACGGGCGGCGGCAGCGTCTGCCGTGCGGAAAACTACCCGCTCCTGCACCAGAACGGCACGATCTTCTGGCTGCAGCGCGACCTTGCGCTGCTGCCGAAGGACGGGCGCCCCATCTCCCAGCGCAGCGACCTCGCCGAGCTCTATGCGCAGCGTGAGCCGCTGTACGCCCGCTTTGCCGACGCGGTCATCGACAACAACGGCGCACCGGAGCAGACGGTGCAGCAGATCCTGGAGGTGCTGACATGAAATTTCTCGTCATCAACGGACCGAACCTGAACCTGCTCGGTCTGCGTGAGCCCGCCATCTACGGCAGCCGGAGCTTTGCCGCGCTGCAGGACTTTATCCGCGCATCCGCCGCCGAGGCGGGCGTGGAGGTCGCGCTGTTTCAGTCCAACCACGAGGGCGCGATCGTCGACGCCATTCAGGCGGCCTACGGCACCGCGGACGGCATCATCATCAATCCCGCCGCCTATACGCACACGAGCGTGGCCATTCTCGACGCGCTCAAGGCCGTGGCGCTCCCGGCGGTGGAGGTGCACCTGTCTGACGTCAGCGCCCGGGAGGCGTTCCGCCAGATCTCCTATGCCGGCATGGCGTGTGTGAAAACGTACATGGGCCTCGGCTTCGAGGGTTACCGGCAGGCCATTTTGTACCTGAAACAGTATCTGGAGGAGGCAAACGCATGATCTCGAAACAAATGATCGACTGGGGCGAGAGCGGCTGCTCCATCCGCGAGATCGCGGCCTACGGCGAGCGCCGCGCGGCTGAGATTGGCCCCGAAAACGTCTATAACTTTGCCATCGGCAATCCGAGCATCGACCCGCCGGACTGCGTGCACGCGGCCGTCGAGCGCCTGCTGCGCACCGTGCCGCCCACGCAGCTGCACGCCTACGCGCCCGCGCCGGGCATGGCGTCCGTGCGCGAAAAGGTCGCGGCCTATCTGACGCAGACGTTCGGCGAGGCGTACCGCGCGCAGGACATTTACATGACCGACGGCGCGTCGAGCGCGCTGGCCATTCTCACGCGCGCGCTCATGGGCCCGGGGGATGAGGCCATCGTGCTCGCGCCGTATTTCCCGGAGTACGCCGTCTATGCCGAGGCGGCGGGCGGCAGTGTGCGCGTTGTGCCGTGTAAGGCGGATACCTTCGCGCTCGATCTCGAGGCGCTCTCCGCCGCCGTGACGGAAAAGACCGCACTGCTCATCCTCAACTCCCCGAACAATCCATCCGGCGTCGTCATCTCGCGTCCGGAGCTTGCGGCGCTGAGCGCCATGCTGCGCGAAAAGCAGGCGCGCTACGGTCACCCGATCTACATCATCGCCGACGAGCCGTACCGCGAGCTGGTCTACGGCGGGGTGGAGGTGCCGTTCCTGCCTGCAATTTACCCGAACGCGATCTACTGCTATTCCTACAGCAAGACGCTGTCCCTGCCCGGTGAGCGTGTGGGCTTTCTCGCCCTGCACCCGGCCATGGACGACTACGCTGCCGTGCACGCCGCCGTGCTCGGCGCGGGGCGCGCATTGGGGTACATCTGCGTGTCGTCGCTGTTCCAGCTTGCCGTGGCGGAGTGCCTCGGAAAGACGGCGGACATTGCGGCCTATGCCGAAAACCGCGAGCTGATCTACGGCGCACTCACGGCCATGGGCTATCGCTGCGTGCGGCCGGACGGCGCGTTTTACCTCTTCCTCAAGTCGCCCGAGCCGGATTCGCGCGCGTTTTGCCGCCGCGCGATGGACTATGACATCCTGCTCGTTCCGGGCGATGATTTTGGCTGCCCGGGCTATGCGCGCCTTGCCTACTGCGTGGCGCGCTCACAGATCGAGCGCTCGCTCCCGGCGTTCCGGAAGCTGGCCGGGAGCTACGGGCTCTGCAAGTGATCTCCGCAGACAGAAAGCGGCGCCCCCGGGGTTCGGGGGCGCCGCTTTTGCGTGGATGGAGTCAGGCGTACATGGCGTTTACTGCCATGTAGTCATAGATGACCTTGCCGTGGTGCTGCTCCTGCGCCTGAATGTCGTTGAGTACGCTGCGTGCGTCGGCATCACGAAATTCGAACACGCACGTGTCGTACAGGTGCGAGGCGTGCTTTTCCATCGTGAGCACGTCCGAGCAGAGGTAGCAGTCGTTTTGCTTTTGCGGCGAGTCTGCGCTGCTGTACGCGGCCGTGAACGTGCCCGGAACGGTCGCGGAGTCCGCGGGCTTGCAGACCGTGCCCTGCATCATCTGCGCGATTGCGTCGAGATGCTGCTGCTCGACCTGAGCGAGCTGTTCAAACAGGTTTTTGAGCTGCGGGTCGTTGGCGCTGGCGGCGTGGCGGCGGTATTTGTCCACGCACAGCTGCTCCTGATCCTTGAGATCCTTGAGCAGGCCGGCTTCTTTTTGCGTTGGTTGCATTCCGATCACCTCACAGGCAGTATGCCCAAGCGCGCGTGCGCGCATACACCGGCGGGAAAAATACAGTGGCGTGCGCGTGAAAAATCGGGTATAATGAGCTGACCTTATCGAAAAGAGAGATGCAGCTATGGCAAAGATCTATGACATCACGGATTTCTCCGCGCCGGAGCTGGACGTGTACGCCCGCCTGACGGAAAACCAGCTCGTCAACCGCGCCGACCCGGCAAACGCCCTCTTCATCGCCGAGAGCCCGCTCGTGATCGGCCGCGCGCTTGATGCCGGGTGCGAGCCGGTGTCGTTTCTGATGGAGCGCCGCCACATAGAAGGGAAGGCGTCTGATATCCTCGCGCGCTGCCCGGACGATATTCCGGTCTACGCGGCCGAGCTCGGGGTGCTCACGCAGCTGACAGGCTTTCACCTCACGCGCGGTATGCTCTGCGCCATGCGCCGCCCGGCGCTGCCCGCCGCAGCAGAGCTGTGCGCGAATGCCGCGCGTGTGGCCGTGCTGGAAAATGTGATGAACCCGACGAACATCGGCGCGATCTTCCGCTCGGCGGCGGCGCTCGGCGTCGATGCCGTGCTGCTCACGTCAGCGGGCAGCGATCCGCTCTACCGCCGCGCCGTGCGTGTGAGCATGGGCACGGTCTTTCAGGTGCCGTGGACGTATTTGCCCGCGGACACCGACTGGCAGGAGACGCTGCACACGCTCGGCTTTCGCACGGCGGCCATGGCGCTGCGTGACGATTCGCTGCGCATTGACGATGCGCGCCTGCGCGCCTTGCCGCGCCTTGCCATCGTGCTCGGCACGGAGGGCGACGGTCTGGCCGGCAGCACGATCGCCGCGTGCGATTACACCGTGCGCATCCCCATGACGCACGGGGTCGACTCGCTCAATGTCGCCGCGGCGAGCGCCGTCGCGTTTTATCAGCTTGCGCTGCTGCGCGGCTGAGACTGCCAAAAAGTGTTACTTTTTGGCAAAGAGGCTGCAGTCTGCTGCGCGCATAATTTGTGCGCCGGCGGCGAAACTCTACGAGGTTTTGGATAAACTGAACTCCGGCTTCCGTTCTGGAAGCCGGAGTTTTTTGTTGTTCTCAGACGTCGAAGCGGTCGTAGCTTCCGGCGCAGTCGAGACAGAGCGTCTGCCCGTCGACCAGACGGATCCAGTTGGCGCCGGCCGTCTCGCCGCAGCACGCGCAGCGGTACGAGTCGAAGAGCTTCGCCTTCTCCGGCAGCGCGATGGTCGCGGGCTTGACATCGAACAGGTCAGCCGGCTCCTGCGCCTGGAAGTAGTCGAACGACTCCTCGCGCGTCATCCCCTCCGGACGGTCGCGCAGCACCAGACGCACGGACTTGCCCGTGGCGCGGTTATAAAACGAAAACGCCTGCTTGCCGCGCATATGAAACAGCAGGTTGCCCTTTCCGACGCTGCAGCCGAGCAGCGCCTGAATGGCATCGATGCCGCAGGCGTCGTTTTCCGCGATGCACACAAGCTGCTCATCACCGGAGAAGTCCAGCTCCAGCAGCTCGGCGGCGTAGCACGCGGCCTTGTAGCCGATCGTCAGACCGCCGCAGGCATGGCCGTGAAAGGCAACGCATTTTTCCCAATTGGTCATGATAGTTTCTCCTTTTCTTCATCGTCAATGAGTACGAGCGACTGACCCTGCACCTGCACGATGCTGCCCCTGACACCGTAGACATCGCGCAGCGCGTCGGCATCGAAGATCTCCGCGCCGCCGTAGCGGTACACCTCGCCCTCGCGCAGCAGCAAAAAGCGGTCGCAAAAGCGCAGGGCAAGGTTCAGGTCGTGGATGACGATCATCGCCGTCAGATTCTGCTCACGGCAGAGGTCGCGCGTGATCTGCAGCACCTGATACTGGTTGCGGATGTCGAGGCTGCTGGTCGGCTCGTCGAGCAGCAGGAGCGTCGGCTCCTGCGCCAGCGCGCGGGCGAGCATGACCTTCTGCCGCTCGCCGCCGGAGAGCTGGTTGAGAAACCGGCCGCGCATATCCTCCAGATTCAGATAGCGCATCGCATCGTGCACCACATCGTGGTCGTGCTCCGTCACGCCCCAGGTCATGTAGGGACGGCGGCCGAGCATGACCATGTCGTGCACGGTCATCTGCGTGTCTGGCACGTGCTGCGCGACGAAGGCCACGCGCTTTGCGATCTCGCGGTGCGAGAGCGCGAGCAGATCCTCGCCGTCGACGCGGCAGCTGCCGCTGTCGGCCGTGAGGATGCGGTTGATGCACTTGAGCAGCGTGCTCTTGCCGACGCCGTTGTTGCCGAGCACGGCCAGAAACCGGCCGCTGTCCAGCTCAAAGCTCACGTCGCGCAGGATCGGGCGTCCGCCCTTGTAGTGATAGCAGAGGTGGTCGACCTGGATCATGTCTGACGCCTCCCCTTGAACAGCAGATACAAAAACAGCGGGCCGCCGAGGAACGCCGTCAGCGCGCCGATCGGCAGAATGACGGGCATGATGACCACGCGCGCGACCAGATCACTCAGCAGCAGCAGCGCCGCGCCCGCGAGCACCGAGCCGGGGATGAGGTAGATGTAGTTGTTGCCGACGACCATGCGCACGATGTGCGGCGCGACCAGACCGATGAAGTTGATGAGGCCGACGTTCGACACGATGATCGAGCAGACAAGGCACGTGAGCACAACGTTTGTCAGCGTCAGCCGCTGGACGTTGATGCCGAGACTCAGCGCCGTCTCCTCGCCGGAGAGCAGGGCGTTGTAGTCCCAGCGGTGCAGATAGCAGTAGACGATCAGCAGCAGCACAGCCAGCGCCATGCCGCGCAGGGACTGCCAGCTCGTGCTGCCGAGGTCGCCGAAGGTCCAGAACACGAGCGACGAGAGCGCGACCTCATCGGCGAAGTATTGCAGCAGCGTGGTCGCACCGGTCAGCATGGAGCTGATGGCGACGCCCGCGAGCACGATGCCCTCCGAGGAGACCTGCTTGAACCGGCTCAGGCCGAGAATGACGGCGGCAACGAGCAGCGAACCCAGAAACGAGCACAGCGGGATGGCCCAGCTGCCCGTGTGCGTCAGACCGAGGCCGATGATGGCGACGGCTGCGCCGAACGTCGCGCCCTGCGACACGCCGAGCGTGGAGGCCGAGGCGAGGGGGTTGCGCAGCACGGCCTGCAGAATGCAGCCCGCGAGCCCGAGCCCCGCGCCGGAGACCATGGCGGTGCAGATGCGCGGCAGGCGGTTGTTGCGGATGACGAGGTTGATCTTATTGTCCGCCGCGCGGCCGAAAATGCCCCGGATGAGCTCGGCAGCGGGCGTGTTGTATGACCCGGCGCGCAGCGACAAAAAGAACGCCAGCGCCAGCACCGCTGCCAGAAGGATCAGAAAGCGGATGCTTCTGGCGCGGATGCTTCTGGCGCGGATGCGGGTGTAATCGGAATCGTGCGGCTTATTCGCCGATGGTGATGGCGCGGAATGCATACCCGGCCTCCTTCAGATCGGGATAGGGGTTCGAGCCGAGCAGCTCCGTGAAGATCTCACCGGCCTTGACCTCGGGGTCAACGTCTGCAAACTGATCCGGATACAGCATGCAGGCGGCATAGTAGGCATCGGCCAGCGCCGTCTCAAGGTTGGAGGCGCAGGAGCGGAACGAGATCTGCGAGTAGACCTTGCCGTCGCGTACGGCGCTCAGGCTCTTATAGAAATCGGGGTGCGCCTGATAGTCCTCGTTGATGAGGCTCATGCCGTTGAAATCGAGGAAAATAACGTCCGGATCCCAGGCAAGCACCTGCTCGGTGTCAATATTGAACGCGCCGGCCTGACCGGTCGTATCGGCAAGGTTTTTGGCGTGGATGAGCGCGAACGGGCCGTAGCCAGCCTCCGTGCCCTCAAAGCCGTGCTGCCCCTTGAAGGACACACCGCCGACGTAGACGGACGGCTTCTGATCGTCCGCGATCTTGGCCGTGCGCGTGTCGAGGTCGGTCTGGATGCCCTTGAGGTACTTGGTCAGCTCCTGTGCGCGCGTCTCGAGACCGTAGAGCTCGCCGAGCAGACGGATGGTCTCGTAGGCGGCGTCATCGAGCGTGGTGTCGCTGCCGGGCACGACAAAGACCGGGATGCCGGTCTTCGCGCTCAGCTCGTCCGCGTCGCACGAGGCGTAGGCGCTCATGACGATGACCTGCGGTGCGACGTCGATGATCTGCTCCACATACGGCTCACCGTTCGTGCCGGTGACGGGCAGATCCTTGAACTTGTCGAAGTTTACATAGTTATACAGGCGGCTCATGCCGGCCTTGGTCTCATAATCCTCCACGCCGACGGCGCGGTCAGCCGCACCGACATAGCAGCTGTAGCGCAGCGCGCCGACGCCGACGCACACGACGCGCTCCACCTGCTTGGGCACTTCCACGGTGCGGTTTTTGCCGTCGGTGAGTGTGCGCACGTCGCCGGAGGCGCCGTCGTTTGCTTTTGCGCCGCAGGCTGTGCAGGCCAGCACCATCAGCACTGCCAGCAGCAGGCAGATCCATCTTCGATTTCGCATAGTGCGTGTATCCTCTCTTCCTGTGTTTCTCCGTCACGGAGTATTGTCTATAGTATAACGGATGGCGGCCGAAACCGTAACCCCCCGTAGGGGATGAAAATATGCGCAGATTTTTCATGAAATATTTGCTGACAGTCGCGCATGAAATGTCTGATTTTCAACACAAAGCAGGAAAGCAAGCGGATAGCACGCCGGAAACCGCGGCATTTTACAATTTTACACGCATTTTACATAAGCGCTCTTTTCGTTTTTACATCCTCTGCGTATCCTGTGAAGCGTAGGGAACAAAAAACCAAAAACCAAAATTGAAGTTCGAAAGGAGCACTTCATCTTGAAAAAGATCATCACTGTTTTGTGTGCTGCCGTCATGGCGCTCTCGCTGTTCGCGGGCTGCGGCCAGAAGGCAAATGACAACGACACGACCGCCGCGGGCGGCACGGTCGCGACCGACGGTTCCACCTCGATGGAAAAGGTCATCGGCGCGCTCGGCGAATCCTTTATGGAAGCCAATAAGGGCACGACCTTCACCTACAACCCGACCGGCTCCGGCTCCGGCATCCAGGCCGTCTCCGAAGGCCGCTGCGACATCGGTCTGTCGAGCCGCGCACTCAAGGATGACGAGAAGGCCGCCGGCCTGAAGGAGACCATCGTTGCGCTCGACGGCATCGCCATCATCGTCAATCCCCAGAACCCGGTCAAGGATCTGAGCCTGGAGCAGATCGCCAAGATCTACACCGGTGAGATCACCAACTGGAAGGATGTCGGCGGCGAGGATGCCGAGATCGTCCTCATCGGCCGCGAGGCCGGCAGCGGCACGCGCGACGGCTTCGAGTCCATCACCGAGACCAAGGACGCCTGCCAGTACCGTCAGGAGCTGACCTCCACGGGCGATGTGATCACCACCGTGTCCCAGAACCCGAACGCGATCGGCTATGCCTCTCTGGCTGCCATCAAGGACAGCGTCAAGGCACTGACCGTCAACGGTGTCGCGCCGACGGAGGCGACCGTCAAGGACGGCACGTACCTCGTCCAGCGTCCGTTCGTCCTCGTGACGAAGGAGGGCACTGCCCTGAGCGAGACTGCGCAGAAGTTCTTCGACTTCGCGATCTCTGCGGATGCCGCGTCCATCATCTCCGCGGCGGGCGCAGTCCCGGTGGCCTGAGTCACAGGTAAGCGCAAGGCGGCTGGTTCTTCCGGCCGCCTTTGGTATATACAGAGGTGCTGGATATGAAAAAGAAATCTCAAGCTCTGGAGACGGTCGTGCACGGCGTGTTCTTGCTCCTTGGTCTCATCACCGTCGGGTGCGTGCTGCTCATCAGCGTGTACCTGATCGTCTCCGGCATCCCCGCCATCCGGCAGATCGGGCTCATCCCGTTCCTGTTCGGCAAGACGTGGGCGTCCACGGCGGCGGAGCCGTCCTACGGCATCCTGCCGTTCATTCTCACAAGTGTATACGGCACCGCGGGCGCGATCGTGCTCGGCGTGCCGATCGGCTTTCTGACGGCGGTGTATCTGGCGAAGGTCGCCCCGCCGCGCATCCGCAGTGTCATGTCCGCAGCCGTGAGCCTGCTTGCCGGCATTCCGTCGGTGGTCTACGGTCTCGTAGGCATGCTCGTGCTCGTGCCGGGCATCCGCAAGGTGTTTCATCTGGCCGACGGCGCGAGCCTGCTCGCCGCCATCGTCGTACTGGCGATCATGATCCTGCCGTCGATCATCAAGGTGTCCGTCACGGCGCTCGAGGCCGTGCCGCCCGAGTATGAGGACGCGTCGCTCGCGCTCGGCGCGACGCCGGTCGAGACGTACTTCAAGGTCTCCGTTCCGGCAGCCAGGAGCGGCATCGCCGCCGCCGTCGTGCTCGGCGTCGGCCGCGCCATCGGCGAGGCCATGGCCGTCATGATGGTGTCCGGCAACGTGCCGAATATGCCGAGCCTGTTTCAGAGCGTGCGCTTTCTGACCACCGCCGTCGCGAGCGAAATGTCCTATTCCGGCGGCCTGCAGCGGCAGGCACTGTTTTCCATCGCGCTGGTGCTGTTTTTGTTCATCATGCTCATCAACGCCACGCTCAACTTCTTCCTCAAGCGCAACAAGGAGGGCAAGGGATGAAAAAGAAAGCCATTTCCGGCGGCCGCAGGGCCTACATCCTCACCATGCGCATCCTCATGGGCGCGGCGGCTGTGATCACGGCGGCGCTGGTGCTGTTTCTGATCGTCTACGTGCTCGTCAAGGGCCTGCCGAACGTGTCGTGGACGCTGCTGTCCACCGCGCCGAGCTATCTGTCGGACCGCATCGGCATCCTGCCGGACCTGCTCAACACGCTCTATATCGTTATTGCCACGCTGCTGATCGTGCTGCCGCTCGGCGTGGGAGCTGCCATCTACCTGACGGAGTACGCGACGAACCGCCGCGTCATCGGCGTCATCGAATACGCGGCCGAGACGCTCTCCGGCATCCCGTCGATCATCTACGGCCTTGTGGGCATGCTGTTTTTCTGCCAGTTTCTGAACATGAAGACGTCGCTGCTCGCGGGCGCGCTCACGCTCGTCATCATGAACCTGCCGACCATCATGCGCACCACGCAGGAGAGCCTCAAAACTGTGCCGCAGAGCTACCGCGAGGGCGCGTTCGGCCTCGGTGCGGGCAAGTGGCGCGTCATCCGCACGGTGGTGCTGCCCGGCTGCGTGGACGGCGTCATCACCGGCTGCATCCTGTCCGTCGGGCGCATCCTCGGCGAGTCGGCCGCACTGCTGTTCACGGCGGGCTTTGCCCACGCGCTCAACGGCTTTTTCGACGGGCTGAGCAGTGCGGGCGCCACGCTCACCGTCGCGCTCTACGTCTACGCCAAGGAACAGGGACAATTCGACGTGGCCTTTGCCATCGCCGCCATTTTGATGCTCCTCACGCTGCTCATCAACGGCGCGGCCATGCTCGTCGAGAGATACTTCAGGAGGAAAAGAAGCCTATGAGTGATATTATGACGGTTCAGGGTCTGGATCTCTGGTACGGAGACCATCAGGCGCTGCACGATATCAGCATGAACATTCCGGAAAAGAGCATCACGGCGCTCATCGGGCCGTCCGGCTGCGGCAAGTCCACGTTTCTCAAAACGCTCAACCGCATGAACGACCTTATTCCGGGCGTGAAGATCACGGGCGATGTGCGCTACCGCGAGCAGGACATTTTTGCCCCCGGCACGGACGTCAACGAGCTGCGGCGCGAGATCGGCATGGTCTTTCAGAAGCCGAACCCGTTCCCGATGAGCATCTACGACAACATCGCCTACGGCCCGCGCACGCACGGCATCAAAAACCGCGCGAAGCTCGACGAGATCGTCGAAAAATCGCTGCGCGGCGCGGCCATCTGGGACGAGGTGAAAGACCGCCTGCGCAAAAACGCGCTCGGTCTCTCCGGCGGCCAGCAGCAGAGACTGTGCATCGCCCGCGCACTTGCGGTCGAGCCCGAGGTGCTGCTCATGGACGAGCCCACGAGCGCGCTTGACCCGATCTCCACGTCGAAGATCGAGGAGCTGGCCATGCAGCTCAAGGAGCAGTACACGATCGTCATCGTCACGCACAACATGCAGCAGGCTGTGCGTATCTCCGACCGCACGGCGTTTTTCCTGCTTGGCGAGCTCGTCGAGTGCGACGACACGGAGCGGCTCTTCTCGCAGCCGCAGGATAAGCGCACGGAGGATTACATCACAGGGAGGTTTGGCTGATGAGAAGCCGGTTTGATGAACAGCTCGCACTCCTGAATAAGGAGATGATCGAGATGGGCGCACTGTGCGAGGAAGTGATCGCGCTCGCGTCCAAGGCGCTCACGGAGGCGGATCCGGAGCTGGCGAAGAAGGTCGGGCCGCTCGACGCGGAGATCGACCAGAAGGAGCGCAATATCGAGTCGCTGTGCCTCAAGCTCCTGCTGCAGCAGCAGCCGGTCGCGCGCGACCTGCGCCAGATCTCGGCGGCGCTGAAGATGATCACGGACATGGAGCGCATCGGCGACCAGGCCGAGGATATTGCGGAGATCGTCCAGTATCTCGCCGGACGTTCGGCGGAAAATGACGATCTGCTGCGCGAAATGGCGCGCGCGGCCATCCATATGGTCACGGAAAGTGTTGACGCCTACGTTCAGCGTGATACAATGCTGGCAGAGACGGTCATCGCCGAGGACGACGTTGTGGACAACGCCTTCGACGAGGTCAAGCGCCGGCTGATCGATAAGATTGCCGCCCACCCCGAGGACGGGGCGTATGCGCTCGATCTGCTCATGATCGCCAAATACTTTGAGCGCATCGGTGACCACGCGACGAACATCGCCGAGTGGGTGATCTTCTCGGTCACCGGGGTGCACAAGGAGGGGTAGGACATGATCTGGTGTGTGGAGGACGACGCCAGCATCCGCGACATTGAGGTCTATACGCTTACGTCCACGGGCTTTGAGGCCCGCGGCTTTGACGACGGCGTCTCGTTCTGGTCGGCGCTGCAGACGCAAAAGCCGGATCTGGTCGTGCTCGATGTCATGCTGCCCGGTGTGGACGGTATCGAGCTGCTGCAGCGTATGAAGGCGTCGGCGGAGCTGCGCACCATCCCGGTCGTCATGGCCACGGCCAAGGGCGCGGAGTATGACAGGATCCGCGGTCTTGACCTCGGTGCGGACTATTATCTCGTCAAGCCCTTCGGCGTGATGGAGCTGGTGTCCTGCGTCAAGGCGGTGCTGCGCCGCTGCCGGCCGGACAAGGCTGCGCATATGCTGCGCAGCGGCGGTCTCGTCGTCGACCTCGATGCACACACGGTCACGGTCGACGGCGCGCGCGTCGCGCTCACATATAAAGAATTTGAGCTTCTGCGCCTGTTTCTGTCCCATCCGGGCATGGCGTTCACGCGTGACCAGCTCTTTCAGGAGGTCTGGGGCATGGACTTCTGCGGCGAGACCCGCACGGTCGACATGCACATCCGGACGCTCCGGCAAAAGCTCGGCCCCTACGGACGGCGGATCGAGACGGTGCGCAATGTTGGCTACCGTATGGAGGCAACGACATGACCAAGAAAATCTTTCAATCCATCCTCCTCGTGGCCGGTGCCGTGCTGCTGGCAAGCCTGCTGATCATCATGGGCTTTCTCTACAGCTATTTCGGCGGCGTGGAAGAAAACCAGCTGCGCGACGAGCTGAGCCTCGCCTCGGCCGCCGTGGAAAGCAGCGGCACGGACTATCTCTCGCAGCTCACGGCCGAGCGCTGCCGCCTGACGTGGATCGCGGCCGACGGCGGCGTTTTGTACGACACCAAGACCGATGCCGAGAGCCTTGAAAACCACGCCGCGCGCGCCGAGGTCAGTCAGGCGCTGAGCACCGGCACGGGTGAGAGCACGCGCTATTCCTCGACGCTTATGGAAAAGACCATGTACTATGCCCAGCGGCTCACGGACGGCACGGTGCTGCGCATCTCCATCAGCCGAGCGACGGTCGGCATGATCGCCGTCGGTATGCTCCAGCCGCTGCTGCTCGTGCTCATTGTGGCGCTCATCCTTTCGGGCATGCTGGCCAAGCGCCTGTCGCGGCGTATCGTCGATCCGCTCAACAGCCTCGATCTCGAGCACCCGCTCGATAACGACGCCTATGAGGAGCTCTCGCCGCTGCTCAAGCGCATCCACCACCAGCACGTCGAGATCCGGACGCAGCTGCGCGAGCTGCGCGAAAAGACCGACGAATTCACGCAGATCACCGGCAGTATGCGCGAGGGGCTCGTCCTGCTCGACGAGCACGGCGACATTCTGAGCATCAACGCCGCGGCACAGGCGCTCTTCGGCGCGGACGCGCAGTGCGTCGGCCGGGACTTTCTCACCATCGAGCGCAGCCACGAGATCAATGCCGCCATTCAGGCCGCCGCCGACGACGGCCACAGCGAGGTGCGCGCCGAGCGCGCGGGGCGCATCTATCAGTTTGACATCAGCCGCATCGCGTCCGACGGGAAACCGATCGGCATGGTCATCCTCGCCTTTGACATCACGGAGCAGGAGTTTGCCGAGCGCAACCGCCGGGAGTTCACGGCGAACGTCTCGCACGAGCTCAAGACGCCGCTGCAGGGCATCATCGGCAGCGCCGAGCTGATCGAAAACGGTATGGTCAAGCCAGACGACCTGCCGCGCTTCGTCGGCCATATCCATACCGAGGCCGCCCGCCTCGTCACGCTCATTGACGACATCATCCGCCTGTCCCAGCTCGACGAGGGCGGCGAGCTGCCGACCGAGCCCGTCGACCTGCTCACAGTTTCGCAGGAGGCGTCGCAGACGCTGCAGGACGCTGCGGCAGCGCGGCAGGTCACGGTCAGCGTGCAGGGGGAGCCCACTGTGATCCCCGGCGTGCGCCGCCTGCTCTATGAGATCGTCTACAACCTCTGCGACAACGCCATCAAGTATAACCGTGACGGCGGCCGTGTGGACATCACCGTTGCGCACGACGCCGACGGAAGCAGTGTCACCGTTGCCGACACCGGCATCGGCATCGCGCCGGAGCATCAGGCGCGCGTGTTCGAGCGCTTCTACCGCGTGGACAAGAGCCACTCGAAGGCGTCCGGCGGCACGGGGCTTGGGCTCTCGATCGTCAAGCACGCCATGCAGCTGCACCACGGGAGCATCGAGCTCGAGAGCACACCGGGCACGGGCACGACCATCCGCGCCATCTTCCCGAAGGCGTGAGCAGCAAAACAATAAGACGAGATTTTCACGGATGAAAATCTCGTCTTTTTTTATGGTTCTTCAATAGCAGGCGGTTTTTGGCTTTCAGCGCGGCGGTCCGGAAAGCCGGTCCGCTGAACCGTAAGTCTGAACCGTGCCGGGGAAAACAGCAAGGCTCTGCCGCTCAGAAAACAGCGTCGACAAGCCGCCTGGTGTAATCCGACTGCGGGTGCAGGATGACCTCGTCGGGCAGACCGCTCTCCACGATCCTGCCGTCATGGAGCACGATGACCCTGTCGCAAAACTGCTGTACCAGCGCGATGTTGTGGCAGATGAAGAGATAGGCCAGCTTCCTTTCCTTCTGCAGCTGCTGCAGAAGCTCGATGATCTGCTTTTGCACGGTCACGTCCAGTGCGGAGGTGGCCTCGTCAAAGATGAGGATGCGCGGGTCGTTCATCAGCGCTCTTGCAATGGCCGCGCGCTGGCACTGGCCGCCGGAGACCTGATGCGGATAGCGCGCGAGAAACGTGGCCGGCAGGCCGCAGCTTTCCAGCAGCGCGCGGGCCTTTGCCTCGCGTTCGGCCTTCGGTACGCCCTTGTTGCGCAGGCTCTCGCAGATGCCGTCGCCCAATGTGCGGCGCGGATCGAAGGAGTCGGCCGGTGACTGAAAGACCATCTGGATCTTCGCGTAGACCGGGATCAGATCCCGCCCCCTGAGCCGGGTGACATCTTGCCCGTCGATGAAGATCTGCCCGCCGGTGGCGTCGATCTGGCGGGTGATGAGCCTGGCGATCGTGGACTTGCCGGAGCCGGATTCGCCCACGATGCCGAGGATCTCACCGGGCTGTACCTCAAAGCTCACATGATCGACGGCGAAAAATGCATCCCTGCCGGCGCGGGAAAAGGCTTTGGAGAGGTCTGCGACCTTCAGGATCGGTTCCATTTATGCCTTCTCCCTCCTCAGTCTCGGAACTGCGCTCAGCAGCTTTACCGTGTAGTCATTCTGCGGGTTTTCCAGCACGTCCTTCGCCGCTGCGTATTCCATCACGCGGCCGTTGGAGAGCACGACGATGCTGTCGGCCATCGCGGAGACGACGCCGATGTCGTGCGTCACGATGATGATCGCGGTGCCGAAGGTCTCGCGGACATGCAGCATTTCCTCCACGACCTGCCGCTGTACGGCCATGTCGAGCGCGGAGGTGGGCTCGTCCGCCAGGAGAACGGCCGGATTCATCAGCATGGCGATCGCAATGCCCGCGCGCTGATTCATGCCGCCGGAGAGCTCGAAAGGATAGCTGTCCCAGATTCGCTCACCGTCCTGAAAGTGCAGCTTTTCAAAGAGCTCCAGCGCGGCGCGCTTTGCCTCGGCCACATCCACCTTGCGGTGCGCCGCCATGCTCTCGATGATCTGCTCGCCGATCGTGCGGGTCGGGCTCAGGGACGCGCCGCAGTCCTGAAAGATCATGCCGATCTTCTCGCCGCAGATCCTGCGCATCTCCTTGGGCGGCACGTCCGGAAGGCTTTTTCCTTCAAACCAGATGTCGCCTCTTGTGACCATGCCGCTGCTGCCCAGAAGGCCCATCGCGGCCTTGAGCAGCGTGGATTTTCCGGAGCCGGACTCACCCACCAGACCGAGGATCTCGCCGGAATGGAGCTGAAAGCTCACGTCATGGACGACGGGATCCCCGTTGAAGGAGACCTCCACATGCTGATAGTCCAATAATACTGCCATAAAACGACCTCATTCGGATGTTGTCTGAAAAACGGGCATCGGCTCAAAACGGAAACTTTCCGCGCTGAGCCCATGTCCGTCCGGGGAGCTGAGGGGCGGATGCTTCCGCCCCTCTCAGCTTGCCGAAGAACCTCGTAGCCTTTGCGCCCGCAGGCGCAAAGAAGTCCAATCATTTTCTTCGGCGACATGTGCGGCGAAGAAAATACTTCTCAGGCTGCAAGTGTGGAATTTGTGCGCCGGCGGCGCACAAATTATGCGCGCAGCAGACTGCAAACCCCTTTGTCAAAAAGTTGTACTTTTTGACAGCCTCTGAGGGGCGGGATGCTTCCGCCCCTCTTTCTTTTGCTTACTGGATATCGAGATCTGCGGTCAGCTCATAGAAGTCGCAGGTGTGTGCTTCGAGGCCAGAGACGTTGGCCTTCATAATCATGCTCATGCGCAGGAAGGAGCAGAAGACGTAGGAGTTGTCGTCCAACAGCTGCTGCTGCATCTCGACGGCGATCTTCGCACGCTCGGCCGGGTCGAAAGTGGTGCGCAGCTGGACGGCAAGCTTCTCGAGCTTGTCGCTGTGATGGCCGCCGGAGTTCTTGACCGATTCGTCCAGACAATAGGTGTCAAAGAAGTTCTGGGGATCGCCCAGGCCGGCGTTGACGTTGGCGCTGACCCAGATGTCCCATGCCGTGGGATCCTTGCGGATGCTGTTGTGATCCTTGGTGCAGTTGATCTGCACGTCAATGCCGATGTCCTTGAGCGTGGACTGCGCGGATTCGGCCAGCAGGGGCAGCTCCTGACGGGACGGGTAGGTCAGCCAGCGGATCGTGAGCTTGACGCCGTTCTTTTCGCGGATGCCGTCGCCGTCGGTGTCGACCCAGCCGGCGGCCTCCAGCTCGGCCCTGGCCTGATCGGGATCAAAGGACACGGTCTGAATGCCCTGACCGAACGCGAAGCTGTCGGGGAAGGCGCCGGTCGCGGTGTAGCCGTAGCCGTTGAGCAGCACGTCGACGAAGTCCTGCTTGTTGATGCCCATGGCGATCGCCTTGCGCACGGCGGGATCACTCATGACCGTGTAGCCGGAGTTCTCCTTGTGGAGGTTCATCATGCCCCAGAAGCAGCGGCTGGTCTGGATGCTGGTGAATTTGTAGTTGTCGTTCTCAAAGAGCGGATAGCTGGCATAGGCCATGCCGTAGGCCGCGTCGATCTCGCCGGACTGGAGTGCCATGGCCAGCGTGTCACCGTCGGAAATGGTGCGGACGGTGATCTCGTCGACCTTCACCTCGCCGTCCCAGTAGTTGACGTTCTTGATGAGATTCACATGGTCGTCCGTGACGACTTCGGTCGCCACATAGGGACCGGTGCCGACGACGCAGCCGTTGTCGGGGATGCCGACCTCCATGTCGATGATGCAGCCGTAGGCCTCGGAGAGATAGTTCATCAGAATTGGGTTGGGCTCGGAGGTGACGATGGTCAGCTTCTGACCGTCGGCCTCCATCGAGGCGATCTTGAGGTTGCCGGCAGCGCGCTCGTGGACCTCGATCAGGTGTTCGAGACAGGCCTTGACCGCGGCGGCGTCACACTTCTTGCCGTTGGAGAAGCAGACCGCATCCTTGATCACGATCTCCCAGGTGGTCGCATTGACGTTGACGGCGCTCTCCGCCAGCCAGGGCTCGAGCGTACCGTCGTCCGCGATCTTCATCAGCGTCTCGCCGACGCCGTAGCGGATGCAGGCCCAGCCGGAATAGGCGTCATGAGGGTTGATCGTCGGCTCTTCATTTTCGGCGTTGAAGGTGGTGTCGCCGAAGACAAAGGTCTTTTTTCCGCCGGATTGGGCGGGGGTGTTGGAGCTGCCGCAGCCGGCCAGAATGCCGAGCGAGAGGCAGAGCGCCAGAAGGGAAGCTAGGATCTTTTTCATGTTCTCTGTTTCCTTTCCTTTGTTTATATAGGGCCCGAATTATCGTGCCCGGGAGTTCTTTGGGTCCATGTAGTCGCGCACGGTGTCGCCCAGAAGATTGAAGATCACGACCGACAGGAAGATCGCGAAGCCGGGCGACAGCACGAGCCATGGGTAAGTCTGCAGCATGCTGCGTCCGCCGCTCATCATATTGCCCCACTCGGCCGTGGGCGGCTGCGCGCCGAGATTCAGGAAGCTCAGCCCTGCGAGCTCCATCATCATCGTGCCGATGTCCAGCATGGCCGTGACCAGGATCGGGCCGAGGATATTCGGCAGGATATGCCGCAGGATCATCTGCATGGAGCTGTCGCCGGAGAGCCGTGCCGCAGCCACAAAGCCGCTGCTTTTGAGCGCCAGCGTCTGACTTCGCGCCACGCGCGCATATTTCGGCCAGCTGATGACCGCCAGCGCGAGTACCGCGTTGCCGACGCCGCCGCCCAGCATCGCCGCGATCGCCAGGGCAAAGACCAGCCCCGGAAAGGCCAGACACACGTCCGAGATGCGCATCACGACGGAGTCCATCGCGCCGCCGTAGTAGCCGCAGAGCGTGCCGACGGCGGTTCCGAAGACCGAGATGACGCCGACGAGCGCCAGCGTGGAGAAGATGCTTGTCTGCGCGCCGACCACAACGCGGGAGAACATGTCGCGCCCGTAGCGGTCGGTGCCCATCCAGTGCTCGGCCGAAGGCGGGAGAAGCGACTTTGACAGGTCCTGCGCATAGGGGTCGTAGGGGACGATCTTGTCCGCAAAGATCGCAACGAGAAGCAGCGCTGCCGCTAAGATCAGAAAGAGGGTCAGACGGATCCTGATACGGTTCTTCCTGACTTTTTGCACACGGACTGTGACGGTTTCGTTCATCGCTCGATCCCTCCCAGCCGGATCCTCGGATCAAGGAAGTGATAGCTCAGGTCGGTGATCAGGTTGACCACGACGTAGATGATGGCCATCCACATCACGTAGGCCTGAATGATCGGGTAGTCGCGCATGTTGATCGCATCCACCGCCAGCTTGCCGACGCCGTCCCACATGAAGATGGACTCGACGATGGCCGTGCCGCCGAGCAGTGAGCCGATCGAAAGCGTCAGCAGCGTGATGATCGTCACGAGCGAGGCCTTCATGACGCTCCTGATCAGGGTCGTGGAGAACTTTACGCCTCTGGCTCTGGCGCCGAGCACATAATCCTTGCTCAGCTCATCCAGAACGGTTGCGCGGACCTGCCGCAGATACTTGGCCGACATGGCGATCGCCAGCGTCAGGGCGGGCAGCGCCACGCTCTGCAGGCTGACGCCGCCGGAGATGACCGGAAACCAGCCGAGCCTGATCGCAAAAAAGTACATCAGCAGCAGGGAGACGAAAAAGTTCGGCAGAGAGTTGCCGATAAAGCTCGCTGTGCGGATCACGTAATCGGTCGCCGTGTTCTGCTTCACCGCCGACCAGATCCCGAGCGGGATCGAGATCAGCACGGTCAGCAATATGGAAACGGCCGTCAGCAAAAGCGTGGCCGGCAGCTTGGAGACGAAGGTTGAGAACACCGGCTTGTTTGAGACGTAGGAGGTGCCCATGTCACCCCTGAGCAGATTGCCGAGCCACGTGAAGTACTGCACGACAAAGGGCTTGTCCAGACCCAACTCTGCTCTGGCGTTGTCGATCATTTCCTGCGAAACCGTGCCGCTCGTGTTCTCCATTTTCTGCTCGACCACGTCGCTGCCGGCAATTCGCATCATGCCGTAGGACAAAAATGTGATCGCAAGCAGGATCGGGATCAGCTGCAGCAGGCGCTTGAGCGCGTAGTTTTTCATGCCGTGCCTCTCCTGTTATTTGAAAGCTGCGATGGTGAAGATCGGCGTGGGATTGATGAACTCGTCGATCTCGGCATAGATGCGTTTATAAACGCCTTTGTCCACGGTGACACGCTCGAAGCCGGCCTCGATGAGCAGCTGCACGTCCCACTGCGGGCGCGGCCCGTGATAGGCGCCGATCTCCATCGTGATGGCATTGTTTTCGGCCATCAGATCGTCCGGCACCAGCTTGTGTGCGTGGTTTTCGGGCAGCTCGTGCTTCTTTCCGCCTTGCTGCTCATCTTCCAGCGCGGCACTGTAATCCGCGTCAAAGTTGATGAGCACACCGCCGGGCTTGAGGATCCTGTACCACTCCCGATAGGCCTTTTCGACATGCGGCAGCGTCCATGTCAGATTCCGCGTCACCAGCACGTCGAAGCTCTCCGGCTCGAAGTCCGGGTTTTCTGCGTCCATGATCCGGAACGTGGCGTCCAGCCCCAGAACGGCCGCCATATGCTCGGCGTGCTCGATCATGTCCGGTGTCAGGTCGATGCCGGTCGCCTCGTGCCCCTCGGCGGCAAACAGGCAGGCGAAAAAGCCGGTACCCGTGCCGATGTCCAGGACCCGGAGCGGCCGCCCCTGCGGCAGATACCGGGAAAACTCCGCGAGCCAGCGCGCCCGCTTCTCGCTGTCGAATTCATGCAGTTTCTGTGCTTCAAAGGCCTCCGCCCGGTGAGACCAGTAGTGGGCCACGCGGTGTTTGATCAGTTCCATATGCTTCCCCTCTCTGCTGCAGCCGGCGGTCCTTGCGCTCGCACGCGGCCGCCTATCCAATAAACGGAAATGTAGGCTGGTTACATTATATTCTATCTTTCGTCGATGCGTAAGCCCCCCGGGGGGATATAAATGCGCATTGACCGCGCCTTTTCCCGCTTCCGGATCCCCCCCAGGGGGTTGCCAAAAAGGGAAGCGCGTGATACGGTAATGAAATAAAAATGGAGGCTGTCATGCAAGCAAAAATGATCGCCGGGCACGAGTTGACGCCGGGCAAAACGGTAAAAGATCATATCCACGTGGAGGGCACCGAGCTGCACGTTCCGCACGTCCTGCTCTGCGGTGAGCAGCCGGGACCGACCGTGCTCATCACGGCGGGCATTCACAACGCGGAATACGTCGGCATTCAGGCGGCCATCGAGCTGTCCAATGAGCTTGACGTTTCGACGCTGCGCGGCAACGTGATCCTTGTTCCGCTGGTCAACCGTTCAGGCTTTGAAAACCGCACCATGTCCCGCGTCTTTGAGGACGGCAAAAATCTCAACCGCGTGTTCCCCGGCGACCGGGAAGGGAGTGAGGCCGAGCGTCTGGCGCATATGCTCTTCGAGGTCTTTATCCGCAACGCAGATGCTTATATCGACCTGCACTGCGGCGATGGTTATGAGACGCTGATCCCCTATTGCTATTATCTGGGCGACGCGCCTGCCGAGGAGACGGCGAAACGGATGGTAGAGTGCGTGAATGTAAAGTATGTTGTGCGCTCGCACTGCCGCACGGGCGGGGCCTATAATCTCGCCTCTCTCCACGGCGTTCCCAGCGTGCTCATCGAGCGCGGCCAGCTCAGCCTGTTCAGCCGGGAGGAGATCGAGGCGGACAAGGCCGATGTGCGCAACATCCTGCGCCGGCTCGGCGTACTGGACGGGGACTGGACCCGCTATCCCAAGCAGGAGCTGCTGGAGTATAACGAAGACGCGCCCTGCACCGGCTGCTGGTACCCGGAGAAAAAGCCGGGCGACCGTTTCCGGAAGGGCGAAAAGCTTGGCGAGATCCGTGACTATTTCGGCAAAAGCCTCTTTACGGAGCTCGCACCCGCAGACGGGGTGCTGCTGTATCAGACCGCGTCGTTGAATATCATTGAGAAAGGCCCGATGGTGAGTTATGGTGTGCCGAGACCCGATCCTTGAAGAGAATAAAAACTACTGGACCGACCGTGCCCCCGGCTATTCGGAGGTCAACCGGCTGGAGCTGGCTACGGCGCAGCGGCAGAGGTGGAAGGACTGCATATGTGAAGAGCTGACGCGGCGGTTCCCCGATCGTCCGCTCGCCGACCTGCAGGTGCTGGAGGTCGGCACCGGGCCGGGCTTCTTTGCCATCCTGCTGCGCGAGCTGGGCTGCGCCGTGACGGCCATCGATCTTACCCGCGCCATGCTCGCCGAGGCAAAAGAAAACGCCGGCCCTCTGGCCGACGGGATATGTTTTATGGAGATGAACGCCGAGGCGCTCTCCTTCGCGGACGAGCGCTTCGACGCGGTCATCAGCCGCAATCTGACATGGAATCTGCCGCACCCCGATCGGGCGTATGCCGAGTGGACGCGGGTGCTGAAGAAGGGCGGCGTGCTGCTGAATTTTGACGCGAACTGGTACGCCTATCTCTTCGATGAGGACGCGCAGGCGGCCTGGGACCGTGACCGCAGGAGCAGCGCCGAACGCGGCGTCCGGGATCAGAACGTAGAGGCCGAGGGCGAGCACTTCGATGTGATGGAGGAGATCGCCCGCCGCGTTCCGCTGTCAAAAATTGCGCGCCCCGCGTGGGATCTGCAGCAGCTTGCCTCCCTCGGCCTGAAGGCCGAGGCCGATGAGACAGTCTGGAAGCGCGTCTGGTCGGAGGAGGAAACGATCAGCTTCGCCTCCACCCCGATGTTTCTGGTGCGGGGACGGAAATAGCTGCCTTTGTTTTTCCGTGTCCGGGATAAAACCGAGCCAGAACAGCAGGATCTTTTCTGCGCCGCGCTCTTGACACGCGCGCGCGGCAGTGATATCATCCGGTTGAATTAAATGCATCTAACCAGCTGACTTTTCAAGGAGGTATCCCATGTATCAGATCACACTGAATATAGACGGCATGATGTGCGCCATGTGCGAGAGCCACGTCAACGACGCGGTGCGCAATGCGTTTCCGGTCAAGAAGGTCACGTCCTCGCACAGCCGGGGCGAGACGGTCATTCTCTCCGAGACGGCGATCCCGGAGGCGGAGCTGCGCCCGGTCTTTACCAAGCTCGGCTACGCGCTCACGGGCTATGCCTGTGTTCCCTATGAGAAAAAGGGGCTGTTCCGCCGGCACTGAGCGTACCCCAATGCCAAGCGGCAGGCGGCGGTCATCTGACCGCCGCCTGCCGCTTGTGTTATTTCGGCTCGAAGCCGCGCTCCATGCAGTACACGCGCAGAATGGCTGCCTGTGTCTTTGCGTCCGGGATGCGCCCGGCGAGCACGTCGCGCGCAAGCTCCTCGAGCGGCACGGCCTGAAGATTGAGAAATTCGTCGTCGTCGAGCTGCTGCTCGCCGAAGGTTAGGCCGCGGGCGAGGTACATCCAGATGACCTCGTCCGAGTACGCGGCGGCGGGGTAGAACGGGCCGAGCGGGATGAGCTCCCGCGCCGTGATGCCGGTCTCCTCGCGCAGCTCGCGGCGTGCGGCGTCGTCGGGCGCCTCGTCGCGGCTGTCGCGCTTGCCGGCGGGGATCTCCGTGATGACCTCATTCACCGGGTAGCGAAACTGCCGCTCGACGATCACGCGGCCGTCGTCGAGCAGCGGCACGATGCACACCGCGCCCACATGGCGCGTCAGCTCGCGCGGCGCGGTGCCACCGTTGGGCAGGCGCACGGTGTCACGGTAAAAATCGAGGATACAGCCGCTGTAGATTTTTTCGGATGTGAGTTTTGTTTCGGTCAGGTTTTCCATGGAAATGCCTCCTTACAGTCCGAGGATCTGCAGCGTGCGGCTGTCCGGCTGCCCGCCGAAGAACTTGTCGAGCACGGCGGAAAACACCGGCTCGTCCGGCGCGGCGGCAGCGAAGAGCGTCATGCTTGAGCGCAGTTTCAGATCGTCCGGAAAACCGAACACGGCCGTGGGGTCGCTTTCCTCGAGCGCGAGCAGGGCGCTGCTGATCTCCAGCAGGTGCGCGCGCAGCGTCGGCTCGCTCAGGTAAGCGCGCGCCTCGTCAAGCCCGGAGATGGCATAAAACTGCGACGTGCTACTCATGCCCAGCCCCGCGACCTGCGGGAAGATGTACCAGATCCAGTGGCTGCGCTTGCGGCCGCTGCGGATCTCGCGCAGAGCGGCGGCATAGTCCCGGCGCTGCGCGGAGAGAAAGCGGTTGAGATCATACATAGAAAAACCTCCTCAGAAGCGGAAACAGACAAATGGCTGCATTGCAAATCGCTTTTGATTATGCCCTTCCGGATAGGGATTGTCAAGCGCGCGGCCGCGCAGATTTTCTTTTACAACGCGCTTGCGCTGCGTTACAATGGAGCTGTTGAGAAAGGAGCGTTCCCATGGAGCTGACATTGGAGACCATTCGGGCGGCGCACGCGCGCATCGCCCCTTATATTGTTCAGACGCCGCTGCTGCGCCTGCCGGCGCTCGACGATGCCCTCGGCTGCGAGGTGTATGCCAAGGCCGAGTGCATGCAGCGCACAGGCGCGTTCAAGCTGCGCGGCGCGATGAACAAGATCCTCGCCCTGACGGAGGATGAGCGTGCGCGCGGCTTTGTCGCGGCCTCGTCTGGAAACCACGGCCGCGCGGTGGCCTACGCCGCGCAGCGCTTCGGCACGCACGCCTGCATCGTCATGCCGGAGACCGCGCCCGCCGTCAAGCAGGCGGCCATCCGCGCGCTGGGCGCGGAGCTCGTGCTCTGTGATGCTGCCGAGCGCTTTGACGTTGCGGCGCGGATTTGTGCCGAGCGCGGCGCGACGATGGTGCCGCCGTTTGACGATCCGCTCGTCATGGCGGGGCAGGGCACGGTCGGGCTCGAGATTCTGGAGCAGTGTCCGGCGCTGGATGCGCTCGTCGTCCCCGTCAGCGGCGGCGGGCTCATCGGCGGCGTCGCCACGGCGGTCAAGGCGCTCGCACCGCACGTGCGCGTCTACGGTGCAGAGCCGGAGGCGCTGCCGCGCTATCGGCAGAGCCTGCGCGCCGGGCATCCGGTGCAGGTGGAGCAGCAGCGCTCGGTCGCGGACGCGCTCGTCGCGCAAAAGCCGGGGGATGTGTGTTTTCCATATGTGGCCGAAAACACCGACGGCTTTGCGCCCGTGGCGGATGCCGACCTTCTGCGCGCCATGAAGCTGCTGCTTCTGGAGGGGAAGCTTCTGTGCGAGCCGTCGTCCGCCATCGGCATGGGCGCTGCGCTGCGCGGACAGCTGCCGCTGCGCAGGACAGACAAGGTCTGTTTTGTCATCAGCGGCGGCAATGTCGCGCTCGAGCAGCTGCATCGGCTTGAGGACGTCACGCTCTGACAGAGAGAAAATATCCGCCCCGGCGCACCTTCCGTCAGAAAGGCACGCCGAGGCGGATGCTGTCTCGGGCCGTTATTTGCTGCTTGCGAGCGCCTGATCGATGAGCTCGTTGAGCTTCTTTGCCTGATCGGGTGCGGTGATCGCGCCGACGATCGGCTGGCCGACGATGTTGCCGTTCTTGTCGACGACGTATGTGGTCGGGAACGAATACAGACCGGCGGTGAACTTACCGGCCTCGCTGTCGGAGGCGAACCAGAGGTTGGAGTAGGTCACGCCCTTTTTCGCCAGAATGTCCTTCGCCTCGGCGATGGCGGTCTTGTCGCCGTCGAGCGTGAAGGAGTTGATGCCGACGACCGCGCCGCCCTTCGCGGCGAGGTCCTTGTTGAGCGCCTCAAGGTCGGCCAGCTCACCGACGCACGGGTTACAGGTGGTGAACCAGAAGTTCACGACCGTGACGCTGTTGCCGGAAAAGAGCTTGCTGCTGTCGACGTCATTGCCGTTGAGGTCCTTGCCCTGAAAGCTCGGGAATTTCATCGCGTTGCTGCCGGAGGCGGTCATGCCGGCCTCCTCCGCGCTCACGCTGTCACCTGCGCCGGGCGCCGTGCCGCAGCCGGGATACTTCTGCTCGAGGATGGTGAGCTTGCCCTCGATCTCCTTGATCTGCTCGGCGCCGGCCTTGAGCGTCTTGAGCTCGTCGGCCGAGAAGCCGTCCTTCGCGCTCTCGATCGTGGCGAGCAGGAAGTCACCGTAGTTCGTGCCGTCCTCGATCATGGGGTTGTTTTTGTTGGCAGACAGAAACACCTTGTTCCAGAGCTCGGAGTTTGCGGCGAGAATGTCGTTTTCCTTCTGCATGAGCTGCTGATAGAGCTTTGCCGCTTCGTCGGCACTGCTCGGCTCGGTCGCGATCAGGGCCGCGATGTCGGCGCTGCCGTCCGCCTTGTCCTTGCCTTTGCCCGACGAGCACGCCGCAAGGCTGAACACCATCGCGAGCGCGAGCAGGAGCGTCACAAGTTTTGTGATTTTCTTCATCATGATTCCTCCGTTTGATTTTGATGGTTGTTTACTTGTTTCGGATTCGTGTTTCCGCTCAGGCCGAAGCCATAGCGGAAGCGGATGGCCTCCGTGGGGCAGGCGCGGATGCACTTGCCGCAGCGGATGCATTCCGTGTCGTTGGGGGACTTGGTGATGTCCACGTCCATCTGGCAGGTGCGCGCACATTTGCCGCAGGAGACGCACTTGCTCGTGTCGACCTGGATGCCGAGCAGGGAGACCTTGTTCATCAGCGCGTAAAACGCACCGAGCGGGCAGATCCACTTGCAGAACGGGCGGAAAAACAGCACGCTCAAAACGACGACCGTGATCAGAATGATCAGCTTGCGCGTAAACAGCGCGCCCAGCGCCGCGCGGATGCTCTCGTTTGCGGCTGCGAGCGGGATCGCACCCTCCAGCACACCTTGCGGGCAGATGTACTTGCAGAAATACGGGTCGCCCATGCCCACGTCGTTGACGATGAGCGCCGGCAGCAGCACCACGGCCAGCAGCAGGATGACGTATTTCAAATAGGTCAGCGGCTTGAGCTTTTTCGTCGACAGCTTTTTGCCCGGGATCTTATGCAGTAGCTCCTGCAGCCAGCCGAACGGGCACAAAAAGCCGCAGATGAACCGCCCGAGCAGCACGCCGAGCAGGATCAGGATGCCGGTGATATAATACGAAAAGCGGAATTTGGACGAGCCGACCACCGCCTGAAACGCCCCGATCGGGCACGCGCCCGATGCCGCCGGGCAGGAATAGCAGTTCAGACCGGGTACGCAGACGCTCTTGCCCTTGCCCTGATAGATGCCGCCCTTGAAGAAGTTCGGCAGGTGGATGTTGGTCAGCAGCGTCGCCGCCGCCTGGATCCAGCCGCGAAACCGGCTCAAAAGCAGGGAAACAGACTGTTTTTTCTTATCCAATGCCGACACACTCCAAGCACAGCCGGATTGCCTTGTTGAGCACGGCGCCGGCCTCGCCGCGCAGCGCACCGAAGCACACCATGGCGATGCCCGCAGCAATCAGCAAGCCCTGCACAATGGCTTTTTTTGCACGAAACACTTGGATCACTCCCTTCTGTTTGCCATGATACCATGGCGCAGGTAAAATCTTCGTTAAGAACGGAAACTTAACAGAGATTTTATGCCTTTGTGTTATCATATAACAAAGTCGAACATTCGTAACTACGCACGAGGAGAATGGTATGCATATTTTGGTTGTGGAAGATGAACGGGTGCTCTGCGACACGATCGCGCGCAGCCTGCGGCGGCTTGCCTACAGCGTGGACTGCTGCTATGACGGGCAGAGTGCCGCGGAGATGCTCGCCGTCGAGCGCTTTGATCTGGTCGTGCTGGATCTGAACCTCCCCGGTGAGGACGGCATGACGGTGCTGCGGACGCTGCGCGAGCGCGACCGCGACACCAAGGTGCTGATCCTGTCGGCGCGCTGCGAAGTCGCCGATAAGGTGGCGGGGCTCGATGCAGGTGCAAACGACTATCTCACCAAGCCCTTTCACCTCGATGAGCTCGCGGCGCGCATCCGCAGCCTGACGCTGCGCCGCTTTACGCAGAGCGACGTGGTCCTGACCTGCGCCGAGCTGTCGTTTGACACCAAGGCGCGCAAGGCGTCCGTGCGCGGTGAGGCGCTGTCGCTCACGCGCAAGGAGACGGGCATCCTCGAATACCTGCTGCTGCATCAGGGGCGGCCGGTCAGTCAGGAGGAGCTGCTGGAGCACGTGTGGGACAGCGGGGCGGACGGCTTCGGCAACTCCATCCGCGTGCATATCTCCGCGCTGCGAAAAAAGCTGCGCGCCGCCCTGGGCTATGACCCCATCCGCAACCGCATCGGCGAGGGCTATGTTATGGAGGCGCAGACATGAAGCGGCTATCTCTGCAGTGGCGCATCACGCTGATGACGGCGGCGCTGATCGGCGTGACGTGCGTGCTCATGAACTGCCTGATCGGCTATTCCGGCAAGCGGTATATGGATGCGATCGGCAGCGGCATCTCGGCATACAGCGAGATCGAGTCCGGTGCGCCCGACGCCTTCGACCCGCAGAGCAAACAGCCGGATGACGAGCTGACGATCATCATCAGCGGCGCGCAGGCGGCCTTCGGCGTCACGAACTGGTACATCACGGCGGTGGTCACGCTCATCGGCGGCGTGCTCGCGTATTTCGTCAGCGGCCGCGCGCTGCGTCCGCTGCGCAGCTTTGCAGCGCAGGTGGAAAACATTCAGCCGGGCAATCTGGCGCAGTGCAAGGTCAGCGAGGACGTCCTGCCGGAGTTTCAGCGCTTCAGCCGCTCGTTCAACGGCATGATCGACCGCCTGGACGCGGGCTTCACGGCGCAGCGGCAGTTTACGGGCAACGCTGCGCACGAGCTGCGCACGCCGCTTGCGCTGATGCAGGCGCAGCTTGAGCTGTTTTCCGCCGAGCACGCGGACGTCACGCCCGAAACGGCGGCGTTTTTGAGTCTGCTGCAGGAGCAGACGGAGCGTATGGCGCAGATGACGAAGATCTTGCTGGAGATGAGCGAACTGCGCACCGTGCCCTGTGACGACCGGGTCGAGCTCACGCCCATGATTGAGGAGATCTTCACCGATCTCGCGCCGCTTGCAGAGAGCAAGTGCATCGCGCTGGAGGCCGACGGCGGCGCTGTGCTCACCGGCAGCGACCCGCTGCTGTACCGGCTGCTGTTCAACCTGACCGAAAACGCCATCCGCTACGGCCGGCCGGACGGGGCGGTGCGCATCGCGGTCAGCGAGGCGGACGGGAATGTACAGATCCGCGTCCGTGACCACGGTCCCGGCATCCCGGAGGCATACCGGGAGAGCGTTTTCCAGCCGTTTTTCCGCGTGGACAAGTCGCGCAGCCGGGCACACGGCGGCGTCGGGCTCGGTCTGTCGCTCGTGTGGGAGATCGCCGCGCTGCACGGCGGCACGGTGCAGATCGAGCGCAGCGGCGCGGACGGGACGGTCATGCTCGTGACGCTGCCGCGCGACGGCAAAGAAGCATAAAACACAGGCGGCAGCCGGGTCATCCCCGGCTGCCGCCTACAGCTTATGCGCGCAGCAGACTGCGGCCTCTTTGTCAAAAAGTATTACTTTTTGACAGTCTCAAAGCGGCAGCCGGATAGCTCCGGCTGCCGCCCGTTTTTTGTTCGTGTCTTACCAGATGCCGAGCACGTGCTGCATCAGCAGGCTCATGCCCGCGATGCCGACCCAGCAGCAAAAGCCCATGATGAGCGGCTTGCCGCCGGTCTTGACGAGCTTGACGATGTTCGTGTTCAGTCCGACGGCACACATGGCCATCACGATCAGGAACTTGCTGAGCGTCTTGAGCGGGGTGAACACGCTCGCCGACACGCCGGCGCTCACGCACACGGTCGTGATCACGGACGCGAGCAGGAAATAGAGGATGAACATCGGGAAGATCTTCTTGAGATCCACCTTCGTGCCGTCGGTCTTGGCGCGCTTCGTGCGCACGAAGGCGAGCACGAGCGTGATCGGGATGATGGCCAGCGTGCGCGTGAGCTTGACGGTCACGGCTTTGTCAAGCGTCTGGCTGCCGAGCCCGTAGAGCGAGTCCCACGTGGAGGCTGCCGCCGTGACGGACGACGTGTCGTTGATGGCCGTGCCGGCGAAGATGCCGAACGCCTCGCCGTTTGTGGTCGAGAAGCCAAGCAGCGCGCCGAGCGCGGGGAAGAAGATGGCCGCGAGCATGTTGAAGAAGAAAATGACGGAGATCGCCTGTGCGACTTCCTCATCGTCCGCGTCGATGACGGACGCGGTCGCTGCGACGGCCGAACCGCCGCAGATCGACGATCCGACACCCACGAGCGTCGAGATCTTGCCGGGGATGCGCATCAGCTTGTGCAGCAGCCACGACACGACGAGCGACGTCGTGATCGTCACGACGATGATCGGCAGCGACTGCTTGCCGGTCTGCCAGATGACGGACAGGTTCATGCCGAAGCCGAGCAGGATGACGGCGTACTGCAGCACTTTTTTCGACACGAACGAGATGCCGGGCTGCGCCGCCGTCTTGTCGCGCCAGAGCAGCGTGACGATCATACCGGCGAGGATGCCGAACACCGGACCGCCGACGATCGGAAATTTCTGCCCGAGCAGCCAACAGGGCACGGCCATCACGAGGCACACAAGGATGCCGCGTCCGTTTTTCTGAAGAAAGTTCATGGTGGGGAAGTCCTTTCTCTCTCAATGGTTTGTACAGAGCATCATAGCACAGCAAAACAATAAAGAAAAATGATTTATCTTTATCTAACGATAATTTTGTGTTATGATTGCGGAAAACCACCGGGAAAGAGGGACGCTTATGCTGGATTTTCGCGTGGAGACCTTTCTGGCCGTGTGCCGGCACATGAATTTCACGAAAGCGGCGCGGGAGCTGAGCATCACGCAGCCTGCGGTCTCGCACCACATACGCTATCTGGAGCAGGCATATGGCGCGGCGCTGTTCCGGCACAACGGCAAGCGCCTGCAGCTGACCGAGGCGGGGGAGATCCTGCGGCGGACGCTGCTGACGATGAAGCACGACGAGCAGCACCTGCAAAAGCGGATGCAGCAGGCGGCCACCGGCACGCGCGACTATTCCTTCGGCGCAACGCTCTCGGTCGCGGAGTTCATGCTCAACGAGGCGCTCGGCCGGTTTTTGCACCTGCACCCGGACAGCCGCATCCGGATGCAGGTGGCGGATACAAAGGTGCTGCTGAGCAAGCTCGATTCCGGCGAGCTGGATTTCGCCGTGGTCGAGGGGGATTTTCCGAAGGCGGAGTATGACTTTTTCGTCTTTGGCACGGAGGAATATGTCGCCGCCGCAGCGCCGGACAAGGCCGCGCGTTACCGGGGGCGGCAGCTCACGCAGCTGCTGGATGAGCCGCTGCTGCTGCGCGAGGAGGGCTCGGGCACGCGCGTGATCCTCGAATACTATCTCAAGGAGCGCGGTCTTGCGGCGGCGGACTTTGCCCGCACGGTCGAGATCGGCAACATCGGCGCGATCAAGACCCTGCTCAAGAGCGGCTACGGCGTGTCGTTTCTCTACCGCGCGGCCATCCGTCCGGAGGAGGCGGCGGGCACGCTCGGCGTGATCGAGCTGAGCGATTTTCAGCTCCGGCACGACATCATGTTTCTCTTCCCGAAAAACAGCAACTTCCGCGCCGACTACACGACCATCTTTCAGGAGCTGCGCGCCTGTGCGCAGCCGGACGGCGCGTGTGCGTGTCCCGAAGCGTGAAAAAAGCATCCGCAATGCCAGACCGGCACTGCGGATGCTTTTTTATGGGGTCATATATTCCGGGATACTGCCGCGCACCGCGCGTTATGCGTAGTTTCGCAGCAGCTGCTTGTAGAAATCGACCGCGATGGAGAGCTTGTCGATGCTGATGTTCTCGTTTTCCCCGTGCACGGATGCGTACTGCTGGTCGTCGATGTCGATGGGCGCGAAGCGGATCACGGCGTCGGAGAGGTCTGTGAAGCGTCTCGCGTCCGTGCCTGCCGACAGGATGAACGGGGCGACGGCAGCATAGGGAAAGACCGCCTGCGCCGTTTCCTTCACGTACTGATAGCCGCGGCTGTCGAGGGACGTGGGCTTGTAGTATTCGTTGTCCTCGTCGCGCAGGACGATCTGCACGCCGTGACGGCCGGCCATTTCGCGCAGGGTGTCGAGCTCCTTGGCAAAGTCCGCGTCGTTGATGCAGCGCAGAAATGCCTGCGCCCGGCAGGTGCCGTCGTCTTCGGTCGAGACGTTCTGAAACGTGCAGCCCGTGCCGAGCATTTCGCCCGCCGCGGCGTTGAGCTTCGGCATGAGGCGGGTGAGCAGACCGGAAAAGAGCCCGAGGTTTGAAAACACGGTCCGCATGGGGAAGGCCATGTGCGGCGCGAGCGCCTCAAACATACCGCGCACCTCCGGGTGCAGACGGCGGATGAAGGGCTTTTTTCATCAGCGGGATCCGGCGGCCGTCTGGGTGCCTGCTCTTGTCGGAGCAGGCCGCAATGAGCGGGTCGGTGACGGCGTCAATGATGTGACCGATGGCCTTGATCAGCCAGATAATCGTGAGAATCCCCAACACGATCTTCCCTTGCGGGATGAGATTGGGGATTCCAGATTCTTTGGACGGCTGATAAAAATAGATGAGGTAGTTGTTGAGCATGGTCGTAAACAGACCCACGGCAAACTGCGGCAGGCACAGTCTTACGATCAGCGAGGTATCTATTTTTTCATGTCACCTCGAAATTTACTTGTTCGACTTGATGTATCTCAGCGCGCAGATGTCATCGCCCTTCGCAATGGCCTTGGGCAGCTCGAGGCGAGCGTCAAAGCAGCTGCCGATGCCGTGGTCGCCGCACATGGCGATGTCGCACAGTCTGGCGATCTCCTCGTCGCTGCAGCCGGCCTTCTGCCAAGCCTTGACCAGCGGGCAGTAGTGGAAATCGAGATAGAGCGTGTCGTCCGTATTCTCGACGAGATCCATCTCGAACACCCATCTGGCCGCGCGGGTGAACAGCGTCTTTCTCAGGCCCTTGAGGCTTTTGGTGCCGCTCTTTTTCTGCAGGTCGGTGCCCTGCGAAATGCCGCATCTCGTGATAGCCGCCGAGGCAAACTCCTCCGGATCCAGGCCGCGCTTTTCGGCCTCGTCCACCAGCAGATACAGCCAGAATGCGCGGTGCTCCAGCAGCTCGCGGATCCTGACGATGAGTTTGTTTTTGATTCTCGCCTCGTTGACGATCTTAGACATGATTTCTTCCTCCTGTTGTGTTTCATTACCATTTGCACGCGCTTTTGCGCGTCAGCGCCGAGTGTATCACATTTCCAGCTGCTTGTCCATGCAGAGCGCGAAAAATCGTTCATTTTTTGACGAAGGCAGAAAAATCCCGGGCGCTCAGAGCTCCTCTGAGCGCCCGGGCGTGTGGTTTTGCGACTGCGGCTGCGTGCGCTGCGTTATTTGCTTCTCGTCAGCCGCACGACACATTCGATATGGCTCGGTTGTTCAACGAGTAACCTATAATCCACCTACTGTATAGGGCAATCATGGAACAGTCATTTTCCCTTGAAAATCGGTATGTCGAGCCATCTAAAACCTTGATATTGCCATATTCATCGAACATGACAATATCTCAATTATTCTTACTTTTTCATCTTTAGCTGTTGCATTAATTGCTTCTTGGGCAATTTTTTCAGCATCAATTCCCGCCATTATTCTTTCTCCTTTACTTCTTCACTAAACGGCACTATTTCAGGCCCCATCCCATCAAAGTCAATTTCATCATTCTTCAACGATTTTTTATATGCCTTATTTCCATACTTTTGGATGAGCGGTGGAATAAAAATTAATCCTGCTACTGTTAATACACTACCAGCAACAAGCCATGCCACTTTGCTACATCTATTCTTTTTACCCTTCATACTTTACCTCCCATAATAGCCCTTGTAATTTTTGCGAATTTCCTATATTTGCAAATTTCCTATAATAGAATGTCCTTTAATGCCTTGCTCATCAGTTCTTGACGTTTCTCCTTCGGACAGATATGTCCGGCATTGATAAAGATTCCACACAAATGATAAGTGGCAACATCTTTGTCTGCCCAACCTAATCTCAATATTCTTATCTACCCAACTATAAAATTTAGATAGATTTTCTTGCATTTTTCTGCTTCTTCAGTGCTTGATTTTCAATATCCAAAACTATCGAAATTCCCTTATTTCAAGCCTTTTTCACACTTTTACTTCTGTACTTTAGTCAACAGAACTACGCTCTCCACATGCTCCGTATGCGGGAACATATCGACCGGCTGGATGCGCTCGACGCGGTAGCCGTGCCGGGTGAGATAGCCAAGGTCGCGCGCGAGCGTCTCCGGGTTGCACGACACGTATACCACCCGCTCCGGCGCTACGGTTGTGACGGCGGAGAGAAAACGCTCGTCGCTGCCGGCGCGCGGCGGGTCGAGGATGACGACGTCGGCGTGCTCGCCGGCTTTGGCCATGCCCTGCAGGAAGTCGCTCGCATCGGCGGTGCAGAAGCGGACATTGTCCGCGCGGTTGGCCTTGGCGTTGCTGATCGCATCGCGCACGGCGTCGCGGTTATTCTCCACGCCGATCACGCGCGCGGCATCCCGGCTGGCGAAAATGCCGATCGTGCCGGTACCGCAGTAAGCGTCCACGACGGTCTCCGTGCCGGTCAGCCCTGCGTATTCGAGCGCCGTGCGGTAGAGCACCTCCGTCTGGACGGGGTTGATCTGATAAAACGCGCGCGGCGAGATGCGGAACGTGAAATCACCGAGCTGCTCGCGGATATATCCCGGTCCGTAGAGCACCTCGCTGTGCACCCCGAGCACGAGACTCGTCTGCCCGGCGTTGATGTTCTGCACCACGGTCGTGATGTCCGGATGCTGCTGCAGCAGTGCGCGCACGAAGTTGCGCTTGCCGGGCAGCATACCGTGCGCGGTCACGAGCACGACGAGGATCTCCCCGCTGCGCCGGCCGCGCCGCACGAGCACGTGCCGCAGCGTGCCGCGGCCGGTGTCCTCATCGTAGGGGCGGATCTTGAAGCTTTTGAGCAGCTTGCGGATCGTGACGATGATCCGGTCGGCGACCTTATCCTCGATCAGGCAGTCGCTGACCGGGACGATGCGGTGTGAGGCCGACTGATACACGCCCGAGATGATCTGTCCCTGCCGGTTGACACCGAAGGCGGCCTGCACCTTGTTGCGGTAGTGATAGGGGTCGTCCATGCCGAGGATCTCCTCAACATGACCAAAGCGGCCGAGCAGCCGGATGGCCGTCGCCTGTTTGAGGTGCAGCTGCTCGGGGTAGGAGAGGTTTTGCAGTTGGCAGCCGCCGCACTTTTTTGCAAGCGGGCATACGGTCGTGTTGGGCATGGGAAAGACCTCCGGTTTCGTAAAATTCTCTGCTTAGTGTATCACATCATTCGTCGCTTTTCCACACGGTTTTTGCACGCGGCAGATTCCACTCAAAGTGCGCCGCGGCGCAGCGGATGCCGACCACGACGAGCACGCCGGTCAGGATCGCGCCCGGTCCGTGCCATACTTGCCGCAGGAGCAGGTAGAGGATGCCGCCCGCAATGGAGGCGCTGGCGTAGATGTGCTTGCGCAGGATGTAGGGCATATCTCCGGCGAGCACGTCGCGCAGCACGCCGCCGCCCGTGCCGGTCAGCAGACCGACAAAGACCAGCAGCAGCGGGTCAGTGCAGTCGGCGAGGGTGATGGCGGTGTTGATGCCCGTGATCGTGAAGATGCCGAGCCCGGTCGCATCCATGAGCAGCATGAGCGCGTCGAACACGCGCTTGCTGCGCCCGATGAGGCGGCGCACAAACGGGAAAAACAGTACGACCGACACGCCGAGCGCCACGAGCAGGTACATCGGGTCCTGAAACGCGCGCGGCGGTGTCAGCCCCACGACGAGATCGCGCAGGATGCCGCCGCCGACGGCCGTCGTGATGCCCAGCAGCCCCACGCCGAAAATGTCCATGTGCTTTTCGATGCCGAGCACCGCGCCACTGACGGCGAACGCGACCGTTCCGGCCAGCTCGAGCAGAAAGAGGAACGTTTGCATGGCCATGACCTCCAAAAAAAGAGTACACCCCCGCCGGCAAGCAGGTGTGCACTCTGTCCTTTTACCTGAAAGATTGACCGTGCGGCCTTGCTTCTTCGGTGCGGAATCGTCTCTCCAGAGCTCCGTCCGCCGCCGGTCCTTTTGCCTGAGAGTGTGACTCCTTCGGCGGCCGCAGCGCTCTCCCGGTGGCTTCATACGGCATATATCTGCCGCCAGTATATCAGATGCGGCGAAATTTGCAATGCCGAACTGTTTCGTGTACACTGTTTTTAAGACATGACGGGAGGTGTGCGCGTGAAACGCATTTTATTGTGCCTGCTGTGCGCGGCGCTGCTGACGGGCTGCGGAAAAGAGACCGACCCCGCCGTCGCGGCGGCGCAGCGGTATCAGCCCATTGTGCAGGCGATCGGTGACGGCACGGCTGCGGGTGTCGACCTTACGGATGCGCAGATCGCGCAGGCCGTGGCGGAGCTTGACGCGGCGGGGCTGACGGCTGTGCACGTGGATGCGGCAGAGCCGGTCACGCACCCGGAGACGGTGGCGGCATTCTGGGCTGCGCGCGCAGCGGGGGAGAAGGCGGCGCTCACGCTCTATGAGGTCTGCCGCGACGGCGGACTGCTGTGCCACGCGCTGCTGTATGCGGACGGAGCGGATACCGTCACGCGCACGCGCGTCGTCTGGCGTGACGGGGCGTTCTGCGTCGGCTATGCCGATACCTATGCCGTCACGGCGCTGACGTATGACGGCGGCGTGCTGACCTACGTCTATGATATGCCCGACAACCCGCCGGGCACGGATCATGACGGACACATCGACACGCAGGAGACATTCACGGTCGGATAAACCGCGGCTGCGCGCCCCGAGCAGGGGCGCGCAGCCTTGAGGCTGTCAAAAAGTATTACTTTTTGACAAAGGGGCTGCAGTCTGCTGCG
>ERZ857757.345-NODE-345-length-51119-cov-5.717981_pt1 | contig 51119 bp, 56 predicted proteins | sample MGYA00519764_ERZ857757 | MGnify/ENA primary metagenome ERZ857757 (study PRJEB31778, sample SAMEA3449359) | human gut metagenome | biome: human gut; feature: human-associated habitat; material: faeces | place: United Kingdom | collected 2010/2012 ...
CAATGCCGTCCTTGCCAATGCAGGCTCCCTGCTAAAAAAGACGTGCGAAAAGCGGCAAAAAACAAGCTGCAAAGAAAGGACGGTGACAACAGCAAGTGCTTAAATCGTTTGGTAAGTGCCTGCAAAAAGGCAACAAAAAAAGCCCTGATACCCAAAGGTGATAAAAGGTATCAGAGCCCTAACCCTAAACAGATTATACAGCACAAATTATATGCAGTCAAGTTTTTGCTACCTCGCAAATATTAATTAAGGGGGCAAACGAAATGCTTGTTTTAGGTTTAGTGATTGCTATGATAGTTGCAATGGAAATTTCTGATTTTGTTTCTAAAAAAGTTGACGAAGCAAAAGAAACAGCAGAACGCAAAGCCGTTTTTCAATCCTTTTACGCAGCAGATAAATCCTTAAAATATCTGAAATAAAAGGTTAGGTAATTAATACAACGCCTGCCACGGCGGGCGTTGTATTTAAAATAAAGAAATAAACAGCAGAACGGAGTGCATGAAAATGGATAAAAAAATTTGGTATTGGAGCATTAGGCACGTACATCACCGCACCGGCGAAAAAACAGGCGTTAGCGCGGGCGTGGTAATAGCCGAAACGCAGGAAGAAGCGGAAAAAATAATTTATCAGCACATCAACCCGGCATATGCCTGCGACATTGGTATTGGCGAACTCGAACCGGGCAAAAATTACGAAAGCATTTATATTCCGGTACAATGTTTCAGATAATGCCGGAAACGAAAACGGACTACTGAAAGGAGCTTAACCATGTTTTATGATAACGAAGATTTTTACCCTACCCCCGCAGAGCTGGCAGATAAAATGGTGGCAATGGCAGATTTGAAGCGCGTGCATTTTGTTTTAGAACCGTCGGCCGGCAAAGGCGACCTTGTAACAGCAATAGAAAACAAAATGCGTTATGCCGGGTACAGCGAGTACACAGATAAACATGGCAGTCAGGTTGAAATAGACTGCATTGAGCAGGACAGCAATTTGCAGAACCTTTTGAAAGGAGCGGGAAAACGCCTTGTTTATGATGATTTTCTGAACTTTGAAACTTTCAAAAGGTATGACCTTATTCTGATGAACCCGCCGTTTTCGGCAGGTGACAGGCATCTTTTAAAAGCACTGAAGATGATGGAAAACGGCGGACAGGTAGTTTGCCTGCTGAACGCCGAAACGTTGAAAAACCCGTACAGCAATATCCGTAAGGAACTGGTGGAAAAGCTGGCGCAGCTGGACGCTGAAATTGAATACCTTGACGGAACTTTTAACGAAGCAGAAAGAGCAACCAACGTGCAAGTCGCGCTGGTTTACGTGGATATTCCGGCGCGCGAGCCGGTGAGCCTGATACTTGACAGTCTGGAAAAAGCTCCGGAACAGGACTTAACGGAATTTACTGCGGATAAGGAGATTACCTTTTACGAACTGTTGAAGCGCATGGTTTATCAGTTTAACCTTGAAGCCAAAGCAGGCATCAAGCTGATAAACGAATACTGCCGCCTGAAACCCTATCTGATGAGCAGGCTGGATGCGGAGAAAGCTAAAGATGCCGGGCCGATTTTTGAAATTCGCTTTAATGATAAGGATTGGGACTGCGGGCGCGCGGCAAATATGGTAAATGCTTATCTTAAAAAACTGCGCTATAAATACTGGTACGCGCTGGGAGATAACCCGGACTTCCGGGCTCAGCTCACAAGCAATCTGGCGGAAATTTATTATGGCAAACTGCTAGAACTTTCCGATTATGATTTCAACCTGCATAACATTGAACAGGTTAATAAGGAATTGCAGTCGAAGATGACGGCCGCCGTTGAAGATACTATTCTGGCACTCTTTGACGAGTTGAGCGAAAAATACAGCTGGTATCCGGAGTGTCAAAAAAATATCCATTATTATAACGGCTGGCGTACCAACATAGCCCACATGATAAACAGAAAAGTTATCTTGCCTGTTCAAACAATGCACAGCTGGAAAAATGAAATAGACGTATCAAGATATGAAACCGTGCGTAAACTAAATGATATTGAAAAAGTGATGGACTACCTTAATGACGGCAGGGTAGCACCTTACACGAATATTGATACGGTTTTATGGTCGGCACAACATAACGGCATGACCCGGAACATAGAAAGTAAGTATTTTATGCTTACTTTCTACAAAAAGGGAACTGTGCATATAACCTTTAAAGACGCCGAACTGCTGAAGAAATTTAATATCTTCGGCAGTCAGAAAAAAGCCTGGCTGCCGCCCTGTTACGGCAAGAAACATTATAACGAGATGACGCCGGAAGAAAAACAGGTAATAGATGAATTTGAAGGCAGCGCGGTTGAATACGAAAAAACGCTTGCCGAAAAGGATTATTACCTGCGCGGGGCAGGCAATATTATTGCGATTGCATGAGGTATAAAAATGAAAAACGTCGTACAATTTAGCGGCGGTAAAGACAGCACGGCCATGCTCCTGCTTTTATTGGAGCGTGGCGTGACTGTTGACGAAATTATATTTTGCGATACAGGAATGGAATTTCCGGAACTTTACCGCCATATTGAAAAAGTAAAAGAATATATAGACCGGCCAATAACAGTTTTGAAGCCGGAACATAATTTTGAATATTACCTTTCTGAAATAGTAATACAAAAAGGTGCAAATGCCGGTAAATGCGGCTATGGCTGGCCGCGTTTATGGCACAGGTGGTGCACGAGAGCTTTTAAAGAACGCTTGACCCGTAATTATTTAAAAGAAAAGTACGCATGCGAAGAATATAAGCTGTTTATAGGTATTGCCGCTGATGAACCGCTCCGGCACTACCGGGAGCTTCCTAAAAACGTTGAACATCCGCTTTTTGATTGGAATATTACGGAAGCGGATGCGCTGCGTTACTGCCAAAGCAAAGGCTTTGACTTCGGCGGGCTATATGAACGTTTCAGGCGTTTGGGCTGTTGGTGTTGCCCGTTACAGCGGTTGGACTCTTTGCGGACACTGCGCCGTTATTATCCGGAACTTTGGCAGGAACTTTTAAGATTGGATGCCAAAGCACCGTATACTTTTTTAAAAAGGTATAGTGCCGCAGACCTTGAAGAAAAATTTGCTCTTGAAGAAGCGCAGGGAAAATTGTTTTAGTGTATAATAAAAATATCACTAATAACGAGGTACGTATTATGGCAATGAGCAAAGTTGTAAAAAGCATAAAACCTGTAAGTAAATTAAAAGATTACTACAATAAAGGATGGCATGATATATTCATTGAAAAAGAGAATGTGAATGTGCATTTTGGCAATGGCGAAGTTGAAATTATCGACCTTGCCAATGCCATGCGGCCATATGAGTGCTGCACGTTTACGTTTTCAGAAATTGAATTTGATAGTTTTGGCGATATGCCGTTTTCAAAATTTATATCAGCCTGCCAGGCAGGCGAATATAATTGTGCCAAAGGCTCAAAAAATGGTGCAGAGATTTTCAGCCCATTTAAAAGAGCGGTTGAGCAAAACTTATTTATAGGCGAGCCGGGCAGCAGAGTGTTCGCAAAAGCTATCCTTGCCGGTCAAGTCGAAGCGATTATACGCAAAGGTAAACGGCGTGGCAGTGAAAATTTGCTTGAAATAGCGTGCGACTGCTGGCAATCAGAACCCGGCTTCTGGTGTTACAGCACTGGTGGCAACGGCAAAAATTTGCGTATTGGTTGGTATGATTGGGCTGTATATGATGTAGTATTAAAATAAAAACATAAGTATAAATAAAAGGGTACTCCTAAAGAATTGGGAGTACCCTTTAACTTTTCTTGAAAAAGTAATATAAAAGCGCTATAATAGCGCAAATATATTTCCAACAGAAAGGAGTTTGATGGATGGATTGGAATAATTTCAAATTCATAGACCTGTTTGCTGGAATAGGTGGTATAAGATTAGCTTTTGAGTCTGTAGGTGGGCATTGTGTATTTTCTTCTGAAATAGACGAAGATGCTTGCAAAACATATATAGCAAATTTTGGTGAGCAACCTTTTGGGGATATAACTAAAATTGATGCAAAAGACATTCCAGATTTTGATATTCTTTTAGGTGGATTTCCTTGTCAGGCATTTTCAATAATTGGTAAAAAAGAGGGGTTTGCCAACGAAACTTGCGGAACTCTTTTCTTTGATATAGAACGTATATTAAAAGAAAAACGTCCGCCTGCTTTTATGTTAGAAAATGTTAGGAATTTAACTGCTCATGATAATGGTAAAACATTTAAAATAATTGATGAACATTTAAAAAAATTAGGATACCATGTATACGCAAAGGTTTTAAACGCATTAGATTTTGGTGTGCCCCAAAAAAGAGAACGAATTATAATTGTTGGTTTTTTAGATAACGTGGAATTTTCATTTCCTCAACCTGTTTTAGAAACAGAACGAAAAACGCTTAAAGATATTTTAGAAGTAAATGTAGATAAAAAATATTATGTACGAGATGCGATAAAAGAATCCCGCCTTGCAAGACTTAAAGATAAGAATTACCCAAAGCCTTACATTTCTCATGAAAACATAGCTGGAACAGTTACTCCACACCCATATTCGTCAGCACTGCGTGCTGGTGCATCTGCGAACTATATATTAATTAATGACGAAAGAAGGCCTACTGAAAGAGAACTTTTAAGGATACAAGGTTTTCCAGATGATTTTAAAATTGTAGTACCATATGGAAAAATAAAAAAACAAACGGGTAATTCTGTTGCTGTACCTTTAATAAAAGCAGTAGCACGTGAAATGATTGCATCTTTAAAAAATTTTAATGAAAGTAGAGGAACAGAAAATGGAATTGCGTCCAAGATTAAGGGACTCTAAACACCTCACAACACAAACATTATATCCTTTAAATGTTTTCCCAGATGAACTAATTAATAAAATAGGCGGTTATCTAATATATTTAATATATATAGGGAGAAAGGATATTTCCGGAAATGATTGGGGTGATGCTTTCGCTGATGCCATAAATGGAATACATCTTGACTCGCCTGTTGGAATTGCAGACGTTGTATTAGGCAAAAATTGCTGGTCGATGAAAACAGTAAAAGCTACTGACCCATTTGCTGGAAAAGGTGTAAGATTAATTAGTGGAAGATGCTCGCCTGATTATTCTTATGGCATTACAGACCCACACAAAGATATACAAAAAACTGGCGAAGCAGTGCTTAATATATGGAATGAAAGAGTAAATATAGCAACTGACCATTATAGCAGAGTAAGAACTGCTATTTTAGTAAGAAGTTATGATTTGCTTTCGTACAGATTGTTTGAAGAAGAAACTGTACGATATAGAACTAATGATTATCATTGGCAAGTAAATAAAAATGGTAATTTGATTGGGCTTGACCATAATGATAAGATATGTTTTACATGGCAGCCACATGGCTCACAATTTACTATACATACCGAAATTCCAGAAGAAGCAGTAAAATTTCGTATTAAAGAACCACCTTCAATCAAAAAAAATGATGTCTTAAAAGCTATTGATTTTGATGAAAGTTGGATTACAATTCTTAAAAATTAATTTCAAAAATGGTGAACAGCTTTACCTGCGCGAAACAGATGCGCTTGGTAAAGCTGTTTTTTTATTGCCCTGCCGCGGCTGCCGGAACGCGGCGTGCAGTAAGCGGAATTAAATTAAAGTTTTTGACCGCTTTTCTTCGTGCCATTTTAGCAGCTCGCCCTTCGCCGTCAGCAAGGATAAACTTTGCGGCCTGGCCGTCCTTGCTTTTGCTGGCTCGCTGCTTTAAAAGGCCTGCGAAAAGCGGTTGAAAAACAATCGCTGGTGAAGGAGGACGGCGCAAGGGTTTAGAACCCTTACCAACCCACGGCATATAATATCAGCGCCATGCAGGGCTTGATATTAAAGCCTATTTCTGAAAGCGAGGTAATTAAAATGACTATGGTAGTAAACACTTTAAAAGAATTTGCTGGCGTACAGCATGAACACGCCGTTTATATTAAGGACGCTAATGCGCTGTTAAGAATTTACCGTGAAAGCGTTGCCGTTGTAGATTTAACCAATGCAATGCAGGCAGGCAAGACCTGCAAAAAATACAGCTTTATATTTGCTAATGCTGATAACGGTATCAGCGGCCTTGTAAACTTTTTAGATGACCTGGCTTTTGCTGATTTTGTAAATTATTGCCGTGTTGGTAATTATGCTGAAAACAGTGAACGTCTTGAAATTATCGGCGTAAAATATCACGAAAGCGAATTAAAAGCCTGCCGCGTGGCAAGCCCGTTTGCAAAGGTAAAAAAACAGACCTTTACCGGTAAAGTGACCGCCGTAAAAATTGCAAAAGCTATCCTTGCTGGGCAGATTAAAGAAATAACCTGCACCGGGCGTTATACAGATGATTATTATGATGACGCAAAAAGAAATTTCTGCAAAGGCAAAAAGGTTACGGACCTTTTAAAATTTGCGGGCGAGCTTTTGGAAGATAAAAGCTGTTTCGGTGCTGAACTTACGGCAGACCCGAAAATTATCAGCTTGGGCTGGGGCACTTTTGCGAGCTATGAAGCAGTAATTGCTTAAAGAATGAATACCCGGCAGTGCAAAACCTGCCGGGAAAGAAAGGAGATATTTAAAATGGGTTGGACTTATACGTGCTATACTAACAAACCGAAAACAATGAAAGAAAAAAGGAATATTATCGCTGATGAAGTGAACCGGTGGTATAAAAACGGTAATGCAATATTACATGACTGCCTTGTAAAAGATGATACGGACGGTGAAGCAAGCCGTTACGTATATTATGCCAGTATCGAAACAAAACAGCAGGAACGTGTTATTTTAGTAATACTTCTTGATTTTGACGAATACAGATGGGGTTATAAGGACATGTGCGAGGATATGTGCCCCGGTTACTTCGATTGCCCGTTGATTATCTTAAAAGACGTTCCCTGCCCTGACCATGAATGGGCAATCGAATGGCGTAAAACCGTAATGGAACGCCATTACAAGAAAAACGCCAAAAAGGCACTGATAAAATCTTTGAAAGTTGGTGATGAAATAGAGTTTACAGAAGTTAATTACGGCGGCTATAATAGATTTAAAGTATCCGTTATTGATGGCAAAAACATTTATTTTGCGGCCGGCAAAGGCAATAATATACGAGGATATACTCTTACCTTGAATAACTGGAAAAATCACGAATTTAAAGTTTATAAGGCAGAATAAAAAAATATCCGGACTGCTGTTTTTACGGCAGTCCGGAAAAACAGAAAGAGGAATATAAAATGTATGCTGTAACATTTAAACGCAAAGACGAACAACCGGACGAAATTTATTATTATCAGAATTATGCTGATGCTGCCTATCATTTTAATCTGTTTAAAGATGATGACTCCGGCCTGTACAGTAGAATTGAATTAAGTAAAATTCAAGAACCCATGGAATTGATTATGGAAGTTATAACCTTTGCATAAATAAAGAAAAGAGGAATACAATGGAAATAAAAGTAACAGAAATTATCAACGCGCAATTTGGCACTGTAATACAGGGGATGATAATAGAAAACAAAGCTGAAATTGCCCAATTTAGTATTAAAAAATTTGATGAAGGTAGCCAATACGGTATTAATGGTGGAAAAATAAGCAAGCTCTTTATTCAAGAAAGCAATAAAAATATATTAGCCTGCTATGACCGTGGCTGGGATATTAAACCTCATGCGGAAGCAAAAGAAATTTTAGAAAAAATCTTGGAAGCATATAACTGAATTAAAAAATAACCGGCAGTGAACCGGTTATTTTTTATTATTATCGTAAATAAAAGTGCATTTTTCTGCTTTGACATTCAACCAATTATAACGTAAAATATAAATGGTTGAAACGTATAAAAAACACAGTTTTGTAAAAGCTAAATTTTAATATCTATGGAGTAAATGCTATGCTTCCGGATTTTATTACTGACAAATCAAAAATTGCAAAATATTCTTATGAAGATGTTGAAGAAATTTTTTTGGATAACTATGAGGAAGTTTTAAAAAAGTATATTGCCGGTGGCAATCCGTCTGAAGATACATTAAAAAATTATTTCGGCCAGATTCGCGAATTTCTTTCATGGTGTAAAGATAATGATTTTAAACTGCTACGTATACAGGAACCCCATATTATTTTGTATCGTGATTTTCTTATCGAAAAAAACCAAAAGGTTAATACAGTAGCGGCAAAATTAAATGCCATACGCAAGTTTTACCACTTGGCACAGAAATTCCATATTATAACCGAAAATCCGGCCGAAGATGTTAAAGCTCCGCGTGACCCGGATGCGGCACTTGTAAATATTCCTTATCTTACGGCCGGAAAGCTGGAATACCTTTTCCATTCCATACCATGTGAAACGGAAAAGGAGCTGCGCGATAAAGTAATAATTGCCTTTATGGCCATTGAAGGTTTGAGAACGGTAGAAATTCACCGTTTGAATGAAGAAGATATAAATACAGAACAGCAGACTATTCTTATACACGGCAAAGGTAAGAACGCTATGATTTACCCGCGCAAGGATACTTTTGCTTTGCTGATGCGTTACCTTGAAAGCAAAGACCGCTTCCGGATAAAAGCTGTTAAGCAAAATTATGAGGACGGGCTGACGCCGGTATTTACGTCTACTTCTAATAATATGTACGGACACCGTATAAACAGAACTTGCGTGCGTGATGCTGTAAATAAATGGCTTACAGTTGCCGGATTAAAAGAAAAAGGTAAAGCCGGGCACATGCTCCGGCATACCTGCGCGACGCTTCTTTATAAGGAAACAAAAGATTTAAAACAAATCCAGGAAACGCTGCGCCATTCAAATATCAATATGAGCAGTAAATATGCTCATTTAACCGATAGACAGGAAAACCGGTATACTAACAGCATACCGGTAGAATTAGAATAATAAAAGCCAGGCAAAGCCTGGCTTATTTTTTATAAGGTTTCGTCAATATCGTATCCGCCTTTTGAAATTATTTTATCAGTTGCTTTCATAATATTATCAAGTTCATCATCATCTAAATTTTTATCAAGAGTAACAATTTTAAATAAACGGGTCTGTCCGCGATTTTCTAAAATATCTTCAAAACTTTGACTGTTATTTACATTAAATTCTTTATCCGTGTTCAATTTAACCATTTAACTCCTGTTTTATTAAAATTTTCAACAGTTTATATATTATAGCAAAGGCATTAAAAAAAGTCTATGTACTTTTTTTAGACGTTTAAAATTTCAATAATATATTTATTTTACGGCGACCTTTTAAAGCAGCTTTTTGGTATTAAAGGGGACCAAACCGTTGAGGGCGAGCAGACTGTGAATGGTGGGCAGACCGTCACGGGCGGCTTATTACTTTTTTAAAATCTAATAAAAAATGGGCGGCACTTGCCGCCCAAACAGAGATAAATAATGATGAAAGGGGTATTTAATTAAAAGGTAAATACTACTTCAGACCAGAGTACCTGTTCATCAGTATTGCCTTCACGGCTTTCAAAATCTGCATATTTAACGCCTGCTACGATATTTTTAGCAAGAGTTACGTTTGCGCCAATATCAAAGCCTTCATAGCCGTCACCGCTGGTAACTTCACCATTTTTATCAACGAGCCAGTTAGCGTCAGCAGGATAAGCTGCATAACCGCCGGAGAAAATGGTCGGGTTCAGATAGGTTGCAAGCGGACGGTCGCTGTAATTAGCATATACGCCCCAGCTACCTACTTTAGATGCTTTGGCGCCACGATAGGACAGCCCAACGAGATAACCGCTGTCATCACCGTCAATAACGTCGCTGTCACCATAGAAATAGCTGCCTTTTAAGGTCAAGTCTTTAGAGATTTCACCGGAAATGGTTGCTTCCCAAATATCATTGTCGCGCCAGTTATCGGTATTGTAATAACGGAGTGCTGCGTCAATCAATTCCCAATTAGCTTCAACGCCAGCTACATATACGCGGTCGCCGTCATCAAGCATATCATGTTCGGTCCAGGCGTAGCTGCCGTCTTTTTGCTGGTCCCAGCTTTCATAAACGCCGTTTACATAATCATCGTTGGAGGCTTTCATTGCCCAACCAAAAACTTTAATGTTATCGCCATAGGACAGTTTTACGCCATCGCCGCGGTTATCCAATACATCACCTTTGGTGAAGTCCATGCGGCCTGCGTCAACTTTAACGCCACCAATCGGGCCGGAAACAAATGCCCAGTTCAGGGTAACGTCATCATCACCGGTAGCGCCTTTTTCACCGGCATAATACTGGCTGTTTTCAAGACGGCCGGTGTAAGACCAATCTTCATTAACATGACCGTTCAGGAACAGACGGGTACGCAGACGGCCTTCGCTGCCGCCTTTATCAGCATCAAGATAAGAAGCACGAATTTGGCCGGTAATTTTTACATTATCGGTTTTCTTTTCGAGGTTGGCAACGCGAACACCAAGGCTGTCCAGTTCGTCAGCAAATTCAGCAGCCAGTTTATCAACGTTAGCACCTTTTGCCATTGCTTTAGCTACAATCTGAGCCATTTCATAACGGGTCATCAATTTATCGCCACCATAGGTGCCGTCAGGATAACCGTCTACTACACCAGCCGCAGCAAGTTTATTTACTGCGTCATAAGCCCAATGTCCGGCAGGAACGTCGCTGAACGGGTTAGCTGCATAAGCAGATGCAGTTACGCCGAGTGCCATAGCCATTGCCAATACTAAAGATTTTTTCATTTTGATTTCCTCCTTTGGAAACTCAATATATTTTATAAAGTGCGGAGGAAAATATTATTATTTCAAATAAAACTTTTGGTGCGAGTCTCCTGGTTTCCTCTACCTGTTTTACAATCCGTATTAATATATACACCGCACAATATAAGCATAGTTGAGGCTTTGCTCTGAGGTAGCAAAGCCTCCGGAGAAGGTAAACCTGCAAAACAAAAAAACTCCAAATATTACGGGATAGGTGATAAGCGTAATATTAAAAGGGACGGAGTAAAAAATCTTTTTTACCTTCTTTAAAATTAATTATATAAACCATTGAAAAAGGGAGCAATTCAAATACCTAATAGCTGTGCTTATAGGCAAATAGCAGCTATTAGTAAAACTAATAGCTGCTATTATACAGTTCATTTTGAATTTACTATAAGAGAAATAGTAGGCTGGCTCATTTTAAAAACATTTGCAAGGAATAGTTGCGATAACCCATGTTCTTTATAGAGCCGGATTATCTCAGCATCTCTGCCCTGGCGTGTGCTAAATTCATGGATTGAAATTTCTTCAAATTTCATACAAAATCCATAATCGTACAAAATAAAAATCCTGCGGCGCATATCATTTGTAATAATACTTATCTCTGCTGCTTTGCATACGTTATTACATTTATAAGTACGATTATAAAATTCAATCTTATTTTCAGATATTATTTTATAAAGTTCTTCCGGAATAATCGCAACATCAAAAGTATTAATGAAATCTTCCATGTAAGAATTATACTTATCCATAAAAGCCTGCCTTAAAACGGGATATTATCCATATCCGGCATAGGAACGCCCTCGAAAGGATTTTCAAATTCTTCATCAAATTTTTGCTGCGGGGAAGGATTGCTGTACATATATTCAAAATGCCTGCCTACAAGTTCAGTAACCCAGCGTGTAACATTTTGCTTATCAACATAAGAACGGGTTTGCAAACGTCCTTCTACAAGTATTTTTTTACCTTTAGAAAGATTGTTGCCTGCGACCTCGGCAGAATTGCTCCATAAAACAACTGGAATAAAATCAGCTTCATATTGCCCGTCAGCATTTTTAAATTCTCTTTGTACAGCAAGAGTAAACTGGCAAACTACTTTACCTGAAGGCGTATAACGTACTGTCGGGTCTTTGGAAAGTCGTCCGGTAACTGCTATTTTATTCATAATTATTTACCACCCTTCTTTTTTAATACCGGCAAACCATTTTTGCCGCTTTCAAATGTCGCTTTACAATCAGGATAATTATTGCATCCGTAAAAATCACCATTTTTACCGCTGCGTTTAATAAGATAGCCTTTTTTACAATCCGGGCAGAGAACAATAACGGGTTTACCTTTAACATCCGAAAAAGCAGCTTTACATCCGGAGTTTCGATATTCACTACATGACCAAAAATCTCCGTTCTTACCGTGCCGTTTTTGCAGCAGGCCTTTACCACAAACCGGGCATTTTTCAATTACAGGTGCGCCTTTATAATCTTTAAACGTTGCATTACAGCCATTTTTATAATTGCCGCAGCTCCAAAATTTACCATATTTTCCTTCGCGCGGAAAGAGTTTACCAACACCGCAAACCGGGCAGGTCAAGTAATCATTATTTTTAGGAACGGCCGTAAACCTGCTTTCAAGATTTATAATTCTTCGGATATATTCTTCCTGGCCGTGCATATAATCATCAAGCGACAACGAGCCGGCGTCGATTTTATCCAAATCCATTTCCATAAGTGCTGTCATATCCGGATAGGTAACTTCATCCGGCAAGCAGGCTAGGAGCTCTTTCACGCTATCAGAAACATACAGCTCCTGCTTTTTCTTTGATGGCTTTTCAATAAGCATGCCGCTGTCAAGCAGCTGCTTAATAATAGTGCTGCGTGTTGCTTCCGTACCAATGCCTTTAATGTTTTTTACAGTTTCACGAAGTTCCGGATTTTTTACATACTTATGAGCATTTGTTAATGCGGCAATCAATGTGCTTTGAGTAAAACGTACTGGCGGTACGGTATTTTTTTCAACAATGCTTGCCATAGTAAGCGAAACCGCATCACCTTCGTGCAATACAGGCAGCTGCTTGGCATCATCATCTTTTTTATCTGCGGTGCTTTCGGTAACGGCCGCTTTCCAGCCTTCTTTTATAATTACTTTGCCGCGGGCTGAAAAAGTTTCACCTTCGCACTCGATAACGGCCGTAGTCTGCTCAAATTCCTGCGCAGGATAAAACTGCAAAACATAACGTTCAGCAATCATGCTGTATAATTTACATTCATCTTCCGGCAAAGAATTTAAGTCAATTTTTTCCATGGTCGGGATTATAGCGTGGTGAGCCGAAACCTTACCTGTATTAAAGGCTTTGCTTTTAAGCACCGCATCCGCACCGTCAACATATTTTTTTAAATTTTCGCTGCCGGTCAGCTTTAAATTTCCTAATATCACGGCAGCATCATTTAACTGGCTTTCGGGCAGATAATTACTGTCACTGCGAGGATAAGTGGTTAGCTTTTTTTCATAAAGAGTCTGAGCCAATTCTAATGTTTTGGATGGACTGAAACCATAAGCGGGCTCGGCTGCACGTTGAAGCGTGGAAAGACTGAACGGCAAAGGCGGAGCTGCTGTGCCTTTTTCTGTTTCAACGGATTTTACGATACCTGTTTTGCCGGTAATTTTCTGCACGCAGGCGCGGGCCGGGATAACATCAAGCAAACGTCCTTCTTCGTCCAAGCCCTCTGTGTTTTCAGGTATTTGCCACATTGCCTCAAAAGGTAATGATGTAGAGAGCCGGAACAGACCGCGCACGTTATAATACTTAACAGATTTGAAATTATCAATTTCATCATTCCTGCGTGCCACAAGTGCGAGCATTGGTACTTTAACACGGCCGACTTTAATTGTTGTGCCGGCGTCAAGCGTATATTTACGGCTTGCGTTTATGCCAAAAAGCCAATCGGTTCGCTCACGGCCTAAAGCAGCAAGATAAGTATTATGAGCTGTGCTGTTATCTATCATGTTATCAAAAGCACGGCTGATGGTAGTTTCATCCATAGCATTAATATAAAGCCGCTTTACCGGCAGGGTATTTCCGGCAAGTTCCAATACTTCATCTACTAAAAGCTGACCTTCACGGTCAGGGTCACCAACATTTACTACTTCGTCAACTTCCTTCAGAAGCTGTGTAACCGTTTTATAAATTCTGGGATAATTACCACTTGGCTTAACTTCTTTTTCCCAAATATCCGGAATTATAGGCAAAGTATCATAACTATATTTTTTTAAATCCGGATTATAGTCCTCCGGCATTTTCTGCGCAAGGATGTGTCCTTGAAGCCAGACAACATAATCATTACCTGCTTCAAAATAACCGTCTTTTTTGTCAGGATTGCCTAAAAATCCGGCAACAGCTTCAGCAAGTGACGGTTTTTCACAAATAAAAAGACGTTTCATAGGCAAAATCCTTTCAGGCCTTCAAATTTGCGTTTTAAGCGGTTTTTTAGCAGTTTATATCCAAATATAAGCACTGCTAAAATTAAAACGCCTGAAGGGGCAAAATTTTTAAGAAAAATAAGCAGCTGCAATTAAAACAGCTGCTTATTTCAGTTTAAAAGATATTATTTGCTTAAGCAGCCTTTTCTGCTTTTAATTCCATAACCATGGCTTTAAGTTCTTCAAGTTCTGTCTGCATTTTTGCATTGTTTTCAGCCATTACTGCGTTTGCTGCCGTCAACTGTACAATCTGTTCCTGCATTTTTTTCTTACTGCTGCGGCTTACTGCATTCGGGCCATCAAGCGCGAAGCTGACACCGAGAGTTGCCATGTTTTCACGATTACCAAATGTTCCGCCCAAATTAAACATTGTACGGTCATCAGGACGATAGAACATACCAAGTGCCATAGCACTTGCACCCTGGTAGCTGCCTACTGCTGCTGCGAAATTAAGTTTCTGGTCCTCGTCAAAATCAAGCGGATGCAGGCCTGCAAGTGCTGCGGCATTAGCACCGGCCGTATCAATGCGGCCATCCAAACGGCTGATTTCACCGGTTAAGGACTTGCCACCATTGAAGATTAAATCCGGAGCATACAGGTTGCCGTCAAAGTGGCCTTCACCACCAACGTAAAGGTCATGGTCAATAGTTGTATTGCCGGTTACATGCAGATTAGATTCAGCACCAGGAACGCCAGGCACGCCAATTACGGTATCACCGGCAATATACATATTGCCGGGACGGTCAGGAGTACCATCTCCATTATCATCAGCACCATCAAAACCAACGAAGGTGTCACCACCTAAATTAGCATTGCCGGTTACATCCAAATCAGAACGGTCTACAACGGCACCATTATCATCACGGCTGCCAACCTGAGTGTCGCCTGTAAGGTGAGAATCTCCGGCTACATCAAGATTACCGGGGCGGTCAGGAGTACCATCTCCGTTTTCATCTACGCCATCATGACCGATATTAACATCTCCACCAAAATTACCGTTGCCGGTAACATCTAAATCAGAACTATCAGTAGCATTGCCATTATCATCACGATTACCTATGGATACATTGCCATCAAAATGACCGTCACCCCATACATCAGAGTCGCCTTTAACGGTTTCATTACCGTCTACGGTTTCATTGCCCATGATATGGCTATCGCCACCAACATTTTGGTCGCCCCAAACGTCAGAGTCACCTTTAACGGTTTCATTACCATCTACGGTTTCATTACCCATGATATGGCTATCGCCACCTACTTGCTGGTCACCCCATACATCAGAATCGCCTTTAACAGTTTCGCTGCCATCTACTGTTAAATCGCCACCGAAATGACCATCACCTGCTACGTCCTGATTGCCTCCGACATTGGAGTCACCTTTAACAGTTTCATCACCGTCTACGGTTTCGTTACCCATGATATGGCTATCGCCACCAACATTTTGGTCGCCCCAAACGTCAGAGTCGCCCTTAACAGTTTCATTACCGTCTACGGTTTCATTACCGCCAACATGGCTGTCGCCACCAGTATTGCTGTTACCATTAGTTGTGGTATCACCGGCAACTTCCAAATTGCCGGGACGGTCAGGTGTACCGTCACCATCGGTATCGGCACCTTCTTCACCGACTGTCATATCGCCGTCAACTTTACCATCGCCACCGACATCCAGGTCACCATCAACCTGCTGGTCGCCTTCGACAGTCTGGTCACCTTTAGTAGTGGAGTCGCCGGTTACAGTTTCATTACCATTAGTAGTGGCATCACCATTAACGGTCTGTCCACCGGTAACAGTCTGCCCCCCTTGCACCTGTTGCTGACCGGTAACGGTCTGTGAGCCGTTGACGGTCTGGTCGCCTTCTACGTTATGGATGGCATCGTCGATTGCTTGTTTCATTTCTTCTTCAGACATACCTAATTCGCCTATTAACGTATAACTTCTTGAAGTATCACTGTCAGTTGGTGACATAACCGAATATATATACCAATTACCACCTTTTAAGTGAGCATAACCTTCATGTTGGCTACCAATAGTCTGGTCATAGGGAGTGTAATATAAATACCAGCTTCCTTCACCTAAACTTTCTTCGCCAATCCTAATTTGCACTGGTTTACTGTAATCAGGTTCGTATGAGCCTATATGGTCAGCTAAAACAGGACTGTTTACACTTAATGCTAAAACACTTGCCATTACAGCAGTTTTTAATTTATGATTGCATTTCATTTTCATAACAGTGTTTCCTTTCTAATCGACAATATAGGTAAAATTACCTATATTGATTGAACACTTTTTACATTCTGCTTTCCCCGGGCTGCTTTTGTTGCCGTTAAAGGCAGGCCGCCTTTGCATTACATCTTCGACTTTTTTCAGTACCAGGTATCGAAGTTTTCAAAAAACAAACTCCTTCAGCAGACACATAAAAAGCATTTTCATTTTCTTACTTTCCAGCAATAACCTGTTCCATCAAATCGGCTGTATTTCTTAATGCTGCTACCAGTTTTTCTGCCGGACTTTGTACTTTTTCGGGGTCAGTAGTAAGTTCGTTTACACTGCATTTTAATATTCCTGCGGCGCAACGCTGAAAATCTTTGTTTACCATTCTTTCGCCGCGTTCAATTTTCGATACAGCGTCAGTACTTAATTTAATGCCAGCAGCAGTCATCTTATCAGCAAACTGCTTTTGAGTTAGCCTTTGACGGACACGGGCTATTTTTAAATTAAAACCAAAAATCAAACTTTCATCCATCCGTATTACCTCCAGAGATATAACGGGTCCTCGTATTCTCCTTGATGCCACCATTCAAGATGCAAATGAGGTCCGGTAGAAAACCCGGTAGACCCGACATAACCTATCACATCACCACCTTCAACCCAGGTATCATATACAGCCGTTATTTCACTTAAATGTGCATACAAGGTATTATCTCCACCTTCGTGGGCTAAAATAACACAGTTGCCATAACCCCCGTATTCAGCTGCATATATTACCCTGCCCGGCAGCATAGCTCCTACTGGCGTCCCATATTCATAGGCTATATCAATACCGGAATGAAATTCTTCTTCTCCGGTTATCGGATTTTCACGCCAACCAAATGGGGACGTTATCTCGGCCGCTGCCGCCTGCAAAGTAAATGTGTTAAACAATATATTAAAAGCAAGAAATGCTTTTAAAACATTTTTAAGAGTCATCTGCCCTTTTCAGCGTCCTTTGCTTTTGCCATGGCTTTGGCAACAGCAGGAGTTTTGGCCGCGGCTTCAACAGTTTTATCAGCACGGGCATAATCCCTGCCAACAGGAGAGTGTTCTGTAATAGCATCAACAACAGATTGTTTCTCAAAGCCCTGCTTCAACATTTCTCTGGCAATTTTATTATCATCAATTTTGCTGAAATCACCTGTTTTCGCATACTGCTTATTAGCAAGTTCCAGGTATTTATCGTAAGCATCAGGGTTTGCTTCTTTGGGAACAAATTCCGCAATTTTATTTTCACGGACTTTTAATTCAATCTGCTGGGCAGCTTCGGCGCGCGTGGCATTTTTTGGTAACTCTATACCAAGTTCTTCAGCTTTTTTGACCTGCTTTTCAGTAACAGCGTTTTCTATCTGCTTCTGCTTTTTGATAATGTCATAGGCTTCACCCTTTGTAATTTCTTTGCCATATTTAATCTGCATTTTATCCAGCATATCAAGCTGGTATTCAGTAGCAGGCTGTGAACGTAATTCTGTAAGCTGCAAAGTATGTTTTTGAATTAAATATCCTGCACGGCCATAACAGATTTTATCTTTATCGTATTCAATTTTATTTGCGTTAAGGTATTTAATCTGTTTTTCGGTTGCAGGGCTCAAATAAATCTGGGCCCTTGCTTCAGCGCGAGTAATATTTTCAGCTGGCTGTATACCATGAGCCTTTAACGCGGCAATCTGCTTATCCGTAGCAGGCGAATTATCCCTTGCTTCAAATTCACGCATTTTTTGCTCTATCAGTTTAGATGCTCCATTTATCGTAATTTCTGCCGGGTAACTTATTTTCAACTTATCCATGTAATCCATCTGCTCAACAGTTGCATGCAGCTGCCCGATTATTTTAGACGCCTCGCCTACTGTGATATTGTCTGCAAATTTACAGTTATTAGCAGCAAGCGTTTCTTTCTGCTCACTTGTTGCAGGAGCGTTGATTTTTTCAAAATATGCACTGCGTTTAGCAACACGCTCTTTGATAATACGGTCAGCTTCGCCTTTGGTAATGTCATCTTCAAACTTTGCGCCAAGACTTACAAGAAAGCCTTTTTGCGCATCACTTGCCGGCATTAAAGCTGATTTTTCATCTTTGGCCATATTTTTCAACTCCTTTAATTTTTCATTCTTAGAAACCAATGCGGCACTATAACAAAACCGGGCAAACGAAAAATCCTCTTGTTTTGACATATCATCATAAAAGCCTTTCTTATGGGCATAATCAATTTGTTCACGGGTTATATGTGCATTTTTTAAAAGATTTTCCGCATTATTACAGGTAATATCCGTTTTGTAGGTAACGCCAAAATAATCTAAAAGTTCTCTTTGACGAGAAGTAGCAGGCATATTTAATTTTTCATCTGACTCATTTAAACGTTCCTTTGCCTTTAGCAACACTTCATTCATAGATGAAATTGGGTCACTGCCATCAATATCCAGATATTTAACAAATCTCAAAGGAGAAACACCATAATGTTCTCCATTTTCAATTTCATCAATAATTCCCGCATCGCGTTCTCTTGCATTTTGTACAAGTACAAACGGAAAATCATACGTAGGAACATTTTCGATAAAGGCCATATTCACATATACTTCATCAAACGGTTTGCCTTCAAAACTTACATCACCAACACGGATATTTTCATATTTTGCAAGCACGCCGGTTTCTTTCAGTGCCTTATATTCCTCAAAATCTGCCCTGTCCAGTTCTTCCCTTTTAAGCATGGATTCTGCGCTGTACGCAAATTCACGGCCGGAAACAAAATGTAATAAGTGCGGATTGCTGCTTACGTATTCCAATGTATTATCGGAATTATCATATAAACCGTTATTGCCGTAATATTCCCTGTCACCTATATAGATTTTGTCATTAATGATGAAAACGTCTTTGCCGCGCAACGGTATAGTTTCCGCGAGCTGCACCGTTACAATATCCTGCGGCAAGGTATTTTCTTTACTTCTCCGTTCTTCCGGAGTCATGCGCATTAATACCTGTTCATCATTTATGCTTTCAGCCGCGGCCTGCTTAACCTGCGGTTCAATGCCCTGCTCTTTAAGTTGCAGGTATTCTTTTTCCCGCTCATACAGGTAATTACAAATTTTTTCAGCATCAGCAGCTGCCCTGAAAATTTCGTTATAATCATTTTTCAGTGCAGATACCCAGCTTTTAACATAAGCTGCGTGCTGTTCATCACTGCCTGTTGTAGCTATGCCAAGTTCACCGCATAAAAACGTTGATGCAAGTTCAGCACGTAATTCTTCCCTCGCATAGCCTTCACTTCCAAACTGGCCGCCAAATTCACGGTTAAGCCTGGTTGGATGGCCGGTGCTGTGACCAACTTCATGCAGAAGCGTAGAATAATAGGCATCCACTGTTGCAAAACTTTCACGGGGCGGCAGGCATATAAAGTCACCACCGGGACTGTAAAAGGCACTGCCGTCTGTATTATGTGTTACCGGAACACCATTTGCGGCTATGATATTTTCAGCACGCTCTACCGGCGACCATTTCTGCGCTTGGCGTCTCAGTTTCGGTAAACCGGTGCATTGGTCAGCGTTGAAAACGGCAGCCCTGTACACTTTAGGATGCTCCAAAGGAACTTTTTCTTTCTCGCCGGTTTCAGGATTTTCAACCTCTTTTTCCCATTGCCAATACTCAACAATTTGTGCTTTTTCACCTTTATTGACATGGCCGCCGAGTTTATTAACCTGTTTAAAAGTAAGCCAGCGCGGGTCCTCATAGCCTTTATCTATGGCAGTACACCAAAGCATTAACGCATTTACACCATGATAAGGCCGTCCGTTAAAATTATGCGGCCGGTTCATTGCAGCGATACCGGCGTCCCATGGTTTTTGCCAGGGCGCAGTACCGCTTTCGAGCATCCCTATAAGGCGTTCCGTTACAGCTTTTCTGTACTCACTTGTCTGCATAGCCTGTAATATCTACTCCCATCTCTATAAGCTGCATAATTTCCTGGTCATCCAAAACATCTTCCAGTTCAAGCGCATCCTCGCGGAAGGCGCCCATTGCCATTGCTTCCTCACGGGTAAATTCTTCAGTCTGAATCATTTTTTAGACCCCCTTTTTTTAGGCTTTTGTGCTGCCTGCGCGGCGTCAACCATTGCTTTAAAAGCCTTGCCGGCTTTAAAAGCAGGTACAGTAGCAGCCGGAATTTTTATTTCCTCGCCGGTTGCCGGGTTATGGCCGGTACGTTCACTGCGCTTACGGCTATCAAATGTACCGAAGCCGATAAGCTGAACTTTATCTCCGGCTGCCACGGCGCTTATTACCGTTTCCGTAAAAGCCTTAATAACATTGTTGGCGTCCTTTTGCGTCAGGCCGCATTTCTCACACATATTACGAACAAATTCTTCCTTCGTCATACAAATCAGCTCCTTTAAATTTTTTAATACACCCGCCTAATCGGCAAAAGGTTTATAAAATAGTAATGCAGCTATTTGACTTAACAAATACATATACTTCTCATATGGTTCTACATACCTTCTCCGCTTTGTAAAAGGATGCTCAACCAAACCTTCAAGTAAACCCGCATCAACATGCTTTAACAATATCAACCACGTTTTTGCATAAACAATTTTTAAATATTGTAAGTAAAAAATTAAAGCTGCTCTTATCTCCAATGTATAAATCTTTGACCTCAATTCAGCGTCAGCATATACATCAGGAACAATATCCTTAAATTCAGCGTCAGCACTTAAACGGAAATTCATTATCTGATTTTCCAATTTAAAAATTATTTCTTCATCATACGGCTGTGACGAACGGCCAATAAGCCAGTCTACTTTTACCGCAAAGACATCTGCAATATTAATTAAAGTTTCATAAGACGGTGGATTTTTAGCATTTTCCAATGTACTTAAAGAACCTTTGCTCTTTAAATTAATTAACATTGCCATATCAGATAACGTTACATCATGATTTTTACGTAAAGCCTTAATTTTATCGCCAAAACGTTCCGCTTTTTCCATATCTAAATAACCGTCAGTTTTAATAACTCCAAGGCATTACCGCGTGCTCGTTTTTAATTACAACGCGGTCGCTGTTGCTGGTGGCCATAAAAATCTCATTGCAAACCCTGTCCAAAATAATGGTGTTATTGACAATTTTGTAATCAAGATTTAATAACAAACCTGCACGTTTTTGGAACACTACCGGGGTATGCCTTGCTGCCGCGCCGTCAGGCAATATCAGATAAGTTTTTGCGCCGTCATCAAAAACCGTTTCCGGCGTCCAGCTTTCCTTTCCGGATACTGAATAATCAAAATTTATATCCTGCACGCTTTCCACTTCCATGGAAATGCCCTGCGGGTTATATTCTTCCTTGGCTTCGCCCGGATAAGTCCAGCTGACTACCGGGGAATAATCGCTGTCTGCAATCAGACGCAGGCTGTAATAATGGCTGTCTGTATTAATAATCATGTTCGTTACCACGCCGAGCTGGAGAGGTTTAACATAAACGTGCCAGGTTTTGTCCGCCGCAAGCCTTGTTTCTACCGACCAGCTTATTGCATCACCAATAGTAATGCCGGTAATCTGTTCGCCAGGCTTTAACTGAACATCAGATATAAAGCCGGGAGCTGCATAAACATCATAGCTTTCGCCGCGGGCATATTCATAAAGCGCGACATTTTCATTGGCTGCATTATCTTCAAACAAATCAAGCGTAGTATCTTCTTCTACAACAATTTCCGGCTGATAAGCAGCCTGTTCCGCTTTAGGCGCAGGCTCCCAAAAATCCACATCTTCTGCCGGTACAGCAACATCAGTGCTGTTATGCGCAATAGAGCCGGACTTAACCGAAATATGCGCTGAACTAATATCTACCGGCGCGCTTGCCGTGCCGTCCCAATATACTGAAAACGGATTATCTCTTAACATTTCTATGACCCTTGCTTTAAACGGCCCTGGCTCCTGTACGTTTTCTGCGGCTTCGCCCGTAACAGGCAAAACCAGAAGCACCGCAAGTGCTGCCGTTATGGTACTGCGTTTTTTTCTGCTTAACAAAATTACCAACCCCCTAATCGTTATCTTTTGGCAACGGCACGCTGAAGCCACCCTGCGGTGATGCTTCCGGCGGCACTGCCTGTTTGGTTTCATCTATTGCTTTTTGAAAAGCGGCTGATGCACTTGTATGAGAAGAAGTGCTGCCGCCTGAAGCCTCTCCTGCGGCAAATGAGGATGCGGTTTTAGCACTGCTTCCTCCGGCAGAGCTATTGCCTGCCGTGCTGAAAGCATTGGTACTTGTATTGCCTTGCGCGGCTGCTGATTTAGTGCTGCCCGAAGCATTTGAAGCAAAAGCAGAAGCTGTCTGCGCACTGCCTGATGCCCCACCTGTTGAACTGCCTGCACCTGCCGAGCTACCGGCACCCATACTTTGTGCCGCACCAGCGGCTGAACTGCTTGCGGCAGAACTGCCTGTACTACCACTTCCGGAAGCGGAAGTTGACGCACCAGAACCGCCTGCGGCTGAGCCACCTGTTCCACCACTGCCGGAAACAGACCCGCCCGCTGAACTTCCGGACGAACTGCCGCCTGATGCAGCAACGGATGCCTGGCCGCTTGCAAATGCTCCCCTTACGCCCTGTGTAGCATTGGATGCCGCGGATTTAAAGGCAGACGCCGCAAACCCCGCGGCACCACTCATTGCACCTGCCGCGCCACCTGCGCCCGGTCCGCCTGCGGTTGAACCTGCCGTAGCTGCACCTGCAAGCGCGGCTCCTGCTCTGGCAGCACTGCTGCCCGTAGACATTGCCATACTGCCAATGCCTGCACCTGCCGAGCCACCGGCAGCAGCACCGGCAAAACCGGCAACCGCTGTTCCTGCGGCCGTACCTGCTGAAAGCGTAGGCGCTCCTGTCATCAGGCCGGCTGCCATGCCGGGTGCCTGCCAGCACAAGAGGCAAAGAGCGAAAGGCCCAAGCATCGAAGCAAGAACAGCACCAGGCTCAGGTTCATCAACTAAATTTATTGACATAGAATTTATAATTCCAGAAGATAATCCATATACCGCACCAAGCATCATCAGCTTTGTACCGTAGCTTATTACCGCGCCGATTGCCTTTTCAGCAACAAAACTCGTGTATTTAAAGCTACCCCAGGGAATGAAAATTAAAAGCAGGGCACTGGCAATATAAAACTCAACATAAGTTATGAATATCTGTAAAGCAAGAATACCAAAAGCCAACACTACACCGGCATAGCCAATAACGGCCATAAGCCAGTTTAAAGGTGAAGTGGTTATTTCAAGCCAGGACATTTCACTCGCATAATCCATATATGGTTTCGCAATTTCCAACCCACTATCAATTAATAAAGACGGAGTTTTTAATACAGAAGCGTCAACACCGCCCACAGCAGTGCCTGTTATCATCAGGCTGTCGAGCAGCGCGTCACAAAGCGTTCCCCATTCACGGATTATCCAAATCCAAAAACCATAAAACAGCACCTTTCTTACAAGCTGCTTTATATGGTCGGTTTCACCGATATTTAAAAGGACAGCAAGAATAAAATCCAAAAGAATTAATATGCCGTAAAGGCTTGTTGCATAGCCGGTTATAGTTCCGGATGAACCGGTTGTATAACCCGCTATGGTGGCAAGCATTGTATCTAAAATACCTGTATCCATGCCCTGTTACCTCGTAAAATGGTGAATATCGCTGCCGTCACCGGTAATTGAAACGTCCGCCTTCAAATTAGCTTCGTAATTATCCATCATAATTTCCGTTCTGCGCCGGCCGGCTTCTTCGGCTTCAATCTGGCGCTTAAAATACATATTTTGCGTGCGCTGCGCATCAGAAGTTATCGCAAGCATTTTTTGCAGCTCGTTTATCTGAATGGCATTAAGCTGTGCTAATGCCTGTATGGCACCTGTTGTGCCTTCGGCGTTCTGTGCGGCTTCCACAAGCTGCGTAACAGTATCCGCGGTTTGCTGCTGTTCATCCGGGCTTGCTACCGTGCCGGAAAGCATGCTCTGGTTGACAGCTTTATCCCAGGCTTCGCGCACCTTGTCCATCTGCCTTGCGTACTGTTCGGCACTCACGCCGTTCCAGTCCTCATAATCCGGGCTGATTTCATCAAAAGCCTGCATCATGGAATTAAAATCTGTACCTATGGCATCAATGGAATTACGGATGTCATTAATGCTGGAAATACTGGAACGTATTTGCATCAGCGTTTCATCCTGATAAGCAGGATTTAATTTTGCGAGCTGTTTCAGTTCGTTCTGCACCATTTCAGCCTGATGCGCCGTCTGTTTAATAGCTTCCAGTTTTGTTGCCAGGTTTTCAGTATGATTTGTAGGGTCATACACAGTAAGCGCAAAAGCAGACTGCGCCACAGCCATTGTCCCGGCAAATGCTAAAATTAAAAGTGATTTTTTCATTTTCTTACCTCCGCGTAAATGTATTTTATAACGCATATTTACCATACATATTTTGTATGTTATAATATATACATAAGATGACGTAAAGGAGTAAAAACTATGCCAAATGCTTTACGAAAAACTATTAATATCGAATTAACACCTGCTTTATATGCTCAGTTAAAAAAACTTGCTGACGATAAAAGCATTTCCAGTATGCGTAGTTTTTGTGCTGATGCAATAACTGAAAAAATAGTTACTTTTGAAAAATTACAAAAGGAAAACCTAATGAAACAGGCTGCCAATGACCCTGGGTTTAAAGAAAGATGCGAAGAAATCAGCAGGGATTTTGCTGCCATGGATTATCCAGGAGGTAACAATGAATGGTAAAACAATGGCAACTTTATTTTCTTAACCTAAACCCTGTTATCGGCTCTGAACAAGCTGGTGTAAGACCCTGCATTGTTATTTCTGCTGACTACACCAATAATCTGAATCAGGTTACGGTTTTACCAATAACCAGCATGAAAGAGTCTTACACAACCATCTATCCAAACGAGGTATTTCTACCAAAGGAAATTTCAAAATTACCTAAAGATTCTATTGCTCTGGCGCACCAGATACGCGCCGTTGATAAACAACGTCTCACAAACTTTGTAAGCACTTTGACTGATGAAGAATACATTCAAAAAATTAAAGAAGCAGTTAAATTTCAGTTAGATTTGTCTTGATTTATGAAACAAAGAAAACGATTAAAACAAATTAAAAAACTTAAAATAAGAAAATCCAAAATTACTTTAAATGGTATATTTGCCGGTTATACTGGCAATTACAAACCTGTTGAAATTAACTGGAGCAAACCCGTTGGTAAAGAAATTGTGTAATAATTAAAATACTTATAGAAAAGAGGACTTTACTATGAAAAAATTACTTGTACTTGCTACCCTGCTTGCCGCTTTTGCAGCCTTTGGCTGCGGCAGTGATGAACCTGCTGCTGATGCACCTGCTAAAGCTCCAACTGCTACCACTAAAACTACCAAAGATGTTGTTAAAACCGAAAAATTATCAGACGGTAGCGTTGTTGAAACTACTAAAAGCGGTAGCACTATAACAACCCGCCCAGATGGTAAAAAGGTTTACAGCAGTGGAAACAGAAAAACTAAAATTGAAGCAAAACCTGGCGATACTATTCATCACTTCTCTAAATAAACCTAACAACTTTTATAGGTGTTAAAATGAACGAATTAAAGAAGAAATACATACTTTTAATTGACTGGTGGCAATCACTGAATATTTCAGATGATGCTGCGCTGGCCGAAGCCTTTAACGGCCACATTATTTCTTTTGCCTATAATTCCGGCAATATTGAAAACCCTAATGTTACCTATCACGATACCCGTGAAGTGTTTGAACATGACGGTGTTACTTCGTACACCGGCGACCTGCGCACGCTCTTTGAAATCCGCAATGCAAAAGTTGCAATGGAATACTTTTTTAAAGCCTTCCGTGATAAGCTGCCTTTTGATGAAAACTTCATCAAAGAGTTGCAACGGCGCTTAACGCTTAATACTTATGACGAGCGCCGCTGGCAGCGCGGTGAGCGTCCCGGTGAATACAAAAAGGGCGATTATGTTACCGGCCGTAATGAAACCGGTGCAGCTGCCGAAGATGTTCCTGATGAAATGCAGGAACTTTTGGAAGATTTGCAGCAACTTCCGGCAGAGCCGGAAAAAGTTTTAACGGCTGCGGCATTTTTCCACGCGAAATTTGAAAATATCCATCCATTTGCTGACGGCAATGGCAGGACTGGCCGCCTTGCCATGAACTACCTGCTTGCTCGTAATAACCACCCACCGCTTATCATCCACCAGGAAGATAGGAAAACCTATTTTGAAGCCCTGGAAGCGTGGGATACAGAACAGAACCTTGCGCCGCTGAAAGCATTCCTTATGGAGCAGCTTTTAAAAACATGGGCAAAACGTATCACAAAATTAGAAAATCTATAACGCTTAAAGAAGTTTGTGCCATTAAGTGCATAAACTTCTTATTTTTTAAAGTTTATGCACTATACGTTAGCTTCCAATTCTTTTAAACAATCAGGGTCATCAACAACCTTTTTAGCAATGGCAATAGCTTCCGTTGCAATGTTATGCGCCTTGGCATAACTATCAACACTACGCTCGGAAAGGTTTATGAGCTTGTCAATTATTTGCTGCTGGTCAGCAACCTGTTTTTCAAGCTCCGCAATCCTGCGTTTCTCACTTAACCCAAAAAGTGACATAATTTTTCACTTCCTTTCAAAAATTTTTATATTTAAAAATTTCATAATATGATGAAGATTAATAAATATCAGGCTGTAAATACAGTACAGAACATTAAAAATAAATACGTAATATATGCCACCCGCATCAAAGAGCTCCCTTTCAATTGCAGCATAAACAACTAAATTGCCGACCAGCATAAGTACAATGCCAAAGTCATCATACACACGCAAATTTGATGCTGTTAAAACAAGAAAATAGATAATTCCCAAACTCACTGGATTTTCCATCAGGTTTGTCTGATGACTTTGGACAAGAAACAAAGTAAATAAAGAACAGCAAAGGGTTACGGTTAGAAAAAATTTGCTGTATTTTTTATTCAGGTAGTCAATAAGATTGCAAAAATCTTCATTTTCAGATAATTTTGCTAATCTGAAAATAAAAAATGCAGGAAAAACTGAAAAAAGCATAATACTTGAAGGAGAATCAAACATAAAACCAAATCCTTTCTGCCGCTTTTGAGCATTTCATTTTAACGGCCTGCTTTACCTGTACTGCAAGGATAAACTATGCGGCTCTGCCGTCCTTGCCGTGCAGCAGCAGTCCGTTTTTAAATTCATGCCAAAACCGGCTAAAAACAAGCTGTGAAGGGGGTATTTAATATTGACAAGTAACGGCTTATGTATTACACTTGAAATACAGAGAGGTGGTGGGTTCAATGTCTATTTCTATCAGACTTAATGAACAGGAAAACGAAATGATTAAAACTTTTGCTAAAATCAACAATATGAGCGTTTCCGAATTTATCAGAAAAGCTGTCATGGAGCGAATTGAAGATGAAATTGATTTGCAGGATTATCAGAAAGCAATGGCTGATTTTAAGAAAAACCCTGTAACCTACTCCATGGAAGAAGTGGCAAAAGAACTCGGATTATGAACACTTATACAGTAAAATTTTCTGAAGAAGCATTAAAACAACTCAAAAAACTTGATAAACCGGTTTCGGCATATATTTATAACTGGATTAACAAACATCTTGAAGGTTGTTTAAACCCTCGACAGCACGGCAAGCCTTTAACAGCAAATCATGCAGGTAAATGGCGTTATCGTGTTGGTGATTACCGTATTCTTGCTGATATTCAAGACAGTGAACTTATCATTTTAATCATCAAGACGGGTCACAGAAGAAACGTTTATATAAAATAATTGCCAACTTTACGCAGGCGCTTATGCGCCTGCTTTTTTATTTTTTGTGCGCTTTGTAGTATTCCAGTGCATCTTCCTGGCCTTTATATTTCAGCCAGTAAAGGTTAAAATCTTCATCCGGATGCTCGCGCTGGATGCGTTTTATTTCTGCCTGGTCCTCTTTGCTTGCCGCGCCAACATATGAGAGCATGAATGGGCTCAGTGCCAGTTCAAATACGCGGCAGCCAAGCACGGATTTAAAATAATACTGCCTTTTAGGCGTTGACGTGGCAATGATGCTGCGTTCCGTGTCATTTAAGCTGAACTTACTGTAAACAGCTTCGGCATCCGGCGTTAAAGCGTTAGGGTTCGGCAGGAATATCCTTGTATAGCAGCTTTCCAAAATCGCACTTGCAATATTGCTTTCGGTTACGTCTGTAAGGCTCTGCGTTGCGAAAATTATGGATACGTTATTCTTACGCATGGTTTTAAACCATTCTTTAATTTTCGCGGCAAAGAGCGGATTACTGAGGAACGTCCAGCACTCGTCAAGAAAAATAAATGTCGGCTCGCCGTGGCAGCGCTTTTCTATAACGTGGAACAGGTATTGGAGTACCGGCATGATTGCCGCTTTTTTCTCCATTAATACGCCCATTTCAAATGCCTGCCACGGATTATCGGATAATTTATCTTCCGTTGCACCAAACAGTTCTCCATAAGGGCCGGCGTCAACCATTCCTTCAACTTTGTCAACAAACGGGCTTATGGCTTCACGCAGTTTCAGGCTCTGCACCACCATGTAATAACCGCTCATTGTACGCTGCTCCGCCGGTAAACTTGCAAGCGACTGCAACGCGCTCCATATTTCAGCCTTATCTTCCGGGAACAGGCTAACGTTTTCCTGTTCATATATCATTTGCAGCCATTCAGACGCCCACACACGCTCGTCCTCGCGGTCAATATAGCGTAGCGGCTGAAAAGCTATGCCACCTTCGGCTTCACCAAGGTCATAGAAAATGCCCCCAACGCCTGCTGTCGGCGCGCGGCAGCTGCCGCCTTTATCAAAGATATAAACTTTGGCGTCCTTATAACCGCGGCAGTGCATTTCAAGCGTGTTCAAAAGCACTGATTTGCCGCTGCCAATCGGGCCAATTATCATGCAGTTGCCAAAATCGTTATAATGCAGGTTAAACCTGAACGGCGTGCTGCCCGAAGTTTCCGTCTGCATCAGCGCGGGCGCGTTAAGATGCTTATTCCAGGCATCACCTGCCCAAACGGCAGAAAGCGGGAACATATAAGATAATTCCAGAGAGGTAATAAACGGCCAGCGGATATTGGCGCGTACAAGACCGGGCAGAGTTCCCATCCACGCGCCGCAGGCATTGAAATCCTCGTACTTCGTAACGTAGCCGCGGCTGTTTAAAACACGCTCAATCTCGCGTACCGCGTCATCACGGCTGCGCTCGTCTTTCCCCATAACAACAAAGGTATTACAGTAATAACCGAGCGAGCAGATGTCATCACGGACTTCCGTGATTGCCGCCTGCGTATCGTTATAGCGTTCCACGGCGGCAATCTCTACAATGGCGCTTTCCGCGCGGAAAATGGCTTCCTTGATGAAAGCCCAAAAGCCTTTGCGGCTGCTAAACCAGTTACGGCGCGTAACGTCCAGTTTTTCTAGTGCGTTTACCTTATCAAGCGCAATGTAACGGGTACACCAGCGGTACTCCAAAGGCAGGCGGTTTAATTCGTCCAAAATGCCCGGATAATACCTGTCCGGAGGGGAAGTTATGGAAACTATGCCCAGGTAACGTTTATCGCGCTCCTGGCCAAGCGTCATGGTTGTGCCGCCTACAAACGGGCTGTCCGCAACAACTTTATCCAGGAAAATCGGCACGTCCGGCGTCTTAACCTTATGATGCTTGACGCTGATGCAGTCATGCAGATAAGTCAGCGTTTCATCATCAGTAAGCTCATGGCATTCATACATAACGTCATTAAACAGGTCATATATCCTGCGGTAAGTTATTAAAAAATTCCGGAGATGCTCTTTTACGCGCTCATGCTCGCGCAGTTCCGCGCTTCGCTCCGTTTCCATGAAATGGCCGACAAGTTTATTAAAACTGTCTGAAGGCGGCAGATAAACAATGGTTGCAAAATAACGGCTTTCAAAATGGTCGCCTCTTGCAAAAAGCTGCTGCCTTTCCCAATCCATCATCTCAGTAACGGTATCAGGATATTCTTTTTTAGGGTAAGATGTGCTGCGAGTGCGGCGAGCCTCTGAAAAGAAAGCCCAGCCGTCACCAAGGCGTTTTAAAATGTTATTTACCTTGCTTGCAACAATTGTCGTTTCTGTTTTCGTGGAACTCGTTAAATCATGCCCACGGAACTCAAATGTTCTCTGAAAAGAACCGTCTTTATTTAAAATTACTCCCGGTGCCACAAACAGCAGCCACGGGAGGTGGTCGCATAACTCATCATCTACGCTGCGGCGTTTTTTATGAAAATACTTCAAATCGTACATTAGCTATTCTCCTAAACGTCAAAATACCGCTTTTCATTCAAGTGCCTTACCATTGCCTTAAAAAACTGCGGGTCATTTTTAGTCATCCTTTTAGCCGCAAAATGCAGCAGCAGGCTGATAATGAAAAATGGGTAAATGCGCAGCATAATGGCAATGGAAATGCACATTGTAAAATTTAAAATCATAAATTCACGCGGCACACCTGCCCAAAGGATTTCTTCCTGAAGGCTTTTATGCGCGGGTATATAATACCCGTCGGGAATTTTTTCTTCCAAAACACTCACCTCTCAATATATTCCAGCTGATAAACACCGTCTTTATACCCGTTTACAAAAGCCATTTCTTTCACCCGGCGCGAAAAATGCGCTCGCTCAATGTAAATTACTATATCCACGGCCTCCGCAATAAGCTGCGGCTGCGGGGACGGTATGGCTTCCTGTATCAGACTTTCAAGCCTTAAAAGCCCGGCATAAGCGTTATCCGCGTGTATTGTAGATATACCGCCGGGATGGCCGGTATTCCAGGCCTTTAAAAGCGCCAGCGCGGCTCCGTCACGAACTTCACCTACCACAATGCGGTCCGGGCGCAGGCGCATGGTGGATTTTAAAAGCCTGGTCATGTCGATATTATCCTGCGTGCGCAGGAACACAACGTTTGGCGCACTGCATTGCAGCTCTTTGGTATCTTCAAGAATTACAAGCCTGTCGCCGGTTTTGGCAATCTCGTCCAGCACGGCATTGGTTGCCGTGGTCTTGCCGGTGCCTGTACCGCCAACAAACAGGATATTTTTCTTATCCCGCACGCCCTGCTTAATTATTTCAACCTGCCGAGGGCTCATAATGCCTTTATCAATGTAGTCTTGTAAATCAAACAATTTTCTGGCCGGCTGCCTTATTGAAAAAACCGGTGCCGTGGTTACAGGCGGCAAAACCGCTTCAAAGCGGCTGCCGAAATTCGGCAGTTCCGCTGAAAGGATAGGGTTATTTTCCGTAACAACCGTATGGCAATAGCTGGCAACAAGTTTTATTACGCGCGCGCTTTCTTCCGGGCTGATTATAATTCCGGTATCCATACATGGCTGGCCGATACGCTCAACCCATAAATGCCGGTCAGGATTAAGCATAATTTCCACTACTTCCGGGTCATCAAAAAACGGACGAATCGGGCCAAGTGAAATTTTAAGGACTTTAGCACCCTGGTCAGTTGCTTCGGCGCGCAGGATTTTTTCGTTATTCGTCTGCATCAGCGTTCACTTCCGGCACGGCCGCACGGCGTTTCCTTGATAATTTTTCGGCAGCTTTTTCTGCTTCCCAGCGGCTTATTAAAGTATCACCGGCAATCTTAATTTCCATGGCCGCGCCGCTGCCGTCAAAATAACCCTTATATTTATCCAAAAGCCCGGCAAGAATACCTTTATCCACGCTTTCGCCAAGGATTTTTTCAACGAGCGCACCGGTTTCAATTAAACGGTGATTGCGTACCTTACGTTCAAGCGCGGCAATTTCAATGCCCAATTCCTTGCGTTCATCACGCATTTTTTTCAGCTTTTCGGCCGCGGCCGCTGAGCGCGCATCCTGTTCCGCGGCCTGCGCTTTCATTCTTTGCAGCTGCGCTGCCAGTTTATCCTGTGCCATTTAACACACCACCTTACATTGCCTGCTCCGCGCTCTGCGGCGCGAGCCCTAAATCTATCAGCGTATCAATAAAAGCGCGTACATACTTTCCAAAATTATCCGTATACAAATAATAACTTTTTGCAAGCGGCCTGCCTCCGGAATAAAACGGAACTTTTTTCAATCCTGCCGGTAAGTTTTGGTTATCCGTAAGATAAAAACCGCTTCCTGCCGCTGCCATAAGTGCCGCTTCTTCGCAGCTTGCGGCAAACAGGCTGTAATTATCAATCCCGGTAAGCTCACGCAGGTAACGCTGCTCGGTATCACGCTCTTTATCGTTTGATACAATAATGCAGGCCAGGTCTTTTAAATCAGCGGCAGTTACAAATTCGCGCTTGCTTATTTCCAGTGCCGGACAAACCCAGGCATAATAATCGCTCTTTGTGATAAGAAAACTTTCATATCCGCTTTCCCGCGGCGCGCTGCGGCCTGCCAGCACAATATCAGTACGTCCTGTTTCCAAATCATAAAAAGCCTCATAATACCCTGTTCCGTATACATCAACAAGTAAATCCGGAAACCTGTTTTTAAACGCACAAAGTGCATTTTCAAGAAAATCCGGTACGCTGCCGTTAATCCAGCTTATAACAAGCCGCTCGCTGCCTTTATTGGCTGCGGCCTGAACGCCAATTTTCAGCTTTTCGGCCGCGGCAACAAGCTGCCTGCCGTTTTCATATAAATAACGCCCGGCATCCGTCAAGATAACCCTGCGGGGAGTACGCTCTAATAGCGTTACCCCAAGTTCATCTTCCAGTGCCTTTATCTGCTGTGATACGGATGACTGCGAAATAAAGCAGCGGGCGGCAGCTTCTGAAAAACTGCCCGTCTCGGCTATTGCTAAAAAATAACGAATCTGACGCAATAACATTTCTTTCACCTTTCCTTGTTTTTGTGTAACCACGTTTTTTTCCATAGCTGCCGTTCACTCCCCAGCCGGCAGCAAAATTATTTTATTTATCCGGCACGCAGGCTGTGCCGGGGAATTTTTCTGCACTTTATTCATCATCTTCAGAGGGCATAACCATGTCATTTGTAACCTCGTTTTCTTCTGAAAGTGCTAAACTTTCCATTTCTTTCTCCAATTTACGCTTTTCTTTTAGCCTGAATTTATCCTCAGCCTGCGCGTACCAGCCTTTCTCGCCGTGCGGTATAACATCAGGCTCTTTAGGCATTTCTTCCGGCAGGTTCATAAAATCCGGGTTATCATACCAGGTAATTTTATTGGCCATAATCGGGCGCATACCGCGCTTAAACACAAGTTCCTTTTTGGGGTCAAGCGCGCGTACTTCATCAGCCATTAACAAGTCACGGCCGGTTTCGTTATATGTCCTGGATTTATCCAGGCTGATAAGTGCCGTGCCGGTACTGCGGCTTTTGGTCTCCACGGTTTTTTTACCAAGCATCCTTGCAAGCTGCTCTGCCGTTTCCTGGTCATTCGGCGCGTAATAAACCTGCACTTCGCAGTTTGATATAATACCGTTATCTTTGCCGTAGAGCTTATTAATCTGCATTACGGACTGGCATATTACAAAAGCCTTGATACCGTAACCGGCAATTACGCCCATTGCCGTTTCAAATGTTTCCAGCTTGCCAAGCTGCGGAAATTCATCCAGAAGCATCAGCAGCCGGTGCTTATTGGCTTTGGTATTTTTATCTTTCAGGTCAAACTCCATTTTTTCCACGTTTCTGCGGTACAGAAGTTCGACAATGGTGCGGAAGGCCGGCATCATACGGTCAATGTCCGAAGGCGGCACAATTAAATACAGTGAAACGGGCTTATCATGATTCATCAGGTCATGGATTTTAAAATCGCTGCGCGACATATTTTCCGCAACCACCGGGTCGCGGTAAACGGAAAGAGCGGTTTCCAGCGTGGACTGGATGCTGCCGAACTCTTTATCCGGCGTGCTTGCCATTTTTGAGAAAATCTGAAACACGCGCGGATGAAAGTAAACCTTTTCGGCTGCATTATTGCTGTACTGCAATATTTCACCGCTTTCATCATGCTTAACGCTGCCGCTTAATACGCCCTCTTTAATTTCTTTAATCAGCTTTTGCAGGCCGCCTGTGCCGGAAGCAAGAAACTCCAGAACCGTTGTAATGTTTACCGGCTCGTCTTTCAGCGTCCATTTAAGATGCAGAACTATGGCAAAAAGCAAATCGGAAGCGTTATTAGTCCAGTGCGCATTATTGCCTTCATAGCCTTTACCTGTCGGGTCGGCCAGGATGCGGCAGATATTCTGGCAATCCTTAACTTCGTCCGGCGTGCCCATACGTATTTCATCAAACGGATTAAACTTCGCGCTGCCGGAAAGTGCCGTAGGCTCGAACTTCAGCACCAGCTGCCCCATTTTTTTCCTGCGGCCTGCGGTAAAAGCGTAGTTTTCGCCTTTAACGTCCACTACAACTACTGAATGCGGCCAGGCTAAAAGCGTTGGTATGATAATACCAACGCCTTTACCGCTGCGGCTCGGCGCACACAAAAAGGTATGCGTTTTGGCATCATCACGAAGATAATAACCGTCCTCACTGATACCCAGAAAAATGCCTTTGCCATCTAACAAGTCAGATTTTTTTAACTCCTGATGCGTTGCAAAACGCGCGGAACCATAATTATCTGATGTGTTCTTATGGAACATCAGGCGGATAAATACAAGTATCATGGTGGCTACTACCGTTGATATACCGAAAATGCTGTACGCATTAACGAAAAGTACCGGAGCTTCCTTGCGGTAATCGCCATTCCAGGCAAACACCGCAAAGGGGTTGTATAACTTCCAGTCACCAAAATCCCAAAGGCTCCAATATAATGCTTCCTGGTAATTTAATTTAGCTGCCGCATACTGCGTTGCTGCGGATGCGGCACCAATAACGGCAGCCAAAAACAGCACAATGGAAATATTTCTTAACTTTTTCTCGTCAACGTCATGTTTAGTCCACATAAGGCTCCAGTATTAAATCACGCGAAACAATAATGTTATATTGATAGCCCGGCTCAATGATAATGGTTGGCTGGATATTAAGGTTTTTATTAACTATGCTGTTTGTTGCCGAAGATATGTTGCTGGCCGCCTGGCTGCCGGCTTCGCCGCGCAGGCTACTGTTATCATCAACATCAGCGGCAACCGCGACGCCGCCTGTAATAAGGCCGCCCAAAAGTGCTGACCATAACACGCGCCCGTAATGGCTGCGCACAATATCCTTAAACCCGGAATAACCGGCCTGGTCGGTGCCTTGTAAATTTTCAAGTATCAGCGACTTGCCATTCGGGAAAATAAGGCGCTGCCATACAACAAGCCCACGTTCCTGGGCAAAAGTAGTACGGCTGTCATACTTGCCTATAACCCTTGTGCCCTGTGGAATTAAAAGATATTTACCTTCGGTGCTGTCATAGACGTTTTCACTTACCTGGCCAATTACAGTACCCGGAAGGTCACTGTTCATGCCGGTAATTAAAACGCCGGGAATTACTGTGCCGGATTTAACCTCATACGGTGTAACCTGCTTTACAAGCATATATGAAGAATACATATCTTCATTGACGGCCTGGTTTACAAAACCGATTTTATCTGCCTGCCCATTCTGGTCATACCTCGTATAAGGCTGCTGTTGCTGTTCGGTGGCCGGAGCCGGCGGTTCGGCAATAGCTTCACCTGCTGCCTGCGCCGCACCAATGGACGCGAGCAGCAGGCCTGCGGCTGCGGCTGTGTTTAAAATCAACTTTTTCACGGACTGCTCACTCCTTTAATTCAAATTTGATTGGGCTTTGATAAGCCTTTTTCATTGCCTCGTATTCTTCCATACGTTCCTGCTGTTCCAAAGTCATCCTCGGCTTTTCCTGCCTTGCAGGCTGACGCGGCAGAGTAGGCCGCGGCTGCACCGCTTTTTCTTTAACAGGCTTTTCTTCTTTTACAGCAGCTTTGGCATTTTTATCTTTTTCCAATTTTCCTTCTTCGGTATAATCACCCGGCACGTTTTTTAAGTGATTTCCGCTTCCAACGGGCTGCGCCGTTTCAGTTTTTGTTTCTCCGGCACTGCTTAAATGGCTGCCTTCCCTGCCTGCGCCTGCCAGCATACTGTACAAGGCAAGGCCAATAACAACGCAAACAAGCCCAATAACATATTTACGGTTCAGGCCGCTGCCGCTTGCTTTGGTTCGTGCCTGCGCAACGCCTTCCATGCTTTTAGCCTGACCGTCTTTCTGCTCGCCTTCATGTGCCTGCTCCGGCAAGGCAGCCTTTTTTTTACCTAAACCAAGGTTAGCCGCCAAAGTTTTAAATAATTCCTTGATTTTATCCATCAGTCTTGCCTCTTAATCGTTACCTGCTCCTTGCCTACAACAAGCTGCGCTTTATCAAAAATGCGGTCAACAATGTATGTGCCCTTAATTACTCTGTAATTGGTAAGCACAACATCATTGTTTTCATTCAAAATAAAAAACGCAGGCATCACATTGGAGAAAACTTCCGGCTTCATTTTGATATACGTTTTTATACCGTCATCAAATACTTTTGCCGGTGCCCAGGGCAGGTCTTTTTTATTAAATTTGTAATTAAAATTAAGTTTCATCGGGTCAATGGCAGCGTAATTTTTCGCGGGCTTAAAGCCGCTGTCACCACTTATGCCCTTTTCAACTTGCCATGTAACTACCGGGTTATAAAAATTGCCGGAAACAAGGTTCAGCTGATAGGTACGGGCGGTAGTATTAATTACCATATTTGTGCGTATGCCGGTATAAACCGGTTTAACATAAAGATGCTCTACTTTGGTAAACCCCTGCCCTACGGCAGCTTTGTCTATTACCCAGCGTTCAGTATCACCGGCCGAAACAGATGTTATATTTTCACCCGGCTGCATACGTATATCGGTAATAAACCCTTTTTGTGAATACACTGTATATATTTTGTTGGACTGATATGGAAATACAACTTCAGCACCGCTTATAGCGGCGTCAAAGCTGTCTGTTATGTAGTTCGGCTCCGGCTCGTTACCTACTACCGGTGCTGCGGCTGCCACATTTGCAGTTAAAAGCACTGCAATGGCTGCGCCTTTAATGAAGCTATTAAAATTCATATAATCACCAAACCCAGAAATCATATTATTTTTTACATTACCTTTTGATTAAAATGCTATAAGAATAAGCAGGCAAACAATTAAGCAAATCGAACCTTGAAGAAATTTTCTGGTTGTCAGCATACTTTCAGACGCGGCTGTAACAGCAAACACGTTAAAGCAAATAACAAGAAAACATATAAATATCAGTTGATGAAATATTAACCGCATAAGAAATTTAGCTGCTCCTTACCGTTCCATTAATACAGAGAGATTTTTAATCCAAATACACCGATTATCTTTCCTGTGACACGGAAAAATCTTTAATCTGAATACCCAATGGGTTTAAATGGATGCTTTCTTTTGTTACCTGTACAAAATCAATGGTATAAAATGCTTCCATGCTATAATTGGAAATAATCTTGCCGGAATTATCATAAAGGGTTTCATCCCAACGAATTTGATAGGTATTATCCTGTCCGCTGTATTTGTTAAAGCCTTTAAGTTTCAACATGGTTGTATTACCATTGCCGATTTTTGTCTGATAATCCTCAGAAATGGCCATGTTATTCATTTTATTCGCGCAGGCCTGGTCGAGATAAGAATATACTTCTTCCCAATTCTGCTTATAAATAACAAGGTCTTTAGGTAGCGTGCGCGCCTTGCGCGTAACGTTCCAAAGGAAATATTCAACTTCTGTTTCGTTGGCTCTGCTGCGCGCATCCACTCTATCAACAGACAATATGGCACCGGATTTATCGTCCACCTGCACAATATATGGAATTATGCTGCTGCGGCTGCCGATAAAACAAATTCCAAGTACCAGCACCAGGTTTAAAATCATTGATATGCAGGCTACCATTCTCCAAGTTTTAAACCTTACAATAGCTGCGCCCATCAGCTTGTCCCATACTTCGTTTGCCTTACTGTATGGTGTTTCAGGCAGTTCTTTTTCCATTTTGTAATCCTGCGGTTGGCTGTTAAATGCCATTTGTTATCAACCACCAATCGCAGTTATGAAATTCGTAGCAAAAAGTGCCATTGCAATACCAAAAAGTATCATAATACCTCGCTTCGCGACCGCACCAAGCTCACCAAAAGCAAGCAGGCCGCCCATTACAACGCACGCAATTACCGAAACGCCTTGCGCAACCGGGCCGGTAAGGCTTTCAACAACTGTATCAAGCGGGTCCTCCCACGGAAGGGCCGCATAAGCGTTATTGGCTACAAACACTTGCAACGCAATATTCCCGGCTACGATTTTTTTCATAATGTTTTTTCTGATTTTTTTTAACATTTTTTTACCTCCACTTTTTATTGAAGGTAAAAAAGATTTTTTACTCCGTCCCTTATGACTAAAAAATGGCCATTATTTTGAAAAAATAAAAAACAGGCTTACCGGGCATACCTATTTTGGGCATACCTGATAAGCCTGTTTTATTAAGGCAGGTTGTGTTTATTTCTTTGGTTTGTAATTCGCGCCCGCTTGTTTCGGGGGGGGGGGCATTGTTACAAAATTATTATAAAATTTCATTTTTTAATCCGCCTTTACAATTAATGTTTACATTCTAAGGATATGATAACCTTAAAGAAAAATTATGTCAACACAAATAATAATTATTTTGCTGATACTTCTTTTAAATCAAATCACAGAAGAATTTTTCGCAGCTCTATCCTGCTTTTCAGTACAGAACTTTTTCTCGCAGGTTTACTTTTTATCAAGAAATTAAAAATAAGGCAGCAATTTTGCTGCCTTATTTTTAATCTTCTCTTGTCTACGAGAAAAAGTTCTGTACTATTCTTTTACAAACCTAACTCTTTTTCAAACTTAACAATAGCCGCTTCAATCATTTCCGCATAGAACTGTTTTTTAGTATATTTACCTTTATTTTTTAATTTCAAAGCATTGACAATATTATTTATTTTATAAGCATCCAATAGGCTCATTTCAATAAGCACTTTAGTCATTGGTTCTTTTTCCTTAATTTCCTTTTTGTCATCATCTACTTTAACTTCAACTTCTTTTTCTTTACTTATTAAATTTTCTTGAGAAGTTTCTTTAATTGAATTATTCTCTTTCTGCTCAATAACAGCCATGGTTTCAGCTTCTTTAATAACTGGCTTTGTTTCTTCAGGAATTTTATTTTCAACAACTGCACTTCCGGCTAACATCCTTGCAGCAGGTGTATTTACAAAACTTTTACGGCTCATTATTTATCCTCCATTCTTTCTAATACTTCATCAGTAAATTTTAAGTAATCATCAGCTACATTACCAGTTCTCGTTTTACGAGCATTCTTCATATAATCGTAAATATTCATATTTAACATTTGAGCTTCATTGACTGCAACCTGCTCTCTAATAGTTGTTTTGAATAAGTTAGTATCCATATTTTTTGCAAATTGCGTTTCCAAAAGCTCTTTTAATTCTTTAGATAATGTATTTCTTTTATTCCTTGTTAATACAAAACCGAGCAATTTAATATTCGGATTAACAGAAGTTTTAACTGCCATAAAATTCTCATATAATTGATTTATTCCTTTCATACTGAACCTTTCAGTATATGTTGGAATAATAACATAATCACTTGCAATTAAGGAATTTAATGTCATCCACGATAGTGAAGGCGGAGTATCAATTACACAATAATCATAATCATCCTTAACCTCTTGTAATGCTTCCTGCATTACGTACTCCCTTCGCATTACCATGATAAGTTTAGTATCTATCTCTGACAAAAGCAAATCGGCCGGAACCAGGTCTACATTCGGATATTTACTATGTCTAATCGTATCTTTTAACTTACATTGTTTCATCATTACCATATTAAGGTTGTTATCGCCAAAATCAGTAATAATTTCACCATTATCATCAACCGGATAGGCTGTTTCTGTTAAGTTTCCCTGTGCATCAGCGTCAACAAATAATACCTTATAGCCTTTCATGGCTAAACCAAATCCTAATGCTGCTGCTGTTGTTGTTTTAGCAACCCCGCCTTTTTGGTTGGTTATTGTAATAACTTTCATTCATATCCCTCCCAAAGAAAATTTCTTTAACATTTTATTTTAATTAATATTTTAATTTCATTATATTTTTAGTTTTACTATCTTATTATCGAACTAAACTTTTAATTTTTATTAAATTCTTAATAATTTAAGCTATTTATATTTATTATTTTGATTTCTTTAATAATTTATTTAGTTTTCTAATTTTTTTATCTTTATTATTTCTATTAAATTTTTAACAGTTTATTTCTATTAAAAGTTTAATTTTCTAATTATTTAAACATTTAATTTTACTAATATTATAACCTTTTTATCTTTTACAATCAAGATAATTTTTTAACTTTCATTAACATTTTAATATTTTATTTTTATAATAGTTTTATATTTATTACTTTATTTATTTTATTAGCTTTTTAGTTTTTTATGATTATAAACTTTTTATCTTTTTATTTTTTTAACTTATATTAACTTTATTTACTTTTTAATTTAATTAATAGTTTATTAATATAAGTTGTCTTAACTTTTTATTTTTTTAGTTTGATTAACTTTTTATGTTTATATTTTTATTAATGTTTAATTTTTATTGACTTTTTATATTTTTAAAATATTAAGTTTTCTAAACTTTTTATGTGAATATAACAAAAACAAAACCTAAAACACTCATAAGCTATAATGATAAAAAAATATAGGCAAAATTTTGGCAGAAATGCCCCGTAAACGATTTTAATTTATAAACGCAAGGTTTTGTGCTTATAAATTAAAAAAACGCTCAAAACGAAATTATAACGATTTTAAAGCTAAACCACTAAATTTGAATAACTCTATTATGGCCATATTCATTCTCTAACGAACAAAAACACTTATTAGCATACAAAAACCTTAATCAAAATAAAAAACAGCTCAAAATCAAAATTCAAAAATAAATTATGACATTTGGGCATTTTTGTCATAATTGTGTTATAATAAAGTTATCATCTATGACAACTGGGCATTTTTGTCATAATTATTAAAAATGATATAATACAGCCCATCAAATCAGGATTTTAAAGACTTATCCACAATTATGACTTTTGTAGAGACCAAAAGTCATAATTCGGAGACCAAAAGTCGCAGTTTAGAGACCAAAAGTCATAATTAAAGAAAAATAGAGAGACTAAAAGTCATAATTAAGAGACCAAAAGTCATAATTAATAAATGTCCATAACTTCAGTACGGCTCGAGCATAAAGCCATTTTAATAATTATTATCGGTGACTAAAAGTCGCAATTAAAAATTTTTTGAAACCCCCATAAATAAAGGGTTTGCAACACTTATCCACAGTTTTTTTCATCTCTCTTGTTGTTGTTATTATTATTATTATTATAAACAACAACAAGTATAAGTAGTACGTAAATATAAGGAGAATATATGGTGAATACAAATCAAAAAACAAAAAAGAAAAAGAATGAGCAGGTACTTTTATTTGAATTACCGCGTTCAGAAGTAAAACCTGATAACGCAGTAGGTTTTTCTAAAGAAACAGTCCTCGCAAAAGGTAGTATAGGTTTATATGCGCACCGAATATTAAGAATTTGTGCAAGCCAAATAAAAGACAATGACCCAGATGATAAAACTTATAGATTTTCGATTGGTGACTTTGCAGAAATTTTTGGACTATCAACACATAAAATACACTCTAAAATAAAAAAAGCATTAGTTGAACTGGCAAGTACAACAATTATTTTACCTATTGAACGTGGCCGCGTAACAAGTTACATAGCATGGGGCCAAATTTATGATGCAGAAGTTGAAATAAGTTTTGACCCAATTTTAAAACCTTTATATCAAAAAAATCTTGCTGGAAAATATCCGCTGCAATATATACGTGGTTTTGCATATAGTTATACATATAGATTTTACGAACTGTTTTTATATAAACTTAAACAAAGTGGGCAGGAAAAAGTAAATTTTTATATTAGTGTAGACGAACTAAGACAATGGCTGAATATACAAGGAAGTTATAAAAATTTTGCTGATATACGTAAAAGAATTTTAATTCCAGTAATTTCAGACATAAATGGAAAAAGATTTTCTGCAAATTCAAGAATTGTTGAAAATGATTATTGCAATCTAACTGTAAACTATGAAGAAGTGAAAGAAAGCAGAAAAGTTATTGGTTTAAATTTTGATGTAGTAAAAAAAGAAAATAGAGAAATAATAGAGTTTCATAACGTTGGTCAGGAAGATATGCCAGTATTTGAAGCATTATCAAAAGAATCCAAAGTTGCATATGAAGCATTTAAAAAATGGCGCGTACCACAAATTGTTATTAGCGAAGCATATCAAAAGTATGGAGCTGAAGATTTTTATAAAATTTACTTAAATGTTGAAAACGCTATTGCAAATGGAAAAATTAAAAACAAAGGTGGTTATGCAGCAACTTGTTTAAGGGGAGGTTATACATACGAAGGAAACGTTAATAAAAAAATAACTGATGAAATTAAACAAATAAGTCCAGAAGAAATTTTAGAGACTAAACGTCTGGAAGAAAAAATTGAAAAACTTACAAATGAAGAAAAAGAAAAAATTACACAAGGGCTATTAAATAAATTTGCAAATGATGCAGTTACAATTACAATTATTAAAAATAAAACTTTTGATGAAATCAAACAAAATTTCTTCGGCAAGAAAATTTTAACTGAATATATTCGCAATATGAAATAAAAGTGGGAAAAACTAATCCCACTTTTTTTATTGTGACTTTTGGTCTCTGTTATTTTAAAGAAAATATAAAATACAAAACGAAATATGACAAAAAGTCTCCTAAAAAACAAAAAGAGAAAAAGTCATAACACAACAAACTATGACAGTTAGTCTCTAAATTTTAAAAGAAGTTTAATTAAATTTAGAGCATTAAAGAAATATGTAATTATGACATTTAGTCTCCGAAGAATTTGAGATGCAAAAAAATATTACGACAAAAAGTCTCCAAAATTTTACTTTTTAGTTATATATGGTATAATAATTCTGGGACGGAATTTAAAACCTATCTGCAAAACAATTATAGAAGTATGAGGAACTTCTATGGTGGTTTTGTAGATAGGTTTATTCTTTTTTAAGGGTAAAATAGGGTAAACCGAAATTAAAACATAAACCAGGCAGTATCATTACACAAGTGTAATGCGCACTTATGAGTTTCTCATTTTACAAATGCAGAAACTCGCGCGCCCTGCGGGGCCGATTTTAAAACGCTGTTTTAAAATCTCCCGGCGATAGTCATCGCCTGCCAAGCTACGCTTGTATAAATTGTAAAAATTTTCCGCGAAAATTTTTTAAAACATAATTGCAAGGCCGGATAAAATTACCGGCTCTGCAATTAAACTCACTCGGAGGAATTGGTCATGGCAACCTATCACTGCAAATTAAATAAAGGTAAAGGCAGCTATTGTTTATCTCATGCCAATTACATCCTTCGTGAAGGAAGATACAGCAAAGAAGCAAGCGGCCGCGAAGATTTAGTTTATAAAGAGTCAGGCAATTTACCTGCCTGGGCAAATAGTCCGCAAGAATTTTGGAAGGCAGCAGGCACCTATGAAAGAGTAAATGGTGTTGCATATTTTGAATTGGAAATTGCACTTCCTAACGAACTGTCTGATGAAGAAAATAAAAAAATTGTCCAGGAATATGTTAAACAGGTTATTGGAAACAAGCCTTATACTTTTGCAATTCACAATAAACCAGCTTCGTTGAATGAAGATATAAAACAACCTCATGCGCATATAATGTTTAGTGAGAGAGTAGCAGAAAAAACTGTCGATTACACTAAAGAACAATTTTTCAAAAGATATAATCCCCGTCATCCTGAACGTGGTGGCGCAAAAAAAGATACGCGATTTACTGCCATGTGTGGTAAAGAAAATATAAAGATAGTTCGACAAAATTTAGAAAAAATTATTAACAAAAGTTATGAAAATAATGGTTTAAATATTCGCGTTTCGTCAGCTACTTTGCAAAAACTTTACAATGAAGCAGTTGCAAAGAATGATACTGACCTTGCAAATTATTATAACCGCGCACCGGAAAAACATCTCGGTCCAGAAGAAGTACAGAAAATAAAAAGCGAAACTAAAAATTTAAAAACAAAAGAAGAAAAAAAAGAATACTTCATAAATTTTGCCAGCGATGCTGCACTTGATATGTTTTACGCACGTCAATGTAAAGAGGCCGCAGCTGAACTTATGCAGTTAAATAAAGAACGGGAAGAACTGCATAAAAAAATTGAAGAACTTGAAAAAATCCAAGAGCAAATTAATAAAACCAAAGAACTTGCTGAAAAGCCGGTTGTTAAATTTGTTGCATCCGATGCAGTAGAAATTTTGAATAACTATATTAAAAAACTCACTGATGAAGAACGAAATGCACATAAACAATCTGTTGACATCAGCAAATTTGTGCTGTCTGAAAAAAGGATGCTTATGTATGCACAAGCAGTTTATACACATGGAGCAACAAAGAAACTTATAAAAGAATTTAATAATATTAAGCGCATTGAGAAAAAATATAATGATGCGTATACAGCCTGGGTAAATACAAAACCGACCGGCTTTAATCCTGTTGCCAGATATAAATATGCAGAAGAACAAACGCGCCTCGAAAAATGGAAAGCAGATATTGATAATAAAAAAGCAGCCAACCAGGCAAAAATTGATTATATGAATAAAGAGCTGCACAAGCCTGAAGCAAAAGCTAAAATACAAAAAATGGTTAATACGCTGCGAAAGAAAAATGATATACGAGCAGAACGTGCAAGCAATTTCAGAGATTATAGTAAGCAGCTAAATAACCAGATTGCTTTATGTATTGCCGTCCGTAACAGAATGAAAGGCTATGTTTATGATAAAGAACATAACCTTACACTACCGGATAAAATATACCAGAGTATCAAAACAGGGGACATTGCAACAGCTCAAAATGTAATTAATGAGCTGCGCAGCGCAGTTAATAAACTTGAAAATAACCGTGCCCGGGGCACTAATACCGGTCACTTCTTATCACGTAGTTATGATGATGAAAAAGATAAAGGTGGAATGGAAAGATAAAAAACATTTCCCAGCGACCTTTTATTGCAGCTTTTTGGATAATACAGGGGACGGTTTTCGTTTCGGGCTCCCAGACTGTGAATGGTGGGCAGACCGTCACGGGCGGCTTTTACTTCTTTAATAACGAAGTTTAAAATACAAAATTTTTATCAAAAAGGGGGGTACTTCATATTGGATAATTTATTATCAATAATTTGGGAGCCGTTGCTCGCTCTGCTCATTATTACTATAACAGCCGCATACTTTAAATGGTGGTTAGAAAACAAAAAGAACAAATGAAAAAGAGCCATACTTTTTAAAAGTGTGGCTCTTTAAAGTTATAACTATCTTTCTAAAAACCAGCGCTGCTCGTCACAGAACAGATAATAAACGGTGTTGCCGGTACGGCAGGTATAGCGCATACCCTGCCCGCCTTGTTTTAGTGACGCTGCCGGACGCATATCAGATACTTTATCTATATTTATCTTCCGGCCGGCCCAAATAAAGGAAAGGGGAATGATGCGGCCGGTATTATCAAACTTTGCGGTAACTTCGAGATAATCCATTTATTTGCCCCCTTTAGCGGAAATAAGAATAAGGATGTATAACATGGTCATCCTTCGGATTAATACGCAGACTGTTATCTAATAATGTTGCGGCGCGCAGCACTGCATCATGGCCGAACCTGCGGCGCAGCTGGTCAACTGCTTTGGCCAGTTTATCTTTTTTGTCGGTTTTATCCGGCGCAAACATATCCATCTGATACCCTTTTTCTGCCGTTACCAGGTTAATGCCGCGCACGCCTATGCTGCGCAGGTGCTTATTTGTATAAAAATCGTAATTTTTATTAAGCAGCTGCATGGCTGCGTTAAGAATATCTTCGTCATAACAAGTGGGGTAGGGGAGCTTCATCTGCCTGGTCACGGTGTAAAGGCTGCTGTCGCGCAGTGTTATTTCAACGCCGGTGCATTTTAAGGCGTTTTCACGCAAACGGGCTGCCACGGACTCTGCCAGGCAGATATATACAAGTTTTGCTTCATCCGCGCTTGTTATATCGCGTGGAGTGGTGACACCATTGCCAATGCTTTTTATTGCGCTGCGCTCGTCGATTGTACGGACAGGAGCAGTATCCATGCCGCGGGCAAAATCGGACAAAATCAGTCCCCATTTGCCAAGCGATAATTTTAATAACGCCGGGTCACGCCGGGCAAGGTCGCCTATCGTTAAAATAGCAATGCCTTTTAATTTACGTTCAGTCGCATGGCCAACGTACAGCAAATCCGATACAGGTTTTTTCCAGATTATAACCTGGTAATTTTCCGGCGTGATACAGGTAACTGCATCCGGCTTTTTGTAGTCGCTGCCGAATTTGGCAAAAATTTTATTCCAACTGACGCCGATGCTGACCGTAAGGCCCAGCTCGTCTTTCATAATTCTGCGGATTTTTTCGGCAATTTCTGCTCCGGAGCCAAATAAATTTGTCGAGCCGGAAACATCTAACCAACATTCATCAATGCCAAAGGCTTCTACCTGGTCTGTAAAACGGTAATAAATTTGCCGTGCCGCCCGGCTAAAACGCAGATATTTATCGTATTGAGGCGGCACGCAAATAAGGTCAGGCACTTTATTTTTAGCCTGCCAGATGGCTTCGCCGGTTTTTACGCCTAACTTTTTCGCCGGCATGTTTTTGGCCAGAATTATGCCGTGCCGGTTGGCCGGGTCGCCTGCGACTGCCACGGGTTTACCGCGCAGCGCCGGATTATATAAACACTCAACAGAAGCGTAAAAATTATTCAAGTCAACGTGTAATATGGTACGCATGGCTGCTTTCCTCACAATATTATAACAAACAGGGGTTTGTTATAAATCATTATAAAACGAACAAAAGGAAAAAGCAAGCATAAAAAAACAAAACCTGCTTTTACAGCCAACAAAAAGCAGGTTTTGTGTATGGGGAATGTGCCAAATTATGAAGAATTTGATGATATAGGAATAATCTAAAAATGGCACGGAGCATATTTTACAAAATAATACAGGTAATGTCAAGAAAAAATGTAAGCAGTTTGCCTTCGCAGAAAGCAAGGCTTGGCGAACTGCTTTTTTATTCATACGCGGCACAATGCCGGGTGCCGTGTATGATGCTTTGGAGGCCGCCCTGGTTGGTGCGGCTTTTTTATTTTATATTTTTTTCCGCTTTTCACGGCTTCGATTTTAACGCCTGGCTTTATGCCGGGCGGCAAGGATAAACTACGCGGCAATACGCCGTCCTTGCCTGCGGCTGCCAGCCGTTTTTTAATCGACGCCGAAAGCGGCAAAAAAACAATCGCGAGGGAGCGAGGGGGACGGCGCAAGGAGCAATGCCCCTTCCAATCCCACGGCAAAGTATACCTGCGCCATACAGGGCTTGGTATATATTGCCTAATTTTAAGAATGGAGTGTGTATGTATGAACAGAATTGAAATCACCGCAAGACTTACGAAAGACCCAGAAATTACCTTTGGCAAGAACGGCAGAGCCGTTGCGAAATTCAGCGTTGCCGAAAACGTATATGATAAACGGGAAAAGGCAAGCAAAGCACAGTTTTTTAACGTAATCGCCTTTGGTAAGACCGCTGAAATTATCGGAGATACCTTGAACAAAGGTAATAAAATCCATATCGGCGGCAATGTTGAAGTAAGGCAGTACGAAAAAGAGGACGGCACGAAAGGCATTTGGGTGCAAATCCTGCTCCGTGAATTTGAATACTGCGAGAAAAAGGAACAGCCGAAGAAAGCGCAGGTGGCGTAAATGGATATACCGCATATTTTAGATAACGGCAAAGATATTGCCTTTTACTGCGCAAGGCTTGAAGGAAAGACCACATTAACAGCCTGCGAGGAACTTTGCCCACGGCATAGCAGTTGTGATACCGTTGCAATGGCAAATGATGAACTGGCAAGCTATGAAAGAAGCGAAAAAACAGGTTATGGGCTTGAAGAACTTATCCGAAAAGCTAACTGCAAGGACTATGCCGAATTTGTAATCTTTCTGTATGATATAGGTGCTTTAGCCTGCAAGGAAAGCGAAATGGAACGTATTGTTGAAGCACTGGACGAAATAGACAGCGGCAGGGAATATTAACAAAAAGGGCGTGGGGCTTATGCCCCTGCCCCTTTTATAAAGAAAGGTGAACGGCAATGATTAACCTTGATATGACGGAACGCTTTTTAAAACAGCAAACTGACTGCCTTGACATATTAACAGAACTTATCGCCTTTGACAAGGAACACGGCGAGCCGCCCGAAAATACGAGGGTTTTAGAAGCCTTTATTGATACCCAACGCAGGGCATTGGACTTGGCAGGAAAACTGCTTGAAAAACACAAACCTGCATTGGAAGAAGCCGCAAAAGCGGAACGTGAAAAACGTGAAGCTGAAAGCAAAATAAAAGCGGCAGAAGCTAAAGAAGCACAGAAAAAAGAACAGGCTAAAAAAGACCTTGAAAAAGCAAAAACTGATGAAAACAGCCTGTTTTGTGACTTCGCTGATGAAGAAGCCGACCCAAAAGCTGACGAACTTACAGAAGAAGATGACGAGGAAGCTGATGACGGTTACGGCTTTGAGGAAGATGACGATTAAGGACGGTGCTGTTATATGAAGAAAATAGCTGAACTTGTAATCGGAAATATGATAGTAAGCAACACAATGTACGAGGACTATGGTTCTCCCACATTGTTTATAGTACATAAAGATGACAGAAAAAGCAGGTGTTATTACAGTTATGGTTACTATCAGGCACGTTGCATAAACTGCGGTGCAATGTTTACCGTAAAACCAAATATAACTTGGTACGGCGGTTCGGTAAAGGTTTTTTGCCCTGCCTGCGGCAGAGTACATACTGGCAACGCCATTATGTACGGCGATAACCCGGAAAGCCTGCTCCCCGACAACATTGTGATGAAAGTAGTTGACTTTAAGGATAAAGTAGAACTGCGATTGAAATACAAGGCAGTGTATTTTGGCAGGTTTACCTATAAAACGTATAGTTATGTTGCAGATGTAAAAGAAACCTACACTTTTGATGTGAAGAACGCCAAAGTACACTGGCGTAAAACAGAAAGCAACATAGTGCTTGAAGATAAGGAAATCGGATATGTAAAAGACTTCTTTGAACTTAAAGAAAAAACCGCCCTTTGGTTTTACAGCATAAGCCATAAAATCAATAAAGGCAACAGTTTTGGCGAACTTTTAAAAGCACTGCGCAATGCCGTCAACAAAAAAATTAAGGCAGAGGGCAAAACGCCGAAGCCGCTATATATCGGCGGTAATTACAAAAACAGGCTTTACGGCAACGTCCTTAACCTTGCCCACAGGGTAAGGTTTTGGGACGCCAAAAACATTAAGCAACTCGCTTATGGCGAATATGATACCGTAATGTTTGAACGTAAAATTTTAGGTAAAGAATACCTGCCGGAACGCTTTGAAGAAAAACTGTATGCGGCAATGCAAAAAACAGATTATATTTCAGCACTTTGCAAAGTGCTGAAAGTGCCCAACATACCGCATACAAGGAAAAACCTTACTTATGAAAATTTTGCATTACTGCACATTTGCTATACCGCACAAAACATAGATGCGGCGCAGGCTTTGTTTGAACGGTTTAAAGGACATAGTTTAAGCGTACTGGAAACCATTAAAGAAATAATAAAACTGTATAACACCTTTATAGCTTACTATCCGAAAATGCAAATTAAAAACGTGCTTGGCAAATGGAATACGGAATACCGGGATATATTAAACCTTTGGGAAAGTGCAGACAAGGTAACGAAAAACAAATTCCGCAAGACCGTGCCACCGCTGTCCAAACTACATGACTGGCTTTCCGTGGAAGTTGCAAAACAGGACGGCAGGGAAATTATCTTTGATGTGCCGCAGGAAGTAATAAACCGCTACACAGTGCTGATGAAAGTTTTCGGCAAAGGCTTTGGAGCAAAGTGCATTGAAAAAAACAGCGAATTGAAGTTTTGGGCAACAAGCCTTAATAACTGCGCCGCAGGGTATGCAAAACGGATAAACGGAAAAGAACAGCTTGTAGGTATCAGTGATGACCGTGGCAAGCCGGTGGCGTTGCTTGAAATAAGAAGTAACAAACTTATACAGGCGAAGTTATTTGACAACAGGCGGGTACGAAATAACAAAGATGTTAATAAAACCGTTTTGGAGTTTGCCGAAAGGTGCGGACTTAAAATAAGCACGAATGATGTGTTAATACCGGGAGAAGAAAAAGAAATGCCAATGGCAGGCATTGCGTAAGGCAGGAGCGGCAACAAGCCGCTCCTGCGGCGCATAAGGAGAGCAGGGTACTTCGATATACTTTGGATGTACCCTGCTTTTTAACCTGGCATTGGTTGCAAAAGAAGAACTTTTGCCGAAGCACGTATTTTTAGGCAGACTTTGCGGCAGCTCTCCAAACTGCCCATCACCTGCCAATAAAATCCGTGCAAAATCGTTATGCAGGCAGCAAGCGCCTGCGGATAAGGTTGCGGCAGGCAGACTGTTCTCCGCTATGCTTCATACA
>ERZ857757.350-NODE-350-length-50671-cov-19.168504_pt1 | contig 50671 bp, 52 predicted proteins | sample MGYA00519764_ERZ857757 | MGnify/ENA primary metagenome ERZ857757 (study PRJEB31778, sample SAMEA3449359) | human gut metagenome | biome: human gut; feature: human-associated habitat; material: faeces | place: United Kingdom | collected 2010/2012 ...
AATTTCCAAAACCCGCAAACCCTTGCGGCAGCTCGCACTGCGGGCTGCTGTGAATGGGCATTGGCGCGAAAAGCGCAGGAAACGCAGTCATACCAACGTTTCCAGCACATTGTCCACACGGTCTTCAACACCTCCGGCACAAACGCCCCACGTTCGCTTTCGTGGGTAAAAGCGAGTACACACTCGGCTTCACTCAAAAAATCGCACACAAGGGCACACACGGCGAAACAGGGGGCTTCACTTTTGTGCAATCGTGCAGGGCATTTGACCGTCCCTCATCAGGCAAAAGAACAGCCGGAGGAAGCGGATGCACGCCTACGGCGTGTGTCCGCTTCCTCCGGCACCGCAGCCCCGCTGGGCTGCGCAACATTCTTTTCGGTCTGCCTATGTTGTCTTTCTCACGCTCGGCACACGGGGATTTCTGCGTGTGCGAGGTGAAGGCGGTACCACGGCCTTGTGGTCAATACGCAGGCCATCTGTCTGCATGGCGTCCAGGAACTTGTCCAGCAGGGCCTCCGGCAGGTTGCACAGCAGCATGAACTCCGTGTCCGGTGCCGTGCCAGTGTACTTCTCTCCGGCTGCCTCATACTGTTTCCGTCAATAAGCGGAAAGGCGGCGAGTGAGCTATGGCAGCGCAATACGGCTACATCCGGATAGCGAGGATTGCTTAAAGGGCAGCCATCGCTATCATTTTCTACAAACATATCACCTGATCGACACCCATAGCGTCGATCTCCGTGGGGTCGTGGGTGACCAGCAGCACTGTGCACCCTTGGCACCTTCTGCGTGTCTCGTAGATCGCGGCCGTCTTTGTCTCCTCGTCCAGCCCTTTGAACGGCTCGTCAAGAAAAAGGATATCATAGCTGGCCATCAGTGCCCGCAGGAGCGCCACCCGCCGTCGCATTCCGCCGGAGAGTTCCCGGCAGGGCTGTTTTTCACAGCCGCGCAGACCAACGGCTTGCATGGCAGAGAGCACCTGCTCCTCATCGAGGGATGGAGTAACCAGCCGAATATTGGATACCGGCGTGAGCGCATCACACAGCCTGTCCTCCTGAAATACCGCGCTTTTCCGCAGAGTGTGCAGCCCGTGGATTTGTCCGCTGTCCTGCCGCTCCAACCCCATCAGGATGCGCAGTAGCGTAGTCTTACCGGCTCCGGAGGGTGCCATGATACAGGTGGTTTCGCCCATCGGGAACACAGCAGAGAAATTCTTCAGCACTTCCTTGCCGTGAAAGGATTTGCTGATCTTGTCCAACACAATGTCGTCCATCGCTCACATCCTCTCCAGGCGTTTTGCCGTCCACGACAGAAGGGCAAGAACAGTTTTCTCAAAGGCCAGACTGACCAGAACGATCACCAATGTCCAGGCGAAAAGGTCCGGCATATCCAGATAGATTTTCGCCTGCTGCAGATGCTCGCCGATGGAGCCGCTGGGGGTCCCGATGACCTCCGCGGCGATGCCTGACTTCCAACACAGGCCCAGAGCGACCATACAGCCCGACCGGAAAAAGGGTATCACCTGCGGGAGATAGATATACCGAATTCTTCGCCCCACCGGAATCAGGAACACCTCCGCCATCTCCAGCAGCTGCCGGTCTGCCGCCTCGATCCCGGCGAGTACATTGGTATAGATGATGGGCAACACCATCAGAAACGAGATAAGTGCCGCCAGACTGCGGGAGGAAAACAGAATCAGCACCAAAATGATGAAAGATGCAACTGGGATAGTCTTAACAGCCAGCACGACGGGAGCCAGTATATCCTTTACCTGATGAAAGCGGGCTGAGAGCATGGCCAGCAAAATACCAAGCCCGGCTGCGAGAAAAAAGCCTGTAGCGATCCGAAGCAGGGAAAAGCAGATGGACGCCCAGAGGTCTGTTGTGACAGACAACTGAGCAACGCGCACCAGTACCTGCACAGGGGACACCAGCAGGGGCAGCAGGCTGTCCCGGTTTAGGATTACACTGCCCAGTTGCCAGATCGCCAACCAGAAGGCCGCCGCCCAGGCCCGGATCGTCTGCGGATTTTTCATCAGCGGCTGAAGTAGAAGTCATCGCCGGGCAGAGCGCCGCCGATAGACCGGGGATTCTGCTCAAACAGAACGGCCAGATACCCCGACAGCTTCTCCTGCATCTCCTTGCCCTCAATAAAGGTGATGTTGCAGGCGGGCAGCGCCTTCTTCGCCACCTCAGCGGTCACGATCCCATATTGGCCAACCAGCTGGGCAGCCCCATCCGTATTGCTGTTGACATACTCCACAGAGGTTTTGTAGTGATCCAAGAACGCAGACACCGCATCCGGATTCTGCTCCACAAACTCGCGGCGGGCAACTACTACGCCGGTGATTAGTGCGGACGGGGTCTCATTGCCCTCCTGCAGAGCGTCCCACTCCTGCGTTAGATCGAGGGCGACACGGATCTGATCGCTCTTTGTCTGGGCCGTAGTCACAAAAGGCTGGGGCAGCATGGCAATGGCGTTCTCCTGAGCCATCAGTGCGGACAGGCACTCGGCGTGCTCGGATTTCCACTCAATGGTGACATCGGCGGTGGGATCAATTCCGTTGGCACTCAGGATGTAATTCAACGCATACTCCGGCGTGGCACCCTTGCCGCTGGCATAGATGGTCTTACCTCGCAAGTCTTCCACGCTCTGGACAGTATTCCCGCTCTCTACGATGTAGAGAACGCCCAGAGTATTGATGGCTAGCACCTGAAAGCCCGCGCTGTTGTTATTATACAGGACGGAGGACACATTGGCCGGTATGGCGGCGATATCCAGTTCCCCCTTGGCCAGCATGGGTGTAACCTCGTCAATGGCGGTGGCGATGCTGAAGGTATAGTTGTTATCGGCCAGCACGCCAGAGTCTACTTGATCCATGAACTGAACCATGCCCATGGCCGTGGGCCCCTTCAACGCCGCAACGCGGACGTTAACAGGATCAGCGGTTGGAACGTCACCGGAGCCGCCGTCCTGGTTAGAGGAAGCACAGCCTGCGAAAAGCGTGGTGCAGAGCGTCAATGCGCAAAAAAGAGAAAGCAATTTTTTCATTTGAAGGATCCTTTCTTATCTTAGAATTGATTTATTTAGCTGACGAATAGAGAATCTGCTCCAGACCGTCAGAGTCTGTAATCACAAAGCCCTCGCTCTGGGCGGCGATTACTCCGGCCGCTTGCAGAGAGGACAGTGCCCGGAACAGAGTGGCCCGACTGACCCCAAGCTGTCGGGCCAAACCATCCCGGGAACAGAAACTTTTGACCTGACCGTCAGCCGACCTGTGTGCCAGGAGATAGGCGGCGATCTTGCCGCAGCAGGTCTGTGTGGTGAGCTGTTCGATGCGCTTGATCAAAAACTGCAGCTTCGCATTACAGAGCGCGGCATACTGAAACGCCAGCTTCTGATCGGTTTCCATCCACCTCCGAAGCGTGACTTTGTCGATATAACAAATCACAGTATCCTCCCCGCAGCAGAGCACGGTTTCCAGATCACTGGCCGCGACCAGATTGTAGATTCCAAAGCACTCACCGGTATATAGGGAATTTAGCCAGACATCCCGGCCATCCACCGCTACAGAGTAGACATCAATCCGCCCGGCCGCCACGGCGCCGACGGACGGAACCCCCTTGGGCGTGTCATGGACGACCTGCCCGGCCCGATACTGCGAGACGGTAAACGCTCCCTCCGGAACCGAGCAGCCCTGAAAAAGCGGCGATGCCGCCAGCATTTTGGCCACGATACAGTCAGCCAACAGATCACCTCCGTGTGTGAGTTAGTCAATTCTAACTCGCGGGCATTTACTTTGGTTAGCCCAAGCTAACCACTCGTTTATTATATCTTTTCCGCAAAGGGAAGTCAATACATGCTGAGTTATGCGAAAGTCTCAAATGAGACTGACAGTAAACGGCGCCTTGTGGTAAGATGTGACTAACTTGTGTGTAGAAAGTGGGTAAAGCAATATGCGGAACATGATCCTGTTTTCCGGCTCTTCCGCCGTGGGGAAGACAACGGTTTTGAAATCGCTCCTGCCGATGATCCGACAGCGAGGCGGACGACCCGCTATATGTAAGATCGACTGCTTGGGGACGGATGACCACAGGGCCTATCGTGCTATAGGCTTGCCGTGTGTGGTGGGGCTGAGCGGGGACATCTGCCCGGATCATTTTCTGGTGTCCAACCTGCCGGAGCTTTGGAACTGGACAGAGCGTGTCAAGTGCGATCTGCTATTTCTGGAGACGGCAGGGCTGTGCCACCGGTGCTCCCCCGCCACCCGGCGGACGGTGGCCGGCTGTGTGCTGGACTGCACCTCCAGCTGCCGCGCTCCGGAAAAGCTGGGCCCCATGTTGACGCAGGCGGACTTTGTTGTGCTAACGAAAATTGATATGGTCTCCCAGGCCGAACTGGAAATCGTGTCCTGGCAGGTGAAACGGCTCAATCCATCCGCAGCCCTTTTCCCGGTGGACGGACTGGCCGGCTACGGGACTGAGCTGTTGGCACAATGGATCATGGACCGTCCCGGTACAGAGGACTATGAGGGAGACATCCTACGCCACAGTATGCCCAGCGGTGTCTGCTCCTACTGCGTGGGCGAACAGCGAATTGGCAGCGCCTATCAGCAGGGGGTTGTCGGGAAGATCGACTTTGAGGAGGCGGTGCCATGAAGAATCTAACCATTTTGCGAGGTCACGGAAAAGGCGGAGTGCCAGAACCCTTCCAATCTATTGTGCTCTCGCGGGGAGAGTTATGGACAATTGTAGGAAATACCGGTTCCGGGAAAAGCCGTCTGATCAAAGACATTGAACAGCTATCGGACGGGGATTCTGTGACCGGACGCCATGTGCTGTTGGACGGTGCCGCCGTCCCTATAGACTGCCGCCAGCGAGAATCTACACGGCTGGTGGCGCATTTGGGGCAGAATATGCGGTTCGTGCTGGATACCACGGTGGAGGATTTCCTGACGCTCCATGCCCAGTGCCGGGAAAAGGCCATCTCTCCCGCTGCGGTATTGGAACTGGCAAACGACATCACGCCGGAGCCGGTGTTTGCCTCGCATAACCTCAATCAGCTCAGCGGTGGCCAGGCCAGGGCGTTGATGATCGCGGATATCGCGCTGGTCTGCGACAGTCCTGTGGTCCTAATCGACGAGATTGAAAATGCCGGTGTGGATAAGGAGAAGGCGTTCCTGCACCTCAAAAACCAAGATAAACTGGTGCTGGTGGTCACACACGATCCCCATACCGCCTTGATGGCCCATAAGCGAATCGTGCTGCACGGCGGCGCAGTCACCGCAGTGGTGGAGCGTTCTCCCCAAGAAGCAGAACTGTATGGAGAACTAAGCCTTGCCTACCAGCAGCATCAAACCTATCAATCCCTGCTCAGGAAAGGAGCACACCTACTATGACGACTGTTTTACTCTACTGGAACCATATCTGTGTTCTGCATAAGGGAGAAAAGCAATTCCTCGATCGACTGGCTGAGCGCCTGTCAAACGAGGACATCGACCTGCGAGTCCGCTATTTCGGGCTTGGATACCCGGAACATATGTCGGAATATCTGGCCAGACCGGATGCCATTCTCCCGGATCTGATCGTCTCCGCTGATCTGGAGGTCTTTGAAGATTCCCGCATTTATCGGAAGCTGGAGAAGGACCTCTATCCCGTTACCAAATGGTTCCCGCTCCGGGACGGCGGTGCGCTGGATGCGGTTAGGCGGGATAATCGGCTCCTGCCCTTCGTGTCCATCCCGCTGGTCTACTACACCCGGCAGCCGGACATATGTGAGCGCACCGCCCTCAAGGATTGGGACGGCCTGGCCTTTGGCGGCATCAACAACTCCGCCGCCAAAACGGTGGTTAAAGCAGTCTGGAATCGATGGGGGGAGGAGGCTGCCTGTGGCCTGTTGGAAAGAAGTAATATTGCGGATATGCCGATTGGCGCGTTTCAGGCGGTTCGTATGAGCCAGAGCCAGACGGCGCTGGTGCCATCTATCTACGCCCTCCGGGCGGATGGGCGGGAGACTTTTCTTCGGATCCCGCAGGAGGGGCCTGTGCTGGTGCCATCATACTTCTGCGCCCGCACCTCCGTACCGGAACCAGCAGCCCGCCGGGTGGCAGAGAGCATTCTGTGTCCAGAGCTGTGCCGGTTTTATGTGGAGCAGGGGGACCTGATCCTCTACCCGGATTGTCTGGACATACATAGCCGGCAGGAAGGCGCGCGGTATATGGTTCCATCCACACGATGGCTCTCAGAAATTGATCCAGAACACTTCTGCGAGGTTTACTGCGGGCGGCTTCCCACAGCGAAGTGCCCAGTCCGGCATGGTGCCGAAATGTATGCTGATAGTACGCTCCTGTAGGGCTTTCACAGGCATCTGGCTCAGCTGGTGTTATGCTGTATTCACAGTTTTGTTTCCATGACTTGTAACTACGCTCCACGTGCTGCTGAAACGCTGGACGGCCGCTTGTTAAAATGACTCATTTGCTGTTTTCTTGCGGTCAGGTGATTATCTTTTCTTCCAGCGATAGAACAGCCTATAAGCAAAAATATCATGTCCGCCAACAGGCAGAAGCACAAGGCGCTTATTTCAGATATTCCTCGAAGAACGCTTTCAGCTTTTCAAACGGAATGACGTCCATCTGATCGTAAAGGTCGGTGTGGTTTGCACCGGGGATAATGAGCAATTCCTTATTGTTGCCGGTCAGCTTGCTGTACGCCGTCTCACTGAAATAGCGAGAGTGCGCCTTTTCCCCGTGTACCAGCAGTACGGCACAGCGAATCTCGCTGCTGTACTGCAAAATCGGCATATTTAGGAATGATAGCGAGGAGGTCACATTCCAACCGCCGTTGGAGTTCAGGCTACGGGGGTGATAGCCACGTGGCGTTTTGTAGTAGGCGTAATAGTCCTTCACAAACTGCGGAGCATCCTCCGGCAGCGGATCGACAACACCGCCCGCCAGCGCGTAGCTGCCGTTTTTATAGTCCTCGGTGCGCTGTGCATTTATGGCTTTTTTCTTCTCATAGCGTGCCCGTTCAGAATCTTCAGCATCAAAATATCCGTTGGCAGTCACACGGGTCATGTCGTACATGGTCATAGCAGCGGTCGCTTTGATGCGGGTGTCAATGGCTGCGGCGTTGATCGCCATGCCGCCCCAGCCGCAGATACCAATGATACCGATGCGCTCCGGGTCAACATTCTCCTGCACGGAGAGGAAGTCTACCGCTGCGCAGAAATCCTCGGTATTGATGTCCGGCGAAGCGACATAGCGGGGTGTACCGCCGCTTTCGCCGGTATAGGACGGGTCGAAGGCAATCGTCAAGAAGCCAAGCTCCGCCATTTTCTGCGCATACAGACCGGAGGACTGCTCCTTTACCGCACCAAACGGACCGCTGACGGCAATGGCGGGCAGCTTGCCCTCTGTGCCCTTCGGCGTGTACATATCCGCCGCCAGTGTGATGCCGTAGCGGTTGTGAAAAGTTACTTTCTTGTGATCCACCTTGTCACTTTTCGGGAACACCTTATCCCATTCCTGTGTTAAATTCAGTTTTTCCATATTCAGACCGCCTTGCCTGCTGCCTTAAAATATACTGTGTTGTCCACGGCTTCCAACCATTCATTGGAGGTTTCGTCCCCCGGAACCTCTACCGCCAGATGAGAGAACCAGCTGTCCGGCGCAGCACCGTGCCAGTGCTTGACCCCGGTCGGAATGTTTACCACATCGCCGGGGCGCAGCTCCTGTGCCGGTTTGCCCCATTCTTGATAGTAACCTCGACCGGCCACACAGACGAGGATCTGTCCGCCGCCGCTTTTAGCGTGATGAATGTGCCAGTTGTTACGGCAGCCGGGTTCAAAGGTCACATTGTAAATACCAACCTGCTGCGTAGAAAGAGGTGCGAGATAGCTTTGCCCGATAAAATATTTCGCAAAGGCGTCATTGGGTGCGCCGATGGGAAAGACCATTTCCTTCTGATGCTTGGCTTTTGCATCGGCGGTATTGTCCTCCGCCCAAACCTCCTTTGCCATACGGAAGGCCGCCCACGCCTTGGGCCAGCCCGCATAAAATGCCGCGTGAGTCAGGATCTCCGCAATTTCCGCTTTGGTCACGCCGTTGTTCTTTGCAGTTGTCAGGTGGTACTGAAAGGACGAATCCGTCAGTCCCTGCGCCATCAGCGCCACCACTGTTACAATGCTGCGATCCCGCAGGGAAAGATTGTCTTCCCGGCTCCACACCTGCCCGAACAGTACATCATCATTCAATTCCGCAAATTTAGGAACAAATTCCCCCAGAGCCTCTCTGCCTGCCGTTTGTTTGACTGCCATATTCCGTTCCTCCCATCAAATTTTCAGTGTGTTGACCCATTTCTGCACGGCAGCGGTGCTCTCATTGCTTTGCAAACGCTTACCGGGTAGCCACGCCGCTGCGGGGCAGACCGCCTTGAGGATGCTGTTTGTTTTGCCCATACCGCTGCCGCCAGAGGTGGCGAAGGGGATCACGGTTTTTCCGGCAAAGTCATAGCTTTCCAAGAAGGTTTCAATGATGCGCGGTGCTTGATACCACCAGATGGGAAAACCAACAAACACGGCACTGTACTGCGCCATATCCGTGATCTTAGTTGCAATGGCGGGACGGCTGTTGTCATCGTTCATCTCCGCAGTGCTGCGGCTGCCTTTGTCCATCCAGTCGAGGTCGGCAGCGGTATACGGCACCTCCGGCGCAATCTCAAATAAATCACCGTTAACAACGCCTGCAATGGTTTTTGCCAGCTTCGCGGTTTCTCCACTGGCGGAAAAATAGGCTACCAATATCTTTTTCATATACGATTCACTCCTGTTGGCTTAAAATATGTTCTTCGTACCGGAAATGCTTGTTCAAACATCCCTGCCCATCTGATAAGCTTGCTCCAGTGCGGCATGACCTGCGATCTCTCCCACGCCGTTTACGCCGCCTGCAAACACTGTGCCCACCAGCGCACAGCGGGGGAAGCAGTCTACCCAGCCCTGCACGGCCTTCCCTGTGCCCGCAAAGGTTTCCGGTGTGTTCTCTGCCGCTGTTGCCAGCAAGTAGGCTTTTGTAAAGGCGTAGTCCGTATCGAACAGCGGGTTGGAGCGGTCCAGCATAGTCTTGAGCTGACCGCTGACGCAGTAATAGTAGACAGGCGTTGCGAACACCAGCACATTTGCATCGTGCATTTTGGCGGCAATTTCCACTGCGTCGTCTTGGATGACGCAGTGCCCCAGCTTCAGGCAGGCGAGGCAGCCCTTGCAGAAGCCAACCTGCTTTTCCCGCAGAAATACAGTCTCTACCTGATGGCCTGCCTCCCGTGCACCTTCGGCAAACGCTGCCGCCAGCGTTTCGGAGTTGCCGTCCTTTCGGGGGCTTGAGGAAATGATTAGTACCTTTTTATTCATCGTAGAACACTCCTTGCGTTTTGATATTCTCTGTGTTATTCTCATAGTAGCACCTAAACCTAACTTTAGGTCAAGATGTTTTTTTGAATTTCTTTTGGAGGAAAATTTATGTATTCAATTGGACAGGTGGCGGAGATGTTCGGAATGCCCATCTCTACGCTGCGCTATTATGATAAACAGGGACTTTTTCCGAACATGGAGCGGGTATCTGGTATCCGGAAGTTTAGTGAGGCGGAGATTGAAGCACTCCGGGTCATCGAGTGTCTGAAAAAGGCCGGCATGGAGATCAAGGACATTCGGCAGTTCATGGACTGGTGTGCAGAAGGGCCGGCCACCTACCCGCAGCGCAAAGCCATGTTTGAGGAGCGGAAAGCCCACATGGAAGCAGAGATCGCGCATATGAACCGGGCGCTGGATATGCTGAAATTCAAATGCTGGTATTATGAGCAGGCAATCAAGGACGGCAGTGAAGATACTATCCCTGCCATGATCCCCAATGACCTTCCGGAGGATATCCGCAGGGCGTACGAAAATTCCCACAAAGAATGATCAAGCGGAGAATAATCTGAATCTTTTGTCCTCGTTAATTGTTTGCATGATTGAATCCTCACGCTTGACCCAGTTTTGACCCAGAATCCGAAAAAAGCAGGCAGGGCTGGACGGAAACAACGGAAAATCCGCCGAGCGAACGGTGGTAAAAAGCACAAATCGGAGCCGAAACGGCTCCGATTTACCCTTGAGACAACCTACGGACCAGAAGGCCGGGGGTTCGAATCCCTCACGGCGTGCCACCCCGAAACCGTTGCAATACAACGGATTCGGGGTTTTTCTTTTGCCCATTGGCCGTTTTTTCCGGCGGCATTTCTAACGCATTAGACACTGGCTCAGCCTATCGTCCAGACTCCGCTTTCGGGCGGTGTCTAAACGGCCATAGATGTTGGCGGCGGGTTGAATTGCGTTGCTGCGGCCTACCTACGCCTGAATGTCCCTTATGCTACACCATCGGTTCATCAGCGAGCTGGCACAGCCGGGCCCTTACGGCATAATTACGACAAAAAAACCATTGGGGTGGACTACCTGCCCGCCCAAGAAATCAGGACATTTCCTCTGTAAAGAAGAAATGCCCCTTTTTTCACCCAAAATCAGATGCCGGCAGGAGAAACGTAATGCCTGAAAAAAGCGCAGACGAAGTGGGGCAAAGCTAAAGGGCTTGCCGCCTGCAATTCACAGACAGAAAGCCCCTTCAGTAGCTGGAACAATTTCCACTATAAATATTTGCCTATCCTTTGCGGATCACCTCAGACGCGGGGTGTGCAATATTTGCAGCGATATAGTCCATTAAAGCAGAGATATATTTTTGGAAACTACATCCTCAAAAAATTGCGTTGCCTCCTTTTTGCGGGAACGGCTGATAAGAACTTCACTGCCGTCGATGAGATGGAAGGTATCGCCCACAAGGGAAAAAGTTTTGGGAGCATTTACCCAAAAGCTTTGGTGGCAGTGGATAAAGGTATGTGTCTCCAAAGTGGACAGCAGCTCCTCGGGAGATTGGCGGCAGAGCACCGTGTCATGGAGCTTCACTACCTTTGTCTGATGTCCTGTCCGCTCCAGGTACAGGATTTCAGAGACTGGTATGCGCTCTCTGTTGCGCCGCTTTCTAACCCAGATAGCAGGCGCATCGTAAAAGCCTTTTTCCAGAGTGTCCAAGCATTTATCCAGGGCTGATGTCAGATATTTTGTCATATCCTTTTTCAGAATAAACCAAGCGTGGTCAGCAAAATAGGCCTCGGATGTATACTCCGGGTAGGCGGTAAGAAAAATAACTTGGCAATTGGGACACTTGGCATTAATGGCCTTTGCCAGGTCGATGCCGTTGACTTTGCCTAAGCTGATGTCCAGGACGGCGATGTCTGCGCCGTACTCACCCAAACCGGGCAGAAGATCTGTGGGGGAGCTGTAGTCGAAAATTCGAGCAGATTTATTTGCCATATAGCTTTCGATAAAATCGTGGACACAGCGCAGCTGCAGGGGGTTATCGTCACACAGGAAAATATTAACCATGATTAGGGGGCTCCTTCAGAATTAGGGTGTTATTATAGATGTGACCATTTGCACGCGAGGTAAAGCAGCCGCCATACTTTTCCGCCAGAGACCTGAGAATACTGACACCGGTGCCGCGTTCCATATAGGAGATGCGGCGTTCTTTTTTGCCGCCGTCCGGGCTATAAGGATTTTCGGTTTCAATATGCAAAAATCCGTCGGACAAGCTGGCTTTCACTGCGATATGGGCATCGGGGAGCTGCCGGCAGGCGTCCGCAGCATTATCCAGCAGATTCCCCAATGCGGTGATCAGGTCCACATCGGAAACAAAGCAGTATGGGGGCAAATGAATGTCCACAGAAAGGGTGATGCCTTGCGCGGCAAGATTTTCCATCCGCTCCCGCAGAAATGCGTCCACCGCCGTGTTTTGGCAATCGCTGAGCAGGCTTCGGACAGCGGTGGTTTTCTCCAGCTCGGCCACATATTTCTGAGCAGCGTCCTTTTCATTGCTTTGCAGCATAGCGTGGATGGTACAGATGTGGTTGGCAATGTCATGACGCATCTGACGCATATTGCTGTAGCTTTGGGCCATGAGCTGATAATACTTGGCCTTCACGGCCATCTGCTCCTCCATCAGCTCATTGCGGGCATGTAGCTCTGCATTTTCTGCTGTGCGGCTGATAAGGCGAAACAGGAGTATATCTGTAAGGACGGAAAAAAACAGCACCATAAGGACGATAATAAATTTTTTTATTGTAAACGGTTCGACTGAAGTAAAGATATAGTAATAATACCAAATAGACAGAAGAACAAATTGGTTAATGGGGAGCAGAACATAATAAAAACGGTTTCGGTTAGAAACGCGGTTTTCGCTTTTTTTATCGAGAAGACGAAATGCATAGACTATGATTGCTAAGTAGAGAGCCTGCGCCAGAAGAAACAGGATGTAGAACGGAATCAATTCCAGGTGACAGAAATCTCCGTTTTGGATGTACACGGAGGCCATTGGCGCCAAAAGGAGGGTGGTAAGCTCCGTAAGCACCATGGTAAGAAAGATAGCCAGTACGGCCAAAAGCTTACGCAGGAGATTCCCCCGATGCAGAAGAAGCATGAAAAAAACAAAGTAGGTATTGGAGATTACCAGGCGAAGGGCAGTATTGCCCGACAGCGGGACATAGGTCAGAAAGCAGGCTATCGCGTTCAGGACGAGAACCAACGGATAGTAGAAACGCGGCGGGAGTTTGGCGGGGAAGAGCCTGCTGAAGGCACAATACCACATCGTCTGCTGAGTGAGATTCATCAGCAAATAGGCAAATACATACAGGGTTGCAGCGGACATGGGGGCGTGGCTCCTTCAAACATGGTTTATAACATAGCTTTGTGGATTTATAATACAGGAATTCAGCAAGAAATGCAAGTATATAACATAACTCGCAATCTAAACGACATAATTCGCACTGCCGAAGACGGCCTCTGCCTTGAATGGTTATCTATGTTTCACTATAATTAATAAGAGTTAGATGCATGAATGTGCCGGGGCTGTAAAGGAAGCACTTGAATTGGCTGTGACGCCGCTGCGGCAGTGGCTTTAGCTACTCTCTATACATTGCTACAAACAGAAAGCCGAGGAATAACAGAATGACGCAATATGAGACTTTTACGAACAAGGGAACGAGAGAGATCAATGAAGACCGATACGGTGTGGCCATGTATGGAGATTCATACTGCTTCACTATAGCTGACGGATTAGGCGGGCATGGAAACGGAGAAATCGCAGCACAGGCTGCTGTTGACACAATATGTACGATGTTTGTGGATGAAGGGTACTCAGATGTTTTTTTTAAAAAGGCATTTTCAGCTGCCCAGGATGCGATCGTGCAGCAGCAGGGGCGGCTACAGGCACCATCCCAGATGAAAACAACACTTGTTGCGCTGGTGATCCACGAGGGGAAAGCAATATGGGCTCATGTGGGAGACTCACGACTATATGACTTTAAGCGGGGTAAGCTGAAGGTACGTACAATCGACCACAGTGTACCACAGATGTTGGCCATTTCAGGGGAAATTGAGGAAAAAGATATTCGTCACCATCCGGACAGAAACAGGTTGATGCGTGTCATGGGTATCCAAGGTGAGGAACCGAGATATGACATAAGCCCGATGGTGCGACTGCATGGGGAACACGCATTCCTTCTGTGTACAGATGGATTTTGGGAGCTGTTAGAGGACGTGGATATGGCACGGCTACAGAGGGAATCGCCTTCGCCGAGCCTGTGGATGACTCGGATGACTAAAATAATACGAGAAAACGGAAAAGACGGCGAGATGGACAATTATACGGCCATAGCGGTGTATACAAAAGGAAAGAGCATATTGGGTAAATAGCGATGGAGAATAGTTTTTCATTTGTGGATCTAAGAAAAAGCAATCGGTACGATATAGCCTTTAGAATGGGCATTGGCAGGCGTGATTCACAGCAGGATGCCGGTTTTGTAGCGGCCTGTGATAATGAAACACTTGCGGTGGTATGCGACGGTATGGGCGGCCTGACAGGAGGAGAGAGGGCCAGCAAGGCTGCAATTGAAAAGTTTCTGAGTGAGTATGAAAGAGAGGGACGGCTGGACGGCGGTGAATGGATGGAGGAAGCCATAGAATTGACTGATGATTTGGTTTACTCCTTAAAGACACCGGATGGGACTCCGCTTGGCGCAGGGACTACCCTTGCGGCAGTTCACATTATAGCGGACCGCATGTACTGGGTATCTGCCGGGGATAGCCGCATTTATGTCCTGCGGGCAGGGCAAATGGTGCAGATCACAACAGATCATAATTATTTTTTTCAGCTGAATGAAATGCTTCAAAACGGAGAAATCGACAGGGAACAGTACCGGATAGAGGCACAGGAGGGAGAAGCGCTGATTAGCTATGTAGGAATGGGCGGCCTACAGTGGAAGGATATCAGTAGGGCTCCTTTTGTATTGCGGCCGAAGGATACAATTTTAATCTGCTCAGATGGCTTATACAGGTCTGTGCCGGATCAACTCATTCTTGCGTCCGTTTGCGCCGCAGAGAATATGGAGAATGCTGCAAGCTGTATAGAGCAGGCAATACAGGAGGCAGCAAAGCCGGAGCAGGATAACTACACATATATCCTTATACAATTAAACGGGAGGACAGGCAAATGACAAAGGCAGTAAAATGCTTGGCATGTGGGTTGTACTACAATGGACAGGTTTACAACGAATGCCCGCACTGCAAGGCAAAGCAGGAGCCGGATAAGGAAACAGAAAAAGCTTTAAATCAGAGAGGCAACACTGCAAAGATAGACGCACCTGATATTAATGAAGAGCAAAACCAAAAGGTAAATAAAGACGACCCAGCTCAAAAACAAAAACGGTATACCGTGCCCTACAACAGAATACCGACGGGAACAGAGCATGAGGCGAATGATATCCTGCCTGAAAAGCAAGAGGAAGAGCAATGCGCTGAAGCTGAGAAAATAGAACAACGAGCGGACGTGATTGAAGAAGAAAAAAAGGAGATAGAGCAAAAGGCGGATATTATTTCTCAAAACGAATTTGCCGATGACTTGATAAAGCAGCTGAAGAAAAGTGGCAGAACAGTGGGGAAATTTACATCAGCGGACGGCCGCCGGGTAGACCCTGTCGTGGGATGGATCGTTTGTGTAAAGGGCCCTTACTATGGGCAGAGCTTTGCGCTGCACAGCGGCCGGAATAAAATAGGCCGTTCACAGGACTTTGATGTTCGACTCCTGAACGACGAGAGTGTATCGAGATCCTGTGTGGCAGCCATTATGTTCGATGCAAAGGCAAGCACATTTTCTATTATCTCCGGGGACAGCGATAGCCTTTGCTATGTTAACGGGGAAGCACTGTATGAGAGAAAGGTGCTGGTTGGGTATGAACAGATAGAGCTTGGCGATAGTGAGAGAAATATGTTTGTATTTGTGCCGCTTTGCGGAGAGCAATTTAGCTGGATTTCCTATCAAGCAACAAAGTAACTGGAGCTGCGGGAGAAGAGTATGAAAAGGTGCGAAAAGTGTTTTGGTGAGTATGATGAGTCAATTGCTGCCGGAGTTTGTCCCTTCTGCGGATATATACAAGGCGAACAGCAGGACGATCCCCGATATCTTCCCATTGGGAGTATTCTGCATGACCGTTATATAATCGGTGGTGTGGTCGGCGCAGGCGGATTTGGTATTACATACAAGGCGTGGGATAATAAATACAATATTTGCAAGGCAATTAAGGAGTACTTTCAACAGGGCGTGGTGAACCGGATTCCCGGGGATACTGATGTGTTTGTTGCTGCACCTAAAAGGCAGGCGGAATTTGAATATGGGAAGGAGCGGTTGATAGAGGAGGCGCGCATAGTCGCTAAATTTCAATCACCCAGCATAGTCCGCGTGGATGACTTTTTTGAAGAAAACGGGACATCCTACATGGTTATGGAATTTTTGGACTATGAAACGCTGGAAGATTTTTTGATACACCAGAAACGGCCGCTTACGGAGGACGAAGCGGTAAATATTGGCGTGCGGCTCTGTGAGGCACTGGACGAGATCCACCATGCCGGGGTGATCCATCGGGATATTAGCCCGGATAATATTTTTGTGGGCAAGGATGGCAGCGTGAAAATCATTGACTTTGGTTCCGCAAGGCTGTCCAAGGAAGACACGGATTCCAGATTGATCGTGTTGAAGCCGGGATATGCACCCCCCGAACAGTATGAAAAAATCGACCCGGAAAATGATTTGCAGCAGGCGTGGACCGATATATATGCGCTTGGGGCTACGCTATATGTGGCGGTAACTGGAAAAGTGCCGGCAGAATCCACAGATCGAAAAGCGGATTTTGATGCCCACACAGATCGAGTATGCTACCCGAGGGAAATCAATCAAAATATACCGGAGTACCTCAGTAACACAATCATGACGGCGATGGCGATCAACATTCATGAGCGCTTTCAAAATGCCACACAGATGAAAGAGGCGCTGCTGCAGAAAAGAAAAGTTTTATCGGTTGAAGCGGTGCGAAAAAAGAAAAAGACAAGGCGAACGGCCGGTATTGCAGCCGGAATTGCGGCAGTGATGCTCCTTGCGGGTGTTTTTGCGGCTAACTTGGTTAAAAACAAAAAAGAAGTTGTGCTGGAACCGGCGACTATCTCTGTTTGGTATTCGTTGAGCAGCGATGAAAGCATTGCCGCAGAGAAGGAGAATGCACTGCAGGCCATTTATGATGCACTTTATGACGGAGATCAGTTTACAAACGTTAAAATTGAGATGCGCGGAATTGCTGCGGACAGCTACCGTAAAGAACTGAACAAGGCGTATGCGGAGGGCAGCATGCCAACGGTGTTTGAGTCGGCGCAATCCGGTGATGAATGTATGAAGGCGGCACAGAATCTGAAGGAGCTTGCGGGTATGCCGGATACGGAGGAATGTAAGTTTCAGACAGCCTTTGAAAATTATATTGAGAATGGATCGAAAATGCCAACGGCATTTAATGTCCCGGTAGTCTATATCAATACAGAAGTAGTGACGGATTCTGCGAATTTGAAAAGTGTAGCAGGGATGAATGATATATTAAAGCTGTGCGGTGGGGAACTGAAATATAAACCAATGTCGGTGCGAAAGGGATTAAAGTCGGTTTATAAGAAGATTATCCCGGGTTTTTCCGATTACGTCTCAAAAATGAGCTCAGATGTGAAGTTTTTGGAGGGAAAAACTGCCGTCTGCTTCAGTGATACCTCTATCTATTTCAAGGTCAGAGATGCTTTGCCGGGAAAGTTCACGATGATTACGCTTGACTTAGAGAATATACCCTGCCAGTACGCCAACTGCTGGAGTATGTCCGCATCAGAAGGGGCTGAAAAGACCGCGGCAGAGACATTCTTGGCATATCTGCTGAGCAATAATGCACAGGATATTTACTATTTGCAGGGAGGAAATCCCGGTTTGCCGATGAACGCTGCGGCGTTAGAGGGGTATGACGATGTCAGAAAGCAGTTTGAGCAGGTGATAGCAAGCTGTGACGCATATACATTTCAGTAGGAGAGATTGAAAATGGAAAGCAGCAAGCAATGTATGCAGTGCATGGAGTTTTATGACGCACAATATGATATATGTCCCTATTGCGGTTATGAGGAGAACAGCGGTAAAAAAGAACTGCTGCATATCGATGCAGGTACTGTACTCATAGACCGCTACTTGATCGGAAACGCTCTGGGCTTTGGCGGCTTTGGCGTAACGTACATCGGGTATGACCAAAAGCTCAAGCGCAAGGTGGCCATTAAGGAGTATTTGCCCAGTGAATTTGCCACCCGTGCGCTGCATCAGCCTGATGTGATGATCAACAACAATGAAAAAAAGATGCAGCAGTTTACTGCTGGGATGAAAAAATTCCTTGAGGAGGCAAAAAAGCTGGCAAAGCTGAGCAGCCTTGACGGAATCGTACATATCTATGACAGCTTCGAAGCGAACCACACAGCATACATTGTCATGGAGTATCTGGAAGGGGAAACATTGGCCTCCTACATGAAGCGGGAAAAGAAGCTCACAGAGGAGGCTGCCATGGACATTATTGTCCCGGTGCTGCAAACACTGGAGGAGGTTCACCACAGCGGGATTATTCACAGGGATATTGCGCCCGACAATATTTTTCTGGCAAAGGGACAGGACGGTAAGACACATGTAAAGCTGATCGACTTCGGTGCTTCCAGGTATGCATCTACATCACACAGCAAAAGCCTGACTGTTCTTATTAAGCCCGGTTATTCTCCGGCGGAGCAGTATCAGAGCAACGGCGAGCAGGGGACCTTTACCGATGTTTATGCGGTAGGTGCGGTTTTGTATCATTTGGTCACAGGCGTCAGACCCGAGGATGCATTTGAGCGCCGGACCCAGATACAGAGCGGCGGCAAGGATCCACTAAAGGATCCCTCCTGCTATAATGATGAGCTTTCGGAAAATTTTGAAAACGCATTGATGAACGCCATGAGTGTCCGGGTGGAGGATCGGTCGGAGACGGCAGATGCCTTTTTGCAGGAGCTTATTTCCAAGGAGCCGGTAAAGCGTCGGGTGAGCAGTATTCGGCGGATTGACTTTATGCGGTGGCCTCTTTGGGCAAAAATCAGCGTTCCCGTATCCGCTGCAGCGGCCATTACGCTGATTGTGCTGCTGGCGGTTGGGGTCATTGGCTTTAAGGGGGCTGTGGGCGTATACAAGCTGCCGGACGGAATGACCCGTGTGCCGGATACAATCAATGCCAATGTAGAAGATGCACAGAAATGGCTGAAGGATGCGGCCCTGCAGGTAACGCAGGCGGGAACGGTCTACTCTCCGGGATTGCCTGAAAATGTAGTGCTGGCGCAGGACGTTTCGGCGGGCAGCGTGGTGATGAAAAACACGATGCTTTCCCTTACGGTGAGTACCGGGAAAGAAATCTACCAAATGCCGGATCTGACGGGTATGACGGAAGACTATGCAAGACAGGCATTGGAGTGCATGGGCGTGGCTGTGACAATGCAGGATGGAGAAAAGACTGGCGTCAGCGCAGGCTGCGTGACAGCACAGAGCATTGAACCCTATGCCGAGATCGGAACCGGCGATGCGGTAACGCTGACAGTTGCAAAAAAATCCAAGGGCACAGCCGGTACTGTACCGAAATTGACCGGTATGAGCTATGAGGATGCACTGAAAGCTGCATCGAGCGCAGGGATCACACTGACAGTGACCCGGAAGGAGTTTTCCCACGATTGTAAAATTCCGACTATTAAATCTCAAGCAGTGCAGGCGGGCAGCCAAGCTGGATCTGATGGAAAGCTGAGCGTAAGGGTACTTCTTCCCTGGCATAGCTTCCAAATGCCAAACCTGAACTATAAGACGGAGCAGGACGCCACCCAGATCCTGGCCAACATGGGCGCACAGGCCAAGGCGTCGCAGGAGAGCAATGAGCTCATCGCGGCAGGACTTGTATTCGCGCAGGACCGGGCCAAGGGCGAGACGCTGGAACCGGGCAGCACCGTGGCTATTACAGTGAGCGCCGGTGGAAAGCCCTTTGCTATGCCCGGCATTGTGGGCATGAGCGAAAGCGAGGCGAAAAAGCTGCTGGCGGAGGCAGGACTTTCTGTTGAGGTTGAGTATAATTATGATGCCGATGTAAAGGAAGGAAATGTCATCTCTCAGAGTATCAGCGCTAATACAGACGTGACGCGCGGTACAGCCGTAAAAATTGTTGTGTGCAGCACGAAAGACCTGATAACCGTGGCATCTGTTGTGGGAATGGACAAGACGGCGGCGGAGAGCGCAATCAAGGGGCAAGGCCTAAAGGTGACTATCAACCTGATCGAGAGCAGCAATAGCCAAAAAGGTCTGGTTATCAGCCAACTGCCGGAGGCCGGAAGCACACAGAAGGCGGGGGTAACCATTGTCCTGACCGTAGGCAAGGGCGCATCTAAGAAAGCCGACGCCACGCCAACACCAGACCCGACGCCCGCAAAAAAAGATCCGGGACCGTGGTCCGATTGGACAACCTCGACGCCGCCCTCCGGGGACTATGATGTGGAGAAAAAGACCCAGTACCGCTATAGGGACAAGGAAACCACCAGTTCTACGGCTTACCCGCTTGACGATTGGACAATGGTAAATTCGGACTCCTACTATACCGATTGGGGCGATTGGAGCGGCTGGTCCGCCAGCGCCGTGTCAGAAAGCGACACCCGGCAGGTGGAAACACGCACTACCTATATGTATTGCTATTTCTTCTGCTACAACTGCGGAAATCACTGGCATGGCTATGGCTTCCAGTGCCCGAGCACATGGGGCGGCGGCTGCGGACGAAGCACTATACAGGAAAGCAGCTATAGAGAAGTGTGGGGTACTACACCGCAAAGCCAAATGAATTGGCAGGATTGGCACGGAACAGGGCATGTATGGGCATATTACAATGGGGAGCGTGTATTTAGGAATATAAATACTCCCAACGCAAGCCGCACTGAATACCGCTACCGTGACCGTTCTTTGATCACCACCTACTACTATGAGCGGTGGGAGGCTTGGTCGGATTGGAGCAGCTCTGCGGTAAGCAGTAGTAGCGACCGCCAGGTGGAGACAAGAACCGTTTACCGTTACAGGACCAAGGGAGCCTGATGGAGAAAGGGAGATAAAGTGAACGTGGATAGCAGACCGATGAAAGAAAAGAGAAAAGCATCTGCGTTTCAAATCACGCTTATTGATGCTGACCAGACTATCAAAAGCCTGTGGCTTCCACAAAAAGCAGAAGGAAAATTTCGGTTTTCCGGGAATGAGCCCGATGCGTGGTACGACTTTTTCTATATAGAGGGCCGGGAAGAAAAGTGGTACGCAGTATGCACAGCAAATGCCTGCTTCAAGACCGATTCGGGGGAGCCGGAAAGGTGTATTCCGCTTTTAAACGGACAGTTTCTTACCATTTGGCATGACGACCAGGAGTATACCCTGTATTCGGAGCGCGCCGACGCGGAAAACAGCACCTATCACAACTACCGGATCCATGGGGCGGCTCAGATCACCATTGGGCGCACGGATGAAAACGATATTCAGTATGCGTTAAACTGCGTTTCCAGAAGACACGCAACGCTTTTCTGGAACAAAAACCGATGGGTCATTACCGATGAGCATAGCCTGAACGGAACATTTGTCAACGGACAGAGAATCCACCAGGTGCCGGTTTTTCCGGGGGATGTGATTTACATTGCAGGGCTGCGGATTATCATGGGCTTTGACTTTGTCTCCATGAACGACAGGGGGAGACCGGTTTCGCTGAATCCCGGGGCACTGAGACCCGTTCGGAGCATCGAACACAGAGAGACAAAGCAGATGCCTGCGGAGGAAAGGGAACAATATTTCACACCCTCCCCCCGGAAACGGCTGTCCATGGCGTTTCCTACCATTTCCGTCGAACCGCCGCCTATGTCGGCACAGAACGGCAATATGCCGCTGTTGCTGCAGATGGGGAGCTCGGCGGTCATGGGCGGAAGCGCCCTGCTGGCAGGACAGTTCACAATGCTGCTCAGCTCATTCTTGTTCCCTCTGCTGACCAATCGCTTCACTGACAAAGAGCGCAAGGAATATGAGGAGCGCCGGGTAAAGAGCTATACCCAGTATTTAGCGGAAAAGGAACTGGAGATCGAAAAGGAGCGTAAAAGAGAGCAAAACGTATTCAATAGAAATTATCCGGAGCTAAATACACTTTTGGATCAAGCCAACCGGGAAGAGCAGCTATGGGAGCACAAAAAAACCGATGACGACTTCCTCTGTCTTCGCATTGGCAGCGGACAGCTTCCCCTGCAGGCAGAAATCAGCTATCCGAAGCGCCGCTTTAATATAAAAGAGGATCACCTGGAAATGCAGATGTATAACCTGGTGGAAAAGCCCATCATATTGGAGGATGTGCCCATTCTTGCGTCCTTTACCGAAGAAAAGATAAACGGCGTGGCGGGAGACCGACGGCATATGGTGGCGTTTATTCGAAATGTGTTGCTGCAGCTTATAGTGACTCACAGCTATGACGATGTAAAGGTTGTTTTCCTGGCAGATGCGTGCGATGTAGAGGAGCTGGAATTTGTCAAATACATTCCTCATATTTGGAACGATCAGCGGACTTTCCGCTTCCTTGCATGTGATGTGACGGAAGCGTATTCTATCAGTGAATATCTAAAACGAGAGCTGGAGAATGATCTGGATTCGCCCCGGGCACTGAAGGAAATTCTAAAGCAGCATCCATATTATGTGATCTTTGCTCTGGATAAAAAAATCTTTGACAGCATGGAGATTCTTAAAAGGGTGCTTCATCTAGAGGAAAACATCGGTGTTTCCATTTTGGCTGCGTTTGACGGTTTTCCAAAGGAGTGCGAGAGAATCTTTCAGCTTAACAAAAACGGTACGCATACCGTTGCATATTTGAAGCAGCTGGAAAGAAACGATGATTATTTCTGGCTGGAAAAGTGCGACGAGATCAAGAGAGAGCAATGCGTCAAAAGGATAGAAAACACCCGCCTGAAAATCGGCGAGCAAGGATTTGCTTTGCCGAAAATGGTTTCATTTCTGGATCTGTTCGGTGTTGGCCGCATTGAGCATCTCAATATCCGCGATAGGTGGCAAAGGAATAATCCTGTCAAATCGCTCTCAACGCCGGTTGGCATCGGCACGGATGGATCTGTGTTCAATTTGGATTTGCACGAGAAATATCAAGGCCCGCATGGATTGGTGGCCGGTATGACGGGGTCAGGCAAATCGGAATTTATTATTACATACATCTTGTCGCTGGCGGTAAACTATCACCCATATGAGGTGGCATTTATCCTGATTGACTATAAGGGCGGAGGATTGGTTGGCGCCTTTGAAGATGCGGAAGCTGGGATTCGCCTGCCGCATTTGATTGGCACAATCACGAATTTGGATGGCAGTGCGATTCAGCGGTCGTTGATGTCGATCCAGAGTGAGCTAATCCGGCGGCAGCGGGTATTTAACGAGACGAAAAACCGGCTTGGCGGCGAAACCATTGATATATATGCGTATCAAAAGCTGTTTCGTGCCGGAAAGGTAGCCGAACCAATGCCGCATTTGTTCATCATTTCCGATGAATTTGCGGAGCTGAAACAGCAGCAACCGGATTTTATGGAGCAGCTGATCAGTGCCGCACGCATTGGCCGCAGCTTGGGAATTCACTTAATCCTTGCGACTCAGAAGCCCAGCGGTGTGGTAAACGACCAGATTCGAAGCAATGCGAAGTTCAAGGTGTGCCTGAAGGTGCAGGATAAATCCGACAGTATGGATATGCTGCTTCGCCCAGAGGCTGCGGAGTTGAAGGATGTGGGGCGGTTTTATCTGCAGGTTGGGTATAATGAGTACTTTGCCTTGGCGCAATCCGCCTGGTGCGGCGCACAATATGAGCCGCAGGACACAGTGGAGGATAGGGTAGAAAACTCCATTGCTGTGCTGGATAACCTTGGGCAGACGGTGCTCCGCATAGCGCCGGAGGCGAAGCGCAGCGATTCCGGGAAAAAGCAGGTCACCGCTGTAGTACAGCAGCTCTGCCAATTGGCGCAGGAGGAGAAGATCCCCATGCGGTCCTTATGGAAGGATCCGCTGCCAAACCGGCTGGATGTTTCTGAGCAGGGTCAGATGCCTAAAACTCCGGTGCAAGCGTATTTGGGAAGGCTGGATGACCCGTCCCGGCAGAAGCAGTTTCCTCTGTTTTTTGATTTTGAACACTGTCAGAATCTGATGATTGTCGGAGAGGGTGGCAGCGGTAAGACGACCATGGTACAAAGTATCCTGTATTCCCTCTGCAAGAACTATTCTTCCGGTGAGGTGCAATTCTACATATTGGATTATTCCAGCCGGATGCTGAAGGTGTTTGACGTCATGCCCCACTGCGGTGCGGTACTGATTGAGGAAAATGAGGACTCGCTGAATGACTTTTTCACTCTGCTCAATGGGATCGTGGCCAGGCGAAAAAAGCTGTTTTCCCAGTGGGAAACAGACAGCTTTGAGGCGGCGCATGCTGAGCACCAGCTGCCGCTAATCCTGGTGGTCATCGACGGCTTTGCGGGACTAAACGCTACCAAAACCGGCGAGGCACACGGCTACAAGCTGCAGAAATACATTCGGGATGGCGTTAATTATGGCATAAAATACATTATTACATGCAGCCATCTGAATGAGATATCGGTGCGGATCAAGCAGGAGCTGGGAGGCAGATTATGCCTGCATATGCGGGAAAAGTTTGATTATGGCGAGGCGCTGAACTGCAAGGTTTCCTATGTCCCACCGGATCAACCGGGACGGGGGCTTTACAAGTGGGAGGAGGCTCCGCTGGAATTTCATGCGGCCATGTATTGCCCGAACCTGGAGGATGCGGAGCGGAACAAACACTTAAAAGCGGAGCTGGAAGGCCTGCGAGAACAAAGCGGTGAGGCGCAGGCGGCTATACGTCTGCCGGTTCATAAGCAAGATGCCGATTACAGGGAGTTCGCAGCGCAGTTTAAACCCGGTCGGATCCCGCTGGGTTACTTCAAGCAAAATCCTGTAGCTCTTCCCCTGAAGCAATTCAGCGCGTTGAGTGTTTATTTGGGAAATCCACAGGGAACTGTACCCATTATGAGCAATTTCCTATATGCGGCGCAAAGAGAACGAATGGAGATTTTGGCTGTTTGCCGCTGCGAAAGCAGTATCTTTACCGGGGGAGCAGAAGGAGCCGGTGAGGCTGCTGCAAGAAAAGATGTGACCCTGTATGCGCCGAATGAAGAACAGGGCACCCTGTTGCGGGACGAAATTATGAAGCACATGAATGTCAGGAAAAAGCTCCTGACAGACTTCTGCCAGGCAAACGATCTGGACGAAAAAAACAAGGACGAGCTTGCCCGGGCGGCGGAATATGTTCGGTCGCATACGACACCGATTTTAGTTTTTATAGAGAATTTGGCGGATATGGTGTCGAACTTGGACATGATGTCTGAGATGCTGCTGGATGGCGTTTTTAAAGGCATGTGGCAGTATAACATGCGCGTGATCGCCTTCTTTGAGCCGAAAGATGAAAAACGGTGCCAAGAGAGCGTGCTGTATAACGGGTACGCCTTAAACGGTCATATGCTTTTGTTCGGCGGACGCTTTGATAAGCAAAAGTTCTGCGCGGTACCTATGGATGGGGAAAAGGCGAAGGAGCTGCTGCAATACAATTTGGCTGTCATGCGGTATAACGACGACTGCTATCCTCTTCTGATGCCTTGTGGAGAAATCCGGGTGGAGGAAATACCCGAGGATGACAGAAGTATTTTTTCCTGATATACAAAACCCTGCAGAGAAAGGAGGCGGACATGATGGATGCAGCAGAGGAGTTTTTGCATCATCTCAGAAAGCTGGAAGCGCTTTTGGAGAACGACCACGACACTGCAGACAAAAACATGCAGGGTGGGTTCGTGGCTCCATACCGGAGAGGCTTGGAGAGAGAGATGGATCAGCTGCAGGAACTGATCCGAAAAATCAGAAATATTTAAAATTGAAGGGAGAACATTATGGTCAATATTTCTTTTGAAGAAGCACAGGCAAAAATTTGGCAGGCTGAGGTAGAGGCGGAGCTTGAGTTGGTTGCAAAGGTCAATGCAGATGCGGGCCGCTGCATGCAGGATCTGGCTGAAGAGGGGGATCCGCTGACGGTCATTCTGAAGAGAACCGGCGGCATGATCGAAAGCTTCGGTGGCACCTTGCGAAGAGCATTCTTGAGAGCTATGGAGGATGTAGGAAATGCTATGACCAAATATGCAGATACCCATCGCAGACTCATAGATGACGGTAATGCGACAGGGGCAGGACATTAACGGGGAAGGAGACGATAACTATGTTGAAATATAACGAGGGCATTTATCAGGGCAAGATCGATCAGCTGACAGAATATATTTCCATGTTGAACGGACATATCGAAAAACTAACAACATACAAGGATCAGCTTAAAATGTTTTGGGATGATGTAGATGGGATGAATCTGAGCAAGGCGCTTCAAGCGGCTCTTACATCGACGAATAACCAATTGTTCTATCTTCAGAAGCAGTTGTTTTTCTATAAGAAAATGGTAGCCGAGTACAGCAGTGCATCTGCGGACGTGCAGCAAAAAATTGAGAATGCCTTTCAGGCTATGTCGTCCATTGGCGGCATAGCTGCGGTGGCCGGGATGTAAGCATCCATGCTGTTTCAGGTAAACGATGCCGGTTTGCAGCGCCAAATGGATATTGTGCAGGAGGAACTGCGGGAAATCCGTTTGCTGCAGGAACTGTTTGCGGACCGGCTGGCGATGTGCGTTCCAAACGGAAGCGCCTGGCTGCAGCGGCAGGAAAAGCAGATCAAAAAACGTATTGCATTTCTTGAAAGGCTGAGAGAGGTAGCCGTCAGGCTGCATACAGAGGTTGAAAAAGATATGGATGCGGTGACAGAGCAAATGCAACGCATCAACAGCGGCAAATGAAAATATCTGCGGCAGATGTGCAAATGCGCATTTGCCGCAGGTGGGGTGCGGGAAGTAAAAATGGATATTTTGATCAACTTGACAATACCGGCATTAGCAAAAAAATATGATGTTCTTATTCCAAGCTTTTTAACGGTGGGGGAACTGACTCCTCTAATCGTAAAGGCGGTGGAGGATCTATCTGAGCAGAGGTACCATGCCTCTGGAGGAGAACTTCTGTGTAATGAATGTGGGTATCTGGATTCTCAGCTCACGCTATATCAGCACAACATAAAAAATGGGGAACAGCTATGGCTATTTTAAGATCTGCAGTATAATTATATGGGCGAAGGAAAGTGGTAGTGGCAGTGAGACATGGTGATTTTCTGATACCGTTATCGCCAATCTTACCACTTTATCGACAGACTCAGAGTCGGGAAACCTCAATGGTTTCCCGGCTCTTTTTATATTTTTAAAGGGCTTCGGAGTTATCTATTTTTTCATTGTGCTGCAGGATTCTGAATTGAATCTGCAAAATATACATCCAAATTACCTGTGAACTAACTAAAAACGGCGGATATTTGCCCGGCGGGGTACCATCTGAAAACGGTTATCTCTGACGTGAAATTCGCTGATTTGCTTACTCTGTGATGTGCTTGCTTTTATCAAAGGGGGCGGAGGTGATCTTTATAAGGGATGGGTAGAAGGATACGGACATGCAGCTTTTACATAGGGGAAAATATTTTACTTATATTTAACTCGCCTTTGCTTTCGGATTTTACTCGCAGGAATTACGATAAAACCGTGGTCAAGAGAATCAAGAAAACAACAGTACAAGGAGGTAACAAAGATGAAAAAGAGAATTGGATGTATTGCAGCGGCTATGCTGCTGGTATTTGCGCTGGTGGGCTGCGGAAACAACGCCGCCAAGGAGCCGGTGTCCACCGATGGTTCCACCTCTATGAGCAAGGTCATCGGCGCCCTGAGCGAGACCTTTGAGGCCGATACCGGTATCACCGTAACTTACAACGCCACTGGCTCTGGCTCCGGTATCCAGGCCGTTGAGGAGGGCCGCTGCGACATCGGCCTGTCCAGCCGCAGCCTGAAGGACGAGGAGAAGGCTAAGGGCCTGCAGGAGACCGTGCTGGCCTACGACGGCATCGCCATGATCGTAAACCCGGCCAACCCTGTCCGGGAGCTGGATCTGGAGACCATCGCAAAGATCTATACCGGAGAGATCACCAACTGGAAGGACGTGGGCGGCAATGACGCTGAGATCGTGCTCATCGGCCGCGAGGCCGGTAGTGGTACCCGGGATGGCTTTGAATCCATCAGCGGCACCAAGGATAAGTGCCAGTATCGCCAGGAGCTGACCTCTACCGGTGACGTTATTACCACCGTGGGCAGCAATCCCGATGCCATCGGCTATGCCTCTCTGGCCTCTGTGAAGGATACCGTAAAGGCCCTGACCGTGGGCGGTGTGGCTCCCAGTGAGGCAACCGTGAAGGACGGCAGCTATGTGGTGCAGCGTCCCTTCGTCCTGGTGACTAAGGATGGGACCAAGCTCTCCGACAGCGCACAGAAGTTCTTCGACTACATCACTTCCGATGCAGCCAGCCAGATCATCAGCAAGGCAGGAGCAGTGCCTGTAAAGTAAGGAATAGGAGCGGCGGTACCCCGGTGCCGCCGCTTCCTTCCATTGAGGAAAGATATGAAGAAAAACAGAGTATTTGAAAATGTCGTCCACGGCATTTTCCTTCTGCTGGGACTGATCACCGTGGGGTGTGTGCTGCTCATCACGGTGTATCTGATTATTTCCGGCATCCCGGCCATCAAGGAGATCGGGCTGGTGAAATTCCTGTTCGGCAAGGAGTGGGCCTCTACGGCGGCCGAGCCCAAGTTCGGCATCCTGCCCTTTATCCTCACCAGTGTGTATGGCACGGCCGGTGCTATCCTCATCGGTGTGCCGGTGGGCTTTTTTACCGCAGTGTTCCTGTCCAAGGTGGCCGGGAAAAAGGTGCGCTCCGCCATGGAGACCGCCGTCAGTCTGCTGGCGGGCATCCCGTCGGTGGTATATGGCCTGGTGGGCATGTTGGTGCTGGTGCCGGCGGTGCGCAGCATCTTTCATGTGCCGGACGGAGCCAGCCTGCTGGCGGCCATCATTGTGCTGGCCATTATGATCCTGCCCAGCATCATCAAGGTGTCTGTCACGGCGCTGGACGCCGTGCCGAAGGAGTATGAGGACGCCTCCCTGGCCCTGGGCGCGTCTCCGGTGGAGACCTTCTTCAGGGTGTCCGTACCCGCTGCAAAGAGCGGCATTGCCGCAGCGGTGGTGCTGGGCGTGGGCCGCGCCATTGGCGAGGCCATGGCCGTGATGATGGTAGCGGGCAATGTGGCCAATATGCCCAGCCTATTCCAAAGCGTGCGTTTCCTGACTACGGCGGTGGCCAGCGAGATGTCCTATTCCAGCCCCGGCAGCCTGCAGCGCAACGCCCTGTTCTCCATTGCATTGGTACTGTTCCTGTTCATTATGCTTCTGAATGCGGCGCTGAATTTCTTTCTGAAGCGGGATAAGGAGAAGTGATATGAGCAGAAAAAGAAAGAGTTATATTGCCCTCATGCGCGGCGTAATGTACGTTTGCAGCGGCCTCACGGCGGCGCTGCTGCTGTTTCTGCTGGGGTATGTGCTATATAAGGGAATCCCCAATATCAGCTGGGAGTTCCTCTCCACCAAGCCCAGCCATCTCACCGAGCGCATCGGCATCCTGCCGGACATCCTCAACACGGTGTATATCGTTCTGGCAACATTGGTGATCGTGCTGCCGCTGGGTGTAGGTGCCGCCATCTACTTGACGGAATATGCCCAGAATAAGCGCGTGGTGGCGGCCATCGAGTATGCCGCCGAGACCCTGTCCGGCATCCCGTCCATCATCTATGGCCTGGTGGGTATGCTGCTGTTTTCCAATAACTTCGGCACCTGCCTGCTGGCCGGCGCACTGACCCTGGTGATCATGAATCTGCCCACGGTCATGCGGACCACCCAGGAGAGTCTGAAAACTGTACCCAAAAGCTACCGGGAGGGCGCCTTCGGCCTGGGAGCGGGGAAGTGGCGGGTCATCCGCACGGTAGTGCTGCCCGGCTGCGTGGACGGCGTAGTCACCGGGTGCATCCTCTCCGTGGGACGTATTTTAGGCGAGTCGGCGGCGCTGCTGTTCACGGCGGGCTTCGCCCACGCCATCAATGGCTTGTTCAGCGGCCTTGTCAGCCCCGGTGCCACGCTGACCGTGGCCCTCTATGTGTATGCCAAGGAGGAGGGTGAATTCGGCGCCGCCTTTGCCATCGCCGCTATTTTGATGTTTTTGACGCTGATTATCAATTTTTCTGCCTCGCTGGTGGGCAAATACTTTGCCAAAAGGAGAAGCGTATGAGTGATATTATTACGGCGGAAAATCTGCAGCTTTGGTACGGAGATACCCATGCCCTGAAGGGGATCGACATGGCCATCCCCGAAAAGAACATCACGGCCCTCATCGGGCCCTCCGGCTGCGGAAAGTCCACCTTTCTGAAAACCCTGAACCGCATGAACGACCTGATCCCCTCGGTGCGGATTACCGGGGAGGTGCGCTATAACGGCCGCAGCATTTTCGATAAGGACGTGGACGTGTGCGCCCTGCGGCGGGACATCGGTATGGTGTTCCAAAAGCCGAATCCCTTCCCCATGAGCATCTATGAAAACATTGCCTACGGTCCCCGTACTCACGGGACCACCTCTAAAAAAGAGCTGGATGAGATCGTGGAGCAGGCCCTGCGGGACGCGGCCATCTGGGACGAGGTGAAGGACCGACTGAAAAAGAGTGCCCTGGGGCTCTCCGGCGGTCAGCAGCAGCGGCTGTGCATTGCCCGGGCGCTGGCTGTGCGGCCCCAGGTCTTGCTGATGGACGAGCCCACCTCGGCCCTGGACCCCATCTCCACCTCCCGTATTGAGGAGCTGGCCCTGCAGCTGAAGGAGCGGTACACAATAGTCATGGTGACCCACAATATGCAGCAGGCCGTGCGTATTTCGGATAACACAGCGTTTTTCCTGCTGGGCGAGCTGGTGGAGTTCGGCCAGACGGAGAAGCTGTTCTCCCAGCCCAAGGAAAAGCGGACAGAGGATTACATAACAGGAAGGTTTGGGTGATGCCATGAGAAGCAGATTTGACGAGCAGCTGAAGCTGCTGAATCGGAAAATGACCGAGATGGGCGGCGAGTGCGAGAGCATCATTGCCGCCGCCGGCAAGGCACTGCTGCAGGGCAGCGCAGAGGACGCCCACCGGGCTCAGGAACAGGGACACCGTATTGACCAGCTGGAGCGGGAGATCGAGTCCATCTGTCTCAAGCTCCTGCTGCAGCAGCAGCCCGTAGCCCGGGATCTGCGGGTGATCTCCGCGGCGCTGAAGATGATCACCGACATGGAGCGCATCGGCGATCAGGCGGAGGACATTGCCGAGATTATTACCACCCTGGGTGGCCGGACCGGCGCGGAGTGCCGGGACATCCGGGTCATGGCGGAGGCCACCATCAAAATGGTCACCGACAGCGTGGATGCCTATGTGCGGCAGGATCTGAGCTTGGCCCGGGCGGTGATCGAGTACGATGACGTGGTAGACGAGGCGTTCTGCCGGGTCAAGGGAACCCTCATCGCTATGATCGCGCAGAATACCGCCGATGGCGAATACGCCCTGGATCTGTTGATGATCGCCAAATATTTTGAGCGCATCGGCGATCACGCCGTAAACATCGCCGAGTGGGTGGAGTTTTCCGTCACCGGCGAGCATAAGAGTGACAGCATGCAATGATCTTTCCCCGGGATGGGAGAGCTTTGGCGGCCCCGGGCGGCGCATTCAGCGCAGCCCGGGGCCGCCTTGCCGTGTGTGTCCCAAAGGGACTGCCCGCCCTGCCGCCCGGTTCGACGCCCTCCGCACCCCCGCCGTGCTATACTGCTCTATATCCGATGAAAGGGGGGCCTACCGTGGCGTCCGCGCTGCCGGACCTGCTTGTTCAGGCCGGCATCTTTTGCCTGCTGTTTCTGCCGCACCGGCATAAATACAGCCGCAGCTGCCGGCTGCTGTCCGAAGCGCTTTATATCTATTTCTGCACTGTGCTGGATCTGACGTTGCTGCCGGTGCTGTGCAGGGTGCCCTATGTGCCGGCGCACAGGTTCTCGGTAAATCTTTATCCCTTTCGGGACCTGCTCCACGGCTGGGGTGATAGTGTGGGGCAGATCCTGCTGAATGTACTGCTGTTTATGCCCTTTGGAGTGCTCCTACCCCGGTGTACCGGCAGAGGATTTTTCATTACGCTTTTTCAGGCGACCCTATACAGCGCCACCATCGAGCTGCTGCAGCCTTTTTTTGACCGTACCTGTGATATTACAGATCTCATTACCAATGTCGCAGGCTGCGCCTGCGGGTACCTGATCGGGCTGCCCCTGGCACAGCCGCTGCAGCGCCTGGGGGAACGGCTGGATCGGACAGAAAAAAACCGGCGCCGCTGAAGCTGCGGCGCCGGTTTACGATTTGGCTCAAGTACACTCCTCAGAATCACGGAATAGCAGTGTGATACACCATAGACCGGCGATTCCCACCAGCGCATAGATTATGCGGCTGAGGGTAGACAACTGTCCGCCGCAGATAAACGCCACACAATCAAAGGCAAATAGTCCCACGCTGCCCCAGTTCAGTGCGCCGATAATGACCAGAATCAAGGCGATGCGATCCACAACCTTCACGATGGAGTCCCTCCTTTTTCGAAATAATCCGCCGGTGGATAGTCTGCCCAAGGCGGAGGAAAATATTCTGATGCAAAAATTGTAAGGGCTCCTAAAATATCTTGGGTTATTTAGCGGAAAGTGATTGAAATAGGCGGCGGACTTATGTATAATGCAGGATAGAAGCAAAAACTGCTTGATGCAATGTATTTTTGAATAGGAGGAACAACATGAACAAGAAGTTTGAGAAGCTGGGCTTCTATCCTGCCGACATTCTGATGCCTAAGGATTGCGACATGACCAAGTGGGCCGTGGTGGCCTGCGACCAGTTTACGTCCGAGCCGGAGTACTGGGAAGCGGTGGAAAAGCAGGTAGGCGATGCCCCATCCACCCTGCGCCTCATTCTGCCCGAGGCTAATCTGAAGGCCCCCAATGTGGATGAGCTCATCGAGAATATCAACTCCTCCATGAAAAAATACATGGATGACGGCGTGTTCAAGACCCTGTCCGACTCCCTGATCTATGTGGAGCGGGAGCAATCCGACGGCAAGATCCGCCATGGCCTGGTGGGCATGGTAGACCTGGATGCTTATGACTTCACCCCTGGCTCCGGCGCACTGATCCGTGCCACCGAGGCTACCGTCCAGGATCGTATTCCGCCTCGCGCCCGGGTGCGCCGAAACGCCCCCATTGAGCTGCCCCACGTGATGCTGCTCATCGACAACCCCGAGAAGACCGTCATCGAGCCTCTTACCGCTGCCGCTGACAGCATGGAGGTGGTCTATGACTTCGATCTGATGCAAAACGGCGGACACATCAAGGGCTATAAGCTCTCCGATGCCCAGATCGATGCCGTGGCCGATGCACTCGCCGGCCTGTGCTCCGACGAGGCTCAAATGGCTAAGTACAACCTTTCCGGCGCGGCACCCCTGCTGTTCGCCGTGGGCGATGGCAACCACTCCCTGGCCACTGCCAAGGCCTGCTATGAGGAGCAGAAGAAGGGAAAGACCCCCGAGGAGTACCTGGCTCTGCCTGCCCGCTACGCCCTGGTGGAGGTGGTGAATAACCACGACGATGCCCTGCAGTTTGAGCCCATCCACCGCGTGCTCTTTGGCGTGAAGCCCGAGCACCTGATGGCCGAGCTGAAGAAGTTCTATCCCGATTGCTACGAGGGCCAGGGCGAGGGCCATGTGTTTGCCTATAACTATGAGGGCAAGTCCGGCTTCATCACTATTCCCCATCCCGAAAAGCAGCTGTGTGTTGCCTCCGTGCAGACCTTCCTGGACCAGTATCTCAAGGAATTCGGCGGCGAGGTGGACTACATCCATGGCGACGAGGTGGTGGATGAGCTGGGCAGCAAGCCCGGCAACTTTGGCATCAAGCTGCCCGCCATGGGCAAGGAGCAGCTCTTTAAAACCGTTATGGCCGACGGCGTGCTGCCCCGCAAGACCTTCTCTATGGGCCACGCCCAGGACAAGCGTTACTATATCGAGGCCCGCAAGATCGTAAAATAATCGTGGCTTTTGCTGAAAAGTTGTGCTAAAATAGAGCCGCTGGGAGATCCTCTCCCGGCGGCTTTACTCGATGGGGGGGCAGAGACAGTGCTTTGGATCTGGTGGCCGGGCTTTGTGGTGCCGGTGTGCATGGTGCTGGGCGGCCTGGGCTGGAAGTGCGTAAAGCGGCTGCCCTACCGCCGAAAAGAAGCCCTGACGGCAGAGCAGATGCGCCTGGCTCGAGAGACCTTCAGCCGCACATTGTGGCAGGTGGGTCTGGCTTTGGCCGCCATGACATTCATGGTTATGCGTTCGGTGCGGCTGATGAATGTGCTGCCCCAGGAGCTTATGACGGCTGCTGCCATTGTGCTGCAAATCCTGTCCACAAAACTGGTGGAGCCTGCGGTGCAGCGCTCATTACATGAAAAATACGGCGATATATTGCCGAATGGAAAAGAGGATGACCAATGAAAATGACGGAATTGGCCCCCGCCAAGCTGAATCTGACGCTGGAGGTGGGCGAAAAGAGCAGCGACGGATACCACAAGGTACAATCAGTGATGACCTGCGCAGCTCTATATGACGAAATCACTCTGGAGAGCGGCACAGGCGGGGACATCACCATGACCTGCGATTGCAGTGTCCTGCCCTGCGATGAAACGAATCTCTGCCTTCGGGCGGCCAGGCTGTTTTTTAAAAAGACCGGCATCGCCTGCGACGGCCTGCATATCAGCCTGAAAAAGCGTATTCCCATGCAGGCGGGCTTGGGCGGCGGCAGCGCCGATGCGGCAGCGGTTCTCCGGGGCCTGCGCAAGCTTTATCGCCCGGAGATGATGATAAAAGAGCTGGAGCGCATGGCTATGGAGTTGGGCAGCGATGTGCCCTTTTGCGTTCGCAGCGTTACCACTATGGTGCGGGGCCGGGGCGAGCAGCTTTTGAAGCTGCCAAAGCTGCCCCTGTGCTGGTTTGTTATCTGTAAGCCGGATTTTTCCTTCTCCACGGCGGAGATGTACGAGAAGCTTGATGAGAAGAAGCCCACCTTCGCCATTGACAGCCTGGGACTTATCAAGGCCCTGGAATATCAGGACATGCTGGAGATCAGCGACCGCCTGGGCAACTGCTTTGAGGCGGTGCTGGAGCCAAGCAGCGAAATCTTCACCATTAAAAGCAAGCTCCTGGCCCTGGGGGCCAGAAACGCCTGCATGAGTGGCTCCGGCTCGGCAGTATACGGCCTGTTTACCCAAGAGTCAGAGGCCAGGGCCGCAGCGGAGGAAGTGCAAAAAGTCTACGCCCAAACCTGGTTTGTCGAGAGCGTTTAAAAATTAAAAACACCGTCCATACTATAGGAAAATCTACATAGGACGGTGTTTTTTTATGAAAAAAATGCAAAATACAAGCAAGTGGAACGCCCTGGAGTGCGCCCTGCTGGCGATGCTGGCTGCATGCCTGCTGGTAGGCGCGGCGGCCCTGAAAAAGCAGGATCAGCTGCAGCAGAAAATGATCCGCCTCCATGTGGTGGCCAATTCTGACAGCGACCGGGACCAGGCCCTGAAGCTGCAGGTGCGCGACAAGGTACTGGCCTTTACGGAGCGGACTATGCGTGCCTCCGCCGACCGGGCGGCAGCCAACGCGGCGCTGCAGACCTATCTGCCGGTCATTGAACGGATGGCGGAGGAGACTCTCCGGGAGAACGGTTGCTGGTACAGCGTCGAGGTACGGCTGGAGCCAACGGAGTTTCCGCTGAAGGCATATAATGGCTTCCGTCTACCGGCGGGAGAATATATGGCTTTGCGGGTGCTCATCGGCGAAGCAGCAGGGCAGAATTGGTGGTGCGTGGTATATCCGCCCCTGTGCATGACGGCGGCAGCAGATGTGCAGGAGACGGGCATTGCCTGCGGCATGGAGCAGGAAGAATTGAAGCTCATGCAGGAAGCGGGTGAGGAGTATCAAATCAGATTTCGTTGCGTGGAGCTGTGGGAGCAGCTGCGCCAGTGGCTGCACAAGTGACGAAAGGGGAATATGAATAATTTTTAAATATATGTTAAGAAAGGATGACAAATCCACTTTTCTGTGGTATTATACTATCGATTGGCAAGAGAAAACGCGCCTGCCAACGTGCCTTTTCGGCGCGCTTTGCCCTTCCCATCTTGGCGGGCGATAGCCCGCCAGTGGCTCGAGAGCCTATAATACCTCGAAAATTCATTGCGGACAGGTGCGAAGCAGATTTGCCGCGCAGAAATGTGATCAGACATAGAAAAGGCTCGCAGGGGATATTGTCCATATTTCTAATGACCATGACGCGGCATGGGTGCATTTTTGCCCATTAAAACCATATTGCCCTTGTCAATCGATGGTAATAAAACCTGCTATAGAGAACAGGGGGAGAGAAGCTCCTCTGAAAAAGCAAAGGAATGGATCTGTCATGAAGCTTAGCAGAAGAAAAATGGAGCTGATGCTGGTAGATATTGCCATCATCATTTGCGTGTATTATATGACCAATTTGGTGAAGGTGCTGCGGCTGCACTCCATTGTACTCAACGGGGAGATCAATTTGTCCCGTATGCTGGCCCTGGTGGTCACGATTATGGCCGGGCGTATCGTCTTTGGCGTATACCGCAACATTTGGCGCTACGCCAACATACAGACTTATCTGACCATTATGGTCTCTGACTTTGTGTCCAATGTGTTGCTGATGCTCCTGGGGCGGGTATGGTTTGCCGTCAATCTGGGCATCGGTGTGCATCTGATCGTGGCTATGGCCATCCTGCTGGTGACGCTGCTGTCCCGCTATTGCTATCAGCTGCTGTACGCCTATCGCAATAGAAATGCCGATAAGAATATTGAGGGCAACGCCTTCAGCCAGCTGTATAAGGTGGAGGTGGCCATCGTGGGCGCCGGTAATGTGGGCGCAACTCTTTCGGATGAATTCTTCCGCAACCCCCGCTCCCGGTATGAGCCGGTGTGCTTTATAGATACCGATCCGGAGAAGGTGGGGCAAACGGTCAACGGTGTGCCTGTCTATCCTGAGGATGACAGCACTGCCAACCTGCTGAAAAGGATGAAGGTCCGGGAAATTATCATTGCCCTGCCGGATCTGACGGTGGAGCGCAAGCAAAAGCTCTATGAACGCTATCAGGATACCGGCTGTGCCGTGAAGGTGTACGATTATCCCTCCGGTACGGAGGAAAAGTCCACGGCTAAGCGCGCCCTGCGTGACTTCCGGATTGAGGATCTGCTGTTCCGGGATACCATTCAGGTGGAAAATTCCCAGACTATGGCCTTTTACGGGGGCAAGACCGTGCTGGTCACCGGCGGCGGCGGCTCCATCGGCTCGGAGCTGTGCCGGCAGATTGCGGCGCTGCACCCTAAAAAGCTGGCGATTTTGGATATTTACGAAAATAATGCCTACGATGTCCAGCAGGAGCTAATCCGCAAGTACGGCGATAAGCTGAATCTGGAGGTCATTATTGCCTCCGTCCGGGATGTGGATCGCTTAGATCAGATTTTCCGGGATCTGCGGCCGCAGATCGTGTTTCACGCCGCCGCCCACAAGCATGTGCCGCTGATGGAGCACTCCGGCGTGGAAGCGCTGAAGAATAATGTTCTGGGTACATATAATGTGGCGGAGATGGCGGAAAAATACGGCGTGGAGAAATTCCTGCTCATTTCCACGGATAAGGCAGTGAATCCCACCAACGTCATGGGCGCCAGCAAGCGCCTGTGCGAGATGGTCATCCAGTGCCGGGAGGACAGCAAGACGGAGTTTACGGCGGTTCGGTTCGGCAATGTGCTGGGCAGCAATGGGTCGGTAATTCCCCTCTTTAAGCGGCAGATTGAAGCCGGTGGCCCTGTGACCTTGACGGATAAGCGCATTATTCGCTACTTTATGACCATTCCCGAGGCGGTGCAGCTGGTCATGCTTACCTGCGCCATGGCCCACAACGGTGAGCTATATGTGCTGGATATGGGCAAGCCGGTAAAGATTTTGAGCTTGGCGGAAAATATGATCCGCCTGTCCGGGTATACCCCATATAAAGATATTGACATCGTGGAGGTAGGCCTGCGTCCCGGCGAAAAGCTCTATGAGGAGCTGCTGATGAAGACCGAGGAGCTGGATAAGACCGACAACGATATGATTTTTATCGAGCGGGACAAGAAGCTGACCCGCGCGGAGGTGGATCACAAGCTGGATTTGGTGCGTGAGGCCATTAATACTGAGAGCCAGTCTGCGGTGTTGGATGTTATCCGCAAGACGGTTCCCACCTTCCGGGACCCGGAGGAAGTGAACCGTCAGGCAGCCCAGGCCGAGGAGGTGCGGCAGGTCGCTGCCGCAAACGGCTGATACAGAATAAGAGAAAGCTCCGCCCCTGTTGAATGAACTGCACCCCATTTGTTAGATAAGTATGGTAAAAAGCTTATCTGACAAATGGGGTGTTTTTTTATTGGAGGGGCACTTCAAAGCGCTGCTGTATGTTGCACTTATTTCAATATTTCTATCCGCGAATCATAGTCTGGCAGGGTCCGGCGGACCAGGGCGTAAAAGTCCGGGCCGTGGTTTTTATGCCGGATGTGGGCCAGCTCATGGACTACCACCGCTTCGGCGGCCTCCAGGGGGTACTCCATGAGATGCAGGGAAAAGCACAGGCTGTCTTTTCCGCTGCAGCTGCCAAACCGAGTCTGGGCGGCGGTAATCTTCACCCCTGTAGGGGTGACGCCCATCCGCTGCGCCCAAAGCTTCACCATTGGCGGCAGCACCTGACGGGCCCTTTGCCGCAGGGCCTCCTGTTCCTCCCGGGAGAGGGGGGGATGCTCTGCCAGGCGCTGACTCTGCCGGGCCAGCTGGGCTGCGATCCATGCTTCGTGTTCAGTCACAAAGCGGTGGATTTCCCCTCGGGCGGCGTAGATAGGGGCCCGGACTACCACCTGACCCTCCCTTGTCACCTGTAGGGCCATGGTGCGCCGCCGGGAGCGAATGACGGTGAACTCCCTCATAGCTCCACCCAGGTGAAACGGGGGCCTGTATATCCATCTCGATTTATAGTCTCCAGCCACATGGCGGCCGGACGGACCCAGTAGCCCTGCTCCCCATAGAGAGCCTGATAGACCACGAGATCTTCCCTGGTCTCGCTGTGCTGGGCGGTGAACAATACGCGGTATAGATTCCCTTTGAAATGGCGGTAAACGCCAGGGCGGATGGGCTCCATTCTGCATCGCTCCTTTGCATAGCATCTGATGGCAAAAAGTATAGCATAGCTGGTGGAAAAATGCAAAGCACTGTGATATACTAACACAAACGATACGAGGAGGAATGCTCCGTGAAGAATACGACTCTGTGTTACCTGCTGCGGGGAGACGATGTACTGCTGCTGCACCGGGTGAAGAAGGAAAATGATCTGAACCACGACAAGTGGATCGGCATTGGCGGAAAATTTGAGGAGGGAGAGAGCCCCGAGGAGTGCCTGATCCGGGAGGCATGGGAGGAAACGGGACTCACCCTCACGGGCTATCAGTACCGAGGGATTGTCACCTTTGTATCCGATGAGTGGGAGGGAGAGTACATGCACCTTTACACCGCCACCAGCTGGACGGGTGAGCTGAAGGAGTGTGACGAGGGCGTACTGGAATGGATCAGCCGGGAGAAAATGAAAATGCTGCCTCAGTGGGAGGGTGACAAGATCTTCCTGCGGCTGCTGGAGGAAGGGGCACCGTTCTTCTCCTTAAAGCTGTGCTATGCGGGCGACCGGCTGACCTATGCGGCCCTGAATGGAAAGGAACTGACACAATGACGGTACTGGTGAGTGCGTGTCTGCTGGGGGTTTCCTGCCGATATGATGGACAGAGCAAGTGCCATCCCCTTATGAGGGAGCTGCTGCAAAAGCACACGGTCATCCCCATTTGCCCGGAGCAACTGGGAGGGCTTTCCACACCCCGGCCACCGGCGGAGCGCCGGGGAGACGGGGTATTCACCCGGGAGGGAGCGGACGTTACCGCCGCCTATGACCGGGGCGCCCGGGAGACGCTGCGCCTGGCCCGGCTCTATAGCTGTTCCGTGGCCCTATTCAAGGAGCGCAGCCCTGCCTGCGGCTCCGGGCAAATCTACGATGGTTCTTTCACAAAAACCTTGGTGGACGGCTATGGGGCGGCGGCAGAGCTGCTGGAGAAAAACGGCATCCGGGTGCTGGGAGAGAGCGATTTGGAGATTTTTTTGCGGGAGAATCCGTAAAACAGAAAACAGAAACCGGGCAGGCACTATAGTGCCTACCCGGGCAGCGTGGCGAAAAAACTTTCTCACCACGCTGCCTAAGTTTTTGAAACTTTTTCAAAGTTTCAAAAACTATTGATTTCAATGGTGAGGGACACCCTTCTTGGGTTTCCCTCACACGCCCTTCCTTACCGTTATCGCAAAACTTGCCACTATATCGACATTCTCGCAGAAACCGGGCAGGCACTATAGTGCCTGCCCGGTTTCTGTATGAGAAAGGTAAATCAAAAAGCATATTAAGAGAGGAGCAGCTTATCGTCATTGGCCTCGGTGCCGCTGGCCTTGCTAAACAGGGTCAGCAGGTCGGAAACGGTGAGCTTTTTCTTTTCTTCGCCGGAGATATCCAGCACCACATGGCCCGCATCCATCATGATGAGGCGGTTGCCATGGGCAATGGCGTCCTTCATGTTGTGAGTGATCATCATAGTAGTCAGGTGGTTTTCCTCTACGATCTTGTCGCTGAGCTCTAAAACCTTGGCGGCGGTGCGGGGATCAAGGGCGGCGGTATGCTCGTCCAAAAGGAGCAGCTTGGGCTTTTGCAGGGCTGCCATCAGCAGCGTCAGCGCCTGACGCTGGCCGCCGGACAGCAAGCCAACCTTAGCCTTCATGCGGTCCTCCAGACCCAGATCCAGGTCCTTGAGCTTCTGATAGTATTCCTGCTCCTCTTGGGGGGTGATGCCCCACTTCAGGCCCCGGTGCTTGCCGCGTCGGGCGGCCAGAGCCAGGTTTTCCTGAATTTGCATGGTGGGGGCAGTGCCCATCATGGGGTCCTGGAACACACGGCCCAGGAGCGCAGCCCGTTTGAATTCGGGCAGACGGGTAACATCCTTACCGTCAATAAGAATGGAGCCGCTGTCCACGGAGAAGGTGCCGGCAATGGCATTGAGCATAGTGGATTTTCCCGCACCGTTGCCGCCGATTACGGTGACAAAATCTCCCTCGTGCAGGGTCAGGCTCAGATTATCCAGCGCTGTTTTTTCGTGGACGGTGCCGGGGAAGAAGGTTTTGGAAATGTTTTTCAGCTCAAGCATGGCGAGGGCCTCCTTTCTTATGGGCCACTTTGCCCTTCCAGTAAGGGACAGACAGGAATACGGCCACGATCAGGGCGGAAACCAGCTTCAGATCGTTGGTGTTCAGACCCAGCTGCAGGACCACTTGCAGCACAAAGTAGTAGATCACGGCACCCAGGGATACGGCAAACATCTTCAAACCAAAGTTTTGGAAGATCTTGCCGAAGGTCACTTCACTGATGATAACGGCAGCCAGGCCGATAACAATGGCGCCGCGCCCCATGCCCACATCGGCAGAGCCCTGGAACTGGGCCAGCAGACCACCGGACAGGGCCACCAAACCGTTGGAAAGCATCAGACCCAGAACGATATTGGCGTTGGTATTGATGCCCTGGGCCCGGGCCATGTTGGCATTGGCGCCGGTAGCGCGGACAGAGCAGCCCCGCTCTGTGCCGAAGAACCAGTACAGGGCGATGACCGTCACGACGGTGATGACCAGCAGCAGCGGCAGGGGATTGCTGATAGACAGATCCCGCACATACCGCTGGGAAACAGCCAGATCGTACTTATCCACACCTACTGGCTGGTTGGCCTTGCCGCTCATGATCCGCAGGTTCACGGAGTACAGGGCGAGCTGCGTGAGAATACCGGCCAGGATGGCGGGAATACCGCACTTGGTGTGAAACAGGCCCGTAACCAGGCCTGCCAGCAGGCCGGAAACAAAGGCGCACAGCAGAGCCAGCCAGCAGTTCATGCCGCCTCGAATCAGCATCACGGCTACGGCGCCGCCGGTGGCAATGGAGCCGTCCACGGTCAGGTCGGCCACATCCAGCACACGGAAGGTGATGTACACACCGATGGCCATGATGCCCCATACAAGGCCTTGTGCCGCCGCGCCGGGCAGCGAATTCAAAAGTGAAGTTAGGAATGCCATTTTCTTTTCTCCTCAATCTGCCGCCATAGGACGGTCTCGTGTAACGGGGGAGGGGACAAACGCCCCCTCCCGGCGGTTTATGTTATGGGGAATTACTCGGTAGCCAGTGCGGTGTAATCAGCGGGAACGGTGATGCCCAGCTTCTCACAGTTGGCCATGTTGGCCTGCTTGGTTGCAGTGGGAGCGAATTCCACAGGCATGGTGGAGATGTCGGCCTCACCGGTGAGGATCTTAGCAGCCATCTGACCGGTGATCTTGCCCAGCTCGTAGTAGTCGATGGAGAGCGTCGCCACGCCGCAGCCCTTGCAGATGCCGGCCTCGCCTGCGATGACGGGGGTGCCGGCGGCCAGAACTACATTGGCAATGGCCTCGGTGTTGGAGGCGGCGGTGTTATCGGTGGGGATGTAGAGCACATCGGAATCGTCACAGGCCTTCTGGGTGACGGAGGAAACATCGTTGCTGTCGGTGAAGGTGTACTCGGTGCAGGTGATGCCGGCGGCGGAGAGCAGCTTGGTCACCTCATCGACCTGGTATTTGCTGTTGGGCTCGCTGGAGCAGAAGAGCATACCCACCTTCTTGGCGTTGGGGAACAACTCCTGGAGCATGGCGGCCTGCTTGTCCAGAGGAGCCAGGTCGGAGGTGCCGGAGATGTTGCCGCCCACAGTGCCGGTCCAATCGGCGATCTCCAGAGCGGTGGCGTAGTCGGTAACGGAGGTGCCCAGGATGGGAATGGTGCTGGTGGCGGAGGCAGCAGCCTGGAGGGCCGGCGTGGCGTTGGCCATGATCAGGTCAACCTTGTCGGAAATGAATCCGTTGACGATGGTGCCGCAGTTGTTGGAATCGCCGGAGGCGTTCTTTTCAACTACTTCTACCTTGTCGCCCAGGGCTTCCTTCAGGGCATCGGTGAAGCCCTTGGTGGCGGCGTCCAGAGCCTCGTGCTGCACCAGCTGCACAACGCCTACTTTATAGGTCTTGTCACCTGTGTCGGTGTCTTTGTCTTTGCTGCCGGAGCCGCAGGCCACCAGGGAAAGGGCCATTACCGCGGCAAGGACGAGAGAGATGAGCTTTTTCATGATTTTTCTCCTTTGCGTTTAATATGTTTGGTTGTTGCTTTTATAAAAAGAGGCCGCTCTGTCCGAGAACAGAGCGGCCTTTTCTTAACAAATCAGGAAAGGTACGAAACTCTATTGATAAACGGACGGCTTTATGCATTTTTCGTAGCAAAAATAACCCGCATAAAAGCGAGCCATAAAGCCGTAATAGAAGCCCCGACGGGAGGCAATGGAATTGGAACGAATGACGGTACGCATTGTGGGGCTCCTTTCTGCCGCTGAGCGGCGATTTCTTTTGATGCACATACTATAGAACTTTAAATCTCTAAAGTCAACAGTGAAAATGCACAAAAACCGCTGTAATTTTTAGATATTTTTATACTTGCGAGGATTTTTTCTTAAAGCAAAAGGGCAAAATACGAAAATGAATGGGCTTATTCCCAAAGAAAAAGCCCATTCATTTTTATTCCGCGGATTCGGCCCCACTGCCGAAGAGCTCAGCATACTGCTGTGCACCGTATGCCTGCATCCGGCGGCACAGCTCGTCATACCTCTCCAGCAGCAATTCACCCTCCGGAGAGAGCACCGCACCGCCGCCGCCCTTTCCGCCGGTGGAGGAATGAAGGAGCTTGAAGCCCAGCTGCTCCTCAGCGGTTCGCAGCACCGTCCAGGCCTTGGAGTAGGCCATGTCCATGGAGAGCGCTGCCGCCCGCAGGGAATGATACTTCTGGACCCGGTGCAGAAGCTGCGCAATCCCCGGCCCGAATACCTTGTGATCTGCCGCATAGAAGCGGACAGACATTTTGAAAAGCATGTTATTGTTCATGTTTTTATTGTACCAGTATTCTCGGAAATGTCAATGGCGTTAGCCATAAAACCGCGCTGAGATTGAAAGAAGGGAAAGCTCATGTTATTCTGCAGACATACTTTTTGTTAGGATAGCTAAAAAAATATGAAAAAATAGTGGAGATAAACAGTAGCTTCTTTTGCTTATCTGTGCTATAATGCAGATAATGGAATAATGGGAGGATATGTATCTTGAACGACTTCCATATTAATTTACACGAAAAGGAGTAATCACTATGGCCATTGATCTGAGTAAGTACGGTATTACCGGCACCACCGAGATCGTCCACAACCCTTCCTATGAGACTCTGTTCGCAGAGGAGACCAAGGCGGAGCTGACAGGCTACGAGGTTGGGCAGGTCACCGAGCTGGGCGCCGTGAACGTGATGACCGGCATCTACACCGGCCGCTCTCCCAAGGACAAGTATATTGTCATGGACGATAATTCCAAGGACACCGTTTGGTGGACCAGCGAGGGATATAAAAACGATAACCATCCTATGAGCGAGGATGTGTGGGCCCAGGTGAAGAAGCTGGCCGTCAGCGAGCTGTGCAACAAGCGCCTGTTCGTGGTGGACGCCTTCTGCGGCGCCAACAAGGACACCCGTATGGCTGTGCGCTTCATCGTGGAGGTGGCCTGGCAGGCACACTTTATTAAGAATATGTTCATCCAGCCCTCCCAGGAGGAGCTGGAGAGCTTTGAGCCGGACTTTGTGGTGTACAACGCCTCCAAGGCCAAGGTAGAAAACTATAAGGAGCTGGGCCTCAATTCTGAGACCTGTGTGGCCTTCAACATTACCTCCCGGGAGCAGGTTATCATCAATACCTGGTACGGCGGCGAGATGAAGAAGGGTATGTTCTCCATGATGAACTACTACCTGCCCCTCAAGGGCATTGCCGCCATGCACTGCTCTGCCAACACCGACATGAACGGCGAGAATACCGCCATCTTCTTCGGCCTGTCCGGCACCGGCAAGACCACCCTGTCCACCGACCCCAAGCGCCTGCTTATCGGCGATGATGAGCATGGCTGGGACGATAACGGTGTCTTTAACTTCGAGGGCGGCTGCTATGCCAAGGTCATCAACCTGGACAAGGAATCCGAGCCTGACATCTACAACGCCATCCGCCGGGATGCTCTGCTGGAGAACGTTACCGTGGACGCCAACGGCAAGATCGACTTCAGCGACAAGTCCGTCACCGAGAATACCCGCGTCAGCTATCCCATTGATCATATTGACAACATCGTCCGTCCCGTTTCTGCGGCGCCTGCTGCCAAGAATGTGATCTTCCTGTCCGCTGATGCCTTCGGTGTGTTGCCTCCTGTTTCCATCCTGACTCCGGAGCAGACCCAGTATTACTTCCTCTCCGGATTCACCGCCAAGCTGGCCGGCACCGAGCGGGGCATCACCGAGCCCACCCCCACCTTCTCCGCATGCTTCGGCCAGGCCTTCCTGGAGCTGCATCCCACCAAGTACGCCGAGGAGCTGGTCAAGCGTATGCAGATGAGCGGTGCTAAGGCCTACCTGGTGAATACCGGCTGGAACGGTACCGGTAAGCGCATTTCTATCAAGGATACTCGCGGCATTATTGATGCCATCCTCAGCGGCGCCATCAACGAGGCTCCCACTAAGACCATTCCCCACTTCAATTTCCAGGTGCCTACGGCTCTGCCCGGTGTAGATCCCGCCATTCTGGACCCCCGGGATACCTATGCCGATGCCTCCCAGTGGGAGGAGAAGGCCAAGGATTTGGCCGGCCGCTTCGTAAAGAACTTTGTCAAGTATGAGTCCAACGAGCACGGAAAGGCCCTGGTGGCCGCCGGCCCCGAGGTGTAAATCAACCGAACTGAAAAGCGCCGGAATGATCATATTCCGGCGCTTTTTATAGTATTAAGGAGAAAACCATGATTGAACTGAAGATTCTTATCGATGAGCTGGACTACGACTCCATCGCAGACTATCTGATTCCGGCCTTGGCCGAGAGTATGGCAAAAGAACAGAAGGGAGGCGTGCTGGGCGGCGTCCTCGCCGGGAACCCGGAGGTGTTTACCTCCATGGCGCGCACATTGCTGCATACCATGAGCCAGGAAAAACGGGATGAGCTGCTGGTGCAGCAGCTGAACAAGAATCGGGACAAGCTGCTGCAAAAGGGGAGAAAGGCCGCTGCAGACAAGGGTATCCGCGTACAGCTGTGCGACCTGACTGCCAGAAGGTTCTGATGGGGGAAAAATTACAACTGTACATAAGGGCGGGGGTTATCCCCGTCCTTATTTGTGGAATGCTGGTGCGGCGCAGGGGGATACGGATTGCGAACCAGTGACATCGGTCACTGGTTCGCAATGACAGAGCTTTGCAGGCAGTTCGGAGCAAAATCGTCGGCGGGGTGAGGGCACCCCGCCCTACCATATAGGGATTCTTGCCCCCTTCAACCAAAAGATCCGGCCCACATGGGCCGGATCTTTAATCAAACGAAAAAATCACTTTTTCAGCGCCTCTACAGCCTGCCGCAGGGCGGATATGTTATCTTCTGTGGTGGCCCAGCTGGAGGCAAAACGAATGGCGGAATGAGTCTCATCGATACGCTCCCAATATTCATAGCCGAAGCTTTGTCCCAAAATGGCCAGCTCCGCATCACTCATAATAGGGTACTGCTGGTTGGTAGGGGAGTCAAAGAGGAACTTATAGCCGCAATCCTCAAAAATAGCGTGAATCTTCTTGGCCATGACATTGGCGTGGCGGGAGATTTTGAAGTACAGGTCATCGGTAAACAGGGTATCAAACTGCAGGCCCAAAAGCCGGCCCTTGGCCAGCATACCGCCTCGCTGCTTCATCATGAAGCGGAAATCCCGCTTCAGGGCCGGGTTCATAATCACCACAGCCTCACCGAACAGGGCGCCCACCTTATTGCCGCCGATATAGAAGACGTCACACAGCTGGGCCAGCTCCGGAAGGGTCAGGTCACAATCGTCGCAGGTGAGGCCGTAGCCCATCCGAGCCCCGTCGATAAAGAGGGGCAGACCGCACTTCTGGCACACCTGGTACAGCGCCGTCAGCTCCGCCTTAGAGTACAGGGTGCCGCCCTCGGTGGGAAAGGAGATATACACCATGCCGGGCATGACCATATGCTCATAGTCGGGGTTGAAGTGGTGCCAGTTATAGTAATCCTCCACCTGCTGGGCGGTAATCTTGCCGTTGTTCGTGGGCAGGGCCAGCACCTTGTGGCCGGAGGACTCAATGGCGCCGGTCTCGTGACAGTTGATATGGCCGCTGGCAGCGGTGAGAACGCCCTGGTAGGGCCGGAGAACGGAGGCAATCACCGTGGTATTGGTCAGTGTGCCGCCTACCAGGAAATGCACATCGGCCTCCGGGGCCCGGCAGGCCGCCTTGATCTTCTCCCGGGCGGCGGCGCAGTATTCATCCTCGCCATAGCCCACGGTTTGCTCCATATTGGTCTGCAGCAGGCGCTCCATAATGGCGGGATGTGCGCCCTCCAGATAGTCGCTGTTGAAATAGATCATCTGAGATTGCTCCTTTCTATACCTTAGCTGTATTCTATCGCAAAAGATTGGTCCTGTAAAGCCTGTACGGAAGAATTCTTTTGCCTTGCCAAATAATGCGAAATCCGGTATAATAAATCAAAAGGGGGCGGCAGCATGAAGAATAAAACCGGGAAAAAGGTCCTCTATTATGCCATCCTGGCCATCCTATTGGGGGTATTTTGCTTCTCAGGCTACCAAATCTACAGCTATTACTCGGAGCAGAATGCCAGCAAAAGTCTTAACGAGGAGATCGTCCGGGAGTACACCATCCGCAAAACGGGCGAGGCCAAGGAGTACTTTGAGGTGGATTTTGACCAGCTGCGCCAGCAGAACGAGGATGTGACGGCGTGGCTCTATCTGCCGGATTCGGTGATAAACTATCCCGTGCTGCAGCATGGGGACAACGACTACTATCTGACCCGGCAGATTGATGGCTCTTATAATAAAAACGGCAGCATTTTTATGGATTATCGCAACGCATCGGACTTTTCCGACCGCAACACCATCATCTATGGCCACCATATGCGCACGGGAAATATGTTCGGCAAGCTGGTGAACTTTAAAAGCGACAGCTACTATCAGCAGCACGACCACATGTTCATCATGACGCCCCAGGTCACCTACCGGCTGGAGCTGCTGTGCGGCGCGGTGGTGGAGCCCGATGACCCCATCTACTCCATCGACCCCACGGAGGAGGCCCTGGCCGCCTGTATGCGGCGCTCCACCTTCCAGACCAAGCTGGATCTGCCCGGGGAGGAGGCAAGGCTTGTGACCCTGTCCACCTGCAGCTATGAGTTTGAGGACGCCCGGTACATCGTCATCGGTGTGCTGACACCGCTGGAGGAAACTGTGAAAAATTGAATCATGCTTTTCCATCGGGGGCCGGCGCTATGCGCCGGCCCCCAATTTTATGTCGGGAATTGCCATATTTTACCTGGGCGAATAGCGCCGCGTCCGGCGGGCCATACTGTTTTCAACGACAGTTGGAGGCGGTTTGGATGCGGGGAAGAGTCGAGATCTGCGGGATCAACACGGCAAAGCTGCCGGTCTTGAAGCACGAGGAAAACATGGCCCTGCTGCGCCGCGTGAAGCAGGGAGATGAGCAGGCCCGGCAGGAGCTGATTTGCGGCAACCTGCGCTTGGTGCTGGCGGCGGTGAAGCGCTTTGCGGGCCGCAGCGAGAACGTGGATGACCTGTTCCAGGTGGGCTGCATCGGCCTGATGAAATCCATTGACGCCTTCGACCTGTCCTACGACGTGCGGCTGAGCAGCTACTCACTGCCCATGATCATCGGGGAGATCCGCCGCTATCTCCGGGACAACAGCCCCATCCGGGTCAGCCGCAGCGTCCGGGATACGGCCTATCGAGTGCTGCAGGCCCGGGAAAGGCTGCTGGTGCAGCAGCAGCGGGAGCCCACGGTGGAGCAAATCGCCCGAGAGCTGGGCATCCGCCGGGAGGAAGTGGTCTTTGCCATGGATGCCATGGCCGATCCTGTATCCTTGTATGAGCCGCTGTATGATTCCGGCGGCGACGCCCTGCGGGTCATGGACCAGATCGGGGATGAAAACAGCTCAGACAGCTGCTGGCTGCAGCAGCTGGCCCTGAAGGATGCCATCTCCCGGCTGACGCCTCGCCAGCGGGAAATATTGGCTCTGCGTTACAGCGAGGGCAAGACGCAGATGGAGGTCTCCCGGGAAATCGGCATCTCCCAGGCCCAGGTGAGCCGATTGGAAAAGGGCGCCATCGGGGAGATCAAGAAAAATATGTGAGTGCTAAGGCGGGCTGCTTTGCCCGCCTATTTTGGCCTATAAATCATGGATGAACGAAATAATTCTGCCTGGTCAGAGAAAAAAGCGCCTTTACTTGCAGCGGAGGGTTTGCTATACTTTTTTAAAAAGGATCAGGGGGAATGGGGACCATGATTTATTTGGATAACGCTGCCACAACCATCCATAAGCCGCCCCAGGTGCCGGAGGCGGTGCTTCACGCCATGACTACCATGGGTAACGCCGCCCGGGGAGCCCATAGCGGCGCGCTGGAGGCATCCCGGACGGTATTTGGCGCCCGGGAGAAGCTGGCCAGGCTTTTTGCTTGTCCGCGGGCAGATCATGTGGCTTTTACGGCCAATTCCACCGAGGCGCTGAATATTGCCATCAATGGGCTCCTCCACAAGGGCGACCACGCCATCTCCACGGATTGCGAGCACAACTCCGTCCTGCGGCCACTGTACCGGCTGGAGGAGGAGCGGGATGTGCGTCTGGATTTTGTGCCGGCGGACAGGCGCGGCTTGGTGGATTATGAGGATTTTGAGCGGCTCATGCGGCCCAATACACGGGCGGTGATTTGCACCCATGGCTCCAACCTGACAGGCAACCTTTTGGATATTGCCCGCATTGCAGACATCGCCCACCGCCACGGGGCGCTGCTGATCGTGGACGCATCGCAGACGGCGGGCACTGTGCCTATCCATATGCAGGAGATGGGGGTGGATGTGCTGTGCTTTACCGGCCACAAGGGGCTTATGGGTCCCCAGGGGACCGGCGGCCTGTGCGTCCGGCCCGGGATGGAGATCGATCCGTGGAAGGTGGGCGGCTCCGGCGTGCACTCCTATGATCGACACCAGCCCCGGGAATATCCTACCCGCTTAGAGGCCGGCACGCTGAACAGCCACGGCATTGCGGGGCTTTCCGCGGCGCTGGATGTGATCCTGGAGCGGGGGGTGGACGACATTTACCGGGTGGAGCACACCCTGATGCGGCGGTTTTATGAGGGTGTATCCAACATTCCCGGCGTCACGGTGTACGGCGATTTCTCCGCCGACCGGCGCTGCGCTATCGTGGCCCTGAACATCCGGGACTATGACTCCTCCGCTGTGTCCGACGAACTGGCCGTGACCTATGGCATTGCAACCCGGCCCGGCGCCCACTGTGCGCCCCGGATGCATCGGGCCCTGGGCACAACGGAGCAGGGAGCCGTGCGCTTCAGCTTTTCCTGCTACAACACGGAGCAGGAGGTGGACGCCGCCATAGAGGCCGTTTGCACCATTGCGGAGTAATTTCGTGGGGAAATAAAAACGACAGGTTTCTATGGAAACCTGTCGTTTTTTCAAAGAGCTGCTGCGGAAGGAAGCAACTGAATAAAATAAAAAGCGGTAAGTTTCTGTGGAAACTTACCGCTTTTTGGCGCAGAAGGAGGGAGTCGAACCCTCGCACGGGTTTTTAAGCCGCCTACTCCCTTAGCAGGGGAGCCCCTTCGGCCACTTGGGTACTTCTGCAAAACCATATAATGCGGTTTGGCGGAGAGAGTGGGATTCGAACCCACGGATGCTTTCACATCGCCGGTTTTC
>ERZ857757.353-NODE-353-length-50472-cov-18.354384_pt1 | contig 50472 bp, 39 predicted proteins | sample MGYA00519764_ERZ857757 | MGnify/ENA primary metagenome ERZ857757 (study PRJEB31778, sample SAMEA3449359) | human gut metagenome | biome: human gut; feature: human-associated habitat; material: faeces | place: United Kingdom | collected 2010/2012 ...
TAGGAACGGCAAAATTTTTTACACTTCTATTACTTCTTTATCGCACATCAGTAAAATCACAGGGTATCAAACAGCTCATGTCGGGCGGCGGTGTTATTGTTATCGGCACAACGCTTATTCCCCTGCTCGCCGGTTTGTTTTAATAAAAGCAAGGGAGGCTTAATCCGTGCTCGATAACCTTATGCAGTCTATCGAGGATTGGATAAAAGAGCTTTTCACGGGTATGATCAATTCCAACCTGCAAACCATGTTTAACGATGTCAATCAAAAGACGTCGGAAATCGCTTCGCAGGTCGGACAAACCCCGCAGGGGTGGAACAGCAGTATCTTTAATATGATACAGGGACTTTCAAATAATGTTATTGTCCCCATAGCGGGCATCATCATTACGATGGTGCTCTGCTATGAGCTGATCAGTATGCTGACAGAGAGAAACAATCTGCACGATGTGGATACTTGGATGTTCTTTAAGTATTTCGTGAAAATGTGGGTTGCGGTCTATCTTGTCAGCAATACTTTTAATATCGTGATGGCTGTATTTGACGTCGGTCAGAGTGTTGTCCTCGGTACGGCAAGGTACATAAACGGTTCGGCTGCAATCAATGTGGGACAGATGATCGCTCAGATGAACACGGCGATGGAAGGCATGGGAATCCCCGAGCTTATGATGCTTGCCATTGAAACGGCGCTTGTCAGCCTGTGCATGAAGCTTTTATCCATTCTCATTATGGTCATACTCTACGGACGTATGATCGAAATATATTTATATTCATCAGTCGCTCCGATTCCGTTCGCCACTATGACAAACAGAGAGTGGGGACAGGTCGGAACAAACTATTTCAGGGGCTTGCTTGCCCTCGGATTTCAAGGGTTCCTTATGATGGTGTGCGTCAGCATTTATGCAGTGCTTGTAGCTACGATGAACATAAACGGAAATGTGCATATGGCGCTCTTTGAGATTGCCGCTTATACCGTTATTCTTTGCTACTCGCTTCTCAAAACATCAAGCCTCTCAAAATCCATTTTTAACGCTCATTAAAGGAGGGAGATTATGGCGTATGTATCCGTACCAAAGGACTTAAACCGCGTAAAAACCAAAGTCCTTTTCAATCTGACCAAAAGGCAGCTTATTTGTATTGCTATCGCCGCTGCTGTGGGGCTTCCGTTCTATTTTCTCACAAGAGGATTTTTAGGCACAAGCAATGCTGCGGCAGGCATGGTCATTCTGATGCTTCCGGCATTCTTATTTGCAATGTACGAAAAAGACGGCATGCCGCTTGAAAAAGTGCTTTGGAACTTTATCCGTGTAAAATTTCTGTATAACGGAACCCGACCGTATCGGACGGATAATATTTATCTGAGACTTTCGGAAAAGACGAACACGGAAGCAGAGATGAAATTAAAAAAATAACGGGAGGTATGTGTACTTGACAAAGCAAACAAGCAAAAAGCCACAGACAAAAGCTGTGGCAAAACAGAGTAAGCAGGCAAAACAGAAGCCTGCATTTTCTCTGTTCGGAACTAATAAACGAGAGCGTAATCTATCGGCGCAGAACAGCATCCGTTATCGTGAAATGGGAGCAGACGGCATATGCCGCGTGGATGATCGCTTCTATTCCAAGACGATCCGATTTACGGATATCAATTATCAGTTAGCGCAAAAGGACGATAAGAACGCGATTTTTGAAAATTGGTGCAATTTTCTGAACTACTTCGATTCTTCCGTACAGTTTCAGCTGTCCTTTATCAACCATCACGCCGATATGCGGGAGTTTGAAAAGCTGATTGATATTCCGTCTCAGAACGATGATTTTGATGATATTCGCCGTGAGTATGCCGGGATGCTCAAAAATCAGCTTGCCAAGGGCAATAACGGACTTGTAAAATCAAAATTTATTACGTTCGGCATTGAAGCCGAAAGCGTGAAAAAAGCAAGACCGAAGCTTGAACGTATTGAGACAGATATTCTCGGTAATTTCAAAACGCTCGGCGTTACGGCGTTTCCCTTAAACGGTGCAGAACGCCTGAAAATTCTCTACGAGATATTTAACAGCGATACATCTGCGCCGTTTCGTTTCGGATACGATATGCTTTTGCAGTCGGGATTAACAACCAAGGACTACGTAGCGCCGACCGGCTTTGATTTTCGTGAAGGCAAGTATTTCCGTATGGGAAAAAACATCGGAGCGGTGTCATATCTGCAAATCACAGCCCCCGAACTTACAGACCGTATGCTTGCTGAATTTCTTGATGTTGAAAACGATATCAATATCAATCTGCATATTCAGTCGATGGATCAGACAAGAGCCATCAAAAATATCAAAAGTAAGCTTACCGACATTGATCGTATGAAAATTGAGGAACAGAAAAAGGCAGTCCGAGCCGGGTATGACATGGACATTATTCCGTCCGATCTTTCTACATACGGCGGAGAAGCAAGGAAACTGCTTGAAGATTTGCAAAGCCGTAACGAGCGAATGTTTCTTGTAACCGTGCTTGTAATGAACACGGCTGCCTCCAAGCAGAAGCTTGACAACCTCATTTTTCAGACGGCAGGCATCGCACAGAAATATAACTGTTCTCTCCGACGTCTCGACTATCAGCAGGAGCCGGGACTTATGAGCAGTGTCCCGCTCGGCAGGAATTATATCCCCATCAACCGAGCCTTGACGACTACGGCAACCGCTATTTTTGTTCCGTTCACTACACAGGAACTGTTCCAAGACGGCGAAGCACTGTATTATGGGCTGAACGGTGTGTCAAACAACATGATTATGGTTGACCGCAAACAGCTTAAAAATCCGAATGGATTGATTTTAGGAACGCCCGGATCTGGTAAGTCATTTTCCGCAAAGCGAGAAATGACGAACGCCTTTCTTGTTACCGATGATGATATTATCGTCTGCGATCCCGAGGGCGAGTATTATCCTCTTGTCAACAAGATGAAAGGACAGGTTATCCGCATCTCCCCTACGAGCAAGGATTATGTGAATCCCATGGATATCAACCTTGATTATTCGGACGATGAAAATCCGCTTGCACTGAAAAGCGACTTCATTCTGTCTCTCTGTGAACTGATTATGGGTGGTAAAACAGGGCTTGAAGCGGTAGAAATTTCGATGATCGACCGTTGTCTGCCGATTGTGTATCAAAAATATTTCTCCGATCCCGTGCCCGAAAATATGCCGATTCTCGGCGATCTGTACGATTGCTTGCGTAGTCAAAAGGAGGACGAAGCACAGCGGATCGCCACGGCACTTGAAATCTACGTTCATGGAAGTCTCAATGTTTTTAACCACCGTACCAATATCGAGCTTGATAACCGATTTGTCTGCTTTGATATCAAAGAGCTTGGCAAACAGCTTAAAAAGATCGGGATGCTCATTGTACAGGATCAGGTCTGGAACAGAGTAACCGTCAATCGTGCGGCAAACAAATCAACGAGATATTATATCGATGAATTTCATCTGCTGCTTAAAGAAGAACAGACGGCGAACTACTCGGTAGAGATATGGAAGCGTTTCCGTAAGTGGGGCGGTATCCCGACAGGTATTACACAGAACGTCAAAGATCTGCTCGCGAGCCGTGAAATTGAGAATATCTTTGAAAACTCGGATTTTGTGTATATGCTCAATCAAGCGGCAGGAGATCGAGAAATTCTTGCAAAACAGCTTGGCATCTCCCCCTATCAGCTATCTTATGTAACCAACAGTCCTGCCGGCGAAGGTCTTATCTATTACGGAAACACCATTATTCCGTTCAAGGACCGTTTCGACAAGTCCTTGCAGCTCTATTCGCTGATGACAACACGCCCGAGCGAAATGAAAACAAATACGGAGGGAAACGCATGACCGATCATAAAACTGTAAACGCGGTGGCGCTTGATAAGCTTGTTCACGACAGAGCCGAGCTTTGCGCTATGCTCGGCAGTCTCATTGTTATGTGGAAACGGGAGGAAAAGTTAAAGAACCATCATCGTCCCTATCTGCATATCAGGCGCGAAACCGAAAAGATGTGCAATGCCTACCTGCTCCGCCTTGCCGAGATTAGCGAACGCACGGAAGCCGAGCCGCTTCATAACGATAAGGGAACCGCCTTGCAGAAAGGTGTATCCGAACTTGTGGGCGACCTTGTAACTCTTGCGGAATACATCGGCATTTTGCAGAACATCATCCGCTTGCTTGTGTCGGGAGTGGATATGGAAAGTGTGAGTGAAAAATTCAACCGTTTTCTTGACGGTGAGCTTCATTCGATGATGGCGCAATGGGAGAGGTATATTACGGATGGCGGCTATGAATCCGAATAATGCGGAAATGTCGTCTGCGGAAAGCAAGTTTCCCATTCCCGTAAGCGCGGATATGCCGTCAGTTTCAGAGGCATCCCCCGAAGATATGGGAAAAGCCTTGCAACTGCGGCATGAAACGAGAATTGCATTGCGCGAGGAGGCTATGCCCGAGACAATTCCGCTTTTATCCGATGATACTCCCAAAGAGCCGATCCGCCTCAATTTTGATGACGAATCGGGGCAAGAAAAACGTAAAAAACGGCACAAAAATAAGGCGGCAAGACTTGTCGGGAAAGCTTTGGGGACGGCAGTCGGCGCGGCGGCGGTTGCAGCGCACACCAAGGTACGGGAAACGGAAAAAGATAATTCTGCGGTCAAGGGCGCACACGAAACGGAAATTCTCACCGAAGTTTCCGCACGTGCGGCGGCACGTGGTTATCTGAAACATAGAGACAAACGACAGGAGCGTTTGTATGACGAACCGAAGTATTCGCAAAACTCAAAGAAAAATCCGACTGAGAGTTATGGTACGGGAAGTGAAAAAAAGAAACCGCACCGAAAAGAACAGCAGAAAGAGCGAATAAAACGCGAATATCGGATAGCAGCACGCTCCAAAGCTCGCGGCACAACCTCTGCGGCGCAAAAAAGTGCCAAAGCAGCAGTGGGAAAAGCGGATAAAGTCAAAGAGCTTGCAACCACATTTTTTAAGAACAATAAGGGACTGTTTTATGCCCTTATAGGACTTGGATTGCTTTTCCTTTTGATGATGATCGGGCTTGGCAGTTGTTCCTCTATGTTTGCAGGTGCGTCTACGCCGATTATAACGACTACCTATCCGAGCAAGGATGAAGAAATGCTTGCGGCAGAGGATCGCTATTGCGATTTGGAAACGGCTCTTGAAAGACAAATTTCAAGAACCCGAACACAATATCCGGGATACGCGAGTTACACTTATCATTTAGATGAGATAAAACACGATCCTTATCCTCTTATCTCCTACCTTTCCGTTAAGTATGGCAATTTCACTTATAACGATATACAAAATGAACTGCAAGAGATATTCCGTGAGCAGTATACACTCTCGTGTTATTCTGTAAGTGAGAGAGTTTCCTACACGGAAACGATTTATACGGGAGATCCGCCGACAGCGAAGGAAGTAGTGCGTTATCGGACGATTTATCACCTGCATATCGTGTTGACGGACAACGGTTTGGATGCGGTACTGCGTTCAAGAATGAGTGCGGAGGAGCAGGAGCTGTATGACCTGTACAATACGACCTACGGCAACCGCAAGGAGTTGTTTGAAGAAAATTAACGAGAGAAAGGACAAGCATATGAACGCAAAATTGAACCGCGTCATAGAGGAAATTGATAAGATCGAAAAAAAGATTTCCGAATGGCAGACACAGCTCAGGCAGTTGAAAATGCAGAGAAAACAACTTGAAGATCAGGAAATTATCAAGAGTATCCGTTCTATGCAATTAACGGATGCGGATATGCTCCGTATGCTGTACGGTATTCAGGACGGCAGTGTTCATTTTACCGACGAGACGGAGAAGCAAAAAAGCAGCGGCAAGGAAAAAGCCGCAGAAAGTGAGAAAATTGAAAATGAAGAATTGGACTAAAATCTTTTGCCTTATCCTTGCGATCCTTTCTGTGATTGCTATGACAACCGTTACGGCATTTGCTATGGATGACGATCCGCTTGACGCGGAATTTTACGGCGAACCTGTACCGAGTGAAAGCACGGCAGACGGCTTTGAAAACGGCACAGAAAATCTTCCGTCCGAAGATGAATCGGCATCTCAGACAGAGGAGTCTTCCGACAGCGGTAAAGAATCGGAAGAAAACGATGAATCCGAAAATGATACCCCGACAGACGGTGCGTTTTCGGTAAAAGGCAACGGCGAGGTGCTTGACAACATTGTTGACAAGAAAAGCGGTAAAGAATTTTATACCATTACCACAGCGAACAATCAGACCTTTTACATCATTATCGACCACGCAAGCTCTACAAAAAATGTATATATGCTTTCTATGATTGATGAAAACGATCTGAAAGAATTTTTGTCGGAGGAAGAGCCGGAAAAACCGATAGATCCCCCGCCGTCTGTTGATTTCGGAGAAGATAAAACGGAAAAGCCCGATACTGACGCGGAGGACACTCCGAAGAAAAGCGGCGGCAACACACTTGGTACAATTCTTATAATTCTTGCACTCGGCGCAGTTGCGGGCGGCTTGTACTTTTATTTCAAGATATATAAGCCCAAAAAAGAGGCAAGTGTTTCCGATGAGGATATGGAATATATAGACGACGGCGAAACGGTCAGTGAAGATGAACCGGAGGCGGAAACATCCGAGCTTTCCTTTGAGGACGATGAAACAGAGTATAACGACAAAGAATGACACGATAACCGGGGGTGCGTTTACGCATCCCCGAAATTTTGGGAGGTACACAGATGGTTCTTGTAATTGCGGAAAAGCCGAGCGTGGCACTTGCTATCAGCAAGGTAATCGGCGCATATAAAAAAGAAAACGGATACTTTGAAGGCAGCGGCTATATCGTAAGCTCATGTGTCGGGCATCTCACCGAGCTTGCAAAGCCCGAGGACTACGATGAAAAATACAGAAAATGGAGATACGATACACTGCCCATACTGCCGGAACTCTGGAAAACCGTCGTATCTCCCACCACCGAAAAACAATTCGTCCTGCTCAAAAAGCTGATGCATCGGAGCGATGTGGATAGCGTAGTCAATGCCTGTGACGCAGGGCGCGAGGGTGAATCAATTTTTCGTATGACCTATGAGCTTGCCGAGTGTAAAAAGCCGGTGTTCCGCCTGTGGGTAAGCTCGATGGAGGATAGTGCTATTCGTGACGGTTTTACAAATCTTCACCCGGGCTATGATTACGATAATCTTTATCGTGCGGCGCTTAGCCGTGCCAAAGCCGATTGGCTTGTGGGCATTAATGCAACACGGCTCTTTTCGGTACAGTATGGAAAGAAACTGACGGTCGGACGGGTGCAAACGCCTACACTTGCCATGCTGACAGAGAGAAAAGAACAAATTGAACGTTTTCAAAAAGAGGTCTATTACAAAGTCCATATCGAAAAGGACGGTTTGAGGCTGACCGCAGACGGACAGTTTGACAAAACGGACGCAGAACTGCTTACGGAAAAATGCGGAGGGAAAAATGCCGTTGTTACATCAGCCGAGCATGTGCAAAAAAGCATGACGCCGCCCAAGCTCTACGATCTTACTACTTTGCAGAGAGAAGCCAATCGTTATTTGGGATTTACAGCAAAGCAGACGCTTGACTATGTACAGAATCTGTATGAATCAAAGCTTGTTACGTATCCCCGAACCGACAGCCAATACCTGACCGACGATATGAGGGACACTGTTTCTGCTCTTGCGGACGGATTAAAAGATAAGCTGTCTGTACGCTGTGTTTCCGATTTTGACGGCATGATTGATAACAAGAAAGTCACCGACCACCATGCTATTTTGCCGACAGTATCAAGCCTCAAAGCTGATTTATCCGAAAAAAGCCGTGAAGAACAGCAGATTTATACGTTGGTTGCTTACAGAACGCTGATTTCTGCTGCCGAGCCGATGGAATATGAGGAACTGACAGTTAAAGCCCTATGCGAAGGTACGGAATTTTCGGTCAAAGGTAAGGCGGTTCTGAAAAAAGGCTTTTCAGAAGTACAAGAAGCTCTTATAAAAACGCTGAAAGCAAAAGGAAAAAAAGAGGATACGGACGAGTGCAAGATCCCGCAGGATATCTCGGATGGTACGGTTTTTCATGAAGTCGGTGCTTACATTACCGAACACTGCACACAGCCGCCGAAACCATATACCGAGGACAGCCTGCTTTCCGCTATGGAAAACGCGGGAAAAGCTGAATTTGAAAAGGACACCGAGAAAAAGGGATTAGGCACACCTGCAACAAGAGCGAGCATTATAGAAAAACTCGTAAGCGGCGGTTTTGCCGAGCGGCGCGGAAAGCAGATTTTTGCAAGCGATGATGCCGTAAAGTTGATATCGCTTCTGCCTGAAAAAATCAAGTCTCCGTTCATGACGGCAGAATGGGAAAATCATCTTTTACAGATGGAAAAAGGCAAAATGCGCGAGGAAGTTTTTATGACGGCAATCGCGGATTTTGTGAAAGACCTTGTTTGCGACTACTCCGAAGTTAAGGAAAATGACAAAAAGAGTTTTACCGAAAAACTACGCGACAAAGAAAAATATATCGGCGTGTGTCCAAGGTGCGGCGGTACGGTATCCGAGTGCAAAATCGGTTTTGCCTGCGAAGAAAAAGGCTGTGATTTTGTTCTTTGGAAAGACAATAAATTTATGCAGAGTATCGGGTTGTCTTTTACAAAAGCGGTTGCCGCTTCTCTTATAACAAAGGGGTTCTATCTTGCTAAAAATCTTGTGTCAAGGAAAAATGGAACAAAATACAGCGCAAAAATTCGGCTTGCCGAGAACGGCGGCAAGTATCCCGCCTATGAGATGGAGTTTGTCGGTGACAAGAAAAAAGAATTTGAAAGATAAGGAGTGCATCAATGACAAATAAATATCAGGTAATCAGCGCTCTGTCGGAACAAGCGGCAAAAGACGCAGCCAATTCTCCAAGAGAATGGATGAAATATCTTGATACGGCTGCACGGCTGTACCGTTATCCGTTCCATGAGCAGCTTCTGATTTATGCACAGCGACCGAACGCAACGGCTTGCGCTTCGCTTGAACTGTGGAACAACAAAATGGGACGATGGGTAAACCGCGGTGCAAAAGGAATTGCTCTGATAGACGATTCGTCGGATTATCCGAGGCTTAAATATGTATTTGATGTTGCGGATACACACCCACTTGAAAACAGCAAGGAAGTTTACCTTTGGCAGCTGAATGAAAATCTGCATGAGCAGATCGTTTCATATTTGCAGGACGTTTACGGCGCAGACGGCAATACCCTGTCGGACATCTTATATGAAGTAGCAAGCGGCGTCGTTACGGAAAATATGCCTGAATATATGAGGAATATGCGGTATGCCATCGACGGCAGCTTTCTTGAAGATTTCGATGAATTGAACATTGAAGTGCGTTTTCGCGATCTTGCGGTAAACAGCCTGCACTATATGCTTGCTTCGCGGTGCGGACTGAATACCGATATTTTCTTTGAAAACGAAGATTTCCGGAATATCTGCGAATTTAATACTCCGATGGCGCTTTCACAGCTTGGCTCTGCCGTGTCCGAAGCGGCTATGCCAATCCTTATGGATATCGGACGCAGGGTGCGTACCATGGAGCAGACACTATCAAAGGATTCGGAAATTTCACAGAATCCTCTTGAAAAAAATTCAAATGTAGTGTATAATGATTTTAGCGTGGTAAAGTGTGAAAGCGAAAACGAACGCGAAACACGCGAAAACACCGAAAAAGGAGATGTGTCAAATGATGAAAATGGATTACACGAGCAAAGCGGGCTTTCTGATTCCGAGCGTGCGGATGGACGATCAAAAGGCGAACTCTCTCGGACGTTTCGGGAGGATGCGCAAGGCGTATCTGAGGGAACATCACAGCGGACTGTATCAGGGACTTCTGATGACGGGCAAGCTGTCGGCGCACCTCTCGGAGATCGACGGGACGGCGAACCGGAGAATGAAACAGCTGACCGAGAGCCTAATGAAATCGGAGGGCGTGAGCGAACAGCTCAAAGCGACCAATCAGTTAGCATGGGTAGGCGCGATGAACAGTATTCGGGCAAGAGCCGAAGAAATCGTCATGAGCGAGCTGATTTACAGTTAAATATCTTTTCGGATAGTGATGAGCTATCCGATATTTTTTTAGATAATAAAACATCGGGAGAAATCCTTGATGAAGCACTCAGAATGGGCGGCAATCAGAGTAAAAGCGTACTCCGTATTGCCGCTCATTTTATGCTTGACGCGGGCGACGACGCGGAATTTTTGAAAAATGAATATCGGTACGGCGCAAAAGGCATCCTGCACGATGACGAAAAATATGCCGTATGGTTTGACAAAAACGGCATAAGGCTTGCCAAAGGCACGGAAGCTCGGTACAATCCCCAAGCCGTGACCTTTACATGGGAGCAGGCATCCGAACGCATAAAAGAGCTTATAACAAGCGGGCGGTATGCTCCGCAGATCATTTTGAATCAGGCAATCGAAAACGAGAGAGACGAACTTGCCGAAAAACTATGGTATCTGCATCAGGACAGCAATATCGACTTTTTTATGGATGAAGAACTGTTTCGCGGCGGTTTTCCGGAAAGCACGGCGCATATTGCCGAGCTTCTTTCTGACGGAGAGTTTCGTTTGGATGTAATGCAGGGGTTTGGTGAGTTTCTGATACGGTATGAAGAAGATCGGTCCGTGCTTCGTTTCCATTTTCATAAGCCCGCCGAAATACTGCGCCGCCTCTCCGAACTTGATAATACGCCGTTATCTTTGCCGCAGTCGGAAATTGATATGTTCCGTGATATGGTGGATTTTATTACTGAGGATGAGATTGAACAGTATATAAACGGCGGCGGTGTATATTCGGACGGACGGCTTTCAACTTACGCCTATTTCATTCATGAGCACGGCGATAAGGAAAAGGCGGATTTTATACGTGGGCGATACGGAATCGGCGGTTCTTCCCATGCGCTTTGCGGTGCGGATGACAGTCACGCGGAGCATGACGGAAAAGGGCTTCTCCTGTCTCGCGGGAAATACACGGTTCAAAATGCGCCGAGTGTGCTTTTGACTTGGAACAAGGTAGCCGAACGTACAGAAAAGCAAATCCTGTCCGGCAGGTATCTTACGGAAAAGGATATTGAGCGTATCCCCGATTACGAAAAGCATATTATGGCACAGAAGATTGACAGCTTCTATGCAAGACGCGATAAATCAGCGCTTGATCTGCCCGAGGGCACGGATATGTTTCATACCTTGGAAGCTATTCAAAACCGGATAGAGGACTCTGCGTGGTTTGACGGAGTTGTGTCGGATATGGCAAGTGTCATTTCCGTATTTGACGAAAATGAGGCGGAAACTGAACGGCTGCAAAGCATTTATGCCGACGCGGTATCATATAAAAACGGCGTATTCTCGCTGTTTGTCCCGTCGAAAAGCATACTTGCAAAGGCACAGGAATACGGTACGGAACTGTATGTTCCCGTAAGGCGTGATAATACAGATGACCGTAAAGCAGTCTATTCCTATGCGGTGGGAGACAGCGCATATATCAACGGAAAAGAACTTGAAATTGAGGGCATCTACCCCGAAACGGTTATGCTGCGCGATAAGTCTTCCCCGCTTTACTCGTACAGCTATGCTCCCGATGAATTTGAAAAACTGCTTTCTGAAAATCCGTTAAACGATTATTTGATTTCTGAGTTTACAGAGGGTATTTCTGAAAAAGCGCAGGAAGCACAGACCGAGGTCGATAAAACAGATAAGCTCTCCGTGCTTGACTTTGCAAGTGAAAGTCAGTATGAGCGTATCCGCGAAAAATATCAGCTTTCCACGATTGTCGGCTTTGAGCATGACGGCAATATCGAGTTTTACGGTGAAGATGCGAAAACCGTCTCGGAATATCTCGGGCAGAAACTGCTTGACAAGCAGCTTGAAAGCGGAGAGAGTGTTCCCGTGACGGGATTTCCTGCGGAGCAGTGGGCGTATTACGGCAAACAGATTTGGTCACACGGACAAAATCTTGTGCTGATGGGTAAAGATGAAAACGGTGAGTATGCGCTAATCAAAGAATACACAGGCAAAGACTATATTCCGCTCGGTATGAGATTAACCATTGATGAGCGTGACTTTCAAATTGACGCGGTGGATTATCAAAGCGGAAAAGTGAGCTTGCGCGATGTCACCTTTCAAAATGGCGTGGGATTTCCTATCTTTCGGAGCGAAAGCACGGAGTATGTCCGTTCTTTTGTAGAAGAACAGCAATGGGAAAGCATAGATGCTGTTGAACAGAAAGCAGTGCCTGAAACCTCCGAATCACCTGACAGATACTCCGTTCGTCTGCTCCCAAACGAGGGCGGCATTACAGGCATATGGGATGCGGAACTTAACCGTTTCTATGAGGAAGATGGTCAAGTCCTGCGCTTTGCAGAGCAAAATAACGCCATTCAACATCTTTCGGATATTAAACGAATCCATGGCATAGAACAGACAGAGCCGATCTTTACAACACCTACGGGAATTGCTTACCATATCGGAGAAGTCCTTTCATCCAAAGCGGAAGAGAGGCAAGGTGTGGATATGGTAATTGATCGAGTGGATGAGGATGATGTTTGGTACACTTTGCCGAGCTTGCCCGAGCAAGCGGCTGTGACTATTGACCGTACTTCATTTGAGCGCTATCTTGATACGGGATTTTTTTCGGCAAAAGAGCAGCAGGAACTTGTCAAAGAAATCCCCCATGAGCCGTACAGAACAGAAACGGCAGGCGTTTATCCGGGCGAGAAAAACAATCTTCCGTTTGATATTGTGGTGCAGACGCTTCACACGGAGGAACCCGAACCGCCGAAACACAATTTCCGTATTACCGATATGGATTTGGGTGCAGGCGGTCCGAAAGCAAAATTCCGTATGAATATGGATGCGATCCGTCTTCTCAAAGAATTGGAGTTTGAAAAGAGACTTGCTACGCCCGATGAACAGGAGGTTCTTTCAAAATATGTCGGCTGGGGCGGTCTTGCCGATGCCTTTGACGAAGATAAATCCGCATGGGCAAACGAATTTACCGAGCTTTACGAAACGCTCTCTCCCGAAGAATACACAGCCGCGAAAGCGACAACGCTGAACGCGCACTATACCTCTCCCACAGTCATTGCGGCGATGTATGAAGCGCTCGGTCAAATGGGCTTTGAGGGCGGCAATATTTTGGAGCCGTCAATGGGAATCGGTAACTTTTTCGGTATGCTTCCCGAAAGTATGCAAAGCAGCCGTCTTTACGGCGTAGAGCTTGACAGCATTACGGGACGGATTGCAAAGCAACTCTATCAAAAAGCAGACATAACCGTGGACGGTTTTCAGAAAACCGACTATCCGAACGATTTCTTTGATGTAGTTATCGGAAATGTGCCGTTCGGAAATTACGGTGTGGCAGACAAAAAGTATGACCGACATCATTTCCAGATTCACGATTACTTTTTGGTGAAATCCATTGACCAAGTACGTCCGGGCGGTGTAGTAGCCGTCTTAACAAGCTCGGGTACACTTGATAAGCAAAATTCATCGGCAAGAGAGTACCTTGCCGAGCGAGCCGATCTTCTCGGTGCTATACGTCTGCCGAACAATGCCTTTCGCCGTAATGCCGGTACGGATGTAGTTGCGGATATTCTGTTTTTGCAAAAACGGGAAACCCCGGGAATGCGTAACGCCGAATGGACACAGCTCGGAAAATCTTCCGATGGGTACACCGTCAATCAGTATTTTGCTTCTCATCCCGAAATGATACTCGGCACGCTTACCGAGGAAAGTACACAATACGGCAAAATGGAATGTACGGTAAAGCCCATTGAAGGTGCAGACCTTGCGGAACAGTTACGGGAAGCGATCTCTCATATTCACGGCAAAATTGAAAAAGCGCAGGTGCAGGACACAGATCTTACAGATGATACCGAAACCATACCCGCCGATCCGAAGGTCAAGAATTTTTCCTATACCGTCGTAAACGGAGATGTTTATTACCGCGAAAATTCCGTGATGAGCAAACTTGATTTGCCCGAGCAAACGGCTGAGCGCATCAAAGGTATGGTAGCGATACGAGACTGCACTCAAAGCCTTATCGACTGTCAGATGAGTGACGGAAGCGATAGTGAGATTGCAGAATATCAAAGCAAATTGAATCGCTTGTACGACGATTATACCCGTAAGTACGGACTCATTAACAGCAGTGCCAATAAGCGAGCTTTCAATCAGGATAACAGTTATTGCCTTTTGTGCTCTCTTGAAGTCGTTGACCATGAGGGAAATTTAGAGCGCAAAGCAGATATGTTTACCAAGCGCACTATCAAGAAAGCCGAGGTTGTGACGCAGGTTGATACCGCGAGTGAAGCACTTGCGGTATCCATGGGAGAAAAAGCGAGAGTGGATATTCCGTATATGATGCAGCTTACGGGTAAGAATGAGGCGGAGCTTACGGAAGAATTGCAGGGGGTTATTTTCCTGAATCCGTTAAATGACGAATGGGAAACTGCCGACGAATATCTTTCGGGTAATGTCAGAAAGCAGCTTGAAATTGCAAAAACGTTTGCCGAGAACGATCCGAAATATGCGGTAAATGTAGCGTTTTTGGAGCAGGTGCAGCCGAAAGACCTTGAAGCTTCGGAGATTGAAATTCGTCTCGGAGCAACTTGGATTAAACCCGAATATATCCGTGATTTTATGGGCGAACTTTTCCAAACGCCGCGTTATTTGCTTGGAGACACGATTGATGTACGGTATTCGCAGTCTACGGGTGAGTGGAACATCAGCGGCAAAAGCCGTGACAGCTATGGGAATGTACGAGTGCGCATGACCTATGGAACAGACCGCGTGAACGGCTATAAGCTCCTTGAAGATGCGCTCAATCTTCGCGACACCCGTATTTTTGACAAAGTAACGGAGGACGGCAAAGAAAAGCGTGTGTTAAACAAAAAAGAAACCATGCTCGCACAGCAAAAGCAGGACGCTATCAAAGCGGAATTTGCAAATTGGATATTCCGTGATCAGACTCGCCGTGCCGAACTTGTGACGGAATATAACACGCGGTTTAACTCGGTTCGTCCCCGTGAGTATGACGGAAGTCATATCACCTTTCAGGGTATGAATCCAACGATTTCACTTCGACCGCATCAGAAAAATGCCGTTGCGCACGTTCTTTATGGGAATAATACACTCCTTGCTCATTGTGTGGGCGCGGGCAAAACTTTTGAGATGATCGCGGCTGCAATGGAAAGCAAGCGGCTCGGACTTTGCCAAAAATCTTTGTTTATCGTCCCAAATCACTTGACCGAGCAGTGGGGATCGGACTTTTTGAAACTTTATCCCGGTTCGAATATTCTCGTAGCGACAAAAAAGGATTTCGAGCCTGCCAACCGCAAGAAATTCTGTGCAAGAATCGCTACGGGCGATTACGATGCGGTCATCATCGGTCACAGTCAGTTTGAGCGTATTCCTCTGTCGATAGAACGGCAAAGACGAATGCTAGAAGAACAAATTGACGAGCTTATGGAACAGATTGAGGAGGCAAAAGACCAAAACGCTGAAAACTACACTATAAAGCAAATGGAAAAGACGCGAAAATCCTTGGAGACACGGCTTGAACGGCTGAACGACCAAAGCAAAAAAGACGATGTTGTTACCTTTGAGCAACTTGGAGTTGACCGCCTCTTTGTGGACGAAAGCCATGGATTCAAAAATCTGTTCCTGTATACGAAAATGCGGAACATCGCAGGTATTGCGCAGACCGAAGCGCAAAAATCCTCAGATATGTTTGCTAAATGCAGATATATGGATGAGCTTACGGGAAATCGCGGCATAACCTTTGCCACAGGAACACCGATCTCCAACAGCATGACCGAGCTTTATACGTTAATGCGGTATTTGCAGTATGACACCTTGCAGAGCATGAACCTCGGGCATTTTGATTCATGGGCATCTACCTTCGGTGAAACGGTAACAGCCGTTGAACTTGCGCCCGAGGGCAGCGGATATCGTGCAAAAACGAGATTTGCAAAGTTTTTTAATCTGCCGGAGTTAATGTCGGTATTCAAGGAATCTGCCGACATTCAAACATCGGATATGCTGAAACTGCCCGTGCCTGAGGCGATTTACACCGATGTTGTATCTGAACCGAGTGAGGAACAGACGGCGATGGTTGAAGCTCTCGGAGAACGCGCGGAAATTGTCCGTAACGGCGGTGTTGATCCAAGTGTAGACAATATGCTCAAAATCACAAACGACGGGAGAAAGCTTGCGCTTGATCAGCGTTTGAATAATCCACTGCTTCCCGATAATCCGAACAGCAAGACCAACAACTGTGTGGAAAATGTCTTTTCCGTATGGCAGGAAACTGCAAAGGATAAAGCAGCACAGCTTGTATTCTGCGACCTTTCCACGCCAAAGGGCGACGGTGAGTACAACGTTTATGACGATTTGCGCGATAAGTTGATTTCAAAAGGCGTTCCTGCCGAACAGATCGCTTTTATTCATGAAGCAAATACCGAAATTCGCAAGGCGGAACTGTTTGCCAAGGTACGAAACGGTGAGGTGCGTGTACTTATCGGTTCAACCGCCAAGATGGGACCGGGAATGAATGTGCAGGACAGGCTTATCGCACTGCATCATTTGGATGTGCCGTGGAAACCGTCCGATATCGAACAGCAGGAGGGCAGAATTATCCGTCAGGGCAATATGTTCCCGCAGGTCAGGATTTTTCGCTATATTACGAAAGGCACTTTCGATGCGTACTCGTGGCAGCTTCTTGAAAACAAGCAAAAATTTATTTCGCAGATCATGACAAGCAAAAGCCCCGTCCGCAGCGCAGATGATATCGACGAAGCGGCGCTGAGCTATGCGGAAATTAAGGCGCTTGCTACGGGGAATCCGTATATCAAGGAAAAGATGGATTTGGATGTTCAGGTCGCAAAGCTGCGACTTCTCAAAGCCAATTTTGATTCACAGCGGTATCGTTTGGAGGACGATATTCTTGTGAATTTTCCGAAAATGATTACGGCAACCGAAGAACGCATTGAAGGGTTGAAAACAGACCAAATTGCGGCGGCAGAAAACGTACCGAAGGATAATGACAGCTTTCGCATGGAAGTAGTCGGAAAGACCTTCGACAACAAAAAGGAAGCGGGACTTGCCGTTATCGCCGCTTGCTCGGGTATGAAAGCCATTGGCAAGGAGGGAGAGATCGGCAGTTATGCAGGTTTTCGGATGAGCGTCCGTTATGACGTGTTCAGCAGCGTATTTGAACTTACTCTGCGCGGAAAAAGCAGTTACAAAGTGGAGGTCGGTACGGATGCTATCGGTAATATTACGAGAATCAACAATGCGCTTGCGGATATTCCGAATCATTTGAAGCAGGCAGAAGAGCGTCTTGAAACATTGCATATTCAAATGGCAAATGCAAAGGAGGAGATTTCAAAGCCTTTTGAACAGGCGTCGGAGCTGAAAGCGAAAGAAGAACGTCTGTCCGAGTTAAACGCACTGCTTAATATGGATGCTGACAAAGACGGCGGTGAGCGTGATTACAGCGATATTGCCGATGGTGAGGACGAGGTTGCGGACAAGCCCGTACAAAGAGTGTCCGTGCTTGACAGATTGCATCGGATGCAGGAAAAAACGAAAGACCGTGAAGCGGCGCAGCTAAGCACAAAGAGAACAGAACAGGAGATTTAACAAAGCGCTCCCGTCGATAAAAACATCGGCGGGAGCAGATTTTCAGGAGGTATTTATTTTGGCGGAAAATAAGCAGCAACAGCAATTAAAAGAGATAACGAAAAAATTGGAGCAAGGCGTAAAGGAACTTTTCAGCTCCGAGAAATATACGGAATATCTGCGTGTAATGTCTCAGTTTCACAATTACAGTTTTTCCAACACCCTGCTCATTGCTATGCAGAAGTCCGATGCTACCCTTGTTGCAGGCTACGGAGCATGGCAAAAGAAATTTGATCGAAATGTAAAGAAAGGCGAAAAGGCGATCAAGATTTTTGCGCCCGCGCCGAGAAAGGTGGAAGTAGAACGGGATATGCTTGATCCCGAAACACAGAAGCCCGTAGTTGATGAAAACGGTGAAGTCAAAAAAGAGACGGTTACGGTCAATCAGCCGTATTTCAAAATCACTTCGGTTTTTGATGTCAGTCAGACAGACGGCAAACCGCTTCCTGAACTTGCCGAAGTCAATGACTTAACCAACAGTGTGGAGGGATACGGCATTTTCTTTGAAGCTCTGAAACGAATGTCGAAAGTGCCGATAGACTTTGAAACGATTGAGGGAACTTCCCATGGATTTTATCACCAAGTCGATAAGCGCATTGCGATTGCCGATGGGATGAGCGAAGCGCAGAACGTCAAGACAGCGATCCATGAGATTGCTCATTCCCGTTTACACGACAGAGATATGATTGACGCCGAAAACGGCGTGATGGTTGACCGTCGTACCCGCGAGGTACAGGCAGAAAGCATAGCCTATACAATCTGCCGACACTATGGGATTGATACAAGCGAATATTCCTTCGGTTATATCGCGGGATGGAGTGAGGGCAAGGAAATAAAAGAGCTTCGTCACTCTATGGAAACCATTCGCCGTGAAGCGGACAGCATGATTAAGGAAATTGATCAAAGCCTTGAAGAAGTAAGACAGGAGCGGCAAAAAGAAAATACCGTGTCGGCTATCTTTGATTATTATGTTATGCCCGATACGACCATTCCTGAGATGGACTTTTACAATGAATTTGATACGGCGATTGCGGCATATTTTGCGTGCCCAAATGAGAAAATGAAATCTTTCGGTATCCGAGCGTCCGAGACAAAGGAGGCAACCGAATTTTTGCACTGTGTCAACGGCATAGATTATCCCGTGGTAGACTTCGGAGAGAAGGCAAACAAAAGTCCTGAGATTATCGCTGTTGCAGACCGTGTGTTTTCCAAACTGAAGGAACAGGATTTACAATTAGCCTATACGGTCGGAGAATTGTATTTCAGTATTCAGAGCACGGACGGCGGTTATGATTATTCGCTTTATGCTCCCGATTTTAACGCACTTGACGGCGGTATCATTGGAGATGACGGAAAGCCGTTAAACGAGATCGTATCCGAGCTTTTGGAGGAAGCCGATCTGTCTTATGACGATTGCAGAGTAACAAATTACAATGAACTTATGAGTCACGCAGAGCAAGCAAATGAAGTGAAAAACCGTGAGAAAACTGCCGAAACGGTAGAAGAAAACCAGCCTGCCGTTATTCCGATGTATCAGGATTATCTGAATATAAAGGCGGAAAACGCGGACAGAATCGTGCTGTATCAGGTGGGTGACTTTTTTGAAGCATTCAATGACGATGCAAAAACACTTGCCAAGGATTTGGATTTAATGCTTACAAGCCGTCCGATAAGCGACGGCGAACGAGTACCTCTCATTGGATTGCCCAAACACGCACTTGAAGAATATACCGAGCGAATCCGTGAAAAAGGATACAAACTGACTATCGCGGCACTTGATGGTGATACGCGGAAGGTGTATCGGATGACTGATCCGGCTGTCACGCTTAAAACTGCGCTGACATCTGAGAACAGTGAGCCGTCCGCGTTTTTACACGGTCATAGTCCTGCTGAGATTGAACAGGCAGTGCTTGACTTGGCAAACGCTACACTTGAAGATATAGACAGTGTACATAAGCCGGAACTGCTTGGAGCGCGGGTGTACGGAAGCCGAACGCGGGAAGGTCTATTTACTGACAATTCCGATATTGATGTGGTATTATCCTATACCGATCCCGACGGAGTGCTGCGTGAAGATGGCTTTTTCAATATTCTGAACGCAAAGGAACTTTCCTTTGACGGTATCAAGGTGGATATCAATCCGATAAGTGCGGAGAAATCGGGATCGCTTGAAGAGTATCTGAAACGAGCCGAGGAATTTCTTGACCGTAAGGAAGAACACATTAAGGCAAGTGCCGAAAAGCTTGCAGTACAAACGGAAAAACAACGATCACTCCGTTTTCTCCCCTCACCTTTGGCGAGGCAAAAGAGCAAAACAAGGTTGACGAATGGAGGGCAAGCAGAAAAGCGACCGAAGCGTGTGCCGAGCAGTTTTCAAAGGAGTTTGGCGCGGCATATCACGACAGACGGATGCCTGAATTTCTGAAAGAAATGGCAGACAAATACGGTTTGGAGCGTTGCAAAATCGTTTTGGCAAGTACCGTTCAGCTTGCCGAGCACGACGGCAGATATTATCCGAGCACCAAAGCAGAGGCGGCAAAGGTACATATTCCCGGCACGGACACCGAGGATCATACAAGAGATATTCGCCATTCCTATGCGACAAATTGCCATCCCGTAATGATAAATTCCGCTTTCCGTGAACTTCAAAAGATGGAGCGCGAATGCGGACAGGAAAAAGAAACTGCCAAGGCAGAACAAGATTGCATGGCTCCGAGAGTATCGGTGCTTTCGCGCTTACAGAAAAAACAAAAAATCGTAAACGAAACCAAAACAACTCCTGCAAAAAACGAGGACAGGAAGAGAGGTGTGGAACTGTGATGAGAAATGTAGAAATGATAAATCTGATGTGCATATTTGACCATTCGAGCAGAGAGGCATTGATTGCGGATATAGCGGCGTCGCTGCCATACATTGATGACAAAGATATGGCGGAGCTTATGAAAGATACGCTTGGTGTACTTGACGTAATGACCGAAACGGAGTTTTCGGAAATTGTTTTTGAACCGGCAACAGATGACGAGAAATTAGGAAGGGATATTGCATGATGAATGATAGCTATTATATTTACCAACTGAAAAACAGCGACGAGACACGGAATATCCGCTTTGAGGGTTTAGAGCGATTAAAAAAAGACGGTGGTACAGTGAATAAGGATCATTACGATCTTGTATATCACGCTTCACTTGACAAAAAGGATACGCTGGACAGTATTTATGAAAGATTCAATCTCTATCACCCTGCGGACTTCCGAGGACATTCACTAAGCGTGAGCGATGTGGTGGTCTTTCACAAGGAGGGCGTAGATTCGGCATTTTACGTTGACAGCTACGGCTTTACCGAAGTGCCTGAGTTTTTGCAGGCGCAGATGAAGGAGCAGCTTATTACAATGCAGACCGACCATATTTCCGTCAAGCAGCATTTCGGCACTTGGTATCCGATTGACAGTATGGAGATCGACGGAAAAACCTATTTTCTTTTGGAACATGAGGAATATGGCGATGAGGCGGCAAATATCATTGTCAATGAAAAAGGCGTATTGTATGCCCAAGATGTATACGACGGCTTTTCCGATGAGATAGTAGATACTTTGAGCGCTATCGGGAAGCCGATTCCTGTCGTGCCTGACAATGCCGTTTCGGTTACGGATATGGAACAATACGGCTATTCCTATCCCGGTATGCTTCCGCTTTCCGCAGACGCGGCAAAAGCGTATTGGGATGAAGATAAGATGATGATTTATGCGCTTCATCCGGACGGAACAGAATCGCTGATTGATAACGATAAGCAGTTTGAAAGGCATATCGAGAACGGCGGTTTGTTCGGTATCGAAAAAGAAGATTGGATGAAATACTTGGAGAACGGAGAATACCTACGCGCAGCGGAGATTTCTACGGAACAAAATTATAATATGATCGATGGCAGGCGCAATAACATAGAAACTCCGAAAGTGGCAAAGCCGGATAACGAGAAAACATCGCTTCTTGAAAGATTGAAAGAAAAACAGCAGCTTTTGATTTCGGGCGCAAGAAAAGAGGATAAGGAAAAGAAAAACGAGCGCGATTTGCCGTAAACAGTTTGGGGTATGGGACGATGTGACGAGCATTGTCCCATACCCCTGTTTTTTTATTTTGCTCAGAATGACAGAAACAATTTACATTTATTTTGAAAAAACACTTGATATTATTCCGAATTTAGAATATAATATACTTAATGAGATTTGGCGAGGTGTAAGTATGAAGTACATGTCAGCTTCCGAAGCGGCAGCAAAGTGGGGATTGTCATCTCGGCGTGTAGGGATTCTCTGCAACGAAGGTCGCATAGACGGAGCGCAGAAAGCCGGAGCAACATGGATTATTCCGGAGGAAGCAGAAAAGCCGCGTGATGCGAGAATAAAAAGCGGAAAATATATTAAACTGAAAAAAGAAGGTGAATTGAAATGATTGATCTGAATGAAATTTTCAAGTCTTCCGAAAAGGTAAATGTTGAGGTCAAAGCAGCACAAGGCGGTATTCCAAACAGCATTTGGGAGACATATTCCTCCTTTGCAAATACGTTCGGCGGTACGATCATTCTCGGGATAGGTGAAGATAAAGCTACTAAAAAATTTGTTCCGGTTGGAGTGTCGGAACCACAGAAAATGCTTTCCGACATTTGGAATACCCTGAATAATCGCCAAAAAATCAGCGGTAATATTCTCCTTGAACATCAAGTATATGTAACCGAATACGAAGGGCTCAAATTCATTGTGATTGAGGTTCCGAGAGCAGATCGACACGATAAGCCTGTTTTTGTTGGCACAGATATGTTCAAAGGTTCTTTTAAGAGAAATCACGAAGGTGACTATCACTGTACGACCGAAGAAATTAAAGCGATGATCAGAGATTCTTTGGATACATCGGCGGATTTAACTGTTTTAGATACCGTTGGTCTTGATGCTTTGAACAGGGACAGTATAAGAAGTTACCGTAACAGATTTGAAATAATCAGAAGCGGACACACGTGGAATGCTTTGCCAAACGATGAGTTTCTGATTAAGATCGGTGCCGCGAAAGTTGCTGACTATGATAGAAAAATCCATCCGACACTTGGCGGTTTGATTTTTTTCGGAGACTTTATCAATATAATGAGTGAGCTTCCTAACTTCTTTCTTGATTACAGAGAGAAACTTGCTATCGATACACGGTGGTCTGACAGAGTTTGCTCGGGCGATGGAGATTGGAGCGGCAATGTCTTTGATTTCTATTTCAGAATCGTTGACAGATTGACAGCTGACGTCAAAAAGCCTTTCGTCATTAATAAGAATTTACTTCGTGATGACGATACCGATATTCATAAATCCTTGCGGGAAGCGCTTGCCAATGCACTTGTCCATGCCGATTATTCCGGCAGGCAGGGGGTTGTAATCGAAAAAGATTTTCGCACATTAAAATTTTCAAATCCCGGCACATTTCGTATAAGCGTTGATGATGCAATTTCAGGCGGCATAAGTGATGCGAGAAATAGTGCTATTTTCAATATGTTTTCTCTTATCAAGGTTGGAGAACGTTCCGGGATGGGACTTTGCGATATTTACAGCCATTGGAAAGAATACGGATATGAAAAGCCTGTCATCAAAGAAACCATCAACCCTGACAGAACTACCCTTACTTTGAATATTGAATATGAAGGAAATGGTGGAAATATAGCAACCAATGGTCTAGATGTGGGCAAGTACAGTGACCGAACTATCCGAACTGATACCCAAACTACTACCCAAACTCCCCAAACTACTATCCGAACAATCAATGAAGATACTGAGGAAAAAATCTTATTTCTTATCAAGCGCAATCCAAGGATAACGCAGGTTCAGCTTGCTTCTGAATTGAATGTGCCGACAAGTACAATCAAATATTATATTAGAAAATTAAGCAAAGCACAAGTCATTAAAAGAGAAGGTACAGTTCACAACGGTCAATGGATTGTTCTCTAAAATAACTTCCCCCAAAAACGATAGCGGAGAAAGAGATACTGATAACGGTATCGTCTTTCTCCGCTTTTTTATTTATCGGGTATCACGCAAATGCCCGCTCTGCGCCTTTGTCTCATCATCTATTCCGAGCATTTTGCAAACGTTTGCATATATGGTCTGCAAATCTCGTTTTTTATTTCGTGCGTTCTGATATGCCTCATATTCTTCATTTTTTGCGACAGTGAGCCGTTCCTTTTCTTCTTTCAAGGACTTCATGCTCGGTAGCTTCTCTCCGCCTGACAACTCACGCAAAGCATCACGGGCAGTCTCGTACAACGTAATTTCGGCACGGTGCTTTTCGTAGAAATCGGCGGATTTGCCCGACTTACGGTATTGGGTGTAAATGTCTTTGTTTGCGAAAAACTGTCCGGTGAGCCGTATCTGCTTGTTGATATTCCGAATTTTGCTTTCGGTATCTTTCAGTGACTTTTGGGCATCGGAAGCTTTCGTTTTTGCCTCGTCTAATGCGTTTTTTAACTGCTCCGCAGAGTCGTACCCGTGTATTTGCACATACGCATAGGTCTGAGCCATCTGTTGCAGATTAGTGATTTTGACCTTTTGCGCATAGGCTCTGTTTTGCTGCGCCTTGATGCAGTTTTCCAAGTCAACAAGCAGACGAATCCCCGAATTGCTGTATTTCGGATTCTGCTCGGCTTGCGCATTTGCCTGATGAGCCGATTGGTTTCTTTCTTTGCTAATGCCTTTTGCATTGTCAGCAAACAAGGCAAGCAGATGATCTCTGTTATAGGACGCACCGAGAGAACGTGCGGATATTGGCTTTTCTCTGTCAGGCAACTTGTAGCTGAATCGCCCCCGTTTATCCCGAATGGAAATGCCGTATTTCTCAAAAAGTGCCTTTTCAAATTCTGCAAAGGATTTGGCGGTTTCGGCAATATTGGATATTTGCTTGCGGAGTGTTTCTTTTCGTGTCTCGAATTTTGTGGTGCGCGGTGTAAGCCCTGCGGCTGAAATTTCCGCATTTCGCTTATTGAGCTTTTCCTGCCCACGACGTTCTGCAAAGTATTCCTGTTCGGTAATTTTGTCCGATGCAGGATTTAGGAGATCAACCTGATAGAGCTGGCGTTCGCTGCACATCTTCATCACCTGCATTTTCAGATATTTCAGATAATCTTTTGTCAGGTGATGCTTGTTGCCGGCTTTGCTGTCACACAGCCGTTCCATAAAATCCTGCCGTTCTGCGTCAACTGCGCGAACGCTGTTGATGACAATATGGACGTGAATGTTTCCTGAGCCGTTATGTCCGTCCGTGTGAGTGCAGACCAATGCCTGATGCCCGGGAAAGTTTTGGGCGGCAAATTCCATTCCCATGCGCTGCGCTTCTTTTGCTGTCAGCCCGTTGTCCTCTTTGTCTTTCGGATCAAAGCTGAGGATATAATGGTGAGATTTGATTTCGCCCTTTTTCTGATTTTTGCTGAATCTCTCATTTGCCTTTTTACAAGCACGGGCAAAACCTTCGGGCTTGCATAAAATACCGTCTATATAGTATTCCTCCCGAAGGATAGGCCGGTTGTTTTCATCAAGTATCGCTTTCTGTGTCAGCTCATTATGCTGATATACAAGATAATCAAACGCCGCACGGTAGTTGGCATTTTTACTCGCGATGTGTTTTAATACTGCCATAGTTTGTATCGCTTTCGATTTTATCAAGCGCCTTGCTCATATCGTAAATTTGTCTGACTGCACCGCGAAGCTCTGCTTCAATTCCGGGTGTAGATAAACCGCCTTGATGAAAAAAGCGCGTGATCTGATTGAGGTTATTGCCGATTCGGGATAACTGCGCGGTGAGCTTATCAATTGTTTCGTCATCACGGACGATATTGCAGTTAATGGGATGCCTGCCCTCCGTGATGACTTGTCTTGCATAAACGGCAGGCGGAAGTCCCATCATACGAGCATACTCGCAAACAATTTCATACTGTGTGTCTGTAAGGCGGAGCATAATGAGTTTTTCAAACTTTTGCTCCGCCTCTTTTTTTGGTCTTGCCATAAAAAGTGCCTCCTTTAAGTAATGCCGTGCATTACGGTGCAAACATTTGAAAAATGGCAGCCGAACACACAGTGTGAAATATACGAGGGTATGGGGAGCTGTCATCCCCATCAAGTTGCCCAAGGTCGAATAAGAAAAATCGTATGATTTGAATTATGAGTAACTGTGGGCGAAACTTGCTCTCCACCAAGTTAAAAAAAATTCTTCTACTATTCAGCCGTTTTATCGGGGGTATGGCTACCGACTTTTACAGAAGATCGGTAGCATGGCTGAACGGCAGAAGGACGGCAAAGCGAAAGGAGGCGTAAGACGAAACTTAATTTGCCGAACAGACAGAAAAAATAAAAAAATTTTTCTGCTACCTTGCAAAAGCCGCTTCTGCGGTGGGTTGGGTGAAACCAAATAAAAAGTGAGGTAGAAGCCCTATGATGCAAACTCCGAAATTCAAAATCACAAGAGAGGAATTAAAGAAAATGAAAGAAACCGACATTCGCACGGTAACCGCGGCAGAGCTTGCGGATATTGACGAGGTAAAGATCGACACAGATCTTCCTTATGATGAGCGTTTGCAGGATTATATCCGTCAGATTAAGAATCCGTACTGCTACCGCTGTAAAGGAATGATTGTAAAAATCAGCTTTTCGGGCAAACGCAGTTTGGAGGATTGCCTGAAAGCAGCGATGTATTCCGAAAAAGATAATTGAATCTTTTTCGTTAACGAGCGATTTTTTTGAAAAAAGCTATGGCAAAAATCAAAAATCTGTGGTATAATGCCTGTGGGTCAAAATAAAATATCAAGTTGTGCAATCACAGAAGCCATTGATTTCTTGGTTTACTATGCCAAAGTGCAGTAAATGAAGGAGGTCAGTGGCTTTTATGTTTTTTAAGCACACAAAGTTTATGGTTGCAATCTATTTGCGGCTATCAAGAGAAGACGGCGATAAAACCGAGAGTGACAGTATTGCAAATCAGAGGACATTGATACAGAACTATTTGAGTACGCAACCGTCTCTGCAATTTGTCAAAGAATATGTTGATGACGGTTATACAGGTTCAAACTTTGAACGTCCCGGTTTTATCAAAATGATGGAGGATATAAAGCGACAGAGAATCAACTGCATCATTGTCAAGGACTTATCCCGTTTCGGCAGAAACTATATCGAGGTCGGTCGATATATTGAAAAAAAGTTTCCCGCAATGGGAATCCGCTTTATTGCCATTAACGATCAGTTTGACAATGCCAAGGAATCGGGAGATGCGGAACAAATCATTGTGCCGTTCAAGAATTTAATTAACGATGCCTATTGCCGTGATATTTCCATTAAAGTTCGCAGTCAGCTTGACGTTAAAAGAAAAAACGGGAAATTTATCGGAAGCTTTGCGGCATACGGATATCTCAAAGATCCGAAAGACAAAAATCATCTTATCATAGACGAATATGCCGCTGAGATTATCCGTCATATTTTCAATATGAAACTTGACGGATACAGTGCAATGGGGATTGCCGAGGAACTGAACCGAATGGGCGTATTGCCCCCCATGGAATACAAGCGGATGTGCGGGTTGAATTTTAACAGCGGCTTTCGTACTTCAACAGCTCCCAAATGGTGCGCAAAAAGCGTTTTGCGGATTTTGGAGAACGAATTGTACACAGGCGTCATGGTGCAGGGTAAAAATCAGAAGATTAATTACAAAGTAAAAAAGTCAAGAGAAGTCCCATCGGACAGTTGGATACGGGTAAACGATACTCACGAAGCGATTGTTCCGCATTCTTACTTTGAACGAGTGCAAGAGATTATGCTGCTTGATACCAGGACTTCACCAAGTGAAAAGAACGTGTATCCTTTGTCGGGGCTTGTACGTTGCGCGGATTGCGGGCAGAACATGGTGCGCCGCTCCGTTACGAAGAAAAACAAGATATATTACTATCTGCATTGTTCAAGTTATCGCAAGGGCGAAGGATGTACCTCACATATCATCAACGAAGAAAAACTGTTGCAGACCATTTTGGAATACGTAAAAAAGCAGCTTACTTTGTTAGTTACGGCAGACGATATTTTGAAGAATATCGAGGAACTTCCGCGAGAGCAATTCGGTGTGAAAGCGATCAACGTGCAGCTTTGCGAGCTTGAAAAAGAAACAGAACGTTATCTTGAATTGAAAGAGCGTTTGTACCGGGATATGGTGGATAATATCATTGATAAGGAAGAATATGCCGAGTACAATCAACGTTTCAGCCGCAAATTAGAGGAAATACGTCAAGCCAAAAGCGGACTAGAAAGCAAAAAGGAAAAACTTCTTTCCACCGATATTCACTTGCGCCCGTGGATGGAAGAGTTTAAGAAAATCAACACCATTGAAACTATCGGCAGAAAAGAAATGGTAATGTTAATAAATAAGGTGCGCGTGTTCGATAAGGACAGGATTGAGATTCATATGAATTTTGAAGATGAAATTATGGAATACGTCGAGCAAGCCAAGCAGTGCCGAGCATCTGAGAAGCAGGAGGTGTGCGTATGATCTGCGTAAGTTATACGAGAACAATGTCCTGCATTTTAATGGAAGAAATGCCGTCGGATATTATAGCAAGGCAGAACAAGCATATCGCAGAATATGTGAGCGCAAGGAAGTGGAAAATCGAGAAAAAGTATTCCGACCGCAGAAAGGACAGAAACGATGATTCTGCTTTCCGTGAAATGAAAGAGGACGGAATATCGGGAAAATTTGACCTTGTAATAATGGATTCGGTCTATCGTTTCGGAATATCTTTTTACCACGCATATGACCTGCTCGCTCTTGTTTTTGTTCCTGCGGAGATCCATTTTGCAGTTGTAGAGGACAAATTCTGTTCGCTTGATTGCAGTAAAGAAGAAACGATGCTTTATCTGCAAAAGAAAAAAAGTGAATTTCGCAGTATTCACACCAAAGAAACCGTTGGACGAAAACTTGAAAAAAGAATTTATGAAAAATACGGTTATTTTCATAAGGACGGCGTGATGGAGCTTGTTATTGATGAAGAAGCAGCTCCTACGATAAGAAAAGTATTTTCGCTCGTATGCGAGGGATACACATTAAAGGAAACCGCAAACATTTTGAACGATGAAGGATATGTTCCTCCGCATATCTCGCGAAAAAAGCGCGGCGTGGACGGTAGATTCGCAGACGGAGAACTTTGGCTCCCGTCGCAAATTCGGAATATTGTCATTAACCCTTTATATATGGGAGAATGGCACAGAACAATAGCGTGTAAAAAGGTTATCGTCCCCTGTCCGCCCATAGTATCCGAAGAAGTATTCCGAAAAGCAAATCAGCTTTGCGTTGAGAGAAGAAACGGCGCAAAATCGGACTTTAAGACGAGCGAAAATATGTTGTCCGGAATTTTCTATGATTACGACTCGGGGACGCCCATTCATCAGTATCGAAATCAGACAAGTGGTGAAAAGGTGTTTCGATTGCAATATCCCAAGCCGCCGCATATCGACTATCCTAAAATGCTTATCAGCTATAACGAAGTAGAAGCAGCAGTACGTTCCATGCTGAAAAAAGAGCAAGAAAAAGTAAGGCTCGTGCTTTCCATGCTTGATACGGCAGAGTTTGCGACGTATAAGCAAAAACGGCTTGAACCGTTATATGATGAAGCGCAAAAGGCATTTGAAATTATGAAAGATACGGAATATCGGTATCGGCAGGAAAGCTGTATGACTGCGGACGAAATTGTTTCTGTGCAGCGAAAGAACGATGAGATATTGCAACACGCACTGTCAAAGATAGAAAAAATCGAGAATCTGTTAAGTGCAAATAATCCGTGGGTAGGTCTGTATGCCAATATGAAATTGCCTGACAAACTTACATCGACCTATATGCGAAAATATATTATACGGGCAAGCTGCGAGAAATTTGAGAAAGTGCGAATTGAGATTAAGGAAAAGGAAGCGTTTTCTCAGTTTCCGCAAATATGGTTTAAGGAGGAGTGACAAATGGCACGAAAAAGCAGACGGCAGATTGTACCCAAGCCGTCAGAGGCAATGATCCATGCTGTCGAGAGTTATCGACCGAAAATACAAACCAAAACAGCGGTATATGCAAGGCTTTCTGTGGAAAAAGAAACGGACGAAAGCATTGAAACACAGATTACAATGCTTCATCAGTATATTGCAGAGCACGGCGAATTTGACCTTGTAGATACCTATGTGGACAACGGATACACGGGAACAAATTTTGATGAGGTAAGATAACGATACCTTTTTGGTAGTCTGTTGTCTTACCTCATTTTTGATTTATATTAAATAGCAAAACTTTTGACGTCTGCTCCTATCTGTCTGAAATAGGAAATACTTTCTGTCGGCTCGTCGCCGCTTTCAACTCTGCCTACAAAGCTATACAGGATTTCGATTTTCCTTGTATTCGTTTCTTTATCCAATTCGTGAATTAAGATACGGTCAATCAATTCGTGTACGTTCTCATAGGTCAGTTCGTTAATTTCCGTGTACTTGCGTACAAGGGCGACAAACCTTTTTACATCTGTGCTGCGCTCGGTGGCGGTGTCAATCACGGTTGACAGTTCCGCTATTTTGTGCGTCAGCATCTTTTTTTCATCATCATAGCCCGAAGTGAGAAAAGCAAACTGTTCATCAGAGAGTTTTCCCAATGCGTTATCCTCATAGAGTTTTCGGAACAAGAGATTTAATTCTCCCATTCGTGCCTGTGCCTTTTCAAGCTCCTTGCGCTGCTGTGTCAATGCCTTTTGGGTTGCCTTTGCGTTATACTCGTTAGCAGTTTCTATAAAATCCTGCTCGTTGTTTCTCACATAAGATAATACCCTTTGCAGGTCGGCAAGGACAAGTTCTTGAAGTACGCTTTTTCGGATATAATGTGTTGTGCAGACTTCGCCTGTTCTGATACGGTTTCTGTATTTTCCGCAAGTATAAGCGTGTTTGCGTTCCAATGTTCCGGCGCCCTGTTGGAGATACATTTTATATCCGCACTCCCCACAAAAGAGAAGTCCCGAAAAAATATCTATGGTTTCAACCTTTGTCGGCCTGTGGCGTGTTGCGATACGCTTTTGTGCAAGGTCAAAGGTTTCTTCATCAATCAGGGCTTCGTGTGTATTTGGGAAAAAGTATTGTTTTTCCTCCGGGTTTTTCTTTGTCTTTTTTGATTTGTAAGATACCTTGTAACTCTTGCCCGTAATGGTATGTCCTAAATACTCTTTGCGTGTGAGAATATCATATAAGGTTTTGTCAGGCCAATTATAAATACAAGTCGGGTGTGGGCGTGGGTGTCGGCAACTGCCGGTACGGCGGTAACGCAGTTCGGAAACGGTCAGTATTTCGTGTTCCCGCAGCCAATTTTGGATTTCACACATACGGTCGCCGCGTACATACATAGCAAATATCTGTTTCACAACATTTGCGGTTTCGGGGTCAGGCAACAGATGATTGCGGTCGTTGGGGTCGGCTATGTAGCCATACGGCACTTCGCCGTTTACTCGCTCGCCTTTCTGTGCCTTTGCCTGTTTTACGGCTCGTATCTTTTTAGAAGTATCACGGGCGTAAAACTCGTTAAACCAATTTCGCAGAGGGGTAAACTCGTTATCCTCTCTTGCAGTATCTACACCGTCGTTAATGGCAATATAGCGTACCTCATATTCGGGAAATACTATCTCTATCAGTTCGCCTGTTTTCAGATAGTTTCTGCCTAAACGGGAGAGGTCTTTTGTAATAACGGTTGCCACCTTTCCGGCTTCCACTTCCCGCAACATAGCTTGAAGTCCCTGACGCTCAAAGCTCACGCCTGAAAAACCGTCGTCAACAAAAAAGCGGGTATTGAAAAAATGGTGTTCATCTGCATATCTCTGTAAAATCAGTTTTTGATTTTGTATGCTTTCGCTTTCGCCTGCCTGCATATCCTCTTGGCTCAATCTGCAATATAAAGCGGTAATCTTGTCTGTCTGTAACATTTGTCCTCCTTTCCGACGACAGACAAGCTGGTATTTATACTACTAATATTATACCGTCTACCGCCGCCAAATTCAACGCCTAAAATGTGAACAACGCCCGATTTACGGGCTTTTTACGGGTTTCTGCTCAATATCCTTGCGGATAAGTTTCTTTATCTTTTTATCTAATGTGTCCGTCGCTCGTTCACTTGCAGACGAACAAACAAGGTAGGTAACTTTTCCTATTTTGTGTTCCGTTTTTGTAACGGGTACTTGATTTTGCGACATTAAAAGTTCCCCCTTTCATTCGCAAATTTATAGTACAGTCTATGAATAGTGGCAAGTCCACTATCACAACATAAATTTCCAAAAAGGGGCTTTAATCAGACGGTTATCAGCATAACCTCACGGGAGTTCCACCCCTCCGGCGGTCTGCCGGAGCCCTACCCATTGCCTGCGACGCTTTTAACGCTCGGACTGTGGCTATAAGGGAGTATCATTATATATCTTGTGTGTTATCGCCCGCAGCTTGCTAAAGCTGCTTTACGGCGTCGGTGTTTATCGCTCGGCTACCCGGTGGAAAATCCCGCCAGATAGCGTCTTGGCGCACCCGCCGCACGGCTCGGCACAAGAGGAAAGTATCTGATTTGCCCTATACTGCGCCGCCGTTATCTTGCGCCGCTTTCTTTGTCAAGGAACGAAAAGAGGTATTTTCAATGTGTGCCTGCGGAAAGGGGAAACGTAGGCACAGGGATTTACTTAAACCTCAAAGTCAAGGACAGCTCGCATAAGTTTTGAACGCAGGCGGTCGCGTATGTCCTCATCTATGCCGTAATATGTATTACCGCGCTCGTCTTTGAGCGTCCTTGTAGAGAGGTAGGAGATATAGCCCTCATAGTGCTGTACCACCATTTTCATAGCTTCCGGGTCGCCTTTGGTTGCGGCAACGATTACCACATAAGGCAATAAACCGCGTTCGCTTTGCTCGCTCGTATTACCATTCTGTTTCATCATCTGCGCGTTCCTCCAAAAATTTTTTTAGGCTGCTGAAAGAGCTTGTCCGTCTGTGCTGTACGGTACTTCTCGGAATGTTGTAGAGCTTTGCAATATCTGCGTCGCTCATATCGTGGAAGTAGTACAGTATCACAGCATTACGCTTTACTTCGGGCAATGTGCGGAGAGCTTCAGCTAACAGTTCGGGGGTAATTCTCTTACCGCCAACACTAAATGAATTGTCGTCCTTTTCGCTTTCAAAAGGTTTGTCAACCGTGTAAAGCTGGCTTTCTTCTTCGGGCGATAAATCGGAAAAACTTACAAAGTGTTTCTGATAGCGTTTCACATCTCGGTGCGCACTGCTCGCTTCATATTTCAAGGCTTTTTTACAAAAACCGTTGAAAGCGCAGCGCACTTCAAACTGGGTACGATATGGTTCGTTCAAGGTGTTCACCTCCTTTCGCAACCGCGAAAGCGGGTGATTGTTTGATTTCCCCTTTCGTAACCCTCAGCACCGCGTTTTCAAAACTGCCAACGCAAAGCGGAGAATTTTCCAAAAAAATTTTTATAAAACACAAAATGCGCCTGTTCGCAAGACGCAAACAGGCGCAAAAGGAATTATAAACAGTATTAAATTGAATTGTCAGTTCATACTCATAGCCGAAATATCCCGACGGTGGACAAGGGCTTTTTTTGACCATAAGTGATTAAGCGAATTAGCGAGAATGAAAGATAACACAGCAATACCTCCTTGATACCGCTGCGTTAAGCTTTATTCGTCACAGACGGCGACTTTAATAAAAAACAGAGCCGACAAACTGCGATTTCTCACAAGTTCATCGGCTCTGCATCTATGCGTCTGGCTCTGTAATAACTAATATATTAAATTGCATTTTCTGATTTCTTAACCGCAACCACATTCTGCCCGGTTACGCTGATAATCGTTTCCTGTTTACATTTGGGGCAGAATAGCGGGAAGTTTTCAAGTACCGTATCGGGGCGCACCTTAATACGGGTCTTGTTATTGCAGATTGGGCATAACACCCATTTTTCTTTTTCCAATGTGCACCTCCATTCCTTGATGATTTCATTACATATTACTCAATTTTAGCTCTTTTACAATCTCTACCCGTGACACGCTTTTGAATGCAAACAGCATTGCGACACATACCATTACACTTACAGCAAGGACGGCAAGCACATAGATACCACCGTTGATATAAAAAGCAAATGGTGTCATACCCGACGATATGAAGTAGTAGATAGCACAATGAATCAGAAAGCTCACAGGCAACGCAAGAACCAATGCTTTTACGCCATATAAAACAGCTTCAAGCAATAGCGTACATTTCAATCCTTTGGCAGTCATACCAACAGAACGCAGAACAGCAAATTCGCTTCTTCTCAAATGAATTGTATTTGAGATAGTGTTGCAAACATTCAAACTGATAATAACCGTCATCAGGATTGAGAACAGGCAGATTGCCAGTTTTGCAATCGTATATACCTGTCTGGAATTATTAGTTGCGGCTGCAATGTCTACAGTTTGCGGAAATCCTCTGTCAGCCAAACATTCCATTGCTTCTTTATGCTGTGCTGTCTGTATTCTCATTTCCACATAGGCGTTATCATCTATCAGCCAGTTAAAATAACTTAAAGGCACAATAAGGACAGCTCGATCTCTGACAAACATGGATTGGACATTTGCATTTTCTTCCGAGATGATTTCGTCTACAACGATTGGCGTACTGCCCTCGCCCAATGGCACGATTTCTGTTCCCGGTTCAATAAGAAACGGGGAGCCTGCAATCACTCGATTTTGACCCGCATTATAATATCCCATTGTCTGATTGAGCAGGATTCCACGATTGGAGCTGCCAGCCATAATATGAAAGCCATTTTCCTCACAAAAGGAAGTAAAATGTTCTTCGTCCAATCCTACGACATATACCTCTGCTTTCGTACCATTGATAAAATATCCTTGCATATCAGGATTGATTTGTTCCTGCGAAAATTCAGCGGTCATATATCGCTGAAAAGAATAGGAAACATCCGCAGTGATATTTTCATCCGATAATGCCCCGATTGCGGCAGGAATATCTTTGTATTGAATCGTCGAAATCACATCAGTATAACAGGAACCGTCCTCCTTCATATCCAAGGAGGTCTGATAAAGCATAAAATCAGACAAACTATATAAGGAAAGAGCAACAACCACCGACAAGAAAATAGAGCCAGTAATCGCTCGGAAGCGTTTTGGATTACGCTTAATATTTTTAGCTGCCAGCGAACCATAAATGCCAAAAACCAAAGAAACGATTTTTCCGTCACGAAATTTCTTTTTTGATACCTCATTGTTAGACTGGCGGATGGCTTCAATGACTGTAATTTTAGCAGCTTGCTTCACAGGCTTTCTGCTGCCAAAACACAAAGAAGCAATACCAGATAAGCCGCTGACGAGCAGGATAAGTCCATTTACCTTTAAGGACAGTTCTACAATGCCAAAAGTGAATGTTTCTCCAAAAGCTGCCCTGACCACACTTAACAAAAGAGCAGACAGCAGTATGCCGACAACCAATCCCAAAGGTATGCTCACCACACCCAAAAGGAAGGCTTCTAAATATACACTAAGGCGTTTTTGCCCTTTTGTGGCTCCAATGCTGGACAACATTCCCATCTGCTTAATTCGTTCCTGCAAAGAAATGGAGAGGGCATTGCTAATCATCGAAGCGGATGCAGCCATCAAAAGGCACATAACCATGACCACCAAAGCAATCACTTTGGCAGCTCCTTTGCCGCCGGTAATTCCATGATAGACTAACAGTTCAGAATGAAACTTTGCTACATGACTGTCTACTGCGGCAGCCACTTCTTCAGCTTCTGCATAGATTGAATTGGATAAATTCTTTGCCTTAACATACGCCGCAAAATCGGATGCTGTTTTGTCAACACCTGCAAAGGCATTATAGTTTGCTGCGATTTTGGAGTCATTCACATCCGAAAGAATACCAACAACCACATACGCTTTCTCTTTCGTTGGAACGAAACTTTCTTCTTCGCCCCTATAATTTGTCAGCCCGGAAAGCTGGGCATTATATTCATCCCATATTCTTGAACCAAGAGTTAAAGAAAGCGTATCTCCAATCTCTATGTTCATATTGTTTTTCTTCAAAAAAGATTCTGAAATAACAATCTCATTTTCATCTTGCGGGAAACGCCCTGCAAGCAAATACTGATTTAACGAAAATCTTTCAATAAAGTTTTCGTCAATCTCGCCAATGGAAAGCATTGTACTGTTGGTTTTCTCCCCGTAAAAACTGTTTCCGGCAAAACGGAGAAGCGAAACCTCATCCACATTGTTTTGACTGATAAGCTTTTGGGTTTGCTGCCAAGTCAGATTCTCCATGTAGTAGTCATAATCGCCACCATACACTTTTTCTTTCTCTTTCAGAAAATCAACCAATGACCATCCCCCGCAGAGAATAGAGGTTATCATACTGATTGACAAAAGAATGGTTAAAAGTGTGAGCAGGGTACGCTTTTTGTTCGACAACAGATTTCTGAGTGTAAGCGTAAAAATCATATTCATCAGCGTATCACCTCATCCCTCACAAGTCTGCCATCTTGAATTTCCAGAATACGGTCTGCCTGCATTGCGATTTCACGGTCATGGGTAATCAGGATTATTGTCTGTCGATATGCTTGATTGGACTCACGCATAAGTTTCATAATATCCCTTGTGTTCTCCGTGTCCAGATTTCCCGTAGGCTCATCCGCAAGGATAATCGCAGGTGCGTTAATCAATGCTCTGCCGATTGCCACTCTTTGCTGTTGACCGCCGGATAACTGACTTGGTAGGTGCTTTCTACGCTTTACCAGCTTGAGCGTGGATAACAGTTCCTTCAAACGCTCCTTATTGATTTTACGCCCATCTAATCGAATCGGCAGCGTGATATTTTCCTCGACAGTCAAAACTGGAATCAGATTATAAAACTGATAGACAAGCCCAACCTGCCTTCTTCTGAATACAGCTAATTCATCTTCGTTTTGCTCATAAACATCCTGTCCATCCACAAATACTTTCCCCGAAGTCGGTCTGTCAACACCACCTAATATGTGCAACAGAGTAGACTTGCCTGACCCGGATGCTCCAATGATTGCAACAAACTCTCCTTTATCGACGGTAAAAGAAACATCTGACAAAGCATAGACAGGGGCATTATCCATCTCATAGGTTTTACAGATGTTCTCTACTCTTAATATTTCCATAAAAAGTTCCTCCATATATTTTTGCAATTTAGTATAGCAGGGCAAAGTGACTGCTTCATTACTATTTCATTACAAAAACGTCACTTAAAAAAGGGGCTACTTAAAGTAGCCCCCGATAAAAGCAGATTTCAAATTCTGCACCGCCTAACTCCTGATTTTTCGCCCGGATGATGCCGCCCTGATTATTGATGATTGTTTTTGCCAGAGCCAACCCCAAACCGGCATTGCCAATCGTTGAACCATTTCCTTGATAAAATCGGTCAAATAGATGGGGTATATCTTTTTCCTGAAAGCCTGCTCCATTATCCTCTATAATGACTTGTGTCAAAAGAGGTCTTTCTATTGCCTTGATTTCAATACTACCACCTTCCGGCGAATGTTCAATACAGTTTTTAATCACATTTCCCAATGCTTCAGCAGTCCATTCAACATCCAGAGTAAGTTTCAGCTCTGCAGGAACCTCTTTTTTGATTGTCTGCATTTTTAATTCTGCCGCAATCTCCAGAGGGCGAATTGCTTTTTCCACTACATCTTTTAGATATACCTCTTGTAGCTTTAGGGTAATCGTTCCGGCATCCAATTTGGATATTTTCAAGAGTGTGGCAATCAACCATTCCATTTTTGATAAAAGCATAGCCTGCTTGCGGATTAACTCATATCTTTCCTCTTCTGTCAGTTCCTCATTGCAAAGAGAGGCGTTTAGGATATTTAATGATGTCAAAGGTGTTTTTAATTGATGTGAAATATCGGCTAAGGCGTCTGCTAAATTACCTTTTTCTATTTTCAGAGCTTCTGCCTGCTCAATTAGTCGTCTTGTCATTTTTGATATTTCATCATGTAAAACAGACAACTCGCCCTCTTGAAACTGTTCAAAAGAAATCGTTTCATCTCCATGCAGTAGCCTATCAATATACAAACTAAGGTCAGCGATTTTCTTGTATCTTTGATAGGTGAAAAAGAGGGAAACCGCACTGGATGAAATGATAGCCGACAGAACAATCCACACAGCTTTGCTATCAACGATAATGCTAATGCCACACCAAAATAGAGTAAGAATACTGCTGACAACAATTTGCCTTTTAACTTCGCTATTTCTGATAAATTCCATATCAACCCACCTTATAGCCAAGTCCACGAACGGTAATTATGATTTCCGGCTCCTGTGGATTGGTTTCAATTTTGTCACGCAGCCTTTTCATATAGACAGTCAGCGTATTATCATTGATAAACTCTCCGGTAGTGTCCCATAAAATCTCTAACAATCTTCTGCGTGAAAGAACAATACCTTTGTTACGCAGAAAGACTAACAGCAACTTATATTCCATAGCAGACAACAAAATCTCTTTCCCATTCTTTGCTACGGTTGCTTGATTAGTGTCCACAACTAAGTCATGGTAGCCGATAATGTTTTGCGTGTTCTTAGTTCTTCTTAATACGCTGTTAATCCTTGAAAGAAGCTCCCTCGGTCTGAATGGTTTACTGATATAATCGTCAGCTCCCATATCGAGCCCAGCCACAACACTATATTCATCATCAGAAGCAGTTAAGAAAATAACCGGCATTGTTCCTCTTTCTTTTATTGCAGAACAAACAGAAAAGCCATTTCCATTTGACAATTGAATGTCCACCAAGGCTAAATCATACTGGTCACTATTCAATTTTTCTATTGCTTCTTTCTGCCCGGAGGCACTTTCAATTTTGAATCCTTCATTTCCTAAGTAGTCCGATAATGAAGATACGATACTTTGGTCATCTTCTACCAACAATAGTGTGCTCATAATGCTTTCTCCTTGCTTAATATCTTTTTCTTATCAATTAAGTATCACCTTGTTTTTCTGTTTTGCTTACATCTTCCGTCAGCGGGCTTTTCCGCGTCCTTTGGTATCAGCCACACCCGGCTCAATCGTACAACACCGAGTATGCGGTTTTCCTCGCATAGCTTTTGTATGCGACGTTCTGAAATTCCCCATTTTGTTGCCGCTTCCTGTACTGTCATATAGTCAAACATAGTCCACCTCCGAAATTACAAAACATATCAGTATATATTATATACGGTCAGACGAATAAAGTCAATGTATTTTCTGTGAATAATATGCTCTATTTTGGCTAATCATAGGAATTGTGTAGACATATCCAAAAAGCAATAGGAACTATAAAATATAAGGGTATGAATTATAAAAGCACAAAGGACTATGATTAAGTATGAAAAGAGCAGTTATACCGTATGACTTCAATGCTTTCGGACAGGCGATAAAGGCGGCAAGAATGGCAAAGGGCGAGTCCCGCAAGAATGTAAGCGACGATATGAACATATCGCCCCGATACCTTGCGAATATCGAGAACAAAGGGCAACAGCCGAGCTTGCAGATTTTCTATGAGCTTGTAACCCGTTATCATATATCCGTAGACCAATTCTTTTTCCCGAATGAAACAGCAGACAAGACTACCCGCCGCCGTCAGCTTGATACCCTGCTTGACGATTTGAGCGAGGGCGGTTTGCATATCGTAACGGAAACGGCAAAGGCGGTTATTGATACGGAGAAGCAAAAATGAGGTCAGGACAATTTAACAAGGGTTGAAACGCAGCAGACGAATGATGTTTGTTGCGTTTTTTCTTTTTACTTTGGCAATTTTCATTTTTCGGTGGTGTAGGAAGTAAGGGGGATAAAGTTTTGTAGCAAGCATAGGAAGCGGGTACCCACTTCCGTATTTTCCCCTCCCGCGCTGCGGCGCGTCGGTTGAAAATTGCTTGTTGGGAAGTGTCCCAAACCCTCGGAACGGAAAGGAAAGGAGCGAATACATGAACGGACGCAAAAGAACGGTGCAAATCAAATTCAGAGTGACGGAAGCGGAACGGGATTTAATACTGGAAAAAATGAAGCTCGTACCCACCCGGAACATGGCGGCATATCTGCGGAAGATTGCCATTGACGGGTATATCATTCAGATAGACCATGCCGATATAAAGGCAATGACCGCAGAGATACAGAAAATCGGTGTCAACGTCAACCAGATAGCACGCCGCGTAAACGCGACGGGGAACGCATACCAAGAGGACATAGAGGAAATAAAGGGGGTGCTTGCGGAGATATGGCGGTTACAAAGATTAAGCCTATTAAAAGCACTCTAAGCAAAGCCCTTGACTATATCGAAAACCCGGACAAGACGGACGGAAAAATGCTTGTGTCCTCTTTCGGCTGCTCCTATGAAACGGCAGATATTGAATTTGAATATACCTTGTCCCAAGCACTCCAAAAGGGGAACAATTTAGCCTTTCATCTGATACAGTCCTTTGAGCCGGGGGAAGTCGATTATCAGAAAGCCCATGAAATCGGAAAGCAGCTTGCCGACGCGGTAACAAAGGGGCAGCATGAATATGTACTCACGACGCACATTGACAAAGGACACGTCCACAATCACATTATTTTCTGCGCCGTAAATTTCGTAGACCACCGCAAATATAATTCCAACAAAAGGAGCTATTACGGCATACGGAACATGAGCGACAAGCTGTGTCGGGAAAATGGCTTGTCCGTCGTCGTTCCCGGCAAGGGCAGCAAGGGAAAGAGCTATGCGGAGTACCAGGCAGAAAAGACGGGTACAAGTTGGAAAGGCAAGCTAAAGATTGCCGTTGACGCGCTTATCCCCCAAGTTTCCAGTTTTGAGGAATTGTTGCAGCGGTTACAGGCGGCGGGCTATGAGATAAAGCCGGGGAAATATGTGTCATGCCGCGCCCCCGGACAGGAACGCTTCACCCGTCTTAAAACCCTCGGCGCGGATTATACAGAGGAAGCCATAAGGGAACGGATAGCGGGCAGACGGGCAAAGGCGGCGAAAGCCCCCAGAGAGCAGCGCGGCGTTTCGCTGCTTATCGACATTGAGAACAGTATCAAGGCGGCGCAGAGTAAGGGCTATGAACAGTGGGCGAAAATCCACAATCTGAAACAGGCAGCAAAGACCATGAATTTCTTGACGGAACATAAGATTGAACAGTACGCGGATTTAGTCAGCCGGATTGAAGAAATGGCAGCGGAAAGCGGACAGGCGGCAGACGCATTGAAGGACGCGGAAAAGCGGCTTGCGGACATGGCGGTGCTTATCAAGAATGTTTCCACCTACCAAAAGACAAAGCCCGTCTATGACGCATACCGCAAGGCAAGGAACAGGGAGAAGTACCGCGCCGGACAGGAACAGGCGATTATCCTACATGAAGCCGCCGCAAGGTCGCTGAAAGCGGCGGGCATTGCAAAGCTCCCGAACCTTGCCGCGCTGCAATCGGAATATGAAGCCCTCCAAGCGCAGAAAGAAGCCCTTTATGCCGACTATGGGAAGCTGAAAAAGAAAGTCCGGGAATACGATATTATCAAGCAGAACATTGACAGCATTTTACAGGCAGACAGGCAGCCGGAACGGGAAAAGGGAACAGAGCGCGGATAAGGATAGCAAAATCCCCGCCGCTGTGCTATGATAGGGCTATCAAAAAGCAGAGGAGCGTTGAGCATGGAAAACCAGAAAATGCCGGAATATGAAACCATACGCGCCGCCGTTGCCGGGGAAAAATGGGCGGTGGAGAAAGTCGTGGAGTGCTACAAGGACGAAATCGACAGGCTATCGACGGTAGCGGTCAGACAGCCGGACGGAAGCACGAAACAGGAAATCAACGAAGATATGCGCCAGTCCATCACAAAGAAGCTGATAGAAGCCCTCCCGCAGTTCCCGCTTGAAGAAATGGAAAAGGGAAATGTCAGATAGGCAAAAAAAGAACAGGGCGCGGAAGCCAGTATATGACTTCCGCGCCCTGTCTTTTTATGGGTGCTGTTTTCGTGAATGTTACGCAGTAGAACGCCATTTTTGGGGGTAAAGGTATAAAGTATCGCCTATCCGATTTTCACGCCCGGAAAGCCCTGTAAATCAAGGGATTTTCCGCGCCTACTGCGTAACAGGGGCGCGTCTTTTCCTCATGCGCTCGGCGGCTTGTCTGCGGGTGATACGTTTCCGGCAGACGGGGCAGTATTTGACACTGTTAGAGGTTGACGCAAAGAACGCGCCGCACTCGGTACATTTCTTCTTATCCCCTGTCTGGTAAAGCTCCGCATAAAGCAGCCTGTCGGCGGGAAGCACCGCAACCCGGAACCACTTGCAGAGAAGCGAATAGGAAATGAGCTGCGGACATACGCACTCGTCCCCGTCGTCCAGTAAGATACAGTTCCCGTTATCATAATTGCAGCACGTCCGGCGCACAAGGGCGTTGACTTTCCGGCTCTGGGGCGGCGTCAGCCGCTTAACCCCGTTCATACTTCATCAGCGGCGTAAATGGGAAGCTCTGCAAATTCCGCTTCGGTCAAAGCGTCCACTTTGGAAAGGGTGCGCTTTGCAAGCTCCCGCATATCCGCGTCCATGTAGGGCAGCGCGGCGTTGACATTCTCAATCAAAGCCCGCTTGCCGCCCTCGTTGTAAATGCTCAAAAGGTTTGTTTCTTCAACAGTCAGTCTAATCATGCTCATACCTCCATATCGTGATTTTTTGTTTTTGCCGCCGCCTTTTTCGGGGCGGTCTTTGCCTTGTCTGCTTTAAGCTGCGCCCGGATAGAGGGGCGGGGCTTCCTTATCTCCCTGTCCCGGTTCTCCCCCTTGTCAATCAGCGCATACGTCCCATGTCTGCCCTCGATTTTGGAAAAGGAAAGGGTCTTGTAGGGCAGCATGGAGAAAAGGCGGTCAGTGTCCTTTGTGGCTGCAAGCCGCATGAACGCCGGGGAAAGCTCTGCCATGAAATGGGTCTTGTTCGGGCTGTTCGGCTCGTAATGCCGCTTCATTTCCCGCACAATGCGCCGCGCTTCCGTTTCAATCAGCCCGTCCCGCAAAGCGGCAATATGCGCCTTGAAATCCCCCGGCGAAAGCTGCTCCCGGCTGCGCCGTTCTTCCTGTAAGAGCGATTGCAGCGCGTCCGGGTCGTTGGGTACGGCTTCAAAGCGTTCAAATTTCCCAAGCTGCGGGTCTGGGGTTCCGTCAAAATATCTCCCGGCTTCCTGTACCCTTTCCCCATGCTCATAAATCAGCTTCACCGTATCGGCGGGCAGCTCCTTTTCCTTGACGCGCTCATAATGTTTAGAGTAGTCCAGTTCGTACAGATTGCCCTTGATTTTCCCGCGCTCCTTTCCCGTCAGCTCGATTGCATAGGCAAGAACGCGGTCGCTTGTCTGCTCCATGTAGAAACGCCATGTGTTGTGGGGCGCGGTGTCTTTGAGGAAAACGTCGCGCTCCCGGAAACAGTGCGTCCCGGACGGGCGGCAGAACCACAAAAGTGTTTTGTCCTCCCTGTGGGGGCTTGCCGCCGCCTTTGCGATAATCTCTTTGTCAATGTCTAAGTCGCTCTGGTAAAAGCCTGTGTTCTGCTTCATAATCGCTTCAAGGGAAGCAAACAAATCCATGTTTTCAAATTTGCTCTGTTCCGGCATGGGTCAGCTCCTTTCCAAGTCCTGTGACTTCTGCTTTGCGTTTTTCTTCTGTGCCTTTTCCTTGTCGGCTCTAAGCTGCGCCCGGATAGAGGGTTTCTTTTCCGGCTTCGCTCCCTTGCCGCGCTCCTTGTCGGCTTTGACAGCGTTAGCCAGGTCAACAAGGGAAATCTGCTCGCCCGCCTTTACCTTTGCTTCCAGTTCGTCAACGGTGGGGGTGTTGTTGATGATACCGTCAATCATGTTCCCGTTCTGCTCTGTGGTCTGCTCGGCGGTTTTCAAGGGATTGTCCCGCTGCGCCTGTTCTGCGGCAACGGCAAACGCCCGCGTCCCATTCCCCATAATCAGATACTTTCCGTCGTCCGACTGGTGGTGAAAGCCATATCCGGCGGCTTCTATCTGCTCCCGGCTCATGGCGGTCACATGGAAAGTCCCCCTCGGTGTCTTGACAGTTTCGCCCGTTTCCAAGTCGTCCGGGGTAAGCTGCTTTTGCTCCTGTAAAAACTCCGGCACTTCCCGAAAACCTACACTGTCAACGAAATGCGCCGCGTCCTGTCCGTCCTGATGAAGCACTACCACGTCGGAAACGGAAAGGCTGTGTCCCTTAAAATCTTTGGGGTGGTCGATATTGAAACAGGTGTAAATATCTTCAAGGGAAGTTTCCGGCGCAAGGGGCGCGGAATAGACAAGCTCATAGTTCGCCCTGTCAACCACATTTCCCGCCGCCTGCAGGCGGTCGTATGGCTCAAAGCGGAAATCCCTTGTTTCGTCCCCGCCCTTTATCTGGTAAATGGAAAAGGTGTCTTTGTCCTGTCCGGCGGTCTGCGCCGTTTCCTGTGCCTTTGCGTAAAGCTGCTTCACGTCGCCCTCGGTCAGCTCGCCGCTTTTGAGCTGCCCCATAAGCTCGCGGCATTTCTCCGGCGTTCCCGTATAAAGCACGTCGCCCATTTTCGCCCGCCCGTTCTCCTGTGTCACATAGGCTTGCAAGAGGTAGCTGTTTTCCCGGCTGTCGCTGTAAGGGTTCCGGCGCACTCTGTAAATCGTTTCCGGGGTAAAGGCTTCTTTCGGGGCTGCGCCCGCTTTTTCCTGTGCGCCGGATTTTCCCGGTGCGGCTGCTTCCGGATCCGGCTTCTCCGGCGCGGCTTCCTGTCCCTCTCTGGTGGGCTGCTCCTGTCCGGCGGTCTGCTCCTTGTCCTGTGCCTTTTGCAGCTCCGCTAAGTTCTCGTCTATGGAATTGATAATCTCGGCGGCTGCGCTGCGTATCGTTTCAAGGGAGCTTTTCAGCTCGGACAGCTCCCGCCCGCTGCTCCACCCGGCGACATAGCCGAAAGAGTAGTCCGACGTGTCAAGCCCGTAATGTTGGCAGACAGTATAGGCGACGCTTTCCGCTTCGACTTCGCGGGTGCGGCGGTCAACGTGGGGCTGCTGCTCGTCCTTTGGCGCGTTGAGGTCAATGTCGTGCAGCTTCGCATGGGCGATTTCGTGAATAGCGGTCTTTAAGGTCTGTAATTCGCTCATGCCCTCGTTGATAGCAATGCGCTTGTCCTCCAAGTGGTAGTAGCCATGAGAGCCGCCCTCGATATTCTCAAAGGCGATAGGAACGGGGGAAGTCTTTTCAAGGGCTGCGAAAAAATCCTTGTAGCGGTCAACGTCGCCTGTCAGCTCGTCAACCGCAATGTCCGGCAGCTCCTTTCCCTCGGTCTGGGAAACGTCAAAGACGGATACCACCTTGTAGGCGGGTATGGTGACTTCCTTTTCCTCGGTGACGGGCTTCCCGTCCTTGCCGATAACGGGCTTCTGCGTGTGCGGGTCGATTTTCTGCATTTCCTGTTTGATTTTATAGGGTGACGGAGCAATGATTTTAATTCCCTTTTGCCCTTTCATCACGTTTCGTTCAAAGTTGTTCTTCCAAGCGGAAAAGCCCGCCACAAGGGAAGCGTCCGGCTTCTGCATGGCGATAAGCAGCGTATTGTTGAAACTGTAATTATGAAACTTTGACATGACGCGCAGATATTCCTTGTATCGCTCGCTGTCGAACAGCTCCGCAATGCCCTGTTCCAGTCGGTCGGTTATCTCTTTCAATTTCTCGGCGGGCTTTTCAGAGGTAAGCACAATCGGGATAACCGGGCGCGGCTCCTGCGGCTGCTCTGTGGCCTGTACTGTTTTCACTCCCGGCGCGGCTGCGTCCATTTCCACTTTTGACGGGGCGGGTCTTTCCGGCTGCGGGGGCTGTGGCGTTATCCGGTATTCCTCCGGTACGTCGCGCCCGTCATACCATTCTGTAAAGGTGTTGCGGTTATTGTAGATATATCCCTGTTCGGTAAACATACCTCCGTCGTTAATGGAAGCGTCCCGCCCGTATTCCTCATACATAAAATACTTTTTTGCTTCTTCGGGCAATTCGGGTTCTTCCAGTTCATCAACCAGATAATGCCCGTATTCTTCTTCATTATGGACGGACGGATAGCCCCAGTAGCAGTCAAGGTTCTGTGCAAGGTTGATGATGTCCTGCAAGCTGTCCGTATGGTCGCCGTATTCAATGGCTGCAATAAATTTCTCCCGGTCGTCGTCAAACTGCATTTCCAAGAGCTTCCCTAAATAGTTCAGCTCGTCGGGGTGGGAATACTCGCTTAAATGCTCCGTCAAGCCGGGGATAGTGGATTGAAATTCTGTGAAATGCCATTCCTCATAGTGCTTGAAGTCAATCCCGATACGGTCAAAGACTTCTTTCAGATGTTCGGCAGTCGTGGGGAATGTCACCCATTCGCCCGCGGGTCTGCCCTCGGTGTACTTCCCAAGATTGGAAAGATAGCCGCTTAAAATCGGTTCTGCCATTTGTTCGCTCCTTTCCTGTTCAATCATGCGGTGCATAAGCTCGTAATCTTCAATGCTCATACTCCCGTCAAATACATAAGGGTCAAATTCTTCCCCGTCCCGGTAGGGCTTTTCGGAAAAGGGAAGCCCGGCGGCATGAGCAGCAGCCCGCGCCTCATCAATAACCTCCGGGGGAAGCCTGTCGTCGTGCGCCCCGATAAAACCGTCAATATCGTTCCTGCTGTTTTCATAGTGATAGCGCACTCCGGCGGTCAGCTCGTCAAGGCTCACGTCCTCGCCCAACTGCCCGCAGTAGTAGCCGTTCAAGATAACGGCGGCGGGGTCAGCCGTTTTGATTTCCTCTAACCGGCTCCTGTCAAACGGGTCTAAGGTGCCGTCCACTTCAAGATGAAAATGCTCGGCGTTCCAAGAATGCCCCTCTTTCCAGAACGCCACCCATGCGATACCGTCCCTAAGTTCCTCTTGATATTCCTTTACGGTGTCGCGTAAACTTGCCATGTGTAAAACCTCCTTTCGCGTATGGCAGCGCGGACGCTGCGGTAATGGTTACATAGTCCTACTACGGTGCGCTCGCGCATTTTGCCAAAGATTTTTGAAGATTTTTAGAGGGTTTGGGAAACTTCCCAACAAGCAAAATCCCCGTCCGGCGCGTGAAGCGGCAGGACAGGGATTTACGGAAGTGGGTACCCGCTTCCTATGCTTGCTATTCAAGTTATTTCTTCTTCGGTAGCTCAATCTTATAGTTGACATACTTCCCGCCCGTATCGGCTAAAATAACCGTTCCGTCGTAGGTTTTACCTGTTTTGGGAGAGTACAGCCCTTTGACTTTCACTTTGCCGGATTTCAGAAGTGCGGCGGCAATCTTCGGGGAAAAGGCTACTTTCCTGTCCTCAAAAAAACGGTCATTTTTCCACATGACAAAAGCGCAGTTCCGGTTAGAGCAGTAGTAGTTTTTCTTGCCCTCATGGACGGGGGAACCGCAGCGGGGGCATTTGCCGATTTCCGGCTTTTCCGTTTTGAAACGCTCCTTGTCGCTGTCGGAAAGGAATGGATAGGATTTCACAAGCTCCCGCGCCATAGCTTCAATGCCGGATAAAAATTCGTTGGGGTCGGCTGCTCCCTTTGCTATCTGCGTCAGATTGTTTTCCCATTCTGCGGTCAGCTTCGGGGAAGTAAGATTGTCCGGCAAAATGCACACAAGGTTATTCCCGTCTTTTGTGGGGATAAGCTGCTTTCCCTTGCGCTCTACAAAACCGCTGCTCACTAACTTTTCAATGACAGCGGCGCGGGTGGCGGGCGTTCCAAGCCCTTTGCGCTCTGCGTCCGGGTCGGTGTCCTCATTCCCGGCGCGTTCCATAGCCGAAAGCAAAGACGCTTCATTGTGGGGCTTCGGGGGCGTTGTGTCGTGTTCCGTTACCTTTGCTGCGGGATTATCAAAGCTCTGTCCCTCGGCAAGCTCCGGCAGCGTTCCGTCTGCGCTGTCCTCGTCGTCTGCTTCGGGCTTGTTTTTCAGCGTTGCCCGGTAGCGGCGTTCAAGGTCTTTCCAACCGCCCGCAAGCACCGTCTTTCCCCTCGCGGTAAAGTCGGCTCCGGCGCAGGAGAAAACCGCCGTAACCGTTTCAAAGATGTGCGGCGCGGCAGTAGCGAACAAAAGACGCGCCCCCGCAAGGGTAAGGATATTCTTTTCGCTTTCCGGCAGCGCGGCAAGGTCGGTCTTTGCAAGCTCCATAGTAGGAATGATTGCATGGTGGTCTGATACCTTTTTGCTGTTCAGCACCCTTGCAATCTCCGGCGAAAAGCTCATGCCCTCCATAAAGGGCAGCGTCCCGCATAACAGGGCGATAACCTTTGCCGCTGTTTCCTCCATGTCGTCGGTCAGATAGCTGCTGTCCGTCCTCGGATAAGTAAGCAGCTTCTTTTCATACAGGGCTTGCGCCAGGTCAAGTGTCTGCTTCGCGGTATAGCCGAAAATACGGTTTGCTTCCCGCTGCAAAGAGGTAAGGTCAAAGGGCTTCGGCGGGGCTGCGCTTTTCTTTTCCCTCACAAGGGAAGTGCAGACAGCCCGCGACGCTTCGCAGGCCGCTTTCAGTTCCTTTGCTTCCTCTGCGGCGCAGATCTTCCCGCTTGCGGCTTCTGCGCCGGATAAATCAAGCCGCACATGGTAATATTTTTCTTTCTTGAAAGTGCTGATAGCAGCGTCCCGGTCTACAAGCATTTTTAAGGTCGGTGTCTGGACGCGCCCCACGTTCAAGGTGCGGTTATACAGGCAGGAGAAAAGGCGGGTGGCGTTAATGCCGATAATCCAGTCAGCCTTTGCGCGGCAGAGGGCAGACGCAAAGAGCGCGTCATAGTCCCGCCCGTCCTTTAAGTTCTCAAAGCCAGCCTTGATTGCGCTTTCTTCCATTGAGGAAATCCACAAGCGGCGCATAAGCTTCTTGCACCCGGCGACTTCATAGACAAAACGGAAAATGAGTTCTCCCTCACGTCCCGCGTCGCAGGCGTTGACGACTTCGGAAATGTCGGTGCGGTGCATAAGCTCCTTTAGGATTTTGAATTGCTTTCCCTTATCTGCGGAAACGGTATACTGCCATTTCTGCGGCAAAATCGGCAAGCTGTCATAGCTCCACTTTTTGTACTGCTCCCCATAGGCGGCGGCTTCCGCAAGCTCCACCAAATGCCCCACGCACCATGAAATGAGGTAGCCGCCGCCCTCCATATATCCGTCCTTTTTGTTCTTTACGCCAAGGGCGGCGGCAAGTGCCGCCGCCACACTCGGCTTCTCTGCAATGACTAACCTCATTCCTCGTCCTCCTGTTCCTCGCTGCCTGCCTCCGGCGCGTCCTCGTCGTAATCGTCAAAGTCGAAATCGTCAAGGTCGGTGTCGCCCTTGATACCCTGCTTCGGCTTCATAATCTTAAAGTAGTAGAACGCGCCGCCACCGGCAAGCAGGGTAACGACAAGGAAGATCACAAGCCCGCCCGCATTGCTTTTTTCTTTCTCCGGCGGCGCATCGTCCGGCTCCGGCACGGCTTCCTTGCCTGCACATTCGGTCATATTGACAGAGCATACCGGGCAAGCGGTATTGACTGCGCCCGCCTTGCATTTGTCCTTACAGGTGCAAACGGCGGGTGGCTGCGCCTTGCTGCTGCCGTCCTCCATGAGCGCCATCAGGTCGGCTTCGTCCACCTGATTGAGAAAATGTACGGTGTTTTCGCCCTCGGCGGCGCGGTCAACAATGATGTAAAAGTAGTTGCCGTTTTTGCTCTGCACAATGATAAACTGCTTGTCCTCGGCGGCTTCTCCCTCAATGTCGTCAATCAGCGACAGATTACCGTCCGGCGTAAGGGGCTGCGGCTCGGTTTCTACGATCACGCCGCTGTCATTGGTGGGAATGTCCTCACCGCCGCCCGCATAGGCGGTAACAGAAAAGCCGCCCAAGAGGACAAGGGCGGCAAGCAGGGCGGCGGCTGTTTTGAAAAAGCCTTTATTCTTCATTTTCGATTTCCTCCTGTTCCATGTAGTCTGTCCCTGCGGCGGCAATGCCGGGGATCGGCTCGCCGGAAAGCAGGGCGGTAAGCTCTGCGGGGGTCAGGCGCATGGAGCGCACAAGAGCGATGATTTGCAGATTTTCCGCTTCGGTTTTCTGCGCCGCAAGCTCTTTCAGCCTGTTCTGATACTCGCTGATTTTCTCCCGCGTTTTCTGCATTTCCTTTTCAATGCGGTCAATTTTGCTGTTTGTCATACTGTCAAAACTCCTTTCAAATTTTAATTCCAATTCATCAGCCCATAGCCCTTGATACAGGCGTAATCAAGAGGATAGCTTCTGATTTTGCAGGCGTCGCCGGAATTACCCTCCACGGTGTAAACGCGGCTTCCGTCTGTGCCGATTACGATACCTACATGGTCTGCGCTGCCGTCTAAATCCCAATCAAAAAAGATGGCGTCGCCGGGAGCGATATTCTCATAACCCCTCGCGCCCCATTGCCCGTGAGAGGTAAACCACGGAACGCCCTGCGACTGACAGCCCGCAAAGCGCGGCTCGGAAAGTCCAGCCTGTCCGTAGCACCAGGACACAAAGCAGGCGCACCAAGCCACGCGGCTGTTAAAGCCGTACCAGCTCCAGTAAGGCGCACCGCCTACATTGCCGACTTGCGACTTCGCTATATCCACAAGGGCGGTGTTGCCGGGGCGGGTGCCGTTGACAAACTGTACGCCGCTTAAATCCTC